>Ga0209181_10002824_pt1 | contig 27843 bp, 24 predicted proteins | sample MAT05_FD_187208 | JGI IMG/M metagenome (GOLD analysis project Ga0209181, IMG submission 187208) | Freshwater microbial communities from Lake Fryxell liftoff mats and glacier meltwater in Antarctica - MAT-05 (SPAdes) (version 2) | ecosystem: Environmental > Aquatic > Freshwater > Ice > Liftoff...
AAAAATTCAGATCACTGCACAATCCCCAACTCAAACGCCTTCAAAACCGCCCGCGTCCTGTCCCTGACCCCCAACTTGGAAAGAATATTGGACACATGGTTCTTCACCGTCCCCTCGGCAACCCCGAGCGAATTGGCGATCTCCTTGTTCGAGTAGCCACTCGCCATGAGTCGCAAGATTTCTGTCTCGCGATCGGTCAGGGGATCAGGCCGATCGAGGCTGGCGAAATCGTTCTGCATGTTCTTGAGCCCCGACAGCAGGCGCTGGGTCACCACCGGGGCGACCAGTGAGCCGCCGGCGGCGACGGTCTTGACCGCATCGACCAGCTGTTCGAGCGAGACGTCCTTGAGCAGATAGCCGCGCGCACCGGCCTTCAGGCCGGCCAGCACCAGCTGGTCGTCGTCGAAGGTGGTGAGGATGATGGTCGGCGGCACATGGCCGCTGTCGCGCAGGGCGTTGAGCACGTCGAGGCCAGACATGTTGGGCATCCGCATGTCCAGCAGCACCACGTCGGGCTTGACCTGCGGGATCATCTGCAGCGCCTGCGCGCCGTCGCTGGCCTCGGCGACCACGCGGATCTCCTCGGACAAGTCCAACAGCGAGCGCACGCCCTGCCGAACCAGGGTCTGATCGTCGACCAGCAAAACGGAAATCATGCCTTTGCCTCCTGCGGGATGCTGGCTTCCAGTGCGAAGCCCCTGCCCTTGCCGGTTTCGATGTTGAGTTGACCGCCGACCTGCGCCAGCCGCTCGCGCATGCCCGACAGGCCGTTGCCCGTTTCCAGTTGCTCGCTGCCCAGACCATCGTCGCGCGCGCTCATGCGCCAGCCGCCGTCCACATCGCGCGTAAAGCTCAGCCAAAGATTATGCGCCCGGGCATGGCGGATGGTGTTGGTGATCGTCTCCTGCGCGCAGCGCAGCAGCACCTGCGCGCGGCGCGGGTCGTCGATGGCCAGATCGACCGGGATCTCGAGGTGGATCGCAGGCTCCGGAATGCCCTCGATCAGCGCGCGTAGCGCCTTGCCCAGATCGATGTCGTCGCCATCGCGCAGCTGGCTGACCACCTCGCGCACGTCCGTGAGCAGCAGTCGCGCCAGCGACTGCGCCTGGCGCACGTGCTCGCGCGGCTGGCCCTGCACGAGGTGGCTGGCCACCTCCAGGTTCAGGCTCAGTGCGGTCAGATGATGCCCGATCAGGTCGTGCAGTTCGCGCGAGATGCGCACGCGCTCGCTCATGCGCGTCGATTCGGCGAGCAGCACGCGGGTCGCGCGCAGCTCCGCGTTAAGGCGCTTCTGCTCTTCGCGCGCTTCGGCCTGGCTGCGTGCGACGAGCGCTGTGAACATCACGAACAGCGCGAAAGACAGGAACAACGCGCACTGCGCCAGCCCCGGCACCAGTCCGTACTCCATGCGGATCGCAAACACCGGTACCAGCAGTATCGAGCAGCCGATCAAGGTGGCCAGCACCGCGCGCCAAGACAACAGCCATGGCAATACGCCCGACAGCACCATCATCAGTACGCCCGACAATCCGCTGCGGCTGAAGTAGCCGGTGGCGATCGCCGACACGCCCATGCCCACCGCCAGCCAGCCGTTGCGCCAGCTGACCGTGCGCGCACCCAGCCCGTGGCTGGCGACCACATAGAAGATGCCGAAGGCGAGATAGGACAAGGCCCAGCCGAGGCGTTCATCGGGCCCGATCACCGGTCCCGGCCCGACGGATTCGATTACCAGGGGCAGTCCCACGCAGGCGTAGGTGAGCAGTCCCGCGTAGCGGAGCAGGTCGACCGGGTTCAGGCGCAGGACTCGCATGGTGGGGGCATTGTAGGCTGTCTCGCCAGTGCAGCATCGGCCGAAGGTCACTGCGCGGCCCGCAGGGCGCCGGCGGGAGGCGCAGCCGTCGGGTGACAGCAGACTGATATCGACCCGTCACCGGGTTCCGTTTGTCGCATTGCAGCAACCCAGGTTAACCTTTTCCGAACTGCTTAAGGTGCGATACTGCGCGGCCTGCAGCAGCCAGCCCCGGAGCGACCCATGGCCCTGGTGATCCGAGATGTGCGTGAGCACGACCTCGACAGCGTGCTGGCACTGAACAATGCCGCCGGCCCGGGCATCCTGCCGATCGACACCGCGCGACTGCACCAGCTCTACGACGTAGCCGCCTACTTCCGCGTCGCCGAGATCGACGGGCATATCGGCGGCTTCCTGATCGCACTGCGGCCGGATGCCGACTACGAAAGTCCGAATTTCGCCTGGTTCAAGGCCAACATGGACGACTTCGTGTACATCGACCGCATCGTCATCGCCCGGCCCTATCGCGGACACGGACTTGGCAGAGTGTTCTATGCCGACGTGCAGGGCTACGCCGAGGTGCGCTCGCAGATGCTCAGCTGCGAAGTGTTCCTCGACCCGCGCGACGATGTCTCGGTGCTGTTCCACGGCACCTACGGCTTTCGCGAGGTCGGCCAGCAGTCGCTGCCCAGCGGCCAGCGCGTGAGCCTGCTGGGCAAGGAACTGTGCAGCTATGCGTGGGTGCGCGACACCTACCTCAATGGCCCGACGCGGCAATTGCCGGCGCTGCCATGGCTGGCAGAACGTGCGCACCGCAGCGGCCAGCCGGGTCGCGCAGCTGTTGCATCCTGAGCGCCGATGCTGCTGTTCGGCGAGATCGATCCGGCGCCAGTGCGCCGGCTGCTCGACAGCTTCGGCATCGCGCTGGCGTCGGTGCCCGATGCGCAACCGATTCCCGGCAGCTACTGGGGTGAGCCGGAGGCCGGTCTGGTCGGCGCCACCGTCCATGCGCGGCGCGACACACCCGTGCATTCGCTGCTGCACGAGGCTTGCCACCTGATCGTGCTGGCGCCCGGGCAGCGCGAGAGCGTACACACCGACGCCACCCGCAGCGTGGCCGAAGAAGACGCCAGCTGTTATCTGCAGATCGTGCTCGGCGCACGCCTGCCCGAGGTCGGTGCCGAACGCCTGATGTGCGACATGGACGCCTGGGGCTACACGTTCCGGCTCGGCTCCACCCGCGCGTGGTTCGAGCACGACGCCGAGCTCACGCGCGCCTGGCTTGCCGCCCGCGAACTGCCGCATCGGCTCGATTGATCGGCGCAGGCGCACGGCTGCGGCAGCCTGCAGACCGGTTCCGCTCGCCGCCGACGGCTGTCGATGGTTCAATGGGCGACTGTCCCGAGTGCAACACGGAGTTCCGTATGGTCCGCAATCTTCTCGCCGCCGCCTTCGTGGCCGTCCTGCTCGGCACCGCAGCAGCGGCTGCAGCGCCAGGCACCGACGCAGACGGCAAGCCGGCAAAACTGTTCGACCTGCCCTACCTGCAGCGCGACCTCGACAACGGCCTGCGCGTGATCGTGGTGCAAACGCCGCAAAAGGGCCTGGTGTCGATCCAGATTCCGGTGCAGACCGGCAGCCGCAACGAGGTCGAGCCCGGCAAGAGCGGCTTTGCGCACTTCTTCGAGCACATGATGTTCCGCGGCACGCCGAAGTATCCGGCGGATGTGTATGGCGCCGCGCTCAAGGCCGCAGGCGCCGACCAGAACGCCTACACCGACGACGACCTGACCAACTACTACGTCAACATCACGCCAGCCGACCTCGACCGGTTGCTCGAACTGGAAGCCGATCGCTTCCAGAACCTCGCCTATTCGGAAGAACAGTTCCGCACCGAGGCCCAGGCGGTCAAGGGCGAGTACCTGAAGAACTACGCCAACCCGCTGCTGAAGGGGTTCGAACGCCTGCAAGGACTGGCATTCACCCAGCACACCTACGGCCACACCACGATGGGCTATCTGAAGGACATCGAGGACATGCCGAACCAGATGGCCTATTCGAAGACCTTCTTCGAGCGCTGGTACCGCCCCGAATACGCCACCGTGATCGTGGCCGGCGACATTGAGCTCGAGCCCACCTTCGAACTGGTGCGCAAGCACTTCGGCAGCTGGAAGCGCGGCAGCTACACCCAGCAGATCCCGGCCGAGCCCGCGCAAGACGCCCCGCGCTACGCCCACGTTGCCTTTGATGGGCCGACCCAGCCATGGCTGATCGTCGCCTGGAAGGCCCCGGCATTCAGCACTCAAGGCCCCGACACCGCCGCGCAGGCGCTGCTGGCCGAGGTGCACTTCGGCTCCACATCGCCGCTGTACCAGCGGCTGGTGGTACGCGAGCGACTGGTCGACCAGCTGTTCGCGCAGCCATCGCGCAGCCGCGATCCGGGCCTGTTCGTATTGAGCCTGCGCCTGACCGATGCCGCGCACGCGCCCAAGGTCGTCGCCGCAATCGACGAGACCCTGCTCGCCGCGCGCAGCCAGCTGCTCGATGCGCAGCAACTCGCGCAGACCCGCTCGCGCCTGAAGTACGCCTTCGCCGGCGGCATGGACAACGCAGCGCGGATCGGCGCGATCCTGGCCGGATTCGTGCATCACGAACGCGACCTCGAGACGCTCAATCGCTACTACGCCGCACTCGATGCGCTGGACGCCGAGGCCGTGCGCGACACCGCCAACCGTGTGTTCGCCGACGCCAATCGTACTGCCGTGTCGATCGCGCAGGCCGCCACCCTCGACGGCGCCAACGGATTCCGCGCACTCGACGCGGCCGCGGCCGCCGCCAGGGCTGATGCCCCGCCCCCCGTCGTCGAGCCCGCCGCCATGCCGCCCAAGGCAGCCCCGCTGACGCCGATCAACGCGCGCATTGCGGCCGGCTCGCGCCAGTTCGACATCGACACCATGCGCATCAGCGCGCCGATCATCGAACAGCGCAACCAATCGCCGTTGGTAGATGTGGCCCTGGTGTTCCGCACCGGAGCGGCCGCCGATCCTGCCGGCAAGAAGGGTCTGGCCGCACTGACCGCGCAGCTGATGGCGCAGGGCGGCTCGAGCGAGCTCAGCTTCGAGCAGATCCAGAGGGCGACCTATCCGCTTGCGGCCATCCTGAACGTGCAGCTCGACAAGGACATGGTGCGCTTCTACGGCACCGTGCACCGCGACAACGCCCAAGACTGGTGGCGCATCGTCGGCCCGCAGGTGCACTCCCCGGGCTTCCGCGAAGACGACTTCCAGCGCGTGCGCGAGCAGCAGATCAGCGCCATTCGCACCAGCCTTCGCGCCAACAACGACGAGGAGCTGGCCAAGGAACTGCTCTATCAGCAGACCTATGGCGTGGATCATCCTTATGGAACGCTCACCCTCGGCGACGTCTCCGACCTGCAGAAGATCACGTTGGAGGATGTGCGCGCGTTCTACCGCACCCATTTCACGCGCGGTCAGCTGGTGCTCGGGATCGCCGGCGGCTACGACGACACCTTCGCTGGCGATGTGGTCGCCTCGCTTGCGCGCCTTTCGCGCTCGGGCAACCCGCAGCGCAAGCCCGCAGCGGCCAGCAAGGCAACCGAGCGCAGCGCACTGATCGTGCGCAAACGCACGCCGGCGGTGGCCGTGAGCTTCGGCGTGCCGATCGACGTGACCCGCGGTCATCCGGACTGGGTCGCTGTGTGGCTGGCGCGCTCGTGGCTGGGCGAGCATCGCAGCCAGGCCGGGCATCTGTTCGAACGCATCCGCGAGGTTCGCGGCATGAACTACGGCAGCTATGCCTACATCGAGTACTTCCCCAACGGCATGTTCCGCATGCAGCCGGAGCCCAACTATCTGCGCAGCAGCGATCTGTTCCAGGTCTGGCTGCGCCCGCTGCGCGACAACAACGATGCCGTGTTCGCGACCCGTGCCGCGCTGTTCGAAGTCGACAAGCTGGTCAGCAAGGGCATGTCCGAAGCCGACTTCGTGCGCAGCCGCGACTTCCTGCGCAAGTTCGTGTCGAATCTGACTTCGACCCAGACCGCGCAACTGGGCTATGCCATCGACAGCCAGGTCGCCGGCATCGACGAGTTTCCCACCTATGTCGCAAAGGGTCTGGATGCGCTGAGCGTCGAGCAGGTCAACGCCGCACTGCGCCGCCACATCGACCTGCGCGGGGCGAAGTTCGTCTTCGTCACCGCCGACGCCGACGACCTGGCCAAGCGACTGACCGCGAGCGCGCCCTCGCCGATCAAGTACAACACCGATAAGCCGGCCGCATTGCTCGCCGAGGACAAGCGCATCCAGGCGCTGCCGCTGGCGATCGGCAAGCGCGTCACCATCGTCGACGACAAGACGGTGTTCGAATAGTCACCGATCCGGTCGGGCCGTGCGAACGGCATGGCCCGACCACACCGCGTTGACGCCAGCATCCTGCAAGGCGCTCATACTCAGCCCATGCGCTCGGATACGATCCGCCTGCTCAAGACCCTGCCGCACCCGTGCGGATACTTCGACGCGCGGGTCGCGCAGAATCTGGTGATCGATCCGCTCGCGGTCGACCTGCCGCAGGTCTACGAGGCAGCGCTTACACGCGGCTACCGCCGCGCCGGTGGCCACATCTATCGGCCGGCCTGCGCACGCTGCCAGGCCTGCGTGCCGGCCCGCGTACCGGTCGCGGCCTTCGCTCCGGACCGCAGTCAGCGCCGCAACCTGCGCCGCAACGCCGACCTGGTCGTGACCGAACAGCCCGCGCAGCTCAGCGACGAGGTCTTCGCGCTGTACCAGCGCTATCTGAGCCAACGCCACCCCGGCGGGGGCATGGACGAAGCCGAGCACGAGGACTTCACCCGCTTCCTGACCAGCCCGTGGAGCCCGACCCGTTTTCTGGAGTTCCGCAGCGGCGGTCGTCTGCTCGCGGTGGCGGTCACCGATGTGACGCGCCACGGCCTGTCGTCGGTCTACACGTTCTACGATCCGGATCTGCAGGCGCGCGGCCTCGGCACCTTCGCCATCCTGTCGCAGCTGCAGGCCGCGCGCCGGCTCGGCCTGCCGCATCTGTATCTGGGCTACTGGATCGAGAACCATCCGAAGATGGGCTACAAGGCGCGCTTCCAGCCACTGGAGTTGCTGCGCGGACAGCGTTGGGAGCGCATCGCGGCTTCTGCTGTGGCACCCACGTAACCATCGGTCCCCGACAATGAGTAAACTGCCGTTGCGCTGCATCGGCGCTCGACGGACCCGTGGATGAACTACCTCAAGGCATTCGTCGCCGGCTTCATCGGCACGGTGGTGTTCCACCAAGGCTTGCTGGGATTGCTGTACCTGGGCGGCATCAGTCCGCGCGCGCCGTTTCCGATGGCCGCCGTGCCACCACTGGGCGTGCCGCTGTTCGTTTCGCTGGCGTTCTGGGGCGGCGTGTGGGCGATGGCGTTGATGCCGCTGCTGCGCGGCTTTCGCGGCGCCAGCTGGTGGGCTGCATGGCTGATCGCGGGAGCCATCCTGCCCAGCGCGGTCGCGCTGTTCATCGTGTTTCCGCTCAAGGGCATGCCGATGGCCGGTGGCTGGGATCCCCAGCTGATCGTCGGCGCGCTGCTGCTCAACGGCGCCTGGGGCATCGGCAGTGCCATCGTGTTGCGCCTGTTGAAGGCGCGCTGAGGCACGTCAAAGACCGCGCGAGGGCCTGCACTGCGGCCTTCGCGGAAGTTTTCGAGCAGATACCCCGTGGCCGGCGGTCGAGTTGCCCGGGCTCACCTGCTACGGTGTAGTGACCGCTGGGCAACCCGGCGATTCGACGAGCGAGGTCGACTGTGGCTCTTGCGGTTACGCTGATCGCGGCGGTGTTGCTCGCAAGCTGGGCGGTGTTCGCCTTCAACCGCCTGGTGCGCCTGCGCAACCAGGCGCGTACCGCGTGGGCCGATATCGACGTGCAGTTGACCCGACGCCACGATCTGGTGCCGCAGCTGGTCGCCACCGTGCAGGGTTATGCCGCACATGAGAAGGCCGTGCTGGAGGTGGTCACCGAGCTGCGCGCGCAGGCCATGCAGCAGTCCGGTCCGCAGCGGCTGGGCGAAGTCGAGACCCAGCTGGAGCACGCGCTGGGGCGTTTGTTCGCATTGAAGGAGGCCTATCCCGACCTCAAGGCGAGCGCGAACTTCATCCAGCTGCAGCGCGACCTGGTCGCGGTGGAAGACCACTTGCAGTACGCGCGGCGCTTCTACAACGGCGCGGTGCGCGATCTGAACGACACCATCCAGCGTGTGCCTGACGTGCTCATCGCGCGCAGCTTCGGTTTTCGCAGCGGCGAGTTCTACCAGGCGCAGGCGGCAGAACGCGCCGCGGTGCAGGTACAGCTGCCATGAGCATGCTGGTGCGCGTGCTGGTACTGCTGCTCGCGCTGCTGGCCAGCCCGCAGGCTTGGCCGCAATCCGACGAGCGCATCCTCGACTACGCGATCGCGGTCGAGGTGCGTGCCGACGGCAGCCTGGATGTCACGGAAGACATCACCGTGCGCGCGGCCGGCAACCAGATCCGACGCGGCATCTATCGCGACTTCCCGACCCGCTATCGCGACGGCAAGGGCAACGCGGTGGTGGTCGATCTGACGGTGCTGTCGGTGCAGCGCAACGGCGAGAGCGAGCCGTGGTTCACCGAGAGCCGCAGCAACGGCGTGCGCATCAACACCGGCAACGACGAGTACCTGCCGCAACTGCCCGGCGAGTACCGCTACACGCTGCGCTATCGCACCACCCGCCAGCTCGGATTTTTCGCCAAGAACGACGAGCTGTATTGGAATGCGATCGGCACCGGCTGGGATTTTCCGATCGACCGCGCGCGGGTCGAGGTACGCCTGCCGCAGCCGGTAGCGGTCAGCGACATGACCGCCGAGGGCTACACCGGACCGCAAGGTGCGAAGGGCCAGGACTATCGCGCGCAGACCAGCGCGCCGGGCATCGCACAGTGGGAGCTCACCCAACCTCTTGCGGCCGGCGAAGGGCTGACCATCGTGCTCGGCTTTCCGAAAGGCCTGGTGCCGGAGCCGAGCGTTGGCCAGCGTCTCACATGGCTGCTTGTCGACAATCGCGGCATCCTCGTCGCATTGGCGGGACTGCTCGTGCTGCTCGCCTACTGCATCCGGCGCTGGCGCCAGGTCGGCCGCGATCCGCGCGCGGGTATCATCATCGCGCGCTACGACCCGCCGGCAGACCGCTCACCCGCGGAACTGCGTTTCCTGCGCCGCCACAGCTACGACACCCGCTGCTTTACCGGCGACCTGCTCTGTGCGGCAGTCGACGGCGAGGTCGCGATCGAGCGCGAAGATCGTCTGCTGGGCAAGGACCGCTGGCAACTGCAGCGGATCGATGGCAGCAGTGGGCCACCGCGCCTGCATACACCCGGCGTGTTGATGGGCGCATTGTTCGCCAGCGGCGAGCGGGTCCTTGAACTTGAAACCGCCAACGCCAGCATTCTGCAAGGCGCGCAACTGGCGCACGCCAAGGCACTCGAAGAACGCCTGCATGGCAGTCACTTCTCGCGCAGCGCCGGCAGCACCGTGGCAGCGGTTGGCATTGCGATCGCCACCGGCGTGCTGGCGTTCGTGGTGGCCGCAGGTTCCGGCGTGCCGCTGATCATCGGCGTCTGTGCACTGATGCTGGTGGTAGTGATCGTCTTCGGCCGTCTGGTGCAGGCACCGACCGCGCAAGGTCGCAAGCTGCTCGATGAAATCGACGGCCTGAAGCTGTACCTCGGCGTGGCCGAGCGCGACGAACTGGCAAGCCTGCAGGGCCCGGGTGCTGCGCCGCCGCTGGACGCCCAGCGCTACGAACGTCTGCTGCCGTACGCCGTGGCGCTCGACGTGGAAGAAGCCTGGACGAAGAAGTTCACCCTCGCGGTCGGCGCGGCAGCAGCCGCAGCAGCGACCTCGGCGATCGCCTGGTACCACGGCGGCAACATCAGCGACATGGGCAGCCTCGCGCAATCGATCGGCAGCGGCCTGAACTCCTCGATTGCATCGGCATCAACGCCGCCGGGCAGCTCGTCGGGCGGTGGCGGCGGCGGGTCGTCGGGTGGCGGCGGCGGTGGCGGCGGTGGCGGCGGACGCTGATCGAGTGGTTCGCGGGCGCGTCCGCCTGCGGTGCAACGAGTGCCGACGCCGAAGGCAGCGGGACTGAGCGGCAGCGAGCCTGCGCTGGGTGGGCGCATCAATTTTGACGCAAGGCTTCGCTGGGCAGGATGCGCGCGCAGCGGCGGGCCGGCAACCACGCCGCGAGCAGTGCAAGCAGCGCAAGCAGCAGCGGAACCACCACGAACGACACTAGATCGAAGGTGTGCAGCTTGTCGCTGAGTGCCGCCAAGACCCGCGCCACCGCGAATGCCAACGGGATGCCGATCGCCACCCCGATGCCGATCTGCCGCGCAGCGCCCGACAGCATGTGGCGGATCACCCTGGCATGGCTGGCCCCCAGCGCCAGCCGCACGCCGATCTCGGCGCGCTTTTGCACCACCAGATAGCTGACCAGGCCGTACAGTCCGATGCAGCTGATGCCCAGCGCGATCCAGCCGAGCAGCATCGATAGCGTGGACGCGGCAAGAAACGGCAAGCGCTGGATGCGTACCGCCAGCAACATCGGCATCAGCTCGCAGCTCAGTTGCGGATCGACCCGCGTGCAGGCGCGGGCGATCGCGTCGAGGGTGGCGACGGAGGTATCGCGCGTTCGCAGCATCAGGCCAGACACCGCCGGATCGCCGACCCGCGTGGGCAGATATACCGCGCTGCCGTCGATGCCGCTGACGAACCACGCACTCACGACATCCGCGACCACGCCCACCACCACGAACTGGCCGCCGCGCAAGCGCCCCAGTCGCTCCTGTGCGGGCAGGTCGATCACCTGTCCGATCGGATTGACCCCCGGCCACAGGTGCTCCGCGGTGCGGCGACTGACCAGCACGACATTGGCGCCTGCCTCATCGGCCGCCGAGAATCCGCGCCCGTGCAGGATGTCGATGCCGAACACCTCGAAGTACGCCGCGTCGACCGCACGCACGAACAGCGGCTCGCTGCGTGCGCCAACCAGCGCATCGATGCGATGCGGCGTTCCCATCAGCGGCGCGCGCGAAGTAAGCGCCATGCGTTCGACCTGCGGCAACGCCGCCAGTTCGCGGGCCAGCGCCGGCGTGACCTGCCCCGGGTGCACCGCGATCGTGCGGGCGGGGTCGAAACCAATCCGGATCTGCGCCACGCCGCGCGCATTCATCGCTACCAGACCGGCGATGACCAACAGCATCACGCTGATCGCAAGCTGCGTGACCATCAGCAGCGAGCGCATCCGCGAGCCCGATGCACGCTGCATCGCGGTCAAGTCCGGACGCGAGCGGCCACCGCGCCATGCGGCGGTTGCCAGCAGCGCCGGAATCAATCCGAAGGCCACCGTTGCGAGCAAAGCCAAAACCCAGGTGTAGACCAGTACACCGAGATCGATGCGCAGCGCGATCAAATCGATTCCGAACTCGCCCAACAGGGAAAACAGGAAAGCCTGCAGCGGCAGCAGCAGTGCGCTGGCCAACGCGAAACCGAGCACGGCGGCCATTGATGCGAGCAGCCCGCATTCGGTCAGAAGCTGCGAGATCAGGCGCCGCCGCGGCGCGCCGACCGCGACCCGGATCGCCAGTTCGCCCTGCCGCGAAGCGAAGCGCGCAAGCACCAGGTTGGCCAGATTCGCCGCGGCTACCAGCAGCAGCAGCACGAACGCGAATGCGATCGGCAGGCAGGCCTGCACCAGGTCGTGCATGTCGCTTTGCGCCAGATAGCCGCGCCGCGTCGACACTTCTGCGCGGGCAACCCGCAGCGCTGCATCGCGCTCGCTGTTGGCCGCGACCGCGCGGCTGCTCAGCGCTGCGGACGCCTGGGCGAGACTGCTGTCATGGCTGCGCATGCCGCCGAGCAGCAGTGCCAGGCCATCGCCATCCGCGCGCGGCTGTATCGCCCGATAGTCGCGCTCGCGTAGCCAGTACATCGCGTGCTGTGGCGTGGTGCCCGAGAATGCCGGCGGCATGACACCGACCACCGTGAATGCGCGGCCCGCAACGGTGAGCGTGCGTCCGAGCGGATTGGGCTCGCCGGCAAGCAGGCGTTGCCAGCCCAGATCGCTCAACACCAGTTCGGCACCAGCATCGCTTTGTGCGGTGAAGCCGCGACCCAGCGCTGGCGTCACGCCGAGCGCGTCGAAGTAGTTGTCCGACACCGATTCGCCGCCGACCAGCCGCGCCAGCGCGGGCTCCACCACCAGGCGCACCTCGCGCATCGCATAGATGACGTCGATGCCGGCGCTCGGCCGTGCAACCAGCGCATCGGCTTCGGCGACCGGCCATGAGGTCATCCGCTCATCGCGCGCAGTGATCGCTTCCAGCGAGACCCAGCGCGACGCATCCGCCAGTGGTGGCGCACGCAGTCCGTAGGCGCTGAACAGGGCGAACAGCAGTGCATTGGCCCCCAGGGCGATGCCCAACACCAGCAGGGCGGTGATGCTGTAGCCGGGGTTGCGCCACAGGCCGCGCACTGCATAGCGCAGGTCGCGCAGGGCATGGTCGAGCACCACCAGGCCGCGCGCTTGACGGCAGGCGTCGCGATGCATGCCCTGCATGCCAAGCTCGACCTGCGCGCGGCGCCGTGCCTGATCGGGCGCGACGCCCTGCGCGATCAGATCGTCGGTGCGTGCGTGCAGGTGGAACTCGAACTCCGCGTCGAGGTCGCTTTCGAAACGACGTCGTGAGCGCACCGCGTGCCACCACAGTGCCAGCCGCCGCATCATCGCAGCAGCTCGCCGCGGGTGGCGTTGAGCACCGCGTTCATCGCCGCTGCCAGCTGCTGCCACTGGTCGACATCGCGCGCCAGTCGCGCACGCCCCGCGCGCGTCAGGCTGTAGAACCTGGCCTTGCGATTGTTGTCCGACACGCCCCACTCCGATGCGACCAGCGCCTGCGACTCGAGCCGGAACAGCGCCGGATACAGCGCGCCCTGCTCCACGGCCAGCACATCGCCGGAGCTGCGCTGGATGCGCTGCAACAGGCCATAGCCGTGCTCGGTGCCGAGCGATACGGCCTTGAGCAGCAGCATTTCCAGGGTGCCCGGCAGCAGATTGGATGTACCCATGGCTCACCTAAGCGGATTAGGTGAGAGGGTAGGCTCGCCGCGTCGCGCTGTAAAGGCCGGAAGTCACGACCATGGCGCGCGCGCGATGGCCGTTGCATGCAGACGGGCCCGCTATCGCGCGTTCTGCGCCAGCGCGCCGCTGTGCAGTCGCGCCAGATAGTCCGCCAAATCGCGCTTGATCACCGGCATCAGCAGATACACGCCGATCAGGTTCGGGATGGCCATGATGAACAGCAGCGAGTCGGCGATGTCGACGATGCTGCCTAGGTTCATCGTGCAGCCGACCACCGCCATCAGCAGGAACACGACCTTGAATCCGTACAGCACGAATTTCGATTCGTTGGCGAGGAAGCTGGCGGCCTTGGCGCCGTAGTAGGCCCAGGTGATGATGGTCGAGAAGGCGAACAGGAACACCACCAGTGTCAGCACGTAGGGAAACCACGACACCACTGAACCAAACGCCTGCGAGGTCAGCTGCACACCTTGCGCGGTGCCATTCAGGGCCGAACCCTGCAGTGCTGCCAACTCGCCGGAGATGATGATCACCAGCGCGGTCATGGTGCAGATCACCACCGTGTCGATGAACGGTTCCCACAGCGCGACGAAACCCTCGGTTACCGGATCGCGGGTGCGCACCGCGGAATGCGCGATCGCCGCCGAGCCCAAACCCGCTTCGTTCGAGAATGCCGCGCGCCGGAAGCCCTGGATCAGCGCGCCGATCACGCCGCCCTGCACGCCTTCGGCGGTGAATGCACCATCGACGATGGCGCCGAATGCTGCCGGCAACTGGTCCACGTGGACACCGATCACGACCAGACAGCCGACGATATAGAGCACCGCCATCGCCGGCACCAGCTTGGCCGTGACGCGGCCGATGCGCGAGATGCCGCCAACCACCACGACGCCCGCGAGCGCTGCGATCACGATGCCGAACAGCCAGCCGCGATCGGCGAGCGGTCCTTCCGCACCGCCGGTGACGAGGAAGAATTGCGCATAGGCCTGGTTGGCCTGGAACATCGCACCGGCACCGATCGCACCAAGCATGGTGCAGATGGCGAACACCACTGCCAGCACCCAGCCGAATCCTTTCAGGCTCGGATAGTTCTCGGCGATGCCGCGGCTGAGGTAGTACATCGGGCCGCCAGAAATCGTGCCGTCGGCCTTCTCCAGACGATACTTCACGCCCAGCGAGCACTCGACGAACTTGGTCGACATGCCGAGCAGGCCTGCGAGCACCATCCAGAAGGTGGCACCTGCACCTCCGATGCTCACCGCCACCGCGACGCCTGCGATATTGCCCAGGCCCACGGTGCCGGAAATCGCCGAGGTCAGGGCCTGGAAGTGGCTGACTTCACCGGGTGAGTTCGGGTCCGCATAGCGTCCCCGGATCAATTGCAAACCGTGCGCAAAGCCGCGCACATTGATGAACCCGAAGTACAGGGTGAACACCACGCCGGCCAGCACCAGCCAGCCGACGATCAGCGGAAACATCACCGGCTCGGCATCGGTGCCACCGACCCGCACCGCATAGAAGATCGCATTGGACACCGCATCGGCCACCGGCCGCACGGCGGCATCGATGCGCTGATCGAGCGTCAGCGCTGCAGCGGGCTCGGCGACAACCGGTGCATCCTGCGCGTGCAGACCGAAGGTCACGCTCCACAGCAGCACAACGATTGCGACAAGACGTAGCGGCATGGGCTGTGGCCTGCGGTGGGAGCGTCGAGTCTACACAGGCACGCGAGCAGGTCTTAGTGAACGTTTCGTCAATGCCGCGACAGCCCGCTTGCGCACGGACTTGCGAGCTACCAGTTCCATATTGCGCCGAGCAACAGACGCCGTCCCGGTGCCGGTTCGAACACTCGCCCGTTGCCATCGTTGACCAGCACCGATCCCGCATAGCGGCGATCGTCGAGATTGTCGATCCGCGCGCTCAGCAACAACCTGCCGCTGCCGATGCGAAGGCTGCGGCGTAGTGCGAGGTTGGCGACAAGCCAGGAATCCGCCCGCAGGCGGTTGCCATCGTCGGCGAAATTGCCACCGGCAGCGCGCAGCTCGAACTGGCCCTGCCAGCGCTCGTTCGGCGTCCAGAGCAACTCAGCCGAGCCGAACCGCGGCGGCACGGCAGGCAAACGCGCGCCTGCTGCAATCGCCTGTGCACCGGGTGCGCATGGCGCTGCGGCACACGCCCGCGTGCCGTCGACAAAGCGCGCATCCAGCAGCGTCCACGCCGCGCTCAATGTCCACTCATCGCCGAGTTCGGTCGCCAGCGACAGCTCGAGCCCGCGCCGCCGCACCGCGCCACCATTGCGAAACGAGGTACGACCGCCCGACGCGCGCGCCACCACGATCTCGTCGCGCGTGTCGTCGCGGAACAATGCAGCCTCGATCAGCAGGTTGCCGGCCGCATGCCGCAGGCCCACCTCGCGCCTGGTCGAGCGCGCCGGCTGCAGCGTGCGATTGAAACCGCTCGAACCATCGGCCGCGTAGGCCAGTTCGTTCGCGACGGGTGTCTCGAATCCTCGCGCTATCGCTGCATGCAGCGACCAATCTGTCTGCGGCGACCAGCGCACGCCGAGCGCCGGCGTGGTGGCGCTGAAGCGACGGCTGCCGCTGTCGTCGGGATTGCCGGTCGCCACGAAGCGATCCTGCGAGGCGAAGTCGAGCACATTGCGGCGCACTCCGAGGACCGCATGCCAGTCCGTCGACGGCTGCCAATCGGCCTGCAGCAGCAGGTCGAAACGCTCGATGCGATTGTCCTCGTCGCGCCGCAGCCGGCCGCGCACACCGAGCGTGCTGCCGATGAAGTTCTCGTTGCCGCGCCGCACCTCGTCGAGAACATCGGCATCGATGCCTGCGGTAATGCGCAGCGGCGTGCCGAAGGCTTCGAGGTCTTGCCACAGGCGCAGCTCGGCACCCCTGTAGCGACGTTCGAGATCGATCACACCACCCGCAGAGGTGGCCGCGGCTTGCGCGGCCCGCGGCACCGCCAGGAACTGCTCAACCGTGCGACGTCCGCCGTAGAGCGCAAGTTGCGCGCCACGCGACTCGCCCGCATCGCGCGCGATGGCCACCCCGAGCTGCGCCTGCCGCGTGCTCTTGCGGGTATCGAAGGCGAGCGCCACCGGCGTGGTGGAATCCGGATCGCGGGCAAACTCGGCGGGCGTGAGCCCCAGCGGATCCTGCGCGTCCGGTGCGTCGAGCGCATTGACGGTGGTCGACACCCGCCAGCCCTGCGGCAAACTCCACGCGGCCACCGCGTCGAGCAGATCGCGGCGCGCAGCACTGTGCGGACGAAAGCCATCGGTGTCGAAGCGACCCGCGTCGACGGTCCATCCGAATGCCGCATCGCCGCCGCGCAGGGCGGCGCCAAAGCGTCGCAGGTCGCCGTTGGCGAACGCCAGCGCCTGACCACCGGGTGGTTGCTGCCCCGGCTCGACGTTGATCTTGATCGCGCCACCGCCATTGCCATACAGCGCCGCCAGCGGCCCGCGAACCACCTCGATGCGCGCGGCCGATGCGAGTGCTGCGTTCGACAGCTGGCCCTGCCCATCCGGCGCGGATGCTGGAATCCCGTTGACATACAGGCGCACGCCGCGCACTCCGAAGCCGGCGCGCGCGCCGTAGCCGCGCACCGACAGCTGCAGGTCCTGGGCATAGTTGTAGCGGTTGTTGGCGATGACGCCCGGCACCCGCGCGAGTACCTCGCTGGTATCGACCATTGGTCCGCTGCGCTGGATCGTGTCGGCCTCGATCACGGTGGTGCTGCCGGGTGCTGCCGGCGCGCTGACAGTGGCCCGCGCGGTCACCGCTACCGCCGGCAGCACCCGCGTGCGAGCCTGCTCGTCGCTGGCCGCCAGTGCGAGGGCGAGGCTGAGCGCGCTGGCGATCATGACGGCAACAGGTTCAGCCGGCGTAGGTCACGCGATAGATCGCGTTCGCGGTGTCGTCGGAGATCAGCAGCGATCCATCCGGCAGCGGCTGCACATCGACCGGCCGCCCGCGGGATTTTTCGCCCTGCAGGAATCCGCTCAGGAACGGCTGCGGCGTGCCGGCCTTGTCGCCGTCGATGGGCACGAACAGCACTTGGTAACCGACCTTCTTGCTGCGGTTCCAGCTGCCGCGCTGGGCCACGAACACCCCCTTGCGATACACGGCCGGGAACATGCTGCCGCCGTAGAAGCGCACGCCCAGCGGCGCGGTGTGCGCGCCGAACTCGACCTGTGGCGCGGTGAAGGTATCGCAGGCGTGCAGCTCGCCGAATTCGGGATCCTTGACCGTGGCGCCGTGGCAATACGGATAGCCGAAGTGCTGGCCGGCGCGGGTCGCAACGTTCAACTCGCACGGCGGGGTGTCGTCGCCGAGCATGTCGCGGCCGTTGTCGCTGAACCACAGGTGGCCGGTGGCCGGATCCCAGTCGAAGCCGACGGTGTTGCGCACGCCGCGCGCGATCACTTCCTGCCCGCTGCCGTCGGGATTCATGCGCAGGATGGCAGCGAAGGGATCGCCCTCGTCGCAGATGTTGCAGGGCGCGCCGATCGGCACGTACAGCTTGCCGTCGGGACCGAAGGCGATGAACTTCCAGCCGTGGGAGCGTTCGGTCGGCAGCTTGTCGGTGATGACCACCGGCTGCGGGGGCGCTGCCAGCGAATCCTCGATCGCATCGAAACGCAGGATGCGATTGACCTCGGCCACGTACAGCGCGCCATCGCGGAAGGCCACCCCATTGGGCATGTTCAATCCCTTGGCGATGGTGTGCACGGTGCCGGCCGACTTGCCGTCGTGCTCGATCGCGTACACCACGCCGGCATCGCGGGTGCCCACGAACAGGGTGCCCTTGGCGCCGAGCGTCATCGAGCGCGCATTGCGCAGGTCCTTGGCGAAAACCTCGACTGCAAAGCCCGGTGGTACTTGCAGGTCATTCAGCGGCGGTGCCGCCACGGCGGAACCGGCGAGCAGCAACAGGCACAGGATCGGAACACGCATGAGGTCACTCCAGCTTCAGCGGAGCGCCCATGGTACTTGCGCTTGCGTCGACGGTGCGTTGGCTGCGGCAGGGCTGCGCGTCCGAGCATGCGCAGGCACTGCGTGCCCAAGCCCACCGCCAAGATGCTCGTCTTCATCGCGGCGCTTATCGAACCACGCATGGCCACCAGAACCAGCAGGAGGTTTTAGAGCACCGTCCCCAGCAGGCTTTGGCGCAGCACGCGGTGAGTGGGGCAAACCGGATTCGGCAGTGCGGGAATCGCATCCAGTCCATCGCACATCAGCACCACCGCTGCGGCAAGCTTCGCGCTCTCGATGACCTCGCGTGTTGCGATGCCCGGATCAGACTGCGCCAGGCGACGAGGATCAAGAGCGGAACGGTAAGCAGCTGCAAGGCGTCGACCTGCGCGAGCAGGTTGCCGCTCAATCCTGCCACCAGCCGGTGATCGCCAGTCGCTGCGTCCGAGCCCAGGGTGCGACCAGCGACACGCAGTGCCACGCCGGCACCTTGAACAGGCTGAGGGAATTGGGCTGTGGCATGAACGTATCGACCACGTTGCGCTCTTCGTCGAGGAACTGCAGCAGGCCGCCCCAGTCGGCTGCCCAGGCCTCACCCAGGTTGAACACATAGGCATAGCGGCGCCCCGTGGCCGGCTCCAGGTCGTTGTGCATCTTCAGAAACATCCCGGGCCGGTAGCGGGTTGCCTGCGCGCTCACGCGGCCGATCGCAGAATCGCCGGTCAGGGTCCGCGCGAATCCAAGGAAGTCGGGACTGTTGAGGAACTCCAGTATGCGGTGCAGCAGCAGGTCGGGGTCGCGCTGCTCCAGATAGGCGGTCACCATCATGTAGCTCTCATAGGCGAAGCCATAACGATCGGCCGCATCCTCTGCGGCCTGGCGCAGCAGTTCTGACTGGCCGGCGGCGTCCAGTCGCTGCAGTTGAGCGTGGGCGATCACCCGCGACTGGCCCGCGGCGTCGCGCATCGCAAGGGTCCAGGGCACCTCCTCGGTCAGGCACCGGCGCAGGTGTTCGACAGCGCTGGCCTGCAGCACGTCGGGAATCTGGATGCGGCCGTTGCGTTGCAACCGGTCGCGCCAGTGAGCCAGGTCGAGGTTGTCGTTGAGCAAAGGACAGGAAATCCAAAGCGCTTTATGCCCTGAAGCCTACACCTACGGGTGGCCATGCGCATGCTGCGAACTTTTACCGGAGACCGATTCGCGGGTGTGCTGGACGTGTCGAGCGGTCGCTACCGCTTGCCTCGACGGCAGCAAGCGCGAACAGTGGTGAGATCCGGCTTTCGCGCGCCGGGCCGAACCGACCCTGGCGCCTTTGCGAGGCAGAACCGTCACTGGCACCTTTGCGAATTCCGGCACCTTTGCGAATTGTCCCTGGCACCTTTGCGCCAAGCGGCCGGCGTCGTGATTGAACGCGCGCGCTACGCTAAGCGGCGGCATCGATGATCGGTCGAATTCTCGCGATCTTTTCGCCACCGGCATCATCTGCGCTGTGCCGATCTTAGTTGACCTTAAAGTTCATCCAGAAGCGTTCCGAAGCATTGAACAGGCGCGCAAAGCGCTGCGCGGTGTCTGCGCTGATGCCACGGCGCTCACGTACGATGTCATTCACGCGGCTTGGCGTGACGTCGATGGCACGTGCCGCCGCGTTGCTCGACAACGCCAGTGGCTGCATGAACTGCACACGCAGAATCTCGCCTGGATGGATTTAGAGCAGCTCCTTGGCCAGGGTTGATGCCTCAGTACCAGTTTACGATTTCAACGAAAGTCGGTCCGTCGCCCGTCCAGATGAAACAATTGCGGAACTGATCGTTGATCCGGATGCTGTGCTGGCCCTTTTTGTCGCCCGTGAGCGTTTCCAGGCGATTGATTGGCGGGCTCGCAAGGTCCCGCAGTCCCTCTGCCGCAGCGAGCATGGCCAGCCTGCGCCGGGCGGCTGCCTCGATCGAGACGAACCGCCTGACGCCCTGCCGCCCATGCAGCGCCTCGCTGTCCTTGCAAGCGAAACAGATGATCGTGAGTGAAATGTGTTTGAAGCCCAAGGACAGGAAATCCAAAGCACTTTCCGCCCAGATGCCTGCACTCGAGGATAGCCAGACGCATGCTGCGAACCTGGGTCGGGAACCGGGAACTGGGACACGGGAACTGGGACAGGCATCGATCAACCGGCGGAAACTGGGACCGGCGGGAACTGCGCGGGAACTGGGACAGGCATCGATCAACCGGCGCCAATCGCGCTGTTCCATGCCTGCCTGCACTGCAGTCGCTGCACTGCAGTCGCTGCACTGCAGTCGCGCCAGATCCAGCCGTGCCGGGATCGCGTCCAACCCATCGCGCATTGGCCCCACCGCTACGGCGGGTTTCGCGCTCTCGGTGGCCGCGCAGGCTGCGATGCCCAGATCGGCCTGCGCCAGCGCGATGCTGTCGTTGATGCCGTCGCCGATGAAGGCCACGCGCCCTCCGGTAGCCTGCAAGGCGTCGACCAGCAGTGTTATCCTCCGGTCCAGTTTGCAAAAGGGCCGGTCCATGACCCAACGCGCCACCTCCATTTTTACCGCGCACATCGATGTCGTGCACGGCTGTCAGCTGCGCTGCCTGGGCTGCCCGAACTCCACGCTCGAGCCCAAGATCATGCGCATGCCGGTACAGGACTTCCGTACCATCCTCGGCAACATCGACGTTGAACGCATCCATACGCTGCGGCTGTTCAACTACGGTGAGCCGCTGCTGCACAAAGAGCTGTCGGCGCTGGTTGCAGTGATTCCGGAGCAATCGTTCAAACCGTCGATCGTGGAGATCTCGACCAACGCCCAACACGTCTACTGGGATGACTTCGAGGCCATGCTGAAGCTCGAAGTAGTCAACCGCCTGGCCGTAAGTTGCGACGGTGACGGCACCCCGGAAGATTACGAGCGGCTGCGCCCGCCGTCGACGTGGGAACTATTGATCGAGTTCCTGGACCGCGCGCGCATGCTGCGTGACCGCTGGTCGCCGGCCACCAAGCTGATCACGCGCACCGTGTGCGAAGACCCCATGCATCGGCGGCGCTGGGAAGACATACTCATCCCGCGCGGTTGGCAGCCGGAGTTTCGCCGCTGGATGGCGTTGCCGGAATCGGTGGCCAATCTCACTCGTCGCAAGGTTGAAGTACCGGCCGGCCCCTGCGCATTCATGGCGCATTCGAGCGCGTGGAAGTCGCACCCGTGGCACGGTCAGATCAACCTGCTTTACGTGGACTACGACGGCACCATCGTGCCGTGTTGCCAGCATCCGCGTGCCGCAGTACTGGGCAACCTGAAGACGATGAGCTACAACGAGATGCTGGCCGGCAAGCAGCGTGCCGACTTCATCGATGCGCTGGTGCGCGAGCGCGCTGCGATGCCCGTATGTGGCTCCTGCGACGTCGGTCCGGTTGGCGCCGAAGGCGCCAGCGTCAATGCCGCGATGGATCTGGAACAGGCAGAAAACGCTGCTGCCTGAGGTCCGCTGTTGCGGTGCTCAGCCTGCACAGCTCGCCGGCAACTGACCGCGCAAGCCGGGCACGGCTGCCAGCGCCGCGGTGATGTCGGGGCCGGGTTCGCGGCCCGCGAGAGCGGTGAGCACGCCGCCAACTCTGCGCACGATCACCAGCAGCGCGGCGATGCCCGGAATGTTGAGATCCGATTCGATGACCGCGCCCAGGCTGCCGCGCTCACGCATCTCAGGCGCGCGAACTGGACAGGCATCGATCAACCGGATGTCGATCAACCGGCGCTCATCGCAATGATGACGTCTGCCCTGCACAGCACGCGCCGCAGCGCACCGCTGTAAAAACAGGCTGTGGACGCGATCGGACCGGCATCCGCCAACCGCCGGTGGCGGACAACCAGCCCCACCGCGCCGATCTTGCCCAGATGCCGGCCCGCCTCGCCGCGCGAGGCGGTTGATGTCCGCCGTCGATGGCGTGGCCCGCGCTGAGGGCGTGAGCGGGCTGGTGCAGGACATCGTGACCGATGGCGACGCCCTGCCTCCGTACGCCCGCGCCGTCTACAAGCGCGTGGGCTGGTTGCCGCGCAGCGTCCGCTGGCTGCTCCTGCGCCAACATCTCGCTCCTCCCGCCAACTCTGACGATCCGCGCTGCCGCGCCCCTCGTTATGTGCGGCAACGGACACACAGACAGCCACGCAAAACGAGAGTATTGTGGAGCGGTGCCGCGCAGGAAAGCCCGCCCTGCCGCATTGGGGTGGCCACAGCTTCTCTCACACCGACCGACCCTGGACTGCGCGTTGATGGATCCCAGGCAATTGGGTACCCCGGCACAGCTTGATGATCCGATGCGCCAGATGGCGCTGCAGCTTCACGACGCGCAGGCAGCGCTGGCGCAGGTCCGACGTGCCCAATCAGAGTTTTTGTGCGCTATGGGCCACGATTTGCGGTCGCCGCTGACCGCCATCCTCGGCTTTGCCCAACTCATGGACGACGGTACGCCAACGCCGCGCCAGAAGAGCAGCTTGGCGCAGATCCTCCAGGCGGGCTGGGGTTTGCAGGCCTTGATCGACGAAATCCTGGATGCGTCGTTGATCGAGTGCGGCAAGCTGCAGCTGCAGATCGAACACGTCTCCCTTGAAGACGTGTTGCGCGAATGCGAAATGCTGGTCGAACCCCTGGCCCGCCAGAGCAATGTTGATGTTGTCTTCGACTGGCCAGCGCAGCCGCTGCTGGCCGCGGTTGACCGCGTCCGGCTGCGGCACATTCTCATGGCTCTCCTGAGCCATGCGCTGTGGCACAGCGGCGCTGCAGGCGCGGTACGGGTGAGTTGCCACCGCTGTGCGGATGGCCGTCTGCGGGTGCGATTCCAGGACACCAGCTGCGGCCGGTCGGTCGCATGGTTGGCCCACAGCGATCCGGCCAACCACATCAAACTGATCGTCAGCCAACAAGTGGCTCGATACATGGGCGGCGTGATCGCCTCCGATTTCATCGCCAGCGCGGCTGCCGGTGCCTGCGTCTTCTGGCTCGAATTGAACGCAACGGGAACCGCCCCATGACGATGAACCACGACATCCTTGCCGCCAGCATCCTGATCGTGGACGACCAGGCCGCCAACGTGCAGATGTGGCGCTTGCTGCTAAGCGAGGCCGGCTACACGCAGGTCAGCGCCACACAGGACCCGACACAGGTCTGCGCCCTGCACCGCCAACACGCCTATGACCTGATCCTGTTGGACCTCGAAATGCCCGGCCTGGACGGCTTCGGGGTCATGGAAGGCCTGAAGACCAGCATGCTCGACAGCTACCTGCCCGTCATCGTGCTGACCGCCCAGCCTGGCCACAGGCTGCGCGCCCTGGAAGCCGGCGCCAAGGATTTCATCAGCAAGCCCTTCGACTTGTTGGAGGTCAAGACGCGCATCCACAACATGCTCGAAGTGCGACTTGTGTACCGCAAGCTGGAAAGCCACAACAAAGCGCTGGAGCTGGCCGTGCAGGAACGCACCGCAGAGCTGCGTCAAAGCGAATCCCGCTACCGTTGCCTGACCGAGCTGGCCTCCGACTGGTGCTGGGAGCAGGACGAGCACGGCAGTTTCACGTACGTCTCAGGATCGGTGATGCAGATTCCTGGATTGCACGCCGAGGTGCAGGCTGATGTCAACGGCCATGTTGTGCAGTGGAACAGGGGTTGGGACGAAAGCGAGCGCTCGAAGGTGGAAATGCGCATCGCCGCCCGCCTGCCCTTTCTGGATTTCGTCTTCCACCACACCCACGCCGGCGGCCAGCGGCGTCAGTTCCGCGTCAGCGGCCAGCCGATCTTCGATCCCATTTGCCGCTTCGTCGGCTACCGCGGCATTGGCGTCGAAGTCATGCCAAGCCGCTGACCAGCCCCACACCATGCCTATCACCACCAGCGCCGCCAGCGCCGCGGCTGCCATCGCCAGCTGCGACCGCGAGCCCATCCACATCCCAGGCGCCATCCTGCCGCACGGCGTGCTGCTGGTGCTCGACAGCGACACGCTTGAAGTGCTGCAAGCCGCCGGCGACCTGCCCGGCTTGCTGGGCACATCACTGCACGCCGTCCTCGGCAAAACTGCCGAGACGGTGTTGAAACCGGAGCAGACGGCGCGCTTGCGCCGCCTGAGCGCCGAGCAGACTCTGACCACACCGCGCCATCTGCTGGACCCCGCGCTGCGTGTGCAAGCCGACCGGCCGCTGGACGCCAGCCTGCACCGCTGCGGCGATACATTGGTGCTGGAGTTCGAGGCCGCCGACATCGACGACCGCTTTGCCTCTGACCCACTGGCCGCCGTGCAGGACATGGTCGATGGCCTTGACGCCGCGCCTTCGTTGCCGGCGCTGTGCCAACTGGCTGCCGAGCGCGTGCGCGACGTGGCCGTCTACGACCGCGTGCTGGTGTATCAATTCATGCAGGACGGCTCGGGCTGGGTGATTGCCGAAAGCCGCCAGCCGCATCTGGCGCCCTTTCTCGACCTGCACTACCCGGCGGCCGACATCCCGCAGCAGGCGCGCGCGCTGTACCTGAAAAACTGGCTGCGGCTCATCACCGAGGTCAACTACGCCCCCGCGCCGCTGACGCCGGCGCTCAACCCGCGCACCGGCCTGCCGCTGGACATGAGCCACTCGATCCTGCGCGATGTCTCGCCCATCCACCGCGAGTACCTGCGCAACATGGGCATCGACGCGTCGATGTCCATCTCCATCATCCACGGCGACACGTTGTGGGGCCTGATCGCCTGCCACCACTACAGCCCGCGGCGCCTGCCGCGACACCTGCGCGCGGTGTGCGAACTGTTCGGCTCGATGTTTTCCTTGCAACTGGAAGTGCGTGAAAAGGCCAAGCAGTTCGAGCTGCGCCTGGCCAGTCGCATGGTTTTGCAAAGCCTGATGCTCAACCTGGCCAGCGCTGACGACTACGCCGCAGGCCTGACCCAACAGTCGCCCAACCTGCTGGACTACATCCACGACGCCGGCAGTGGCATCGTCGGCGAGAACACGGGCGGCGTGGCCGTCTGCGTCAACGGTCAGCTCACATTCCTGGGCATCACGCCCGACAAGGAGCAGATCAGGCAGATGTTGACCTGGCTGGACTCGCACATGCCGCAGTCCGGAGGCATCTACGACACGGACCGGTTGGGCGAAGTCTGGGCGCCGGCACAGGACTTCGCCGCCTTGGCCGCTGGTCTGCTGGTGATCTCGGTCTCGCCAGACCTGTCGGACTACATCATCTGGTTTCGCCCCGAGATCCTGACCCGCTTCGACTGGGCGGGGCATCCTGGCAAGGAGGTGGTATCGGGTCCGTTTGGCGACCGGTTGACGCCGCGCAAATCCTTCGAGATCTGGCGCGAAACCATCACCGGCCGCAGTACGCCCTGGACTACGGCCGACACCCAGGCGGCCTTCGACCTGCGGCAGTCGTTGCTGCACGTGGTGTTGCGCCGCATCAACGCCGCCGCGCTGGAGCGCAAGAAAGCTTCGGAGCGCGACCGCCTGCTGATGGCCGAGCTGGACCACCGCGTGAAGAACACACTGGCCAACATCCAGTCGCTGGTGGTGCAGACCAGCCGCAGCGCCGACACGCTGACGGGTTTTGTCGAAGGTCTGGACGGGCGCCTCCAATCGATGGCCAAGGCGCACAGCCTGCTGTCGGAAGCGCGCTGGGAGGGCGTGTCCATCATCCGCCTTCTGCGCGAAGAGCTCGAGCCTTTCGGCCAGCGCGACCACGTCGTCACGGTGGCAGGCGCGGACCTGATGTTGACGCCCAAGTCGTCGCTGTCGCTGTCGTTGGCGATCCACGAGCTGGCGACCAACGCCGCCAAGTACGGCGCCTTCTCCACGCCTGGCGGCGGAGTCCTCGTGCGCTGGACACTGGCCGACGACAACGCAGTCAGCCTGTCGTGGACCGAAGTGGACGGCCCACTGGTGCGACCCCCGGCACGGCGCGGTTTCGGCTCGACCCTCATCGAGCGTGCCTTGGCCATGGAGACGGGCGGCCGCGCCACGCTGAACTACCTGCCCGGCGGCGTCGTCTGCGAGGTGTTCCTGCCGCCTTCGTCGGTGCTCAGCCGCAACCTCGTGCCGTCTGCATCGACACCCACGGCCGAGCCTGCGCTGAAGGCCGGCAGTAGCGAGTCGCCGTACCGAATCCTGGTAGTCGAAGACTCGTTCTTCGTCGTCAGCTTGCTCGACAGGATTTTCGAGGACCTGGGCTGGCAGTCCGTGGGCCCGGCCACGCGTCTTGCCGATGCACTGCAGCTGGCAAGCAGCGGCGTCTTCGATGCCGCCCTGCTGGACGTCAACCTCAACGGCGAGATGTCGTGGGAGGTGGCGCGCGTGCTGGCAGAGCGCGGCGTGCCTTTTATCTTCAGCACAGGCTACGACATCAATACTGTGCTGCCGACCGATCTGGCGGGTGCGACCGTGATCAGCAAGCCCTTCCACATCCGTGAAGTCGAAAACAAGATCAGGCAGGCGATCGCCGCGCGCCGCGCTGGCCCATGATGCTGACCGGCACCGCTGCAAACAGCGAAACCAGCGGCGTGCTGCAGCGGCTCAAGGCCGCCACGCGCGCCGAGCATGACGCGATCGAAGTTGCGCTGGACCTGATGGCGCCCGGACTCAGCCTGGCAGACTACAGTCGCCGCCTGCGGCGATACCACGGCTTCTACGCACCCATCGAGCCCCTGATCGCCGCTGCGGCCGACTGGCCGCACTGGCGTCTGGATATGACCGCACGCGCCAAGACGGCTTGGCTGGCCGCCGACCTGGCCTGTCTGGGCGATCCCGCTGAACCGGGTGAGCTGGGCGAGGCGGCATCCATGGCGGTGCCGCTGTGCAGCGCATTGCCGCCGCTGGACACTGCGGCCGCTGCTTTCGGCTGCGTTTATGTGCTGGAAGGCGCCACCCTCGGCGGCCGCGTGATCAGCCGCCACATCGAGCGCATGCTGGGCTTGGATGCAACCCGTGGTGCTCGCTTCTTCCACGGCTACGGCGAACACACGGGCACCATGTGGAAAGCCTTCCGCGCCGCGCTATCGGCGTTTGCGGACAAGCCAGCTGGCGAGGACAAGGTGGTGGCTTCGGCCATCGCCACCTTTGCTGCGCTACGGGCCTGGTGCGCTGCTGATAAAACCAACCTTGAGCAAGGATAGGAAATCAAAAGCGGTTTCCGCCCGGTTGCTTGCATCCACGGTGTCCAAACGCAGACCGCGAGCTTTGCCCGAGGACCGATTCGCACCTGGGCTGTACGTCTCGAACGGTCGTTATCGCTCGCCTGAAAGGCCGCAAGCGCGAGCCGCGGCGGGATCGGGCCTGTCGCGCGCAGACGGGGCGCGAACGCGCAACGAACAGTTGCGGTTCGACCGCATGGACTCGGGCAATGCGGCGTGCCCACGCAACGGCACCTTCAGGTCGCGAACCGGGATGGTCGCGAACCGGGACAGGGTGGGACGGGGGAACACGCATCGATCGGACCGCGACCGGGACTGTTATCGACCGGCAGGTGGGTCAGTTTCCAACTGGCGCTGACACTGCGGCCTGCACTGCTTTGCAGTCCTCGTTTGCACGCTCGTTTCCGCACGCGAATCGGTGCGTGTCCTGAATTGCGTGTGTCCTGAATTGCGTGCGCGTGTTCTGGATTGCGTGCATGTCCTGGACAGCGTGGATTGCGCAGCCTGTCCAGCAGTTCCAACGGCGTGAGGGTAATCCGAGACTCACGAGCCAGACGACCACCGCTCAGTGGCCTGGCGCACAGACTCGGCATGACGCGACGCCCAGACTTTTGGCTTGCTGGTGCTGGTCGCCAGCAGCAGGGCACGCCCAACACTCCCGTTGAGCATCCCCGATGTTTCAGGAGCTTTTCATGCATCACGACATCATCGAAACCGCAGTGGCGGCTGG
>Ga0209181_10002826_pt1 | contig 27831 bp, 18 predicted proteins | sample MAT05_FD_187208 | JGI IMG/M metagenome (GOLD analysis project Ga0209181, IMG submission 187208) | Freshwater microbial communities from Lake Fryxell liftoff mats and glacier meltwater in Antarctica - MAT-05 (SPAdes) (version 2) | ecosystem: Environmental > Aquatic > Freshwater > Ice > Liftoff...
GGTGATGTCGGCGAGTTCGGATGCGTTTTATCGCGTGACGTATCCGGCCTAAGCGTGTCGAGCATAGCCCGACAAGGTTACGAGGCGGGCATTGCCATCCCTACAACTCCACGCTGCAACCGTTATTTCACTTGATCTACAGGCTGTTTTATGCCTATTGTCGACTTTTGATCAATTTCGCTTCTAGCCCCTGTGTAGTGGAGCTTTCATGAAAAAGCTTCTTGGCGACTACGCTGCGTCAGACCAGATTTCCCGCATCGCTTTGGCAAACGCATTCGCCGCCGAATTTTGAAGAGGATGCGCGCCATCGCGAACCACCCAGCGCCCCGCCACCACTACATTGGCAAACGGTTGCGCGGGGCTGCTAAACACCATCGCGTCTAGCGTGCGCGACGGCGGAAACCCGAGCAGCGCAGGCTCGGAGGGATCGACCACCAATGCATCGGCCCGTGCACCGACCGTAAGGCCCCATAGGCCGTGCCCAGCGGCGGCGGCACCTCCTGTAGTCACGCGCGCGAAAAGACGCTCTGCGGTAGCTGTTTGGCCCGTTGCGGGCGAGGCTGCAATATTGCGAGCGCGGTGTTGCAATCGCTGACCGTATTCCATGAGCCGCAGCTCTTCGCGGCAGTCGCGCGTGACATGGCTGTCGGAGCCAATCGACATGGCCGCGCCCGCGTTCAACCACGCGGCAACATCGGTCGTACCGTCACCGAGATTCGCTTCGGTCGTGGGGCAAATTACGGCAGCCGCGCCACTCTTCGCGACACCTTCGATTTCATCTTGCGTCACGTGAGTAGCGTGAATAAGCTGCCATCTTGAGTCGAGCACGTGATTTCGCAGTAGCCATTCGACGGGACGCAGTCCGGTGGTTTTGATGCATTCGTCGACCTCACCGGTTTGTTCGGCGACGTGGACGTGAATGGGGCCCTGTGAGCTTGCAACCAGCGTGTTGATGGATTCGGGACGCGCTGCACGCAGCGAATGAATCGCGACCCCGGAATTCACGAGCGAACCTGACGTGCTCTCGTTAACGCGCTTTTGCGCAGCGAGTATCCATGCGGCATCGGTGGCAAAGCGGCGTTGATCGTTACGTAATGCAGGCGCATTGAATCCCGCCCGCTCGTACAGCACGGGCAACACAGTCAGCCCGATGCCTGCTTCACGCGCCGCTTCAATGAGCATCCAGATCATCGTAAGCGGATCGTCATACACGCAGCCATCGGGCGCATGATGCAGATAGTGAAATTCGCAAACATGGGTGTAGCCACCACGCAGCATTTCGATATAGAGCTGCGCTGCAACGGCTTTCAATTGTTCCGGTGAAATGGCGAGCGCGACGCGATACATGCGATCACGCCAGCTCCAGAAATCATCGTGCTCACTTTCCCGACGCTCGGCGAGACCGGCGAACGCGCGTTGAAAGGCGTGGCTGTGCGCGTTGACCAAACCGGGCAGCAGTGGCCCTGAGAGAAGGTGTGCGTTGACGGATGCGGCTTGCACGCTGCTTGCGCCGGACGTGATTCCCGACCAATATCCACTGGCATCAATTTCCAGCAACACATCGCGCGCCCATGCGCCGCCCGTCGGGTTATTAAGCCACGCAAGCGGAGTCCATAGCGCTTGTAACTTCGACGCACTCATTGCACGCGGCCCGGTGGTGTCCAGTCGAGCATGATTTGTAGCAACTGTTTCAGCGTCGGTTGAATCTGTACGGCCTTCGCTTCGTCGTAAGCGAAAGGCGGAACTTCCTGCATGTAGAGCGACTGGCACATTTCCATTTGAACGGCGTGAATGCCTAAGTCTGGACGACCGTAGTGGCGCGTGATGTAGCCGCCCTTAAAGCGGCCATCGACCGCGTGCGTATTTTTCGTATTTTTGCCTAAAAATGCAGCGAGGCGCGTTCGCAGCGACGCGTCGCAACTTGCGCCGCTCGCTGTTCCCAAACTCAGATCCGGCAGTTTGCCTTCAAACAACCACGGAATTTCCGAACGAATGCTGTGACCGTCCCAAAGCAACGCATAGCCGAACTTTTCGCGAACGCGTGCGAGTTCAGCGTGAAGCACTTCGTGGTACGGACGCCAATAAGTTTCTCGCCTGTGATCTACTTCCGCTGCGTCCGGTTTGCAGCCTTCGCGATACAACTGCTCGCCGTTGAAAGACGTGTTCGGGCATAGCCCCGTGTTCGATGCGCCGGGGTACATCGGCGTGTTGTCCGGAGGACGATTCAGGTCGATGACGTAGCGGGAAAATTTCGGCACGACAACGCTTGCGCCCAACATCGTTGCAAAGTCGTAGAGTCTTTCCAGATGCCAGTCGGTGTCTTCCACGGCCAACGCGCGGTCAACGTAGAGAGGCTTGAGCGAGTCGGGAATCTCGGTTCCGACGTGGGGAAGACTTAGCACTAGCGGGGTGGTGCCGCGTTGCAGTGAGTAGGTTGGTTGTGTCACTCAGCGCTCCCAAAATTGAACAATGCGCCCACCCGAAACCAAAAGCTTTAGCGGATGATGCCCAAACCGATACACCAGATCGCGCGGATGTTCGGCTTCCCACACCGCAAAGTCAGCACGTGACCCAGCACGAATTTGCCCGTAACTATCGGGCAGACCCAACGCGCGTGCCGCGTTCACGGTGAACCCTCGCCACGCTTCTTCTGGTGTCATTCGAAACAGCGTGCAAGCCATATTCATCATGAGTAGCGGTGAAAGCGTCGGCGATGAGCCGGGATTGTGATCGGTGGCGAGCGCGATCGGTACGCCCTTTTCGCGCAACGCAGCAACAGGCGGAAGCTGTGTTTCTCGCAAAAAATAGTACGCGCCGGGCAACAACACGGCAACGGTTCCTGATGCCGCCATTGCGTCGATCCCGGCGGCGCTCAGGAATTCGAGATGATCGCAACTCAAGGCGTTGAACGACGCCGCAAGCGCCGTGCCGTCTTGATCGCTCAATTGTTCAGCGTGCAATTTAACTGGTAGCCCAAGAGATTTTGCAACATCGAAAACCTTGCGCGTTTGCCCGGCACTGAAGCCAATGCGCTCACAAAACGCATCGACCGCGTCGACTAGGCCTTGCTCATGCAAACGTGGCAACCACTCACAGACAGCGTCGATATAGGCATCTGCGCGACCCTCAAACTCTGGCGGCACGGCATGCGCACCGAGAAATGTTGTACGAATCGTCACGGGCAAAGCTTCCGCCAGTTTCCGGGCGACGCGCAGACAGCGCGCCTCGTCCGCCTCGGAAAGGCCGTAGCCGGATTTGACTTCAATCGTCGTCACACCTTCGCCCATCAGCGCGCGAACCCGAGGGATAGCGAGCGCATGTAGTTCATGTTCAGTCGCCGCGCGCGTCGCCGCAACGGTCGAGCGAATGCCGCCTCCAGAGCGAGCTATCTGTTCATAGGTCGCACCTTGCAAACGCAGTTCAAATTCGCGCGCTCGGCTACCTGCGTAAACGAGGTGTGTATGGCAATCGATAAGCCCAGGCGTGATGCAGGCACCCCCGAGATCGTGCTCACACGTCACGCTACTTTTGACGTGAGCAGGCATATCGCTCAACGCACCGACCCAAACCACTGCGTCGCCGGAAGTGACAATGGCACCCTGTTCAATCCATCCCCACGGCTCTCCACCGTGAAAGGTCGCGATATTGGCGTTGCGCCACAAATCAGTTTGCATGAGATGAGTGTCCTTGTAGGAGCGGCTTGCCGCGACTCAAGCCAACCAGATTTTTTCGATGCGAAGTGGGTCGCGGCAAGCCGCTCCTACGGTTCATGTGCTCAACACGCATTGAAACTCCCAACAACTCTGCACCGGACTAACGCCCCAATCACGCACATCGTCCGCGCTCCAGACAAGCGAACGCGGCGGAACCGCCACCGTTTCTCGCTGCGTTCGAACGCTGGTTCCAAGCCACGAGAAAACGCCACACAGCGTTGAAGCCTGCTCTGTTTGCGTAGCTAACCAATGCGTTTTTCCTCCCGACGGATTGTCCAGAACCAGTCGCCGGAGCCAACCGGACGCTCGGTTCGTAGCAATCATCAAATTTAAATCCTGCGTTGGCCCGCTGGTCAGCGTACACATCGGGGCGAAGCGGCCATCGAATGCATACACGGGCAACCCCGGCTCAAGCTGCACGTTAAAGGGCTCGCCCAGCTCCATACCCACGCCAGTCAGCGCGACTATCCAGCGCTGAACATCAGGAAACGCGGAGAACGGTCCATCCTTTTCGATGTCAGCAACGCTGAGTCGCAAAATCCAGTCGTCCGCATTCGGCCATGTCAGCAACTCGCGCGTCACGCCTCCGCCATTGCGCCACGGGTGCGGTGCAGCGTCGTCCAGTCTCACAACATTCAAGGTCACGGTTTGAATACTCCGTCGATCTGATAACGCCCAGCGGGATGCACGAGTCGGGCCTGCGTGATGGGCACGCGGTGATTGACCGTGCGCCGCGAAACAATCAACACGGGATCAGTGATTTTGAGCCCAAGCAACTTGGCTTCGCGCGCTGTTGGCAGCCCCGCCTCAACCGCGAAGTGCGCCTCCCAAAGCGGTGCGACGTCAAGCAAATAATGCGTCGGCGTGATCTGTTTGAAATCAACCGACAGATACTCGGGAGCGCATTCGGGGTTTACATAGCGATCTTCGCATTGCAGCGCTACGCCGTTTTCGTAGTGGACGATGACGGTGTGAAATACCGGCGCATTAAGGTCAACACCCAGCCGCTGTGCCGCAGTTGCGTTTGCCAATTCTGCCTTCGCGAGATGCACGGTGGCATGATGAGTATGCCCGCGCTCCACCACCTCCTCGTGGATATCGCGAATTGTCAGCGAGGAAGATACGCGGTGCAGTTGCGCCGCGAATGTGCCCACGCCCTGCACGCGATCCAGCAGCCCTTCCAGCTGCAACTCTCGCAACGCCCGATTGACCGTCATGCGGCTCACGGCGAACTGCACCACCAGATCAGCCTCCGAAGGCATCAACGCGCCCGGCGTCCAGTAGCCATTTTCGAGGCGCTCCTTTAGATACTGCTTGATCTGCTCGTACGGCGGAACAGCGCGTTTTCTAGGTGCCTCCGGCGATTCGCGTTGCGATTTCATAGTGCCGATGCTACTGCAAAATTTCCCACTTGCACAAACTTGTCTAGACAAGTATATTTCGCAGAATCTTGAATTTGCGATGTTTGCAGCGAGGCTTTCGATGACCCATCCTAACCACCCTCCTTTGTCCGTTCTATCGGCCGCATTGCCGCACGCCGTGCGCTCGCCACGCGGCACCGCGATCATCTGCAAAAACTGGTTGATCGAAGCGGCCTACCGCATGCTGCAAAACAATCTTGACCCCGAAGTGGCCGAGAACCCGGACGCGCTGGTTGTCTACGGCGGAATCGGCAAAGCCGCGCGCAATTGGGACTGCTTCGAAGCGATCCTCAAGGCACTGCGCGAACTGGGAGAAGAAGAGACCTTGCTGATTCAGTCCGGCAAACCGGTCGGCGTATTCCGCACTCATGCAGACGCGCCTCGCGTGCTGCTAGCGAACTCAAATCTGGTGCCGAAATGGGCCACATGGGAGCACTTCGACGAGCTGGACCGCAAGGGGCTCATGATGTACGGCCAGATGACGGCAGGCTCGTGGATTTACATTGGTAGTCAGGGCATTGTTCAGGGCACCTACGAAACGTTTGTTGAGGCGGGCCGTCAACACTTCGGCGGCAGCCTCGCGGGCAAATGGATTCTCACCGCAGGCCTGGGCGGCATGGGCGGCGCACAGCCTTTGGCGGCGACGTTCGCAGGCGCATGTTCACTCAACATCGAATGCCAGCAATCGAGCATCGAGTTTCGTTTGAAGACTCGCTATGTGGACGAGCAGGCGCACGACCTGGACGACGCGCTCGCCCGCATTGCGAAATACACCGCAGAGAAGCGCGCTGTCTCTATTGCGTTGCACGGTAACGCTGCGGAGCTTTTGCCCGAGCTGGTGCGTCGCGCCAAAGCAGGTGGCTTGCGTCCAGACATAGTGACCGATCAAACCTCAGCGCACGACCTCGTTAATGGTTATCTACCGATGGGTTGGTCGGTAGAACAATGGCAAGCGGCACGCGCGGACGAGAGTCAATTTGGCGCGCTCCGTGGGGCAGCGGCAAAGTCCTGCGCTGTGCACGTTCAGGCAATGCTCGACTTTCAGGCGATGGGAATTCCAACGGTCGATTACGGCAACAACATTCGTCAGGTCGCATTCGACGAGGGTGTGACAAACGCGTTCGATATTCCAGGTTTTGTTCCCGCTTATGTGAGGCCACTTTTCTGCCGGGGTATCGGACCATTCCGTTGGGTCGCGCTTTCAGGTGATCCCGAAGACATCGCAAAAACCGATGCGAAGATGAAGGAACTGTTTCCCGAAAACGCTCACCTGCACCGCTGGCTAGACATGGCGGCGGAGCGCATAGCTTTTCAGGGATTGCCCGCACGCATTTGCTGGATCGGTCTCGGCGAGCGGCACCGCGCGGGGCTCGCCTTTAACGAGATGGTGAAATCGGGCGAACTGAAAGCACCGATTGTGATCGGTCGTGACCATCTTGACTCCGGCTCCGTTGCATCGCCAAATCGTGAGACGGAATCGATGATGGACGGCTCGGATGCGGTGTCTGATTGGCCGTTGCTGAACGCGCTACTGAATACCGCTGGTGGCGCGACGTGGGTGTCGCTGCATCACGGTGGTGGCGTCGGCATGGGCTATTCGCAGCACTCGGGCGTTGTTATTGTCTGTGATGGCACCGATGCTGCGGCGAAGCGTATCGAGCGCGTGCTGTGGAACGATCCGGCAACAGGCGTAATGCGACATGCCGACGCGGGCTATGAGATCGCTCGGGCCTGCTCGCGGGAGTGGGGTTTGAATCTGCCGATGATTCCGAAATCCGCATGAAAGCCACGACCAACCCCTCCGCCCTGCGGGCACCTCCCCGACTTCGCAGGCGCGGCTTACTGTGAGTCGACCACTCACATTGAACGTAGGCACGCTGGCACTCGATGATCTGCAGACGCTCCACACAGGTGGCGTCCAACTAACCATCACCCAATCCGCTCGTGAAGCCATTCGCGTCAGCCACAACGTCGTCGCAAAAGCCGCTGCGGGTGATATTGCGGTCTACGGCGTCAACACGGGCTTCGGCAAGCTGGCAAACAAGCGCATCAGCACCGAGGACCTCGAAACTCTTCAAGTCAACCTCATCCGCTCGCACTCAGTGGGGGTAGGTGAACCGCTTGCGCCCGCAGTCGTCCGTCTGATGCTGGCACTCAAAGCGGCAAGCCTGTCGCGCGGATACTCGGGCGTCCGCGAGATCGTGGTCGACACGCTGCTCGCCGTTTATAACGCCGGGCTTGTGCCCTACGTCCCGAGCCAGGGTTCGGTGGGTGCGTCGGGCGACCTCGCCCCGCTTTCGCACATGACGCTAGCCCTCATCGGCGAAGGCGAAATGCTGGAGAACGGGCAGCGAGTTCCGGCTGACGCAGCGCTGGCAAAAGCAGGTATTGCACCGCTCAAGCTCGCGGCCAAAGAAGGTCTGGCGCTGATCAACGGAACGCAAACCTCCACCGCGCTTGCCCTGCATGCGCTGCTCACGTTCGAGCCCGTACTCGAAGCCGCGCTCGTAATCGGCGCAATGACGGTCGATGCGGCGCGTGGCAGTGACGGCCCGTTCGATCCACGCATTCATGCCGTTCGCGGGCAGCCCGGACAAATCGATGTGGCGCAGTATTACCGAGCTTTGTTGGTGGGCAGCGAAATTCGTCATTCGCATGAAGAAGACGACGACCGCGTGCAGGATCCGTATTGCCTGCGCTGCCAGCCGCAAGTCGTCGGTGCGTGTCTCGATCAGTTACGTCATGCCGCGCTCGTGCTGTTGCGTGAAGCCAATGCCGTCACCGACAATCCGCTCGTCTTTGCCGATACGCAGGAGATGATTTCCGGCGGCAATTTTCACGCGGAACCCGTGGCTTTGGCGTGTGATGCGATGGCCGTGGCGATTGCTGAAGTGGGCGCGATTGCCGAGCGTCGCATTGCGATGCTCATCGACGGCAGTGTGTCGCGCTTGCCGCCGTTCCTAACAGCGGATGCGGGGCTCAATTCGGGCTTCATGATCGCGCACGTGACCGCCGCATCGCTCGCCAGTGAGAACAAATCACTCGCACATCCAGCCAGCGTCGACAGCCTGCCCACGTCTGCCAATCAGGAAGATCACGTTTCAATGGCCACCTTCGCAGCAAGGCGGTTGCAGGCGATGATCGCCAACACGTCGCACATTCTCGGAATCGAGTTGCTCGCCAGTGCGCAAGGTATCGAATTTCTGCGTCCCATGAAAAGTTCAGTTGCACTCGAAGAGGCACACGGCTTGCTACGTGCAGTGTGCAAATCCATCGAACGGGATCGCTATATGGCACCAGAGATTGAACGTGCGACACTACTTGTTCGTAATGGTGCGCTGTCAAAAGTATTTCGCGCCTTGCCTGCCGCCGCTGATTTACCGACGCTCTGGATTCCTACCTAATTCGCTCTGCACTAATCAACCAATCGATCGAAAGAACCTCACATGAAAAAGACTCTGATTGCCCTCTCCCTTTGCGCACTGGCGGCTACGCCGGTGCTCGCTCAAGACACCAAAGTCGCCATCGGCATGTCCGGCTGGACCGGCTTCGCGCCGCTCACGCTGGCAAAAGAAGCGGGCCTATTCAAGAAGCAGGGACTCGACGTTTCGATCAAGAAGATTCCGCAAAAAGATCGCCATCTAGCCATCGCGTCGGGCGACATTCAATGCGCGGCTACGACCGTTGAAACCTGGGTTGCCTGGAACGCGGCGGGCGTAATGACAACGCAAATTTTTCAGCTCGACAAGAGCTTTGGCGCAGACGGCATGGTCACCAAACCCGGCATTGCGAAAATCACCGATCTAAAAGGCAAAACCGTTGCCGCTAGCGCACCGGGCACCTCGCCCTACTTCGCACTCGCATGGATGCTGAAGAAAAACGGCATGACACTCAAGGATGTCACGATCGTAAACCTTGAGCCACAAGCTGCGGCGAACGCGATTATTTCAGGCGCCGCTGGTGTCGACGCCGCGATGACCTACGAGCCTTATCTCAGCGCTGTCCGTGCCAAACCCGAAGCCGGAAAGATCATCGCGACCACGCTCGATTACCCGATGGTCATGGACACGTTTGGATGCACGCCAAAGTTCCTCGCGGAGAATCCGAAGGCTGCTCAAGCTCTGGCGAACGCCTACTTCGACGCTCTCGACATGATCAAAACTGATCCCAAGAAAAGCTTCGAAATAATGGGCGCCGATGTGAAGCAAACAGGCGAGGCGTTTGAGAAGAGCGCAGCGTTTCTGCGTTGGCAAGACAAAGCTGCGAACCAGAAATTCTTCGCTGGTGAGCATGCGCAATTTAGCAAAGAGGCAGCGGACTTGTTGCTTGCATCTGGCGTCATCAAGGCGATTCCTGATCTCACCAAACTAGCTGACACGCGGTTCATCAAGTAGCCAGCAGTAGCTACGGTCCCCTCCACCTTCACGGGGAGGGCTAGGGTGGGGATGGGTTTGTGCCCGAATACCACTCGATCATGTTCCACCGAAACCCATCCCCCACCTAACCTCCCCCTTGAAGGTGGTGGAACAAGACCGGACTGCGCCGGAATGACGAAATAGATGAAACCTCTCACCCCCGTCGCCCCCGCCACCCGCGTCACGCTCGGTATTTCATTCTTCGTGGTGTTTGTCGCGGTATGGGCTGTGGCAACACTCGGCGGTTTCGTATCAAAAACCTTCCTCGCTGACCCGATTACGATGGTCAAAAGCGGCTACACGCTGTTGACTGAAATGGGTTTTGCGAAGGATATTGGAATGACCGTGGGTCGAGTGCTGGGCGGCTTTCTGATCGCGACGCTGCTGGCGCTGCCGCTAGGCGTGATGATGGGCGCGTATAAGCCGATTGAGGCGTTCTTCGAGCCGTTCATTTCATTTGCGCGCTATCTACCTGCGTCGGCCTTCATCCCGCTGCTCATTCTTTGGGCAGGTATCGGTGAGGCACAAAAACTCGCCGTGATCTTCATCGGTTCGTTCTTTCAACTGGTGTTGATGATTGCCGTCACCGTGGGCAATACACGACGGGATCTCGTGGAAGCCGCATACACGTTGGGTGCCAGTGATTCAAGCTTGGTCCGGCGCGTACTCATACCGGGAGCCGCGCCCGAGATCGCCGAGATTTTGCGCATGGTGCTTGGCTGGGCGTGGACATACGTGATCGTTGCGGAACTCATCGGCGCATCGAGCGGCATTGGTCACATGATTACCGATAGCCAATCACTCCTCGCAACCGACCAGATTATCTTCGGCATCATCGTGATCGGCCTCATCGGTCTCGTCAGCGACATGCTGTTCAAGTTTGCCAATCGAAAGCTATTCCCCTGGGCCGCTCTAGGCAAATGAGGGACTTGAAGTCATGAGCATCCTTTCCATACGCGGCGTCTCGCGCAGTTTCGAATCCGCAGGTCGGGCGCCCACCGTCGCGCTACAAGCCACTGATCTCGAAGTCACCGAGAACGATTTCATCACCATTCTCGGCCCGTCCGGTTGCGGCAAAAGCACGCTGCTGCGTATCGTCGCTGGTTTGGATAAACAGTCCGCTGGCGAAGCGATGCTCGACGGAAAGCGCATCGCTGGTCCGGGCGCTGATCGTGGCATGGTGTTTCAGAGCTACACCTTATTTCCGTGGCTCACTGTGCTCGATAATGTTTGCTTCGGCCTCCGTGAACGCAATTTGCCTCGCGCGCAACAGCTCGAAATCGCACAGTCCTTCATTCAAAAAGTGGGCTTGCGCGGATTCGATAGTCACTATCCGAAACAGCTCTCAGGCGGCATGCAACAGCGCACGGCGCTCGCTCGCGCGCTAGCCAACAATCCACGCATGCTCCTCATGGACGAGCCTTTCGGCGCGTTGGATCATCAGACGCGTGAGCTGATGCAAGAGCTATTGCTTGGCATCTGGGAAGCCGAGAAAAAGACCGTGCTATTCGTCACTCACGACATTGACGAAGCCGTGTTTATGGGCAGTCGCGTCGTAGTGATGAGCGCGCGGCCCGGACGCATCAAATTGAACCTCGAAGTACCGATGCCGCATCCGCGGCATTATTCAATCAAGACCACACCCGCCTTTGCAGAACTCAAAGCAGAACTGACCGAGCAGGTGCGAGTAGAGGTGATCGCAGCCCAACAAGCCGCGATGGTTTGACAAAAACGATCAATCTAGTGCGGTAGCGTGATGGTGGTCGTGACTTCACCAATCGCGGTCGCAACGTAGCCTGAAGGATAGGGCCATCCCGGCTCAGGTTGCATAGGTTTGCCGGTAAGGTAGCCCTGTATGAGATCGAAGTTCATTACGGCACAGATGTGCGCTTCAGCCGGCGTTTCAACGCCTTCCGCAAGCGCAATGGCACCCACATCGTGCACGATTCGCACCAGTTGCGACACGAGTTGCTGCTTTTTTGGACTTGCCCGATCAATGTCGCGGATCAAACCCATATCAAACTTTACGTAATGGGGCGGCGCATCGACCAACTCGACCAGTCGCGCCTGACCCGCACCAAAGTCGTCGTACGCAAACTGAACATTGATGTCCTGCAGTCGTAGCGCCATGTTTTTCACGTCTGCGATTTGCGTCACCGCAGTTTCATGAATCTCGATCACAATTTGGGCCGTCGGCACCATCGCGCGCAGCAAGCTGATTGATCGATACAAGGGCTCGGTAAACATTTCGCGCGGATGCACGTTCACGAATAGCGTCGCATTGGGCGCGAACGTTGCAGCGGCGGTCAAGCCGGCCCAACGAAACGCTTCACTCAAATCCACCTCCTTACCGAGCCGGCCAGCCATCAGGAACATATCCATCGGTGTCTGTGGTAACTCAGGTATCTGACCGCGTCCGAGGATTTCAAACGCCCTGAGCCGACCGTCTCGAGCATGGACGATAGGCTGGAGAACTGCGCGAACGTCGCGCGCTTTCAGCATGTCGAGGAACTGCCTCTCCAGCATGACAAAGTGCTCGCTGAGAAGTGGCTGGTGTCCTACCAGCACGGTTTTGTCGCTATTGGACATACCGAGTGCGTCAAACACATTTTGTTCGACGTGTCGCACGCGAAATTCGGTTGTGCCAAAGTGCGCTACATCGCCGTCCGCGAGCAGGACGGACCCGTAAATCTGCGCGCGATTGACGAAAGTCCCGTTAGCGCTATTGAGATCGGTCAGACGCAGGCACCCGCCAATGTCCAGGTCAATCACCGCATGTTGACGTGACGTTTCGGCAGAAGCAATTGGCAGATCACATCCTGCGTCGCGACCCAGTACGAACGGGAAACGCGAGATGGGGATCAACCCATCTTCACTTTTGTAAGTCGCCCCTTCGAGACACCAGCCAGCCATGTGAACGACCCGCAACGAAATCTGTTAATTGATCAAGAGTTTAGACGCGATTCGTTCGGACGTGAAAGGGAAGATTAGGTCTTTGTAACGCTACTTGCGGGCAACAATGCTCTGCGCAACAGCCTCGGCCACGCGAATCCCGTCAATCCCGGCTGACATGATCCCGCCCGCATATCCCGCCCCCTCGCCTGCGGGGAACAGTCCGCGCACGTTCAAACTTTGCAAATCGTCTTCGCGCCGCGTGATGCGAACCGGCGAGCTGGTGCGTGTCTCCACGCCTGTCAGCACGGCATCCACCATGAAGAAACCAGGAATCTGTTTCTCGAAGGCAGGAATCGCCTCACGGATCGCCGCCACCGCGTAATCCGGCAAGGCGCTAGCCAAATCGGTCAAAGTGACGCCCGGTTTGTAGCTGGGTTCAACGCCGCCCAGCGCGGTCGAGGCAACCCCCGCCACAAAGTCCCCCACGAGCTGCGCCGGAGCGTGATAGTTGCGGCCACCCAACTCGTAAGCGCGACTCTCCCACTGCTGCTGAAACGCGATGCCTGCGAGCGGATGACCAGGGTAATCGTCGGGTGTGATACCGACGACAATGCCTGCGTTCGCGTTGCGCTCATTGCGCGAATACTGGCTCATACCATTGGTCACCACGCGACCTTCCTCAGAAGTGGCCGCCACCACGGTGCCGCCGGGACACATGCAAAAACTGTACACCGACCGACCATTGGATGCGTGATGCACGAGCTTGTAGTCGGCGGCACCGAGGATCGCGTTGCCCGCGCTCGGGCCGAAGCGCGCGCGATCAATCAGGCCCTGCGGATGTTCGATGCGAAAGCCAATAGAGAAAGGTTTCGCCTCGATATGCACACCGCGATCAAACAGCATCTTGAAAGTATCGCGCGCGCTGTGCCCGATGGCGAGAACGACATGGTCCGTACGTAGCGTCTCGCGCTTCCCCTCGGCGTTTTCGGTCACGACGGCGCGAATCTGCTTCGCTGAATCAGCAGACGCAACTGCGTCAAACTCAATATCTACGACCTTGTGCTGAAAGCGAAATTCACCGCCTAACCCGATGATCGTGGCGCGCATGTGCTCCACCATTTTCACCAGGCGGAAGGTGCCGACGTGCGGCTTGCTGACATACAAAATTTCGTCCGGCGCACCCGCATCGACAAACTCTTGCAAGACCTTCCGGCAGTAGTGTTTCGGATCCTTCGTCTGCGTCCACAACTTTCCGTCAGAAAACGTACCCGCGCCGCCCTCGCCAAATTGCACGTTCGACTCGGTATTCAACTCACTTTTTCGCCATAACGCCCACGTATCAAGCGTGCGCTCGCGGCCCACTTTGCCACGCTCCAGAATGATCGGGCGCAAACCCATTTGCGCGAGGATCAATGCAGCCATGATGCCGCACGGCCCGAAGCCAATGACGACCGGACGCAAATGTTCTGTGCCCAGCGACGCTTCGTCAGCCACAAATTTGTAGTTGGTATCGGGCGTCGGCAACAGATTGACATCGCGCTTGAACTTCTTCAGCAGATACGCTTCAACCGCATTCGGCACCTCGAAATCGAGCGTATAGACAAGCTGAATATCCGCCTTCTTCCGTGAGTCGTACCCGCGCCGAAAAATCACGAATCGCGTGACCTGTTCGGCGCGAATGCCGAGCTTGGTGACGAGCGCGATCAGCAGATCCGCCTCGGCGTGAGCGAGGGGCAGCTTGAGTTCGGTAATACGCAACATTTTCTTCATCCTTGGGCGGAAAGTTAGTCCGCAACGAGGGATGATGTTAGCTCGGCGCTTGTTTCGGTTGCAGTCCAAACCTTGCAAGCAGCTGACGGAAAGCCTCGACCGCAAGCAGTGGTGCAAGCAATGGATCGACCTGCACCTCAGCAAACCCGCCTTCGTGCGAATCTGCGGCAAGTGTGAGCCACTTCATCGCCTCGTCGGCCTCACCAAGTTGCGCATACACCGCAGCCAAAGCCGAAGGGTTCGTCTTTTCAATCGCACTGACCGCGCGCACCGAATTGACAATCTTTCGGGCCTGCCTTTTGTCTCCTTCGCGGGCGGTCAGGATGGCCAGCGCAAGGCGAGCGCTTGCATCGTCTGGATCGTGCTCGATCACCGCATTTAACTCCGCACGAGCCGCCTCGAAAGCGCCGCACAACGTCAATGAATTCGCCAGCGACAATCTCGTGCCTGTCCGTTGCGGATACTCGGTGAGCAGCTCCAGAAACACACGGTTAGCGTCGTCGTACTGTCCCGCGAAGTAATACGCTACACCACGATTGGCACGGATTGCAGGGAACAGTGGATCAACCTCCTGCGCCGAATCAAAGTGACCGAGCGCATCCTGTAACTCGCCGTCATAGGCCGCCAGCGTACCAAACAGCATGTGCACCCCCGGCTGCCTGGGAGCCAGCTTGCGAGCGGTCAAAAGCAGCGCCCGTGCAGCAGCGAAGTCGTACTCATAAAAAATCTTGTCGCCCGCGAGATTAAGGTACGAACTCGGTTCCAGTGGATCAAGCTCCAATGCGCGCTGTGAAGCCGCACTGCCAACGCGCCAAGCCTCATCAGGCGTTACCTGCTCGTACATCGAGAGGTTGCCCATCGTGGCTGCCAACGACGCATGGGCCATCGCGAACTCAGGCGCGGCGGCGATTGACGATTCCAGCAGCGCACGCGCCTGCGCATGACCTTCCGCCGTGCCCAACGCAGCGGCCCGACGCGCCTGTACGAAGGCATCGGTGGCCTCACGCGATACGCCAGCAAAGCCCTTGCGCTGCGGCGGCAAGATGTACTCACCGGGCAACAAATCAGAGAGCGCTTGCAGGCAATCGTCGCGAATCTGGCGACTCAACCGGTCGACGAATGCGGCGTCTGATTCGTCCTCACCTCGCGCGTAGCGCTTGCTCGCCATCATGTGACCATACGGAGCGGAGAGCAGCATCGTGTGAACATGCTGTTCGTTTCCGACTCGCACCCATCGTGCCGACAGCACCGCCTGCGCATTCACCCGGCGCGCAGAGTCCAGCGGCTCGTCGTCGGCCACCGCGCGCGCCGAACGCGAGCCGAGTACGAGCACCTGCAACACGGATTGCAATTCGCCGATGGTGGATTCAAACAGGAGCGTCGCCAACGGATCATCGCGCGCTTCGCTCACAAATGGCAACACCAGAAACCGCGGCGCAGCCAGCATGCGTGCACCCAGTTCGACAAACTCCGGCGCATAACGGCCCTTCGGCAAAGCGATACGGACCTGCGGCGGCGATTCGAACATCGCGTAGTGCTTGACCAGCCGTTCGCGCAGACGACTTACGTTCACGCGGACAATGGGATCGCTCTTCGGGTCGTAGGTTGATGGGTTGCGGTGAAACACCTCAATTCCAATCGACATCTCGCGCAACGCGCCCGGATCGTTGGCAAGGCTCCTCTCCACCAAATGTCGCAGCAGCCGCAAATGGCTCGCCGAGCGGCGCAGCACATCGCTCTCCAGCAGGCGATCCAGCTCCTTGCGGATCATCAAATCTAGCGCTTCATTCAAATCGCAGTCCCGTTGTTTGCGTCATTGTCAGCCTCCCACACACGGTACTCGCAGCATGCACCAAGTTCGTACAGTGACTGCAATTTTAGGCCAACTTCTTGCTCACAGAAGACATCAGCTTTCTCGCATAACTACCATTACAACGGGGCTAGACCGCCATATTCACGATAATCGATAATTAATCAATTCAGGCCCTAGCCCCTATGCAAACGTGATTTCCGTTGAAAGCTGATAACCGCAATCTTACTTGCGGATCCGCATCGCGGCGGAGACGTGAACTCGCGGACTGCGTCATTCCGGCGGCAAAGACGGCATGAAGGGCACCAGCCCGGTGTACATCTTGCCCGTCACATAGTCCTGCACGATAAACAGGATCGGTACCGGAATACCAACCAGCGTATTTTCAAATCCAGGCGGTGGCTTGTATTCGTACACGGACGCGAAGCCGTCCGGGTAAAGCAGTTCGCGACACGGGGCCTCGGCGGTAAAGATGCAGCTATTGATCATGCTCGGTGCGGTCTGAAATAGCCGTGACGAAATTTTCTGCTGAAGCGCACTCCCGGTTTTGATGATGTCTTCGACTTTGGTCTTGAGATCGTCGTAAATTTTGAACAGATCGTCGCTGTTTTTGACGGCATCGGGATTGGTGACCGCATTCTTGCCATAACTCATCGCGCTTTTGATCTTGGTCACCAGCGTTTGGACTCCAGTTAAGGCATCGGTAATCAACGTGGGTCCAATCACGATGGTGCTAAACAGATAAGGTCGACGGCTACTGGTGGGGATTTCGATGAATGAGTTAGGGCTGTTGAACACGCGAAACGATAGCGACGCACCCGACACGACAGGGAGCAGATCGTCGGAGTTGAGATACTGTTTCAGGTGCGCATTAACCGCCAGCGCGGCTGCACTGTATCCCGCGTAACCCATCGTATCGGTGGCAAGCTTCTTAGCGTTTTTATAAGCCGACTCGGCGCTCTCAATTATTTTGTCGATGATCATATCGGTGGCCATCGTCACCAACACCTCAGCAAGTGTGGATTTCTGCCCCTCGCCAGGCGTCGTGCGCGCAGACTTGAAGTTGCTGAGTGGGCTGCTGCGTCGCGGCAAACCGACGACGACCGCCAACTCGTCCGACAGCGCCTCGTAGAATTCGGGAATGTCGTGACTGATCAGTTGAATCATCTCGGCGTTGTTCATCACACCACCATATTCGCTAATCACCAGCCCGTTGATGCGCGTGGCGTTGATTGAAAAGCGGTCGGCCAGCAGATTTAGATCATGGATTGACGTGTGTGGTGCCCGCAATCCAGCCGTCCATGCTTGAAGGTCGTCGCTACCGTCGCGCAGCACCTGCTGAATCAGCATGTCGTCCGCAGTTGCCGAGAGCCCGTAAGCGATCATCTGCGACTCTTCAGGCACAAACCCAGTCGGCGGAGCGATAGGAACGGTGAGCTTAAGCCGCGCCACGTCAACGGTCCGCCAGCGATTCACCCATTGCGTCACCAGCGCCGTCATCTGTGGCACATCGTTGGCCGCACGCGCCGTTCGCAGCTGCCGACCGATCGCTTCCAGATCATCAAGCACTTTGAACATGTCAGCGATCACGGCGCTATTGCCACCAACGCCTGCCGGTCGCGGTGCGAGCACCACAAAATCAGCGGAGGCGGTTCGGCCATTCGCCGCGTCGTTGGCGGTGATCGTGAAGCCGCCGAGCGCACCTGGATCAGTGATGATCGCGGCACCGGAGACACTGGGCAGCGCGCCCAAGCCTAAGGCAAATCGACGCGTGATCGTGTAGCTAAGTGCGGGCAATGTCACCGAATTTCCCGACGCGTCAAAGGCCAGCGGTATCAGGGCAATACTTTCTCCCGCGTTGACCGCGCTCGTCGCCAGCTTCAAATCCAGCCCAGTGCCAGCAGAAATCACAAGACTGACGGGATTCGCAACAACAGGTTTGAGCAGCGTACCGGCAACTGGTGTTTGCGCCAGCACTCTCCCGCGCGGCACCGTAAGCGAAAAAGTTCGCGTGATGGTCGACGAAAAGCCAGATGCAGAAAGCAAAGAAAGCGCAACCGGCTCAGCGACGCCGACCAGCAACGGTACGAAAACCGGTGCTGGCCCACTCGAAATATTGAGCGCAACCGCCTCGCCGGAAAGCGACGTGGCACCGGCGGCCGGGACTTGCGCGATCACCTGACCGGCTGGTGCAGGATTGGTTGCCAGTGTCACCACGCCAACGGTGAGTCCGGCAGTCGTCAGTGTTGTGCCCGCTGCCGCCTGCGTCTGTCCAGTCACGTTGGGCACGGTGCTGTTGGTGGTTACGCCGGTCATCTGGACGCTCTGTAAAGACTCGGCTCCGAAACTGTCGGTGGCGGCGATCAGGAAGAAGGCCGTTGGTTGATTGATCGGCACGTCGCAGGAAAGAACGCCAGATGTCGCGCCAATGCTGCACGTTGCGCCGTTGTAGTTGTAGAACACCATCCGGTAGGTCACGGTGTCTCCAGCGTCTGGATCGGTCGCGTGCGCACTGTAGCTAAACGGCTGGTACGTTTGAAAGTATCGGGTTGGCGGTGTCGTGTCGAATATCGGCGGTCGGTTGACCGGTGCGATGTCAATGGTCACGGTCGCAGCGGCTGAATCGAGCGTGCTATCGTTCGCTTTGTAGGTGAACGACGTCTGCGCAAACTTGCGTGGATCAACCGGAGTCAGCGTCTGCGCCTGCGTGCCGAACACGTTGGTGCGCGGTACCGCGAAATTATTCGGCAGCGGAACGGCGTTCGGTATCGTGCCGTCGTCGTTAATGTTGGCGACGTGATACGCGAACTGATTTTGCACGCCACGGGCCGGACGCCAGTCGTTGTTTTGCCCTTTGAGGACGGTTAACGCTGCCCTGGCACTGATATCGCCATGAGCACTGCCGTTGCGCGTCCACAAAAAAATCAGGTCGGCGTGACCGTCACCATCGACGTCTCCCACCAGCGGCGCATTCGGGTGATACGATGGGGCTGGACCGTCAGGTGGATCAATGCTGCCGGTGGACGCTTGGGTAATGGCAAAGCTCGCCTTGACCTTTCCACTGAGGCCATCGAGGAAGAGAATCGCTTGCGACGTCTGCAACACCACTTCAGCGACGCCGTCGCCATCAAAGTCAAAAATCGCAACGCGGGTGCGCGAACTGACCAGCGACACGCCGCTGACGACCTCATAGTTGCACCAGCGATACGTGCCGTCATGCTTGATCGCGCAGAGCAAGCCACCGTAGTTGAAAACGACGTCGGCCTTGCCGTCGCCATCAAGATCACCGACGACGATCTTGCCGATGAAGGTGACGAAATCGAATGGCAGGCGCCAGAGCACAGCCCCGTCGGACTTGTAGACGGTAAGGAAGTAACCGCTTGGCTGCGTCTCAAAGCGGACGACTTCGATGTCTGGCGTGTCATCAAAATTACCGACGGCAACTTCTAGGATGTTCGCCGACGCACCGTGCCAGCGGGGCGTGCCGTTGAGATTAAAGACCACGCCGCCCGATACGATTTCCGGTGTGCCATCACCGTCAAGATCGACCACCACGGGAGCCGACAAGCCGCTTTGCTCGGTGCCACCGTCGAGTCCGCTGATCGGCGTTTTTCTGGCAATCATGCGCTGGCGCACGGTGCCATCCGTGCCGTTCAGCACGATCACGCCGCGACACTGCTGGTAGTGCGCCGGGAAAGCAGGATTCGGCTGATAGTCGCCGTCTGGGACGGTCTCCACTATTAAGCGGCATGCGGGCTCGTAAAAGGCGTCGAAGCCAGAAATTGCGTATCGGTGCAACCCCGCGTATTGCACGTTGATCAACACGCTCGGCGATTCGCCAGTGCGCAGACGCGCTATGGTTGGCACGGCAAAGCTGGTGAGACTGGCTGCGTCACCGAGCACGGGTATGGCAGCCAGAGCAGGCGAGATCCACTTGATCGTGCCGTTCTGGCCGTTCAACGCGACAAGGCGCATGCTGCCGTTGTCACCCCCGCACGAGCCTGAAAATATCACTTCGGGCTTGCCATCGTCGTCGATGTCGGCCGCAGCAAACGTGAGGACACCCGAATACGGAGTGCAGCCTGTGAAGAACGAACCGCTGTACCGCCACAAATCCAGGCCGGTGTCGGCATGAATCGCGTAAATGTCGTGGTTGGGGCTGTAGGTCACCAGTTCTGGTTTGCCGTCGCCGTCAAGATCGATCATGATCGTAGGGCCAAACGCACTCTGGACAAGATCCTTGTTGTGACGCAGCACCGGCGTAAACACCGATCCTGGCGGCGTCGCTGGCGCCTGATAGGTGAAGCCGCCGTTGGCGTTGAACGCGGAGAGCGTGCCCTTGTCGGGGTCGGTCAGTTTGATCGCAGAGATCGATCCGCCGCTCGGGCTGAAATCGTTGCCGAGCACGCCGGGTGCGGGGACTGTCAGCGTCTGACCGAGACGGGTGGAATAGGTGTCGTCAACGGCTACTGGAGCGGCTGAGGGCGTGACTTTCACGGTGAATCGTTTCGCGTCAAAGAGTCCAGCTGGATCGGACGCCTTAACGGTAATCGTGTAGTCACCCACCGCGACGCCCGTCGTCGGCCACGTCACATTCGCGCCGCTAATCGTCACGCCTGGAGGCGCGGATGAAACGGCAAAGGTGATTGCATCGCCATCGGGATCGGTTGCCACCATCGTGCGTGAAAACACCGCACCCTGAGGGATGGAAGCCTCGGCTTGTGCGGCTAACTGTGGCGCACGATTTTGCGCGACAACGGTGATTTTGAACGTGCCGTCATCGGTGTGGCCTTGCGCATCAGTGACCCTCGCACCGAACGTATGCGCGCCAAGTTGCGCGTTGCCCGGTGTCCAGTCCACCACTGGCGAGGGATTCAGCACCGCCCCCGTGGGAGCCGCAGTGAGACTGAACGCCAGCGTGTCGCTGGAATTGGCGTCGTTCGCGGCCAACACCTGCTGAAAGCGCACCCCTACCGGGATCGTTCGATCTGCGATGGCGACCAATTTAGGGCCGGAGTCCTGGACGATGATTTCAACCGTGCTGCTCGTCGACAAAATGCTGTCGCTCGCGGTGAGCTTCAACACATAGGTGCCCGCTGCTGGAAACGTCACGGTCGTGTTCAGCGCAGCCACGTTCGCAAACACCACGCCATTGATCGGCCCAGACACAAGCGTCCACTCGTAAGTCAAAGCAGCGGGCGGATTCGGCAGGCCGTCGTCGGTGGCCGTACCCGCCATCGTCGCAACGCCTGGTAGCGTGATCGTCTGGTTAGGCCCAGCGCTAACGACCGGGGCTGTGTTTGACGGTGTGTTCACGGCGATGGTCACGTCTGCGCTGCTGGTCAGCACGCTGTCGTTGGCGGTTAACCGCAAAACGTAGCTTCCGGCGACACCGAAGGTTGCGGTGGTAACCGCGCTGGTAGCTGCGGCAAACGTGACCGTGCCGGGTCCGGAAAACTTCGTCCATGCATAGGTAAGGGCGGCGGGCGGGTTAGGCAGCCCGTCGTCAGTCGCACTGCCTGACAGGTTTGCTGTGGCCGGGAATACGATGGTTTGGTTTGGACCTGCGCTAACGACGGGAGGCTGATTGACGGCGGATGCAGCACTTACCGTGATGGTCATATTGGCGCTGCTCGACAGTGCGCCGTCGTCGGCAGTGAGTTTCAGCACGTAAGTGCCTGCGCCAGCAAACGTGGCGGTCGTGGCAGCGAGTGCTGCGTTCGCGAAGGTGACAGCACCGGGCCCTGACACTTTTGACCAAGCCAGCGTCATGACACCGGGCGGATTGGGCAAACCGTCGTCGGTGGCACTGCCAGTCAGGCTTGCCGTAGCTGGCAGCGTAATGGTTTGATTGACGCCCGCGCTGACTACCGGGGCAAGATTGACCGGTGCATCAAGCCGGACGTCGGCATCAATCCGAACGTAGAGGTTATTCGCGTCCTGCTGCTGGTACGCGGCAAGGATGTCGGCGTTCGCTGGTGCGTCGCCACTGGCGTCCGTTACCGCGGGACTAACGCCGATCCAGTCGCCGATATTGCCGTCGCGCGCGACGGTTGCCGCCCAGGCGAGCGTAGAAATGACGACGCTGACGAAGACGAACGAGATCAGACGCGTGGAGGCTTGGCGGCGCAGGCGCAGCGCTACCGTGACGGCAACAAGCAACGCGATCAGCGCAGCAAGCCCTTTTGACAACGGCACCGGCAACACGTCAACAGCGGCCACTGCGTTCGCGACATTAATCAGGAAGCTGCCAGTCGCATCCTGTTGCCCGAGCGCATTGCGGCTCACCGCCAGCGCTTTCACCGTGCCCCCGCCCGCCAAGCTGGATAGCGGAACAGAAAATTCAATGGCCGCGCTGCCGTTGGTTCCGTTGCCGAGCCCCGCGCTCCAGCCGCCCGCGTCATATGTCGTCGCAGCGGTGAGCGCGCCACCGACACAGGTTTGCTGCTCCAGCCGCGTAACCGTGGCGGTGGTTGTCGTCGTGGTGACGACCGCCGTGTTGACGCGCTCTACGCCGCTAACCGATCCGTCAGCGGTGGTGATCACGCAGCCGGTGACGGCAGCATTGTCGGTATCCAGCAGTAGCGAGAATTTGTGCTCAGCTGCGTGGCTTATCGGCACCGCGAACGCTAGCGCACAGAGCAGCGCCTTGGCGCACGCAGAACGGAGAAAGAAAAATTGAGACACGTCGCACCCCACGATTTTCGTCGCGGCCCTCGGTTGGGTCGCTAACGTTTAACCTGTGCTGGCGATGCTAGGGAGGACACCGCTCGATAAGCAGCTTTCACCCTGGATTCGAGGTTACACGGTGTTACACGCAAACACTCCATCACCCACACCGCTGCATGTTGCGTTACAGGCGACGATCCGGCTTACGTGATAGCGTTACTAAAACGTTAACAATTCAACAAGTGTGGCGAGGGCGACGTGACCGACGGTGCGAATTCGGATGATCAGCTGACTCGGGCTGCTCACAGCAGTCGTTCTCGCCGCCAGCTCATCGAGGATGCGCTGGAGCGCATACTTGCCAGCCGCGCCATTGGTCGATCAGCGCACCACCGCGCGTTCCTTCAACACGTTGTCGGTGCAACGCTCAATGCGGAATACGGACGGCTCAAAGAATCGACCATCGCGCTTGAGGTTTTTCAGCGCGACGCTGCGAGCTTTGACTCCACGACCGATTCGATTGTCCGGGTAGAAGCTGCGCGCGTACGTCAGAAGCTGGATCGCTACTACGCCGACGAAGGCGCGGATACAACGTTGCGAATTGAAATGGTCGCCGGGAACTATCGACCGAGGTTTATCGATCACGCACCGGTCGCGGTGCCTTCGAGTCTGTCGCGCGGATTTTCGGTCGCAGGGCGTGGCGTCGTGCCAGCCGACTTGCCCGCAACCGTTTTAGCGACGTACGAGCGTGCGTGGTACATGATGCGAACGCGCACGCTTGACGGCTATCGTAAAGCGCTCGCTCTGTTCGAAGACGCGATCCGGCAGGAGCCCGAGTTCGCAGCTGCATATCGCGCGATTGGCTGGGCGCGCATCAACATTGCGGGGCATCTCGGCGTGCCGCCCGAGGCAGGCGATCAGGGCCCTGCGATGGCCGCAGCGATTGAGCGTGCGCGCGAGATCGAGCCAGACAATCCTGAACTAGATTCGCTGCAGGGCACGTATCTGTGCCGTTATCGCTTCGATCTCGAACGTGGTCAGAAACTTTTCGAGACTGCGCTCAAACGCAGCCCCGAGTCGTGGGGCGCGCGCAGCTCATTTGCGTGGTGGTTAATATTTCGTGGGCAATTTGATCAGGCACAGCGGATGTTCGACGCCGAATTCACGCACGATCCGTTCGCGTTTTTTATGCGCCACAACCTCGGTTCGCTGGCCTATTTTCAGCGGGACTTCGCGCGCGCGGAGCGCATTTTTTCAGAGGCGCTGGAGATGGAGCCTGGACACCTGATCGTGCACATCGCACACGCCAGTGCATTGATCGCGCTGGGTAGTGCAGACGCAGCAGTCGCCGAAATTTCCGGGTGCTGGACTGAGAATCCTGAACTCGGTGGCGTCGCGCTGGAACGTGTTCGTGCACTTGCCGCAGCTCAGCGTCGCGACGAAGCAAGAGTTGCGCTGATTGCGTTCGATCATGACTTCGCTGGCCGCTACTTTTCACCCGTCTATCGGTCAGCGGCACACGTCGCCTTAGGTGAGGCTGAGGCTGCGCTCACGTGGCTCGAACGGGCAGCGGCTGAAGGTGATTACTGGCTGGTCAATGTCCTCATCGATCCGGCATTCGACGCGCTGCGCGGCGAGCCGCGGTTTGCGCGAGCGATGCACGGCGCGGGTTTGCAATCGCCGCCAAGTCCGATGGAAAGTCACGAATCATCTCGTCCCAGCCAGCTGGGTTGAGGGACGCTGAATTTTCAGGCGATGGGCACCGCGAATCGTTCCCGCATACCTTCCAGCCCAAACGTAGCAAGCACCTCTTTCAGCCGTTCAGTAGCCGCCTTGCGCGGCAAGTTTTTGAACTGCGCGATGATTAGCTCATTCTTCATCGAATGCTCCCAGCCGACCAGTTCGGTCACTGTGACTTTGTAGCCGTTCGCTTCGAGCAGCAGGCAACGCAGTACGTTGGTGATCTGGCTCCCAAATTCGCGAGTGTGAATCGGGTGTCGCCAGAGTTCGCTGATGCTCTTGATCGCTGTGGTTTCGCCTTTTTCATTGCGCAGATGCGCTGCGACTTCGGCTTGGCAGCAGGGCACGAGAACGATGAATTTCGCCTTCTTTTCCAGACCGAAGCGAAGCGCGTCATCCGTTGCGGTGTCGCAGGCATGCAGCGCGGTGACGACGTCAATTTGCGCTGGGAGTTTGTCTGTGGTGATCGCTCCTGCGACTGATTCGTTCAGAAAAGCCATTTGCGAAAAGCCCAGTTGCTCTGCGAGCTTGACTGCGCCCGCAACCAGCGGTGCACGCGTCTCGATACCCCACACTTTGTTCGTCGGGTATTGCGCTGCGATGCCCTTAAAAAACAGATCGTAGAGGATGAAGCCGAGATACGATTTGCCTGCGCCGTGATCGACCAGCGTCACGCCACCGCGTTCGGCGAGCACCTGCGCGAGTAGCGGCTCGATAAATTGAACGAGGTGATAAACCTGCTTCAACTTGCGCCGCGAATCCTGATTCATCTTGCCGTCGACAGTCAGAATGTGCAGCGCCTTCAGAAGTTCGATGGATTGACCAGCGCGGATTTCTGGCATCGCAGGGGCGGCGGGTTCTGGTTTGTTCTTCTGCATGAGGCTGACTCTACACGAAGCGCGAAGGCGCAAGGTCTTTGCCTCCCCTGCGAAGTGGGGGAGGTGGCGCAAAGCGCCGGAGGGGTCACGGCGGTGCCAAGAGCGAAAACTTCAGCTACGCCAGCAACCCCTCTGTCGCCTGCGGCGACATCTCCCCTACTTCGCAGGGGAAACTTTCCGAAGCGTCACACCTCCAGCTTCGCCGCAACAAACTCCCCCAACGCCAAAGAACTGGTCAAACCCGGTGATTCAATCCCGAACATATTGACCAACCCCGGCACACCATGCTCCTGCGGCCCCTGAATCAAAAAATCTCGCGCAGGCTCGGTAGGGCTCTGAATTTTCGGTCGAATCCCTGCGTAACCCGCTTGTAGAGCGCCGTCAGGCAGTTCGGGCCAATACTTGCGCACCTCGGCGTAGAACGCATCGCCACGCGCGGGATCGACGGTCAACTCATCCGGCGAATTCACCCACTCCACATCCGGCCCGAACTTCGCCTGTCCGCCCATGTCAATCGTCAAATGCACGCCCAAACCCGCGGCCTGCGGCACGGGATAAATAAGCCGCGTGAACGGTGAACGGACGGACAGCGTGAAGTAATTTCCCTTCGCGAAGAACGCGGGCGGCACGTGCTCGGCCGGCAGACCATCGATGCGATGCGCGAGCGCTTGCGCATGCAACCCGGCGGCGTTCACCACGCGCTTGCACAAAAGTTGTGTGCCGTCTGCCATCGTGAGTTCGATGCCGTCGGGCGTGACTTTCGCGCTCGCCACCGACGTGTTGAACGCCACCATGCCGCCCGCGTTCTCCAGATCGCCCTGCAACGAGAGCATCAGCGCGTGGCTGTCGATGATGCCCGTGCTCGGCGAATGCACGGCGGCGACGCAAGTGAGATGTGGCTCCATCGCCTGCGCCTCGGCTTGCGTGAGCAGCACGAGGTCGTGTACGCCGTTAGCGGCGGCCTTGTCGATGATCATTTGCAGTTGCGGCAACTGGTCATCGCTCGTCGCCACCAGCAACTTGCCGCAGCGCCGATGCGCAATGCCGCGCTCCGCGCAATACGCATAAAGCAGCGCCTTGCCATCAACGCACAACCGCGCCTTCAGCGACCCGGCCGCGTAGTAAATGCCCGCATGAATCACCTCGCTGTTGCGCGAACTGGTGCCCGTGCCGATAGCGTCCGCCGCCTCCAGCACCAGCAGCTCGCGCCCACGCAGAGCCAGCGCTCGCGCGACCGCGAGGCCGACTACGCCTGCGCCGATGACTACGGTGTCGATTTGATCCATGTTGGTATCGTAGCTGCAACGGCTCCCTCCCCTTCAAGGGGAGGGTTGGGGTGGGGATGGGTTTCGGTTCGACTCGCGTCTCTGCTAAATCAAGACAAAACCCATCCCCCTCCTAGCCTCCCCCTTGAAGGGGGAGGAACCCGAACAGGTACGGCGGGCACTGACCGCCTTGTGCTCCTCCCGAAGCGCTGATAATGGCGGGCTACGCCCGATAGTTCACGAGGCGGGCACTGCCCGCCCTACGCTACCAATTCGTCAAATGCCCGCAACCGCATTGAGGTTCTGAATCATGACTCACCGCGATGAATCTTGCGCAAACTGCCATGGTCTATTAACTGACATAGATTTAACTATCGACCCACGTGTTGCTTGTCCACAATGTGGTTCGACCGCGCGCTTACATGTGGTGATTATCAACGAGAAAATTAGAGCCTTCGATTCGTTGTGGGATCGCATCAAACGCCTCTCGTTTCCTAGTAAAAAGAAAGTTCGCTCTGAATCATTTACGGGTTATGAAATTAGCCACGCCCGTCAAAAAATGGTGCGCAAATTTCGCATGTTCAACAAAGACACCGATGAGTATGTCGAGCGCGTGACCGACATCGAAACTGGCGAGATTATTCACGAATGCGTGGAGCCGTTGTCAAAACACGTCGGGCACGGCACCGCAAAGAAAAAGCGTCCATAGCCAAGTAAGGTGCGCACTTTGGTGCGCACCCGTCTCGACGGACGTGCTACCGGATGACCTCCGCCCCGCCCATGTACGCCCGCAAAACCTCCGGCACCGTAACCGATCCATCTGCGTTTTGATAATTCTCCAGAATCGCGACAAGAGTGCGGCCTACAGCGAGGCCCGAGCCGTTTAACGTGTGTACCGGTTCGTTCTTGCCTGCTGCGTTTTTGTAGCGCGCGCCCATGCGGCGGGCCTGGAAGGCTTCGCAGTTCGAGCAACTTGAAATTTCGCGATAGGTGTTCTGCGCGGGGAGCCACACTTCAAGGTCGTAAGTCTTCGTTGCGCCGAAGCCCATGTCGCCGGTGCAGAGCAGCATCACGCGATACGGCAGTTCGAGTTTTTGCAGGATTTTTTCGGCGTTGCCGGTCATCTCTTCGAGCATCGCATTCGATTCTTCGGGCTTCGTGATGTAGACCATCTCGACCTTGTCAAACTGATGCTGACGAATCATGCCGCGAGTGTCGCGCCCGTAGCTGCCAGCTTCTGAACGGAAGCAGGGCGTGT
>Ga0209181_10002827_pt1 | contig 27828 bp, 24 predicted proteins | sample MAT05_FD_187208 | JGI IMG/M metagenome (GOLD analysis project Ga0209181, IMG submission 187208) | Freshwater microbial communities from Lake Fryxell liftoff mats and glacier meltwater in Antarctica - MAT-05 (SPAdes) (version 2) | ecosystem: Environmental > Aquatic > Freshwater > Ice > Liftoff...
CTTCAGACTTCAGACTTCAGACTTCAGACTTCAGACACAAGACTTCAGACACAAGACTTCAGACACAAGACTTCAGACACAAGACTTCAGACACAAGACTTCAGACACAAGACTTCAGACACAAGACCTGAGACACAAGACACAGCACTGTACATCGGGTCGTCCACGCCCGACGATATCGCAGCACACACCACAGAAGCCCCGTAGCGTATTTTTTGAAACACAAAAGAAACAAAAGTACACAAAAGCCCGTAAAGCATAATGTACATCGGGTCGTCAAAGCCCGACGATATCGCGGAATATATTACAGACACAAGACTTCAGACACCAGACTTCAGACACCAGACTTCAGACACCAGACTTCAGACACAAGACTTCAGACACAAGACTTCAGACACAAGACTTCAGACACAAGACTTCAGACACAAGACTTCAGACACAAGACAAAAGCACTGTACGTCGGGTCGTCAAAGCCCGACGATATCGCGGAACATATCACGAGAAATAAGACTTCAGACGCAAGACATCAGACACAAATTTCGTTTTTTCTCAACGGGGTTGTATAAAGAGTGTATCCATAATTTTTCAAAATGTAAACCAAATAAAATATTGTTTTGTGCTTATTTGTCGGCGTTAATAAAATTTATACCGACAATAATGACGGTTAATCAAATTAATATTCGGCAAAAGTATAAATAATTTTTTTAATAATTACTCTTTACACAACCCCGATAACAAAAACGATTAGGGGTTTTAACCCGGAAGGAGACACCAAAACACTAAAACACCAAAAAATCAAAAAACTAAAACACTAAATAATGTTATATTTTTCGTCAAATACCGCCACCAACAGAACTACCGGAGGATTGGGCTGCTTGATCGGCAGCCTGCTCCTGATGGGTATTTTCTTTTTTGGTGCTTATTGGTTTCTGAAATTTTTATGGTGGGCTTCACCTGTCATCTTAATGTTGGCTTTATTGATTGACTGGCGCAGTGTGGCTGCTACCGGGCGTTATTTATTCAATCTCCTCAAAACAAACCCGTTGGATGGCATTCTTCGCATCGCGTTGGCCGTATTTTTGTTTCCACTATTGAGTTTTTATTTGTTGCTAAAAGCCATAGCGATTCGGCAAGGTAAAAAAATCATTAAACAGTTTGGCGCGCAATTTGGGCCGCAGCCAACGCAACAAACACCGGGAGATGACTTTGTTGATTTTGAAGAATTGGAAAGTCGGCCGAAACAGACGGAAAAAGTGGAGCGACCAAAAGAATGATCAAAAAGTGGGGCATCCTTCATTTTGCGTGAAAAGTAGTTGACACTTTCTTTGTGCAATTATTTTAAATTATCCTAATAAGTACTTGATTATCAATGCTTTATTTTAATTTACTTTTATTTGCCGAAAATAAAAGTGTCAACTACTTATGAAGGATGCCGAAAAATGGCTAAAATTATCTTTTAACCGATTATACCGATTCAGGCATTTTTCAGTGGCGAACCAGAGGTTGCGCTGATCATCTTCAAAAACACGGCTGAGTACATTATTGCCCTTCATATCACCCGGGTTATTGCCGGAGCGATAGGGTTTAATGTGCAACCCGTCGAAACGGTTCAGGCCATCAGTAGAGCTGATCCATGCAAAACCGCTCCGGTCCCGCAATATAAATTCATTGACCGACTGGGTCAATCCATTTAAGGCATCTACTCCGCAACACACTATCCGTTGACCGACCGCATCCACACCCTGCTGATAAAAAATTCCACTAATAACAGGATCAGCCCGGCGACTAAGGGCCAGTAAAAATATTCACGGGTGCGTTGAAGGGTTTTGATTTCTACCTTTGTTTTTTCCAAGCGATCAATCTCATCATAAATGCTGGCCAAATCCTGTTCTGATTGTGCACGATAAAAGCGTCCTTGCGTTGCATGAGCCATTTCCACCAGCAATTCGGTATCAAAATTCATCATGCGCGGTGCAAAATAGTAAGAACCATCCGCATTTTGGCCCTCGGGCGACATGACGACCCCATCGGTGCCGATGCCAACGGTATATACCCGTATACCAAAAGTTGCCGCCAATTCCGTGGCTTTCATGGGCGCAATATAACCAGCGTTGTTTTCTCCATCGGTGATCAAAATGACAATTTTGCCGGGCGACTCGCTGTCTTTCAGGCGATTGACTGCCGTGGCTAACCCCATTCCGATGGCGGTACCGTGTTCCAAACGCCCCACCTGCAATTCCCGGATAAAGCCTTGTACCACATTTTTATCGGTCGTTAAGGGGCATTGGGTAAAGGCTTCGGCCGCAAATGCCACCAACCCAATGCGGTCGTAAGGGCGTTTGCGGGCAAAATCAATGGCTACCCGCTTGGCTACATCCAAACGGTCGGGTTCAAAGTCGCGGCTGAGCATACTCAGCGAAATATCCATGGTTAACACGATGTCTAATGCCTCAGCCTTGATTTTTTCTTCCTGCCAGCGGTGCTGTGGGCGGGTCATGGCAAAGCACAAACACGTCACGGCCATCCACGGCAACCAAAACAAATGCTTGCGCACACGGCTCCGCCAATTGGCGAAAGTCACCCCGTCAATAGCAGAAGAAAGGGCCAAAGGGGTGTCGGAACGTCGCCTGCGCCATATCAGCCACCACGCAGGCAGCAGCAATAAGAGCCAAAATGGTTGAGCAAGTAACATTGGGAGTTATGAATTATGAGTTATGAGAGCAAAATTATACCTTGCAAAGGTAGGCCATTTTTTTCTTTTACCAAATACGTAAATTTGCCACCGAATTATCGTTTATTCCTGTACTTTTGCCGCATCGAATCACTGAGGAACTCGTTCCTAAGGAACAGTGTCAGCATAAAATACTAAACTTAGGTAGATTAGTTTTTGCTAAAATAATGATCTTTTTGTGCCAATGGTGGGGCTATTTAAACAAAAAGATGGGCAATTTGAGTGAAAAAGAATCAGATAAGATGGATACTTTATTTTGACACCGTTCCTAACCATTCAATTTCCATTATGCGCCTGTTGTTGTTCCTGTTATTTTGTATGATGTTATTTTCCAATTGTAACACCCCTAAAGCCGGGTTTCAGGCCGGGCAGTATCTGCTGTACCCCGCTTATGACGGCACCGATTTGGGGATGACCTACGGTAAAAAAAGTACTACTTTCAAATTGTGGTCGCCGCCCGCTAAAGCAGTCAGGTTGTTCCTGTATGCAGCAGGAGATGGCGGTACACCTGAAAAAACCATTGACCTCAAACAGGAAGCGAGGGGCGTGTGGAGTGCCAAAATAAAAGGCAATCAGGCCGGGAAATATTACACAGTTCAGGTAAATACCGGCGGAAAATGGCTCGAAGAGACCCCCGACCCCTACGCGAAAGGCGCCGGCATCAACGGTAAACGCGGCATGATTGTGGATTTTGCCGCCACCAATCCGGCGGACTGGAACAATGACCGCCGCCCCGCACAGGCATCGTACAACGATATTATTCTCTACGAACTTCACGTCCGCGACCTCTCCTCTCACCCCGCTTCCGGCATCCGAAATACCGGAAAATTTCTGGGCCTGACCGAAACCAGCACCCGCAACCCCGACGGACTGAGTACGGGCCTCGACCACATCAAAGACCTCGGCGTGACCCATGTTCACCTGCTGCCCTCCTTCGATTTTCGCTCCATAGACGAAAGCGCCACCAACGATGGCAGCCAATATAACTGGGGTTACGACCCCGAAAACTACAACGTGCCGGAAGGCAGCTACGCCACCAATGCCGCCGACGGAGCCGTGCGCATCCGCGAGTTTAAGCAATTGGTACAAACCCTCCACGCCAACGGCCTGCGGGTCGTCATGGATGTGGTGTACAATCATACCGGCACCACCGACCTGTCGGTATTCAACCGCTGTGTACCCGGCTACTACTACCGCCAAAATGCTTCGGGTGGCTGGTCAGATGCCGCCGCGTGTGGCAACGAAACCGCCTCGGAACGCCCCATGATGCGCAAATACATGATAGAATCCATGAAATATTGGGCGCAGGAATACCATGTTGACGGGTTTCGGGTAGATTTGATGGGGATCCACGACATCGAGACAATGAATCGGCTGAGCGCTGAATTGCGGGCCATTGACCCGGCCATTTTTGTGTATGGAGAAGGCTGGACTGCCGGAGCCAGTCCACTGCCCGACGCGCAACGCGCCCTCAAAGCCAACACCTGGAAATTGGATAAAATCGCCGCTTTTGGCGACGACTTCCGGGATGCGTTGAAAGGCAGTGTCTTTGATCACCACGACCGGGGTTTTATCAGCGGCAAACCCGGCATGGAGGAAAGTATCAAATTTGGTATAGTCGGTGCGGTGCAACACCCACAAATCAATTACACCGCCGTCAATTACTCCAAAGCACCCTGGGCCGGAGAACCCTCCCAGGCCATCACTTACGTGGATTGCCACGACAACCATACCCTTTGGGATCGCCTGACCATTTCCTGCCCCGATGCCCCGGAAAAAGACCGCATCAAGATGCAAAAATTAGCCGGAGCAATGGTGCTGACCTCGCAGGGTATACCTTTTTTGCACGCCGGGGTGGAAATGCTGCGCACCAAACAAGGAGTGGAAAACTCCTACAAATCACCCGATCTGATCAATCATATTGACTGGAAACGCAAGACGCAGTACCGCCCGGAGTACGATTATTTTCGGGCACTCATCCGCCTGCGCAAGAACCATCCTGCTTTCCGGCTCCAGTCTTCCGACCTCATCCGAAAACACCTGCAATTTATAGACGTACCGGGCAATAATGTAATCGCTTACCAACTCACGGGCAATGCCGGCAGTGATACCTGGAAAAATATCATGGTCATTTTCAACGGCAACAACGCGGCCCGCACCATCGCCCTGCCGCCCGGCGAATGGAAGATAGTGCTGGATGAACAGCAATTGGACGAAAGGGGCTTGAAAACGGTAAAAACCCGAACGATGGAAGTGCCCGGCATTTCAGCGATGGTGTTGATACAGCAATAATTATCGCAACAACAGCACATCCCCTTTATACACCGTTTTTACCCCGTCAATAAATTCCACTTCCGCCATCCAGACAAACAATCCGGCAGGCAATTCACGTCCTCTCCAGTCGCCGCCCCACCCTAAGCGCTCGGCATTGGGCGGGAAACGGGTGTTTTGAAAAACCAATTCACCCCAACGGGAAAAAATTTGTAACGTATTGATTCGCAGCACCTCGTTGCCGGAAGACAATACAAAAAAATCATTTACCCCGTCATTATTCGGGCTAAATACATTGGGTGCATATACCCTTCGACGATCTCGCACCGCCACCGTGATACTGTCAGCACGGATACACCCCTGCGAAGAAGTAGCCGTCAACACAAATTGCGTGGTACGTACTGGTCGGGCGAAAGGCTCGGCACAATCAGCACAGGACAGCCCTTCAGCAGGAGTCCATTGCCACGTGGCTTTAGTCCCTATACGCGACCATTGCAAGTGTATACTGTCACCCAAAAACAGGGCGGTATCCAAGCCCAATGCCACCACCGGAATGAGGGGCGGCTGGAGCACACGGCTACTGTCAGCCGTACAACCATTGGTATCGGTTGCGGTAATCCGGTACAGTCCCGGTGTCAGGTTCGTAAATTTCCCGTCTGTATTGCGGAGGTTGGCGGAAAGGTCATAGCGATAATCTGCTACTCCGCCGGCAGCAGTGGCGGCGATACTGCCCGTTGCAAAGCCGTCGCAATTGGGGTTGGTAAAAGTGGCAGATAACAGCAGGCGGGGTGGAGATTTAAGCGTGTCTGCTGCCATCGAAGTGCACCCGTTGGCATCCGTTGCCGTGACCGAGTAAGTACCGGCAATCAATTGTTGCGTCAGTTCGGTTGTGTCACCATTACTCCATCTAAACAAAAAAGGAGGCGTTCCACCCGATGCGCGTGCGGTTATTTGCCCGTCGTTGCCTCCCTGACAGGAGAGGTTAAAACCGTTATATTGTTTCGACGTGGTTTCCACCAATAAAATTGGCGGTTGTTTTATCTCCCCAAATAACACCAGATCGTTGCCAAAATTGTCCGTAATAGTCACAAAATAGGTTCCAATCGGCAGATCGTTCAATTGAATGGGCGTATTAAGTTGCCCAATAGCACCGGTTCCGGACGGCAAAAACGGCCCTATGCGCGTCCAAACGTATTTAAGTGGCGGTGTAGCATCGGAGATACTAAACCGCAAAGCGCCGGAAGAGCGGCCAAAACAATCCGCGTTCGCCAGGGCAATATTGCCGCGAATTTCACAAACTACCACCTGCAAATCCAACCGTATAATACTGTCGCAGCCGCGCACCGTTTGCAAAATGCGTTCGTATTTTCCCGTTTGATAAAACGACCGTCCACCCACTGAAACACTGTCGCCTTTACAAATAACCAACGCCAAATTAGTAACGGTCGCCGGGAAAGCCGTAACGCGTACCTGCACAACGCTGTCGCAGCCATTGGGGCGTTTGTAGCGAAAATCATAGTTGCCCGATGCACAAAAAGTGCTGTCTTGTGCTTTAAAACACTCACCGGGGCAAATAAATCCTTCTACCACCGTTGGTGGAATATCTTCTACCCGAATGGTGCGGCACACTGGCGCGGCGGTATCGCAGGCATTGAAAGCGGTCACACAAAGTTGATGGTCGCCAAGTGTTTTCCACGGAATCAATACCACAGAATCGCGACCAACCACCGCGCCATCTACATTCCATTGAAATGCCGTAGCACCTTTTGGTATATTCAGGGCATATCGGGTGGTAATACCCGGACAGGCAGCAGCCACCCCTCGTATTTCACCGGAAGTGATGAGCGGTGTAACCAAGGTGCTTCCGCTCACCACCCGCACCGTGTATTTGCATATATCATTATCGCTACCATCCATGACCAAAAAATAATATTGACCCACTACCAGCGGTATAGTATTCTTGATGGTACCAGTACTGTTATTGCCAACATCCGTATCACAATTGCTCATCAACTGGAACGATTGACAATTGAGGCTCCCGTAAATACCAATCTCCAAACCGTTGTTTCCCTGGCATTCTTTGACGTCAATCGCCAAGGTCAGGTTAGTGCTGCCGGCAATAAAGGCAATCCATTGCATGTGGTGCACCTTCGTGGTGCAGAAACCCGGAGGGGCCTGCCCTTGAATGTTACTGTTATTGATACCCGTAAATCCATTAATATCACAGATCACACAAGCATCAACGCAAAGTGAGGTCATTTTAGGATCAACACACGGCTTAGGCTGTGCGTGCAGTCCTAAAGTAAAGAAGATCAAAAAACCTAAAAGTAGATATTTTGGCATTTTAAGTAATATCGAAGGTTAAGTATGGACACTGGGTCAAAAAGAATCACATCAAAAGTACAAGTTATTGTTTACCCGTTCCTTAAAGTGCTCTTTTTATTTATTTAGACCTATGGAAACGTGCCGAAAATTGGGATAAATATCAAAATGCTGAATTTAAATGCTAATTTCTTAACGAAATATTGAAAAAAAAGGTTTAAAATACGAGGGGTAATCAGGAAAAGCGATGACATGGGTACTTAAGACAATTGGTATATTAAAAAAATTATAAGTCCCATAAGTAGGTTATGAAACAGCGTATTGAAGAGGCCAAAAAAATGGAAATGAAGGTGGACAGAATAGGTAAAATGATGGACCGCTTGGAAAAGGGTTTGAAATTTTATGACTGGGTAAAACAGGATTGAATTATTAGGAATTCTTTTACACCTTTGCCTTGAATTGAGCATTTGTGCTTCGATTTACCTACCTTCACAAAGCCTCAAACCAGTATAGCAAGCGCAGTGCGACCGTGCAACAATCAACATCCGTACTGACAATGAACGAAGAAATGCCAACGCTGCGCAAAATTAAAAGAGGTGTTTTCTCTACGCACTTGCCGACACAAAAATACCACCTTTAAATTTTGTGTAACCGCACCCAAGCCCTGCCACCCACCACCCGACCAATGGGCGCTTGACAAATTAGACGGTATTTTAAATGATTATCAAGAATGAAAAACTAACTTTGCGACTTATAAATTAAACAATAATTAACAAACAATGACCGAAAATTTAGCATTAGAAAAAACCCTTTGGCAAGCAGCCGACAAACTGCGCAACAATATGGATGCGGCTGAATACAAACACGTGGTGGTATTGATGCCAAAATTGAATTGGGCGATACTTTGATGAATGACAAATTTCCTGAACTAAAAGTAGATTATGTCATTGCCAATCCACCATTTAACATAAGGGATAGCCAAAAAATAATCTATAACAATTAGGCATGATTTGCCGACGAATTTTGATAAATTATTCTTTTACCGTCCCTAAGCGACTACAATATCAACAAAGCCGAAACGCACAAATGGAAATACGGTGTGCCACCCACAGGCAACGCCAATTATACTTGGCTGCAATTGTTCATTAGCAAGTTAGCCCCATTCGGTACGGCAGGTGTGGTGTTGGCCAGTCGAACTTAACGAAAATTGGCTTCAACATTTAAAAAAAGCGAAATCATTTATGCAATACGAAATCAAACTATCAGGTACCCCCTTTGACGACGGCGCAATTGACCTCGACCGTTTGGAGTTGCTTGCCCAATATTTGCACGACATTGCTAAAGGCTCCTTGCAGATGCGCATGTTCGGCACCAGTGCTAAAAAAGGGCGCGATACCGAGCAAATTGCCAAAGCACTTAAAAATTCGCTTGCGAGGCTTGAGCGTGGGCAGTACCGTGTTGCATTTAGAATGTGAACCTTTCAAAACAACATTGAGTGGCGTGCAAGGCAACCTTTTTCATCAAGAAATTCTCCGGCGACTGCCCGACCAAACCCCAATTGCCTTGGTGATGGAAAGTTTTCAGGATGCCCTCAATCCCGAAAGCAGCGGCGAAATGTTGGACAAAAATCTGCTCCAAGACCTGCAAAACTTTAAAAAAGTGTTTGTCAATGCAGCACAAACGGTACAGTTTAGCAATCGGGGCAGTTTGCCAGATTTGAACCTAAAAATAAAGGATTTCAGCCGATTGAAACAAATTGAAGATACCATTCCGAAGCCGCAATTAGTGATGATTTCGGGAAGGGTCGAAGAACTCAAATTTTCCAAAGCAAAAGTTACCTTCATTCCTGACCAAGGAAGACCCTTTACGGGTTTTCTTGGCGAAAACGTGGCACCTGCTGAAATGGCCAAATTATGGGGGCAAAAAGCAACCATCCGAGGAACGGCCAATTACAAACCCAATGGCCAAATGGCTTATGTTGAAATCGGTTCTGTTACCTTGGCTACCGAGGCAGATGCGTATTTTTCGCGGGTACTTGAACGCGAGACAGCGGCGCAACAAATGGAACGACTACGACTGGAAGGCAAAGGACAAGGCCGTAAAATTTCGGCGATGCTCCAACAATTTGCCGATGAAATCTGGGAAACAAGCATAGAAGAGTACCTAAAAATGTTGCATAAATGATTCACTTTATACTCGATACGTCTTTCCTTTTGCATTTGATACGGAATACACAAGCCAGTCAGACAGCTATCGCAAATCATAAAATCATGGAGCCAAACACGCTCCTGATTTGCTCCGTCGTGACCGCTGCCGAAATCAGGGTGCTGGCGAAAAACAACCATTGGGGGTGCTTCAAAATTGCAAAAAATGGAACAGTTTATCGCCGAAGCCATGGTAATTGACATCAACCTAAACGATGTCACGCTCCTCGAAAACTATGTTGATTTGGATACCCATTCCAGAAATCACGGACGAACAATGGGCAAAAATGACCTTTGGATTGCAGCAACCGCTGTCGCGACCAAGGCCACCTTGCTCACTTCCGACAATGATTTTGACCATCTCGCGCCTTCACATCTCGCTGTGGTTAAAATTTGATTCTTTTTAACCTTAAAATTTGTTGATTGTTATGAGTGAATGGAAAACATATATGTTGGGGGAGATAGGAACTCTTGCAAGAGGGAAATCTGAACACAGACCAAGAGACGCAGATTTTCTTTATGGTGGAAAATATCCTTTTATTCAAACAGGAGATATTAAAGCAGCAAATCATAAAATAAATCAACACACACAAACATTATCAGAAGACGGTTTGAAACAAAGTAAACTGTGGGAAAAGGGAACAATATGCCATAGATAAGCTTAACCCAAGCATTAATCGGCATTGCGTAAAAACATTCGCAGAATATTGAGGCTTCACGGTTATCCTCCCCATTTGTAAGAAAAAGCGGTGGACACGATAATCAAACAAGCAAAAATGTTAGCATAAGATTTGATAAACAACCAACTGACAGACAATTAGCCAACGCTTTTGGTGTGTATGGACTTCCCGCGCCACCACTACTTACTCAATAAAAAAGTATGATGAATTTTTTTATTCCTGAAATCATTGGGTACCGTCAGACTGCTGATGTCGCGTATTTTGGAAACAGAAACGGCTTCGGCATCCATCTTAAAATTGCGGAAATTAGTGGAAAAATACAGGGTGCCACCGGGAGCCAGGCATTTCAGTGTCATGTCTAACAGCCACACGTGGTCGCGTTGCACATCTAAGGTGCCATTCATGCGTTTGCTGTTGGAAAATGTCGGAGGATCTAATATAATAATATCCCACTTTTCTTTTGGTCGGTCGCGGAGCCACTCCAAAGCATCCGTTTGCAGCATCCGGTGTTGCGGCCCGTCAAATCCATTGAGTGCCAAGTTTCGATCTGCCCATTGCAGGTACGTGTTGGACATATCCACGGTGAGCGTTTCTGATGCGCCACCTGCCGCCGCATAGACCGAGAAGGAACCGGTATAAGCAAATAAATTGAGTACCCGCTTGTCTTTTGCCGCTTCGCGCACCATCATCCGGGTATTCCGGTGATCCAAAAACAAGCCGGTGTCTAAATAATCTCCCGGATTGATGATAAAGCGCAAGCCATTTTCCCGTACCACATACTCCGCCCCTACGCGGGCAAAACGGTCATATTGCCGGAGTCCCGGTTGCCGTTGGCGATATTTTAGATAAATACGATCCTGATGGATTTCCATCACCTCGCTCATCACCTTCAAACTACCGCCCAACCAGGCTGCGTGTTCATCCGGTTCCAACCCGTGCGGTCGGGCATATTCGGACACGTGCGCAATGTCTTCATATTGGTCAATAGCAAAGGGAAAGTCCGGCATATCATCGTCATAGACGCGATAACACGTTATTTCCTGCTTGCGCGCCCACTTCCCAATGTGCTTTTGCACCTTGGAAAGCCGATTGGCAAATTCGTCAAATTTTTGTTCTTTTTCCATTTAAAGTGCAAATAACCGATATTTTTGTCAGTAAGGAACGAATAAATAATAAATTAACCATAAGATGTGACCCTTTTAGTGCCATATTACCCATCTTTTGCTTAAAGAACGCTACTATTAGCGCAAAAAGATAGTTGTCTGACCCAAAAATAATCTACCTGAAATAACTAACTTATTATTTACTCGTTCCTAATCATTATAAAATGTACTTTGTTTTTGCAACATCCTCTACATTGTGTTGTTTAGGTTTCAAATGTTTCAATTTTTTTTGAAACTAATACCCTTAAACCATGTTAGATTAATGATTGTTGATTACATGATTGTTGGTTTTTGATGTGACTGTAACCCGATAACCCAACGCCTAGTGCCGCGTCCAGTAAATGGCGTGCAGATTAGCGAGACCTATTTTTTGCTCCATTAGGCAGGAGGAGGGCGAAATGCGGGACATTTTAACCGACGAATAACGAAATGGAGCGAGAAATAGGGCCGCAAAACGGTGCGTTATTCACTGGACGCGGCACTAGCCCCCTCAACACGATTTACGATGACACTCGACACTATAAAGCAACCTATAACCCGTGAATTGGACGTTTTTGAAGAACGTTTCCGGGAATCTATGCGCAGCAATGTACCCCTGTTGGACAAAATAACCTGGTACATTGTTCGGCGCAAGGGCAAACAGGTTCGGCCCATGTTGCTACTCCTGAGTGCCCGGCTGTTTGGCCCCATCGAAGAACCCTCCTACACTGCTGCATCGCTGGTAGAACTGCTGCACACCGCTACACTTGTCCACGATGATGTGGTGGATGACTCCAATGAACGGCGCGGCTTTTTTTCCATCAATGCGCTTTGGAAAAACAAAATAGCCGTTTTGGTGGGCGATTTTTTGCTGTCGCAGGGCCTGTCGCTCGCCGTAAAAACCAACCAGTACAGAATGTTAGAGATCGTGAGTCGGGCAGTAAAGGAAATGGCAGAAGGAGAACTGCTCCAGATGGAAAAAGCCCGCAGATTGGACATTAAAGAAGAGATTTATTACGATATTATCCGGCAAAAAACGGCTTCCTTGATTGCTGCTGCCTGCTGTGCGGGCGCCGTCAGCACCACCACCGATGAAGCAATCATACAACGTATGTGGCTTTTTGGCGAAAAAACGGGCATGGCTTTTCAAATCCGCGACGACCTGTTTGATTTCGGAGATGATGATATTGGCAAACCGCTCGGTATTGATATCAAAGAGAAAAAAATGACCCTGCCCCTCATTTATGCCCTCAACAAGGCGGACAAAAGCACCCGACAACGCGTTATTAACATCATCAAAAATGAAAGCCACAAAACCGAAAAAGTGGCTGAAGTCATTCAGATGGTGCGAGAAAGTGGCGGCATCGAATACGCCCGACAAGCCATGTACGGTTTCCGCCAAGAGGCATTTGATCTGTTGGATCAGGCTCCCGACACGCCCGCACGCCAGGCACTTCGGGATTTATTGATATTTGTAACGGAACGTAAAAAGTAGTGGCACGGAGAAAACGTAAAGATTGCAGGCGTACGCCCTTTTTAAAAAAATTGGGGGAATACTGACCTGAATTTCGTACTTTTGCGGTTAAAAATCATTTTTTCGATAAAAACAGATGCGCTATTTTAATACCTCCGGGCCTAATATACCAGCGGAGCATTATACTTTACCACGCTGGGATTTGATCGAAAAAGGTAAAAAAATGGTTCAAAACAGCCGTTATTTCACCATTTGGGCACCCCGCCAAACGGGGAAAAGTACCTATTTCCGCTTCTTGGCCACGGCACTTCAAAAAGACGGCTATAAAGTCGCTTGTGTCAACTTTGAAAACTTTAGGCATCAATCACAGGAAAACTTTCTAATTAGTCTTGGTTATTCTTTTTCAGAGCAATGGGGTTTGTCATTGGATGCGACCTCCTCAGCCAGTCTTTTTCATGAAATTTCAACAATAAAAACCGACAAATGCATCCTCATTATTGACGAAGTAGAAGGCATCAACGCCGAATATTTTGGCGATTTCCTGCATTCCATCCGCAATGCCTACCACAGCCGCACCACCATCAAGGAACTGTATGTTAATGGTATCATCACGTTTGATAAGGATAATTTTATCACTTTTCACGTGCCTTTGTATCAAAAATGCCTCCATGCCGCTTTTTATCCGGATATGAATGGAGAAGGAAGTTCTATCCAAAGAAACATGGAAGCTAAGACCTATTTTGACGGTGCGGGTATCCTCAATTTAGATAAGGTCATCCTCGAATACAAGGACTATACCCGGCGACGCGGCTTCCAATATTTTCGGGAAAAAGACGCAGCCGGCAAATATATTTCCATCAAAGAAGCAGCGTTGATATATAGTTTTGAGACTTTTATCAATGCCTTTCTCGGAGTGGTGCGCGGCAAAAATTATTTGGAAGCACACGCTGCCCTGGGCCGCACCGATTTGGTTATCAATGTACACGGACACGAGCAGGTAGTAGAGGCAAAAATCTATCAGCACGTCACGCAATTTGGCGACGGCAAGGTGCAATTGGCCTATCATGTGAAGCGCCTCGGCCTGCCAATGGGCTATTACCTCGTTTTTGCGGACACGGAAGTGATGCACCCCGACGTGATAGAAGCCGATGAAATCATCGAGGGCATTCGAATAAAAACCTATTTGGTGCGCTACGATGTGGACAAGGATTTTACGGCGGCGAGGAAAGTACGGGCGGCGAAGAAACACGATTAGGTGACTTTAAGTGATTATTGGTTACGGGTTATTATTAGACATTATTTATTTTCTATACGTCCCATGTACTTCGGTTCTACTCCCTTTGTTCATCTGCTGACTTCGCTCATTGCTACTCCTTCCTTTAGCCGGGAAGAAGAACGCACTGCCGACTTGATTGCCGATTTTTGGGACATACAGGGGGTGGCGGCGCATCGCCTGTTGAACAATATCTATGCGTTTAATCGTTATTTTGACGAGCAAAAGCCCACTGTATTGCTCAATTCGCACCACGATACGGTCAAGCCAAACGCAGGTTACACCCGCGATCCATTCATGCCGGCCACAGAAAACGGCCGTCTTTATGGCTTGGGCAGCAACGATGCCGGAGGGCCGTTAGTCAGCCTTATGGCCACTTTTTTATATTTTTGGGATCGAAATGACTTGCCCTTCAACCTTTGCATGGCCGCTACGGCAGAAGAGGAATGTTCCGGCAAAAACGGCATTGAACCGGTGCTGCCGTTGATACCCAACCTGCAATTTGCCATCGTGGGAGAGCCGACCCAAATGCAATTAGCCGTTGCCGAAAAAGGGTTGATGGTGTTGGATTGCACTGCTTTTGGGGTGGCAGGCCACGCTGCCCGCGAGGAAGGCGACAATGCCATTTATCGCGCCATGCAGGATATAGCGTGGTTCCGCACGTTTGAGTTTCCAAACGTTTCCGCTTTTCTCGGTAAAATAAAAATGAGCGTGACGGTCATTGAAGCCGGCCAACAACACAATGTGGTACCCGACCGATGTCGCTTTACCGTGGATGTCAGGGTTACAGATGCCTACACTTTGGAGGAAATTTTGGCCGTCATCCGGCAGCATATCACGAGTGAAGTGGCACCCCGTTCGGTGCGATTGCGCCCGTCTGCCGTTGATCTGCAGCATCCTTTTGTGCAGGCGGGTATCCGGCTGGGTCGCCAAACGTATGGTTCCCCTACCCTCTCCGATCAGGCATTGATCGCCTGCCCGTCCGTCAAGGTTGGCCCGGGCGATTCTGCACGCTCTCATACCGCCGACGAATATATCGAAATAGAGGAGATCACAGCGGGGATTGAGTTGTACATTAAAATGATGGAGGAATGGGTAAAATCAATACCTTTGCAGTCCAATAAGTGAAACGTTTTTAATAATGTCACCCATTTTTCGGGAAATTCCGAGCAAAATGGGTGACATTACTAAATTTACTTACTAACCGTCTTAATACACTGTTTTATACATCGTAGCGGCATAACAATATATTTACATGAAGTTCCTTTCCTCCGTTTCCGCGTTTTTGCTGTTGTCCACACTCAGCGCACAATCCACCTATAAACAACCCTCCGCCGATGTAATGGCGATGGTGGAAGCCAAGCCAACGCCCATCGTCACCGTCAGCCCGCAAAATGACGCATTATTGCTGACGGACTTCAACCCCAATCCGGGCATTGCTACATTATCCCGGCCTTTTGTCAAATTGGCCGGCTTACGCTTAGATGCGGCCCGCAACAGTCGGCAACGCATCACCGAATATTCGGGCGCAACGGTGCAGTGGTGCGCTGATGGTAAATCCGTGAACATTCAATTACCGGCAAAAGGGCGATTAGCAGGCACCGCCAGCTGGTCACCGGATGGCAGCAAACTGGCATTTGGTGTGGACACAGATGCCGGAGTAGAACTTTGGATAGCCAATACCCGAACCGGAAAATCCCAAAGAATGGGCAATTTTTATGTAAATGATGTGTTGGGAACCCCTTTCGAGTGGATGCAAGACAGCGACCGCCTTACCGTGCGGATGATCCCCGCCGGACGCGGTACTACGCCACAACCGCCACCAGTACCTTCCGGCCCCAATACTGAAGAAACAGCCGGTAAAGTCTCCGCCGTGATGACTTATCAGGACCTGCTCAAATCCGAATTTGACGAACGACTGTTTGAATACCTCGCCACCACACAAATAGCAGTAGTACAAGCCAAAACCGGAAAATATACTGTAATGGGCAAACCGGGTATTATCACGCAAGCCAACTGGGCACCCAACGAACAATACGTGTTGGTTACCTCCCTGCGTCGCCCGTTTAGTTATCGGGTACAATTCGGTAATTTTGCCCGTAAAACGGAAATTTGGAATGCCACGGGCTTGCCGGTACGCACCATAGCAGAATACGGCGTAACCGATGAAATTCCGCGTCAGGGCGTAGTGAGCGGCCCGCGTGGTTTCGACTGGCAGGCACTTCATCCGGCGCGCCTCCTCTGGGCCGAAGCTTTGGACGGCGGCGATCCCAAACGCAAAGCCGATTACCGCGACCGGCTACTGTGGATGGAAGCGCCTTTTACCGGCCAGCCAACCGAACTCACCAAAATAAAGTATCGTTATCAGGGTTTTGAATGGACAGCCAACCGCGATATTGCCCTGTTGAGCGAATATGACCGCGACCGCCGTTGGTCCGATACCTGGCGTTTCGATTTTAATCAGCCCGACCGCAGAGATACACTTTTCAGCCTGAGTATTAACGACGACTACCGGGCACCCGGCAATCCCGTCTATCAGCAGTTGCCCAATGGAGAACAGGTGATCGCACAGGAAGGCGACTGGGCTTATTTTGAAACAGAAGGAGCCACCTCGGAAGGATCTTTTCCGCGTTTGGACAAAATCAACCTGAAAACACGGGAAAAACAAACCGTTTTCCGTTCTGCGGCCAATACTTTTGAGGCATTTGAAGCATTTGGGGGGAAAGATTTCAGCACCATCATTACCCGCCACCAAAGCAAAACGAATCCGCCCAACTTTTTCTATACCAACCTGAAAACCAATGCGCGGAAGGCACTGACCCATTTTACAGACCCGGCGCCGCAAATGACCGGCGTGGAAAAGCGATTGGTAAAATATACCCGCAAAGACGGCACCCCCCTTTCCGGTACCTTGTACTTGCCGGCTTCCTACCAAAAAGGGCAAAAATTGCCGCTGTTTATGTGGGCTTATCCATTAGAATATTCCGATGCTGCCACCGCAGGGCAGGTGCGTGGCTCCGACAATATGTTTACGTTTTATCGCGGCGATTCACCCCTGTTTTTTGTCACCCAGGGCTACGCCGTACTCATGGATGCCACCGTGCCCGTAGTGGGCGACCCGGAAACCATGAACAATACCTTTGTGGAACAAATTACTACTTCCGGTCGGGCAGCCATTGATTATTTAGATTCTTTGGGTATTATTGACCGCAAACAGGTAGGCGTGGGTGGTCACTCCTATGGCGCCTTTATGACCGCCAATTTGCTGGCACATTCCGACGATTATGCTTATGGTATTGCCCGTTCGGGAGCTTACAACCGATCCCTGACACCTTTTGGCTTCCAAAGTGAGCGCCGATCATATTGGGAAGCAAAAAGCACCTACGACAATCTTTCTCCTTTTACTTATGCCGATAAAATCAAAAAACCCCTCCTGCTGATCCACGGTGAAGCGGATAATAACCCCGGTACCCATACCATTCAATCCGAGCGAATGTATCAGGCCATAAAGGGCAATGGCGGTACAGCAAAATTGGTGCTGCTGCCTTATGAAAGCCACGGTTATCGGGCCAAAGAAAGCGTTTTACACGTATTGGCGGAGATGTTTGAATGGGCAGATAAGCAGCGAAAAAGGCCGTAAAGAACGGGTAAACAATAACTTATCCGTTTGAGGTGACGCCTTTCCACCCAAACGGCCCATCTTTTACTCCTGGCCCCACTATGGTCACAAAAAGATAGTTATTTGAACTAAAACTAATCTGCCTGAAACGAACGAGTTATTATTTACCCGTTCCTAAATTAAAATTTCACGTGATAAGTGGGTAAATAGAAATAATCGTAGTTTTTAATTTCATTAATTACCTTATTATCAAGGGTTTGTGAGACTGTGGACTGTGGACTATTGACTGTGGATTACTTAGATGTCCTGATATACGGGTAAAAATCGTAAATTTGCGCCCATTTTTTTAAAAACCATTTAACTATTTTAATTAAACACTTATGCGCGCCCGTACACACAAACAGGATAAAATAAATGTTATCACGCTCGGTTGTTCTAAAAACCTCGTGGACAGCGAAAACCTCATCACGCAGTTGCGGGGTAATGACTATGCTGTTGTGCATGACAGTGAAGAAGACGACTCCAATATTGTGATTATCAATACGTGTGGCTTTATTGATGTAGCCAAGCAGGAAAGCATTGATACCATTGTGGAATATGCGGATATTAAAAAGGCCGGCGGCATTGAAAAATTGTACGTTACCGGGTGTTTGTCCCAGCGTTATAAAGACGATTTAGAGCAGGAAATACCAGAAGTGGATGCCTACTTTGGCACGTTGGAAATGCCTGCACTATTGGCGCGTTTGGAAGCAGATTACAAATACGAACTACTGGGCCAACGACAGATCACGACCCTGCCACATTATGCCTATTTGAAAATTTCGGAAGGCTGCAATCGCACTTGTGCTTTTTGCGCCATCCCGCTCATGCGCGGCAAACACATCAGTAGACCGATAGAAGAATTGGTGGCCGAAGCCCGTAACCTTGCCCGACGCGGCGTGAAAGAACTCCTGCTCATTGCCCAGGAACTGACCTATTACGGGTTAGATCTTTATAAAAATCGAGAACTGCCCCAACTGCTGCACGCCTTGGCCGAAGTAGAGGGAGTGGAATGGATACGGCTGCATTATGCCTATCCCAGTAAATTCCCCTTAGAAATACTGGATGCTATTGCGGAACACAAAGAGGTCTGTAATTACCTGGATATGCCGCTTCAGCACATCAGCGATCAGGTGCTGGGCCTCATGCGCCGCCAAATTACGAAAGCCGAAACCTTATCATTGCTTGATACCATACGGGAAAAGGTGCCGGGTATTGCTATCCGAACCACTTTCCTGGTGGGGCATCCGGGAGAAACAGCAGCGGATTTTGAAGAATTATTGGATTTTATACGCGAACAACGCTTTGAACGCGTTGGGGTATTTCAGTACTCGCATGAAGAAAGTACTCGTGCGTACGAACTGGCAGACGACATCCCCGCTGAAATAAAAGCAGAACGCGCACAGCGATTGATGGAAGTACAACAGGAAATTTCCTTAGAGAAAAATCAGGCTAAAATCGGTCAGGTGTTCAGGGTGCTTTTTGATCGCAAAGAAGGTAAATATTTCATTGGTCGCACCGAATCTGATTCCCCGGAAGTAGACAACGAGGTATTAGTGCCCGCCAAAGGCAATGATGTTCGCTTGGGTGATTTTGCTCAGGTGCGTATTACCGATGCCGAAGAGTTTGATTTGTATGGGGTAATGGTGTCGGAATGAATAAATTAAAAACGGTGTTTGCATCAATTTTTTTGTAAAAAATTGATGCAAACACCGTTAAATTAAGTAATAGTGGAACGGGAATGAATCAGTTAATAGTACTTGCATAATTTTTTTTGCAAAAAAAATTATGCAAGTACTATTAACTAATTCATTTACAGACAAAAAAGAATAATAAATTTTTATTATAAAATAGATTATTGGATGCTCTGGATGACCTGAATAGGATGCATCAATTAATGCTCAGCCCACTAGTGCCGCGTCCAGTAAATAACGCACCGTTTTGCGGCCCTATTTCTCGCTCCATTTCGTTATTCGTCGGTTAAAATGTCCCGCATTTCGCCCTCCTCCTGCCTAATGGAGCAAAAAATAGACCTCGCTAATCTGCACCCCATTTACTGGACGCGGCACTAACGTGATATTGATTGACATTATGATATTAGATTGATTATCAATAGAATATCTCAATATCCTGTGTTTATTCCCGCTCATGTACGCAATTCATTTAAGGAAGTATCACCTTATCAACAACGTGTACTACTCCATTCGTACCTTGTACATCGGTTGCTATAATATTTGATATCCGATTTTTTGCATCCGTAATTTTGGCACCACCGGTGGTGTTTACGGTGAATTTTGCGCCGCCAAAAGTTGTTACCTGTTGGCCATTGGTCAATTGAGCCGCACGCACATTAGCATCTTTTACCACGTGGTATTGTAATACTGCATTGAGCGTAGCTGCCGGAATAGCGGCTAAGTTAGGTAAATTTAATTCAGTCAAGAGTGCCTGAAAAGCGTTGTTGGTTGGTGCAAATACCGTGAACGGGCCTGCTCCACTCAGAATTTGAACATAATTTACACCCAAATCAGCACGAGTCAGTGCTGCCACTAAGGTACTGAAATTAGCGTTGTTTAAAGCATGATTGACCACAGTAGGTGGTACAATTACCTTATCAACTATGTGAACGACACCATTGGATGCAACAACATCAGCAGTGGTGACTGTTACGTCCTTGTTGATTTTAACACCAGTTGTTTTTTCAACGTAAAGACTCAGGTTTACCGTAGTAGAGTTGGCAAATGGCGACAATGAATTAACATAGCCCGTACTCAATTGTGTGGAGCGTACGTCGCCGCTAACCACGTGATACAGCAGAATAGATTTCAATGTTGCCACCGGAACATCTTCTAATTTGGCGAACTTGAGGGCTGTTAGCAACTCGGAAAAAGCTGCATTGGTTGGGGCAAATACCGTAAAGGGACCCGTTCCGCTAAGGGTGGTAACTAAATCGGCACGTTGAAGTGCAGCAACTAAGGTACTCAGATTTGCATTGTTTTGTGCCAGCTCAACAATTGTTTTTGGCTTTGTGCTGTCATCTTCTTCATCCTTACAGGCAGCAAAAAAGGTGGTAGCGCTAAAAGCAAGCAAAAGACCGAAAAGTAATTTTCTCATGTGTAAATAATGTGTTTGGTTAAAATAATAGTGTTCAATAAAGTAGTAAAACAATAATTTAATTTAATTGTTTTGTTTAACCATTTAAATTATTATTATTGTAAAAATTAAACAAAACTTTGTTTTTCCTAAAATAATCTACAATACGGAACTTTTTTATCAAATTGGCAACTATTACCATCATTCCATGTTATTCTATCATTTAATGCCCCTTTTTATGTCAAAAAAATTATTTTTACAACCCTATCTTCCCATTTGTCAGGAACGGATGATACAATTGATCCGGCACATTCAACAGGTAGAAAATGGTGTGCCTACATTTTTTCCGTATCGAAATTAAACGGATTGTCTTTCTTCTCTTCGCGTTTTTTTAATCCAAAGTTATAGCGGATGTTTAACCCCACGCGACGGGTATCCGCCTCGCGGCTTCCAAACGCGGTGATATTGCCCTGATCTATGGTGAACTCGTTTCGATTGGTAAAAAAAACATCATTCACCGAAAGTGTAACGGTGAATTTTTGCTCAAAAAATGTGCGTTTAAAATTGACGTTGAGGCCGCCAAAGTTGCTCAGTTCGTAAAATTGCAACTGGCCTTTCAGCCGCATAAATCCATTTAGGGAAAACATGGAGTGTTTACCTGTTTTCAGCTGTTGAAAAGTAAAAAAAGTCCAGGACCCGCGAGAAAAGGTCAACGGCTGATTTTCATACAGCCCTTCGTATTGGTTATGGTTGTATTGTGCGCCCAACACAAAAAAGAAGGTTCCGCCCGGTGGCATACCCCCTACTATCCTCAAATAGGTCTCCTTATTTTTTCCCAGATTGTCATAGGTGCGATAGGCCACCCGCGGGATGTTTGGGTTCTCATAAATCACGTTGGTAAAAATATCCTGAATATAATTGCGCCCAAAGGCCAAAATTGGATAATCTTCCATGCTCACATTGAATTCAAAATTATTGGTAAACTGCGGGCGCAGGGCAGGATTACCTGCTTCGTAGAGGTACTGATCTAAAAAACGCGGGAAAGGATTGAGGTATTCATAAGCCGGACGGGTGATGGAGCGGCGATGAATCAAATAACCTTTAAGCGGGAAACCGGCGATTTTCATGATTGGATGGCTCAGATAAATGTAAGGAAACAAATCGGTGCGCCGAATGCGAAAAGCGGTGTCGGAGGGTATGTTTTGGCGGCCATACATATTGGTATTTTCTGCCCGCACGCCGCCTTTCATGACGAATGCCTTGATGGTTTTGGTGGCCTGCACATAGCCGGCATGGATGGCATCATTGTATCGGAAGGCATTGGTGCGAAATGGATCGGGGTTACGTGCGCCATTCACCTCGGAAAAATAATCGGTGGCGTTGTCAAAGTACTGAACGGAGGTTTTTAGGCCCGTTTCGAGGGTAACATGGCGTGGAAATTTGTATTTCAGGTCGATTTGCGCCATAAAAAAATGCCGCTGGTTCTTGATGTCGCCATCTCCGCCAATCAAAAGTGTGCCGCCATTTCCGTATTCGATGTCAAATACCTGACGGCTGTTGTTATCAGAAAAATTATAAGCGGCATCCGCCGTCCATTCCGAACCGAGGGTATCTATCTTATATTTTGCATTAAAACCCTGCGAAAGGAACAGGGTTTTCCCGTTATTGTGCAAATCGTTGAGGGTGGTAAAATAGTCATTGGGGTTGATATTGCGTTGCACCACACTCGTGTTGAACGCATCGCTGCGGTTGTGGTTGTAATTAGCGCGACCATCAAAATTGATTTCCCATTTGGATGCGGGTTCAAAGCCTACAGCATATCCGGCATAAAAAGCGTCAGAAGGCGTGGTCGTATAAGCATTCTGTACCAAGGTTTCATCCACATCGAGCAGGCGGGTGGTGATGATCTGGTCGTAGTTGTTGCGCCGCGAATAATTCAGGTTCAGGCTGGAAGTGGTGCCGCCACGGCTGTTGTTCAGGGTGATTCCGGTAAACTGATTCCCCAATTTTCCTTGATTCATCCCGGCAGAGACGCTGCCAGTACGGCCTATTTTTACCCCTTTTTTCAGCACGACGTTGACAATGCCACCACTGCCGCTGGCATCGTATTTGGCGGAAGGTGTCCGCAGTATTTCAAGGCGTTCGATGCTGTTGGGCGGCAGACTTTTCAGGATTCCGGCGATGTCGGAAGCACTCATCCGTTGCTCGCGGCCATTGATGTAGATCGTGGCTGGTGTTGCGCTGCTCAAATAGACATTACCATCCTGATCAAGGAAAAGTCCGGGCGTTTTTTCTAAGATTTCATAAGCGCTGGTACTCGAACTGGCAATGGGCTCGGGGTCAACAATGGTTTTGTCTTCTTCCTGGCGGAACAAAGGCTTTTTGGCGGTGATGGTCACGCCGCTCAGGGCTTTGGTATCGGATTCCAGGGTGATGGTCATCTTCAGGTTTCCATTGGTTGCTTTCACCCCTTTGGAAACGGGTTTGAACCCCATAGCGCTTGTCTCTAAAGTGTATTGTTGCCCTGCCTGTGTTTTAAAGGTGGCCAATCCGCTGGTGTCCGTTGCATTTAACAGTACCCGTTGGGTATCTACCCGATGAATGAGCCGCAAAGAGGCCCCAATGACGGGTGTTTTATTGTCTTCTAATAGTTGAACCCGGAGGGTTTGGCTAGATAAATTTTGCCAGGAAAAGAGGAGGAACAGCGTAAAAGCAGTGGCAATTATCCTGGCAATGGAATAAAGCCGAGTAACCGATTGTGGCAGCATAAAATAAATAAGTAGTATTGTGCGAACGAACACAAATGTAATAAGACAGAAAGAAAGGAGGGGTTTCTTTCTACTGAATTACCATTTTTTTCGACAAGAGCAGGTGTACGCAAAGTAGTCCACAGTCAATAGTCGGCAGTCCACAGTCTCACAAACCTTTGATAATAAGGTAATTAATGAAATTCAAAACCACGATTATTTCTATTTACCTACTTACAAGCCATATCGCTCATAAATTTCCTGTTGAAATCTGTTGTGCAACCATTACGGAGAGAATAGATCAACGCACGCCGCCCAATACTTTTTCCAATTCCGGCATCAGTAAATGTACACCGGCCTCCGTCATCGGTACCAACGGCAAGCGCACATCGCGGCTACAAAGCCCCTGCAATTCCAAAGCGGCTTTTACGCCGACGGGGCTGCCTTCTATGAATAACAGCCGATACAACTCCAGCATCAGCATGTTGAGTTGCTGAGCAGCGGGCATATCATAGCGCAGGGCTGCCCGCACCATTTCACTAAAAGGTTTTGGAATGGCATTGCCAATCACCGAAATCACCCCGTCGCCGCCGGAAGCAATAAACGGCAACGTAATAGCATCATCCCCGCTGATGACCATGAAATCGGCAGGGCGGCCTTTCAGGATTTTCATGACTTGATAGATATCGCCGGAAGCTTCCTTGATACCCAAAAACTTATCATCGGCATTGGCCAAACGGATCACCGTGGCGGCTTCAATATTGGAACCCGTTCGGGAGGGAACATTATACAGAATGATCGGTAGGGGCGATACTTCCGCCAACTCCAAATAATGCCGGAAAAGACCTTCCTGCCCGGGCCGGCTGTAGGATGGACTGTTGGACAGAATTGCATCAATCCCTTCAAAATTAAAACCCTTTATTTTTTCTACCAGCGCTGTAGTATTGTTGCCACCAAATACACCCGCAACCAATGGCAAGCGCCCCCGGTTGATTTTGATGGTGAAATCGAGGATTTTGCGGTGCTCATCTTCCTGTATAGTAGCGGCTTCCCCGGTAGTGCCGAGGCTCACCAAATACTCCACACCCCCACTAATGACGTGCTCGATGATGCGTTCCAGGTCTTCCCAGTCAATTTGATTATTTTTAAAGGGCGTGACCAATGCCACACCCGTGCCGCGCAAGCGCTTCTGAAGACTCATGAAGGGATTGAATAATTAGTTAAATAATGGAATTGGTGAAATTAGTCAGGTTGGTTAAGTAATTGAAAAACAAATATTTATGTGGCGTATACTGTTATCATGATTAGAGATTCACCCCAAAGACAACACAAAGATAGCACAAATTGCGTGGTATCCTAAGTATTGGTATAACTTTGCCCATTATTTGTGCCGGTGGGCAGCATTATTAGAAAAGATAAACGCGGTATTACACACACTTAGAAACTACTTAAAAACCATTATTTTTTATTTTAACAACAATAATTGGTCGAATAAATCGGTTTTTCTGTCTTTCAAACCTCCAATAAACCAACGCCCTGTTTTTAGTGATCAATTTATATTAAATAATTTTATATTATTATAAAAAATTGATTTCCAACACCTTAAAAATATTTTTACCTGCTCAATGCTTCATTATTCCTGCCCCATTCTTTGTTGCTTAATCCTTCTATCCACCCCGGTTGTTTTTCACCATTTTTTCAAACCTGCGGTAAATTCAGCTTTCATCACTCTAACCATCCACTGTTTTACCGTCCACTGTCCACCGATTTATGCGTTCAACCATTTACACTCTTTTTTGTGGCCTGTTTTTCATTTCCGCCTTAAATGCTCAAATTGGCTGCCCCGGCTGTGCGACCAAGTTACCAACCTTAGCCACAGACACGGTTTATATCGGAAAACTCCCGGATGGCGAAGCCGGAAAAGCCTATAACCAAGATGTTTCCTTCCGAATGCCAAAAAGCACTACACCCGTTGCTGCTATTGATGGCGTGACACCCCCCGGACTGCCCATTTCAAAAATTGAAATCTTGGGCGTGGAAGGCTTGCCGGAAGGCTTAAAATGGCAACCCAACAAAACAACCTTCGACACCGGCGCAGGAGAAACCGACGGTTGTGTGAAAATTTGTGGTATCCCCACCGAAACAGACTCTTTTGTGTTGAAAGTGCGGATAAAAGCGTCCATTTTTATCATCCAGCAGGAAACTTCTTTCCCCATGCGGTTGTATATCGCACCCAAGAAAAAAATAACCGATGGCTTTACCATGACCGGATACGAAGGCTGCGACGAACTCTTGGTGAATTTTACCAATAATGTGCCCTCTAACGGCCAGCCAGGTTATTCCTACCAGTGGAATTTTGGCGACAGCACAACCTTTTCCGGCGAAAATCCACCGCCACACCCATATCGTAAACCCGGAAAATACCCTGTCAGGTACCGGGCATTGGTTGATACCGTTGGCCCTGTTTTGGAAAGTATTACCCTGCTCAATGTAGATTGCACCGATTTATTCAATGGACCGGATATTTATTGTATCATAAAAAACCCGGCAGGTACCAAAGTCTTTGATTCGTCGCCGGCTGCGACCAACGCCGTGTTCCCCTTAAAAATTGCCGTCAACCTTCCGGTTGGGCTTGGAAATTACACCATTATAGTGGCAGACGACGATGCAGGTATAAAAGGCTCCGATGATGATTGTGGCTCTATGCCATTTAACACCCTGAGCGGAGATACCCTCACCGCCGGAGGGTTGAAATTAATCCTGAAAATCCGTCGCCCCATTGATACCGTGATCTCCATGGATACCGTCACGGTATTTCCGCCCGCCGAAAAACCGACTATTATTGACCCAATGGGCCTCAATGCCTGTATTGGTGTGGATTCCGTCACCCTGATTGCTTCCTATCCTACCGGTATCACGTGGTGGAGCCGTGGCAAAGCCATTCCGGGGGCTGTTACCAATCGTTATCGCCCATTAAGCAGCGGTTATTACCGGGCGTTGCACACCAACGCTTTTGGGTGCGCCACCTTTTCCGACAGTGTCAAAGTCGGAATCAATCCGGTACCCCTCAATCCGGTGTATCAAAACGATAAAAATATATTAAAAATACAAAACCCGCCGGGACTGCCGCCCGCCTTCGTCTATCAGTGGTTTTTGGGCAACAACCCCATTGCCGGGGCAACTGGCACGAGCTATTGCGCCCGCCAAAGCGGTAATATCGGTGTAACGGTAAAAAATACCGCCACCGGATGTTCCAGTTTCTATGCCACGAGTGTACAGTTGGATCCCAACGGGGTAAATTGTACCATCGGCACGGATGACCTGGCGATCCAATCACTGCTCATTTTCCCAAATCCGGCAACAGAGGTCATTCAGGTGCGTTGGAACGGCCCGACTTCCGGCGAGGGGCAAGCGCGATTGTGGGATGTAGCCGGCAGGCTCTTGAGCACGCACACCGTTTATTCCGGCACCGATCTGATGACCATTCCGCTGTATGGCTTGTCGGCGGGTATCTATCTGGTAGAAATACAAACTTCCGATTTTCGCGGAATGGGTAGAGTGGTCATTAGGAACGATTAGGACACGATAAAAGGTCGTAGAAGACCTTAGCTAACGGGGGTAATTGGCATAAAAACCACTTTTTCAAAACATTGAATATCAATGAATTGCGAGCCGTTAGTCAGAATTACAGGGTTTTTGATGTAAACACCAATTTTAGTGGTGGTGACGTTTACTAAACTTTTAAAGTTTAGTAAACGTTTGATTAAACCCCGTGGAGGGAAAACGAAATTTGTAGTGTGTCTGATGTCTTGTGATGTGTTCCGCGATATCGTCGGGCGTGGACCACCCAATGTACGTCACTTATGTCTTGTGTCTTGTGTCTTGTGTCTTGTATCTTGTGTCTTGTGTCTGGTGTCTTGTGTCTTGTATCTTGTGTCTTGTGTCTTGTGTCTTGTGTCTGGTGTCTTGTGTCTTGTGTCTTGTGTCTGGTGTCTGGTGTCTTGTGTCTGGTGTCTTGTGTCTGGTGTCTTGTGTCTTGTGTCTTGTATCTTGTGTCTTGTGTCTTGTGTCTGGTGTCTGGTGTCTGGTGTCTGGTGTCTTGTGTCTGGTGTCTGGTGTCTGGTGTCTGGTGTCTGGTGTCTGGTGTCTGGTGTCTGGTGTCTTGTGTCTTGTGTCTTGTGTCTTGTGTCTTGTGTCTTGTGTCTTGTGTCTTGTGTCTTGTGTCTTGTGTCTTGT
>Ga0209181_10002828_pt1 | contig 27828 bp, 20 predicted proteins | sample MAT05_FD_187208 | JGI IMG/M metagenome (GOLD analysis project Ga0209181, IMG submission 187208) | Freshwater microbial communities from Lake Fryxell liftoff mats and glacier meltwater in Antarctica - MAT-05 (SPAdes) (version 2) | ecosystem: Environmental > Aquatic > Freshwater > Ice > Liftoff...
GGCTCGTCGTCGGGCGGCTCGTCGTCGGGCGGCTCGTCGTCGGGCGGCTCGTCGTCGGGCGGCTCGTCGTCGGGCGGCTCGTCGACCCCGGCCGGGTCGTGAGCGCCCAGATCCTCGACGGCAAGGCCCTGGCCGCCGTGGTCCGCGGCGAGGTCGCCGTCCGCACCGCTGCGCTGTCGGCGGCCGGCATCGCGACCGGCCTCGCGGTCGTGCTCGTCGGCGACGACCCGGCGTCGGCGGTGTACGTGCGCGCCAAGGCCCGCGACGCCCGCGAGGCCGGCATCGTCGCGTTCGATCACAAGCTGCCGGCCGACACCTCGCAGGCCGCGCTGCTCGCCTTGGTCGCGCGCCTCGGCGCTGATCCGGCGGTGCACGGCATCCTGGTCCAGCTCCCGCTGCCCAAGCACCTCGACGCCGACGCGGTCATCAACGCGATCCCGCCCCACAAAGACGTCGATGGGCTGCACCCCGAGAGCCTGGGTCGGCTGGCCCAGGGCAAGCCCAGCTTCGTCGCCTGCACCCCGGCTGGCTGCATGCGGCTCCTCGCTCATGCCGGCGTCACCCTGGCCGGTGCGCGCGCGGTGGTCCTGGGGCGCAGCGTGCTGGTCGGTAAGCCGATGGCGCTGCTCCTCGCCAACGCCGATGCCACCGTCACGCTGTGTCATTCCAAGACCCGCGACCTGCCGGCGCTGGTCGCCGAGGCCGACGTGGTGGTCGCCGCCATCGGTCGCCCCGAGCTGGTGCGGGGCGAGTGGATCAAGCCGGGCGCCGCCGTCATCGACGTCGGCATCAACCGGACCGTCGATGGCAAGCTCATCGGCGACGTCGAGTACGGCGCGGCGGTGACGCGGGCCGGCGTGATCACGCCGGTGCCGGGCGGGGTCGGTCCGATGACCCGGGCCTACTTGCTCGAGAACACCGTGCGCGCCGCCGAGCGCACCCGGTAGCGCACGCGGGTGCCGCCAGCGCGGTCCCACAGCGTGCGGGCGTCGCTGGCCATGAAGCTCGCGCGCGCCAGCTCGATGGGCGGGTAGAGCAGGCCGATCGCGATCAGGATGCCGCCGGCCACCTCGAGCGCGTCGAGGTCCAGCCGGCTGCCGTTGCGCTCGAGGGCGACGCCGACGGTGAGCGGCCCCAACTGCGCGAAGGTGCGCACGATGGCGCGGCCCAGGGTCGGGCGGCCCTCGCCCGGGGTCTGGATGATCTCCAGATCGAGGAGCGCGTGGCCGGCCGTGGTCGCGAAGCGCGCGATCACCAGCGGCACGATCACCAACCCGTACAGGACGATCCACGGGTTGCCGTCGCTGGAGAGCAAGATCGCGCCCGGGATCGCCAGGAACGCCGACGCCATCGCGTCGATGCCGGCGGCGACCGCGCGCGGCCAGAATCCGGCGGGGCGGCTGCGCGCCGGATTGGCTCGCTCGAGCTCGCCGATGACCTCGTCGTAGCTGGCCGGCCGATCGATCGGGCGCTTCGCCATCATGCGCGCGATGACCGCGTCGATCATGCCGACCGCGCGTCGACCGGCGCGTGCGATCAGCGACCCCCGCGACGCTGACTCGTGCTGGGAGCGCAGCTCGGCGGCCGACCCGCCGGCGAAGGGGGGCGCGCCCGCGATCATGTGGTGCAACGTGGCGCCCAACGCGTAGATGTCGGCGCGATGATCGACCGCGCGGCCCTGGGCCTGTTCGGGCGCCATGTAGAGCGGCGTGCCGACCAGCGCGGACGCCGCCATCGACGCCACGCCGGCGTCGTCGCTCTCGGCGTCGTCGGTGAGCGCGTTCGACGTGACCAGGCCGAAATCCATCACCTTGAGCACCCCGTGGCCGTCGATCATCAGGTTCGACGGCTTGATGTCGCGGTGGGTGAAGCCGTGGCGAAAGGCCTCACGCAGGCCGAGCGCCGCCATGCGGGCCAGCTCGACCGCCTCGTCGGGCGGGATGGGGCCGCGCTCGAGACGCTGGGCCAGGGTCTCGCCGTCGATGTACTCCATCGCGAAGAACAGGTGCCCGAGATCCTCGCCGATGAAGTACAGGTGCCCGACGTTGGCGTGGTTGAGGCGGGCTTGGGCGCGGGCCTCGCGGACCAAGCGTTCGCGGCGCGACGGATCGCGGGCGACCGCCGCCGGCAACAGCTTGAGCGCGACCCGACGATCGAGGGCGAGGTCGTTGGCGAGGTAGACCTCGCCCATGCCGCCGTGGCCGAGCGGTCGCACGATCTCGAAGTGCGCGAGGCGACTGCCCGCGCCGATCGCGAGCGCGCCGCCGTCGGTGGCGAGCAGGCGCGCCGAGGTGCCGGCCGCGGTGGCGGTGGCGTCGACGGGCGAGTCGCGCGGCGTGGCGGCGACGGTAGCGTCGAGCTCGACCGGCATCAGCGTACGGCGGTCGGTCGGGCCAGCGCCCGCATCACGGCGATCTGCAGCTCCTCGAAGGCCGGCGGGTTGCCGGCCAGCTCGTCGGCGCCGGCGGCGCGGGCGTGATCGCGCAGGCGCTTGGTCGAGGCCAGCGCGATCGCCGGCACCGGCGTGGCCAGCGACTTGGCGCGGCGTAGGGTCGCGATCGCACCCTCGGGATCGCCGTCGATGTCGATGACCGCGAGGTCGACGTCCTCGGTGATCAAGGTCTCGGCGACCGAGGCGTCGTTGGCCTGGAGCAGCTCGGCCGAGGCCACGATCGACTTGACCATGCGGGTCAGCGACGCGCGATCCTTGGGGTCGGAGGCCAGGATCAAGATCTGGATGCCGTCGAAGCCGGCGACCAGCTGATCGATGAAGTCGCCGAGCTGGGCCGTGATGTCGGTGAACTCGACGCCGACGCCGGGCGGCCCGTCGGGGCTGCCGGGCTCGCGCTGCCACGACACCAGGCCCGACAGCATGATCTCGCCGGCGCCCGGCACGCGGAACGACAGGTCGAGCGGCGTCCCCGGCGCGAGCACGTGATGGGTCTCGACGAAGAGGCCGCCACGCGACAGGTTGAGCGAGTACGCGATGAGGAACGACGACGGCGAGCGAAACTCGACCGCGACCGCGTAAGGCGCGCGCGGGAACTCGCGTTCGGTCATCGCGCGCGAGTATTGCGCATTTCGCGGCGCCAACCGCGGTGCCGCTCACCATCCGGGTGGGATTTGTTGGGGGCCGGATCGGCCGGCGCGAGCGTTTGGGCCCTGCCCGGCGTGTGCTGATGTTGGCGCGCGTGGTAGCTCGCGAGGGTGGATCTGGTCCGGCGCGCGGCGCTCGATCTCCAGCGGCCGTTGCTGCTGGCAGCGGCGGATCGGTTCGCCGGCCTCGCCAAGGTGAGCGGCCTGGGCCACGCGCTGCGGGCCGGGTGCGATCGCGTGCTGGCGACCGGCGCCGATCCGACACGGCTGGCCGCGCTCGCGGCGTGGCGCCGCGTGCTGGTCGGGTTCGACGCCATGGACCGCCAGGCCCAGACCGTCGAGGTCGCGCGCGGGTTGCGGCTGGTGCAGACGCTGGTCGGCGCCCCGAGCGCGTCGGTGGTCGCGCAGGTCGAGCACGCGCGGGCCCAGCAGAGGGACGAGCCGGCGGCGAAGGCGGGCAGGGCGGGTACGGGTACGGTCACGGGGACGGCCACGGGTACGGGTACGGGTACGGGTACGGGTACGGTCACGGGGACGGTCACGGGTACGGTCACGGGGACGGCTACGGTCACGGGGACGGTCACGGGTACGGCTACGGCTACGGCTACGGTTGCTCCGTCGAAGCCTCGGACTCGGGTGTCCGCTGTCCCGGTGCCGCCGGCTCCTCCGCTCCCGGTCACTCGCGCGATGCGCGATGCCGGGGCACCGCCCCTCCCCGAACCTGCGCCGAAATCAAGCCCGCCCGCGCCGCCCGCGCCGCCCGCGCCGCCCGCGCCGCCCGCGCCGCCCGCGCCGCCCGCGCCGCCCGCGCCAAGATCAGCGCCGAAATCAAAGGCCACCGCGCCGCTGCTCGTCCCCGACGATCCGCTCGGCGCGCCGACCACGTCGGTCAAGGGCATCGGTCCCGCGCTCGCCGCCGCCATGGCCGAGCGCGGCCTCGCCACCGTCGAAGATCTGCTCTGGCTGGTCCCGCGCCGCTGGCTCGACGCCCGCGAGGTCCTGCCGCTGGCCGCCGCGCTGGCCGCCGCCACCGACGGTGATCGCATCGGCGTGCGCGCCTCGGTCGTCGCGGCGCGCACCGTGCGAGCCCGGGGCCGGGCTTGGGGCGAGGTCCGCTTCGGCGATGGCGTCGAGCCCAAGACGCTCCTGGTCGTACGCTTCTTCGGGATCTGGGCCGGCATCGACAAGCGCTTCCCGCTGGCCGCCGAGGCTGCGATCTCCGGCATCGCCAAGCGGCGCGGCGGCGTGTGGGAGATGGCCAACCCCGACGTGCTCGCGGTCGCGGCCAGCGGCGCGGTCGGCGACGCCGCCCAGGTGGTGCCGCGATATCCCGACATCCCCGGCGTGCCGGCCGGGCGGCTGCGCAGCGCGTGCCAGACCGCGGCAGCCCGGGTCGCCCACATCGTCGACGACGGCGTGCCGGCCGCGGTGGCCCGGCGTCAGGCGCTGCCACCGCTGGTCGAGGCGCTGACCGCGCTGCACGCGCCCGAGCCCAGCCTGTCGGCCGCCGAGGTGGCGTGCATGAACGCCGGCCTGAGCCCGCACCATCGTCGGCTCGCCTTCGCCGAGCTGTTCGCGCTCGGTGCAGTCGTGGTGCGACGTCGCCAGCTGCGGCGGTCCGATCGTGCGACGCCGCTGCCGCCCGCGGCCGCGCTGTCGGCCGAGCTGGTGCGCGCGCTGCCGTTCGCGCTCACCGGCGCCCAGGCCCGCGCCATCGCCGAGGTCGCTGGTGATCTGGCGCGCGCCACGCCGATGAACCGCCTCCTGCAGGGCGACGTCGGCGCCGGCAAGACCGCGGTCGCGTTCGCCGCCGCGCTCCACGCGATCCGCGCCGGCTCCCAGGTGGCGGTGATGGCCCCGACCGAGATCCTCGCCGAGCAGCACCACACCACGCTGCGCCGCTGGTGCCAGCCGCTCGGCGTGCGCACGACGCTGCTCACCGCGTCGACGCCGCGCGGCGTGCGAGCCTCGACCCTGGCGCTGCTCGCGGGCGGTCAGATCGACCTGGTCATCGGCACCCACGCGCTGCTGGCCGACGCGGTCGGCTTCGCGCGCCTCGGCCTCGCCGTCATCGACGAGCAGCACCGCTTCGGGGTGGCCCAGCGGGTGCGCCTGCGCGACAAGGGCGACGGCGGCGCGCCCCACCTCCTGGTCATGACCGCGACGCCGATCCCGCGCACGCTCGCGCTCACCGCGTTCGGCGACCTCGACGTCACGATCATCGACGAGCTGCCACCGGGCCGCAGCGCGCCCAGCACCGAGGCGGTGGGCGGCGCCAAGGGCCGTGCCGCGGCCTACCTCCGCGTCGCCGAGCGCTGCACCGCCGGCGAGCGCGCGTTCGTGGTGTGTCCGCTCATCGACGCCTCGCTCGACGACACCCGCGCCGGCTGGGCCGACGCCACGTCGGTTCATGCCGAGCTGGTCGACAAGCTGGCGCCGCTGCGGGTCGGGCTGTGCCACGGCCGCTTGCCCGCCGACGAGCGCGACCGCACCATGGCGGCCTTCGCGCGCGGCGACCTCGACGTCCTGGTCGCCACCACGGTCATCGAGGTCGGCGTCGACGTGCCGGCCGCGACCGTCATGGTCATCGAGGACGCCGATCACTTCGGCCTGGCCCAGCTCCACCAGCTGCGGGGCCGCATCGGGCGCGGCGGCGGCGCGGCCTGGTGCTACCTGGTCACCAAGGGCGGCCGCACCGACGACGGCAAGAAGCGCCTCGAGGTCATCGCCGAGACCAGCGACGGCTTCCGCATCGCCGAGGAAGATCTGCTCCTGCGCGGCCCCGGTGAGCTGATGGGGGCGCGCCAGGCTGGCGTGCCCCGCCTGCGCTTCGGCAGCCTGGTCGAGCACACCGCGCTGCTCTTGGCCGCCCGCGCCGAGGCCGAGGCGGTGCTGTCCGCCGATCCGCGCCTCGAGCTGCCGGAGCACGCCGGCCTTTGCCGCATCGTCACCCGCCGAGAGTCGGTCTCGGACGCCTTCGGCAGCGAAGGGGGCTGACAGTGTGCTGACGGTGGTGTCGCGGATCTGGGCGGATGGTGAACGCTCACCAGGGCGGTGCGATAATTGCGCGTGGTTGGGCCAGGAACAAGAATTGCTGAGACGGAGGCGACGATGATCAAGCAAGCCGGATGGGTCGCGATGATGATGCTGGCGGCCGTGGCGGCGTGCGGCGATGACTCGCCCGGTGAGCCGGCGGGGACGGTTCTGGGCGGCGCCGCGGCGTCGGTGGTCGTCGACGAGGTCGCCCTCGATGCGACCGGCGCGGCGGTGGTGGGCGGTCGCTACACCGGTACGCTGGCCCTGGGCGACGCCACGCCGGTGCCGGCGGTGGCGCAGGTCGACGCCTTCGTCGCCAAGCTCGACCGCGCCGGTGACGTGCTGTGGTCGCGCGCGATCGGTGGCGTCGTACCCAACAACGTGGGCCGCGACGACTCGGTCAGCGGCGTCGCGATCCTGCCCGATGACTCGGTGATCGTGACCGGCTATGCCGAGGGCACGATCGACCTCGGTGGCGGACCGCGCGCTGGCGGGCACCTGGGCGACAGCTCCGATCCGGGCACGCTGTTCGTCGCGCGCCTGGCCGCCGACGGTACCCACCTGTGGTCGCAGCGCTGGCCCGGCGGCGACTTCGGGTCGTACGTGGGCGTGCCGGTGATCGGCGCCGACGGCTCGATCTACCTGGCCGCGCGCTTCACCGGCGGCGCGACGATCGGCAGCCGCGACCTCGCCTTCGACACCACCGAGGAAGTGATCGTGAAGCTCGACGCCGACGGCGCGGTGCAGTGGGCGCGGCCGATGCGGACCGACGGAGCCCCGGACTTCTACAGCGCGCGCGGCCTGGCCGTCGACGGCGACACGCTGGTGGTCAGCGGCTGGCTCAGCGGCGCGGTCGATCTGGGCACCGGCCCGCTGGCCGGCGTCCAGGAGGACCGGACCTGGGTCGCGCGCCTGGCCTCCGCCGACGGGGACCTGATCGCGGTGCGCGCCTACGCCAGCACCGAGACCCCGGTCGGCCCGCGCACGATCGCGGTGACGCCGGGCGGCGGGCTGGTGCTGGGCGGCGCCCACTTGACCCGGCTCGCCGCCGACCTGTCGATCGTCGGCTCGACCGATCTGTCGGGGCTCGACAGCTACAACGACCTGACCGGCCGCATCGCGGTGCGCGCCTCGGGCGAGATCGTGTGGGTCAGCGCCCACGGCTTCGCGCGGCTCGCGGCCGATGGCCAAGAGCTCGAGCGTGCGACCTTCACCGCCGACAGCGACCCGTCGACAACCGACGAGGTCGAGCTGCGCGACGTCGCGGTCGGCCCCGACGACGAGGTCGCGATCGTGGGCGGCTTCCTCGGCCGGTTCACCATCGCTGGCCAGGTGCTCGCGACCGCGGGCGACGATCGCAACCCCGACGGCTTCGTGGCCTGGATTCAGTAGCCGCTACTCGACCCGCCGCTACTCGACCCGCCGCTACTCGACCCGCCGCTACTCGACCAGCAGCTTGTCCAGCAGCCGGTCGAGGTGGTCGAGGTCGAGGTAGCGGATCGTGATCGAGCCGCTCTTCTTGTCGCCGCCGTCCTCGTCGAGGGTGACCGGGCCGCCCAGCGCGCGGCCCAGGCGCTCCTCGAGATCGCGGGCCGAGGCCGACTTGCCACGCCCGACGGTCGCGCCGCTGCGCTCGCGGGCCGGGCGCGGCTCGTTCTTGTTGCGGACCAGTTGCTCGGTGGCGCGCACCGACAGCCCCTTGGCGATCGCGGTGCGCGCGGCGGTCTCGATCGCGACCGCGTCGTCGAGCCCGAGCAGCGCGCGGGCGTGGCCCATCGTCAGGCGACGGTCCTCGACCATGGCGCGCACGCCGTCGGGCAGCTTGAGCAGGCGCAGCGCGTTGGTGACCGTCGAGCGCTCCTTGCCGACCCGGGCCGCGACCTCCTCCTGGCTCAGCCCGAACTCCTCGACCAGCCGGTGGTAGGCGGTGGCTTCCTCGATGGGGTTGAGGTCGGCGCGTTGCAGGTTCTCGACCAGGGCCCGCTCGAAGGCCTCGCGCGAGTCGACGTCCTGGATGACGACCGGCACCTCGTGGCGCCCGGCGCGCTGGGCGGCCCGCCACCGGCGCTCGCCGGCGATGAGCAGGTAGCCGCCGGTCGGTCGCGGCCGCACCACCAGCGGCATGATCACGCCATGGGCGCGGATCGACGCGGCCAGCTCGTCGAGCTCGGCGTCGTCGAAGCGCCGGCGCGGCTGCTCGCTGCTCGGATAGACGTCCTCGATCGGCGCCAGGACGTAGACCCGGGGCCCCGCTGGCGTCGTCGAGGCGGTCGCGGCGACCATCGCGGGGGTCGGCGGCAGGAGCGCGCCCAGGCCCCGGCCCAGCCCGCGTCCGCCCAGCCCTCGCTTGGGATCGGTCACGCTGGCCCCGGTGGCTTGGCGAGGTGGCGGGCCAGCAGCTCGTCGGCGACCGCCAGGTAGCTCTTGGCGCCCGGGCTGCGGAAGTCGTAGAGCAAGGCGGGCTTGCCGTGGGACGGCGCCTCGGACAGGCGGACGTTGCGCGGCACCAAGGTGTCGAAGACCTTGGCGCCGAAGAACTCCTGGACCTCGCCGCGGACTTGATTCGACAGGTTGGTGCGGGCGTCGAACATGCAGAACAGCACCCCGTCGATCGTGAGCTTGGGATTGAAAGCGGCGCGGATCTTGTCGATCGTCGTCGAGAGCGACGAGATGCCCTCGAGCGCGAAGTACTCGGCCTGCATCGGCACCACCACCCCGTCGGCCGCGCACAGCGCGTTGAGCGTCAGCATGCCCAGCGACGGCGGGCAGTCGATGACGATGTAGTCGTACTGATCGGCGACCGTGGCCAGCGCGTCGGCGAGGATCCACTCGCGGCGCTCGGCGGTGATGAGCTCGATCTCGGCGCCCACCAGATCGGCGTTGGCGGGCGCGACGAACAGGGTCGTGATGTCGGTCGGCCGGATGACGTCGGCGAGGGAGACGTCGCCGACCAGGGCGTCGTAGATCGACAGCTCGATCTTGCTGCGGGGATAGCCCACGCCCGACGACGCGTTGCCCTGCGGGTCGAAGTCGCACAACAGGACGCGATAGCCCTTGCTGGCAACCGACGCGGCCAGGTTGATCGCCGTCGTGGTCTTGCCGACGCCGCCTTTCTGGTTCGCGACCGCGACGATCCGGGTCATCAGGGGCGGTTAACACGGACGTCTGACTTCGGGCGCGTCCGGAACCAGACTTCGGGACCTCGTCGCGCGAAGTCGGGAAGAAAACTTGGCTCGAGGTGATCCTTCAGATTACAAAGTATCCGGATGTAGGACATGTAGTCGTCCTCGTCGCGAGACCCCTCTGGAGGCCCTGATGTCTTCGTTTCCCCGCGTTTATGGTTCGTTTGCCGAGTTCGAGCGCGATGAGCTGCGGAAGCTGGATTCGCTGCACACGTCGGTCTCCGACATGGTCGAGGAGCGCTTTTCGGAGGAGCTCGACTTCAGCGGCGGCGGCGACGCGCCCCGTAAGCGCGGTCGCCCCCGCAAGCTCAAGTAGCCCCACAAGAGCAGCTGAGCTCGCGCTGGCGCCCACCGGGTCAGCCGATGCCGTAGTCCTTGAGCTTCTTGTAGAGCGTCGAGCGGTCGATCTCGAGGATCGCGGCGGCCTGAGCCTTGTTCCCGCCGGTGGCGGCGAGGGCCGCGACGATGCCTTCGCGCTCGAGCTCGCGCAGCGAGCGGGCCCCGGTCGGCGCCGTGGGCGCGGTCGGCCCGGTCGGCGCGTCGATGGTGATGGGCGGCAACACCATCCCGGCCGAGCTGTGCGCGGGCAGCGGGATCGCCGGCGCGCTGTGCTGGGGCAGGCTGATCGCCATCGAGCCCAGCGGCGGCGTGGGCGCGCTGCGGCGAGTCGCGGCCGGTCCGCGGCCGACGATCTGCGGCGGCAGGTCAGCCTCCTCGATCCACTCGGTGCGGCCCAGGACGACCGCGCGCTCGATCGCGTTGCGCAGCTCGCGGACGTTGCCGGGCCAGGCGTGGGCGACCAGCGCCGCCATCGCCTCGGGCCGGAAGCCGCGCACCCGCCGACCGATCTGCTGGCGCATGCGGGCCAAGAAGTGCTCGGCGAGGAGCGGCACGTCGTCGGCGCGCTCGCGCAAGGGCGGCACGACCGCGTGGATGACGGACAGGCGGTAGTACAGGTCTTCGCGGAACCGGCCCCGCCTCGCCTGTTCGTGCAAGTCGCGGTTCGACGCGGCGATGAGGCGCACGTCGACGTCGACCGAGCGGGTGCCGCCGACGCGCTCGAAGCGGCGCTCCTCGAGCACGCGCAGCAGCTTGGTCTGCAGGAGCAGCGGCATCTCGCCGATCTCGTCGAGGAACAGCGTGCCCTTGTCGGCCGCCTCGAACCGGCCGATCTTCTTGTCGGTGGCGCCGGTGAACGCGCCCTTCTCGTGACCGAACAGCTCGCTCTCGATGAGGGTCTCGGTGAGCGCGGCGCAGTTGACCGCGACGCAGGGGCCCGCGGCGCGCCGGCTGCCGCGGTGGATCGCGCGCGCGACCATCTCCTTGCCGGCGCCCGACTCGCCGCCGAGCAGCACCGTGGCGTCGGTGGGCGCGACGCGGCCCACCAGATCGAGCAGCTCGCGGGCGGCGGCCGAGCGGCCGATCAGCTCGCTGTCGCCGAGGCGCTCCTCGAGGGCCGCCTGGCCCCGCGTCAACAAGCCCTGGGTGTCGGCGGCGGCCAGCGCGGCGGCGACCAGCTGGGCCAGGCAGCCGGCGGCCATGAGCTCGAGCTCGGAGAACCCGCCGCGCGCGCGGTCGGCGATGAGCACCGCGGCGCTGCCGACCGGCACCGCGATCGCGGGCCGGCCCCCGATGTCGATGGCGAGCGCGCGGCTCTTGCCCAGGACGTTGTCGAGCACGCCGTCGGGCAGCGCCAGGGTCGCGCCACCGTCGCCGGCCCGGGCCAGCGACTGCGGCACGCCGCGCTCGCGGGCCAGCAGGAACGCCCGTTCGGCGCTGACCAGGGTCAGGCAGGCCTCGGTGGCGGCCTGGGCGACCGAGGCCTGGCCTTGGCCGATCGCGGCGTGCAGGCGATCGCCGAGGGCGGCCAGGGCGGCCAGGTGGCGGCGCGCGCCAGCGTCGACCGCCCCGGCGGTCAGCGCCATCAGCTCGCGGGTGCCGACCTCGATCGTGACCTTGGCCGGCTGCGAGGCGCGAGTGACCCGGGTCGCGCCTTGCAGCAGGTAGGCGAGGCGGGTCTGCCCGACCGTGATCTCGTCGCCCGACTCGAGGCGATGCTCGCTGACCGGCTCGCCGTTCACCAACGTCTTGTTGCGGCTGCCGGCGTCGACGACGCACAGCCGACCGTCGCGGGGCTCGAGGGAGCAATGCAGCCGCGACACCGACGGGTCCGACAGCTGAGCCGCGTTGTCCTCGCCACGCCCGATGCCGCCGCCGCGCGCCGGAATGTCGAACTCGCGCCCGAGATCGGGGCCGTCGATGACGATGAGGCGGGCCAGAGCCACGGCGCATCGTACCGCGGATGAACGGGATCGGTCGCGCGCGCAACTGACGTGTGTAGTCGGTGGTTTCGACAACCCGCACCGACCCGAGGTAGAAAGACGTCATGCGTTCTGCGACGATCGTGGTGCTGGGCCTGGCGCTGGCGGGGTGTGGCGGCAAGACCAAGCCGGGGGCGACGCCGACGACGATCGGCGGAGGTGGCGAGCCCGATCCGCAAGGAGTCATCGCGCAGACCCTCGTCGGCTGGGGTCGACAGCAAGCCCAGGGCGGCGCGCTCAACCTGTTTCTCGAGGTCACCGACCACACCGGCATGTCTAAGTCGTTCCCGCTTGGCGGGTCGACGACGCCGTGCAACGTCGGGCGCGGCAACGGCACCGACATCATCACGACCCTGGTCTGCGTCGTCGACGGCAGCGGCGTCGAGCTGCGCGCGGTGTTCCGGGCCTCGCAGCTCATCGTGCTGCGGCGCCCGGTCGATCCCAGCGACGATCCGGCCGACCTCGAGCTGTCGTTTCGCGAGGTGACTCGCGTCGCGGTGCCGGCCGGCTCCAAGGTCGGCGCCGCGGAGTAGGGCCGGCGTAGTAAGATCGCCGGGCCGGGCCGTGCGTACCACGGGTTTCGCCGCGCAACCGGCAGGAGCTCTCGTGTCGCCGATCAATCGCTGGAAGATCGCCTGCGCGGCCCTGGCCGCCACCGCCGCCTTCGCCATCTACACCGGCCATCGCGGACCCGCCCATCCCCCAAGGTACGCGACCACCAGCGCGCCGGCCGCCGGCGATCCGGCGCCCCGCCGACCGATCCGGGTCTCGGCCGGCACCCTCGGCCTGTCCGAGGATCGGCTGATCGCGCAGATCCTCGCCGCCCGCTCGGGCTGGCAGGTCGCGCGCTATTGCGAGCAGCTCGGCGTCATCGGCACCGACACCGCCGTCGATGGGCTGGCCCGGCTCGTCGACGATCGCCGGGCCGGCGTGCCCGAGGCCATCCTCGGGCTGTTCGGCGCCATCGGCACCGAGCGCGCGGTCGCGCTGCTGACCAAGCTCGTCGACGACGATCGTCCGCGGGTCCGCTTCGGCGCGATCTACGGACTGGGCGCCACCGGCACCGCGACGGCGCGCGCGACCTTGCTCGCGGTCGGCGGCGACCCCGGCGACCCGGCCCAGGCCGCCGCGATCTACGCGCTGGGCCAGATGGGCGGCGACGAGGCTGCCGCCGGCCTCGCCGAGCTGGCGGCGCGCCCCGACTTTCGCACCGCCAGCGTCGCCGTCGCGGCGCTCGCGCAGATCACCACCCCGGCCGCCGAGGCCGCGTTGGTGGCGCTGATCGACGCCGCCGACCCGCGGGTGCAGGCGCTGGCCCTGCAGAACCTGCCGCCGACCCAGGACGCCAACCTCTTGGCCCGGCTCACCGCGATGGTGACCCACGGCGAGTCCCAGACCGCGGCCGCCGCGATCACCGCGCTGGCCCGATCGCGCGGCGCCGGCGTGCTCGACGTGCTGACCACCGCGGCGAAGGGCGGCTCCCAGCCGGTCCGCGCCGCCGCGGTCGCCGCGCTCGGGGAGCTCGGCGGCGACCGGGCCATTGCGACGCTCGGCGAGGTCCTGGCCAGTGGTGATTCGAGCACCGCGAGCGCCGCGGCCCAGGCGCTCCTGGCGATCGGCGGGCCCGACGCGCGCACCGTCGTGCTCGGCGCGACGCTGGCGACCGAAGGCGACCCCAGCGCGGTCCTCTACGCGCTGGGACAGCTCCACGGCGACGACGTCGACGACGTGCTGCGCGAGCTCGCGCGCAGCGGCAGCGCGCGCAGCCGGAGCGCGATCCTGCCTCAGCTGGTGCGGGGCGGCGATCCCGACGCGGTCGCGCTGGCGGTCGAGCTGGCCGGCAACGGGCCGCGCAACGAGCGCTACGTCGCGCTGCGGGCGCTCGCCGACGCCGGCACGCCCGAGACCTCGGCCGCGCTCCTCGAGCTGGCCCGCACCTCTCACGGCCAGAGCCGCACCGCAGCCATCGACGCTGCGCTCCAGGCTCGGCCCGGTGATCCGGCGCTCACGCAGCTCCTGATCGAGTCGATCACGACCGGCCGCCGCGACGAGGCGACCAGCGCGGTCTACACGCTGGCGCGGGTCGGCACCGAGCCGGCGCGCAAGGCGCTCCTGGCCGCCGCCACCGGCTCCGACGTCAGCCTGGCCCAGGCCGCGATCGGCGCGCTGGGCAACGACGCCTCGACGTCCGACGTCCGCGCCGCGCTGATCTCGGTGGCGCGCTCCGGGGCATCGCAGGTGAAGGGCCAGGCGCTCCAGCAGCTCCTGCAGAGCGGCGCGCCGGAGGGCCTCGCGCTGGCCCAGGCCGCGATCGTCGGCGAGCACGCCGACCCCGACGTGGCGCGCAACGTGATGTGGACCCTGGCCAGCATGCCGTCGCCCGATGGTGCGCGGCTGCTGGGGCAGGCGGCGTCGTCGGGCGAACCGCAGATCCGGGCCGCAGCGGCCCAGGCCATGGCCAACGTCGGCGATCCCACGTCGACCGAGACCCTGGTCGGGCTGACCCGCGACACCGACGCTCAGGTGCGCAGCGCGGCGCTGTCGGCGCTGGGGCAGGTCGGATCGACCAAGGCGGTCGACACCATCCTCGCCGCGACCGCCACCGGCGCGCCGTCGGACCGCTCGCAGGCGATGTATGCGCTGGCCCAGCTCGACGATCCCCGCGCGACCGACGCGATGGTGAAGCTGCTCGCCGATCCCGACGATCAGGTGGCGCTGACGGCGATCGGCGCGTCGTACAACGGCGGCCCCGCCATCGATCGCGCGCTGACCGGCATGGTCGGCAACGCCAGCCTCGACCCGTCACGCCGCAGCCAGGCCGCGCAGCAGCTGCGCAGCCGCGGGGGCGCGCTCGACGACGCGACCAAGGCGGCGATCGAGGCGCTGCTGGGCGTCGAGAACGCAGGGTATGGCGCGCGCCGCAGCTACACGCTCAGCGAGTGAGCGCGTCGATCGCGGCGGCGCGTCGGGGCGAGTCGGGGAAGCGGTCGACGAAGTCCCGGAACCGGCGCTCGGCGTCGGCGTGGTCGCCTTGCCGCTCGCTGGCAACCGCGGCCCAGTAGGTGGCGTCCTCGGCGATGACCGGGTCGGTGGCGCGGTCGAAGGCGGCGATGGCGTCGCCGTGCATGCCGCGGCGGAGGGCGCGCCAGCCGGCGCGGAAGTTTGCCAGCGCGACCTCGGCGGACTTGGCTGACGCGGTGGCCGAAGCCGAGCCCGTGACCGTGACCGTGTCCGTGACCGTGTCCGTATCCGTATCCGTATCCGTGACCGTATCCGTATCCGTGACCGTATCCGTATCCGTATCCGTGACCGTATCCGTATCCGTGACCGTATCCGTGACCGTATCCGTATCCGTGACCGTATCCGTATCCGTGACCGTACCCGTGACCGTATCCGTGACCGTATCCGTATCCGTATCCGTGCCGGTCCCGAGGTCGGGATTGCGCCAGGTGACGCCGGCTTCGATCGTGATGCGGCGTCGGCCGACCGCGATCTGGGCCGAGCCCGCGAACACCGTCACCGTCGCGATCGCGCCCCGCAGCGTGGTGACCTCGACCTCGGCCTGGTCGACCGCGATCGCGGCCGTGCCGACGTGGACCTCGACCGGCCGGGTCGTCGGCCCGGCGGCGAGCCTGATCGTGCCCGAGGTCAGCGTCACCACGTCGCGATCGGCGACCGCCTCGCGCCGGTAGCGCGCGCCGCGCTGCGCGATCAGGCCGGCGGGCGTCGCGGTCGGCTCCTCGATGACCGGTGCCGCTGGTGCTGGCACCGACGGTCCGTCGGTCGTGGGCCCGATCACCGGCCGCGCGGTGGCGAGCGGCGCCTCGTGGCGCGATCCGCCCGGCCGCATCACCGCGAACGTCACGCCCGCGGCCAGCGCGATCGCGGCGCCCACGCTCGCCAACAGGGTGGTGCGCCGTCGCCGCGGCACGATCCGCTCGGCGCGCGCCAGGACCTCGGCTGCCAGCGCCGCCTGCCGTGACGGCGCCAGCCGCACCGGCGCCAGCCCGTCGAGCAGCGCCCGCGTCGATCGCTGCTCGTCGAGGAGCACGGCGCAGCGCGCGCAGGTCGCGGCGTGCTGCGCGATCGCGTCGTCCCGGTCGCCGCCCGCCGCCGCGGCGAGCTGCTCCGGCGCCGGGCAGGTCACGCCTCACCTCCGGCCAGCGCGAGCCGCAGCGCGCGGCGCGCGTGAAAGACGCGTCGCCACAACGTGCCCTCCGGCACGCCCAGCGCCAGCGCCGCGTCGACGCCGCGCTCGCCCTCGAGATCGATGAGCACCAGCGCCGCCCGCAGCTCGTGGGGCAGGGCGGCCAGGGCTTGCGGCAGCCGCGCCCGCAGGTACGGATCGCCAGCGCTCGCGCTGTGCGGCAAGACCTCGACCGCCGCGGTCATCGCGCGTTTGCGGCGCATCTCGCTGCGCGCGTAGTTGAGGGTCTGGTGCGAGGCGATGCCGAACAGCCACGAGCGCGCGCTGGTGCCGTGGAAGCGGGTCGCCGCGTCGAAGGCGGCCAGGAAGGTCGCCTGGACCAGGTCGTCGACGGCGTCGCCGTCGCTGCCGCGCATGCGCGCGATGAACCGGTGCACGCTGGTCACATGGCGCTCGAAGAGCAGCGCGCGGGCCGCGCGGTCACAGGTGCCGCACGCCGCCAGCAGGCCAGCGTCGGTGAGCTCCTCGACGGCCACCGCCGGCCGCAGCGCCACCAGCGTGCCCCGCACTAGAGCCGCCCTTGCAGCGCGACGTCGATCCCGAGCGTGACGCTGTTGAATTCGTAGGCGGTCGCGCCCACCGGCGCCAGCGTCGTGAGCTGGGGACCGACCGCCACCGCGAGCCCGGCGCGGACGCTGCGGCTCACCACCGCGCCCAGCTGCACCGGCACCGAGGTCTCGGTGCGGCTCATCACCGGCCCCGCCGACCTCCAGTCCCATCCGTGGGCTAGCCCGACGCGCGCGCTGGCCCGGACCCGCCACGCCCGCGGCGCCGAGGTCCACGCCGCGTGCCCGAACACCACCATCCCGAACGACGAGGTCACGCGGTGTTGGTAGCCGCTCAGGGCGACCCGCACGCCGCCCGACCACGCGCCGCGGCCCACCAGATCCAGCACCACGAATGCGCTCAGCGAGTGGAGGTCGCTGCGCTCGAAGGCCCGCCCCGAGTAGATCGCGCCGGTGCCGTAGGTGGTGCCGATCGCCGCGAACCGGCGAACCCGCGGCGCCCTCGGCATTGCCCTCTCGGGGACCACCTCCTCGTCGACGATCGCCGGCCAGTACGGCCGCAGCCCGTACAGATCTTGGGCCTCGGGCCCGACCTCCAGCTCGACTAGCACCGGGGGCCGCGTCGGCACCGCTGCGACCGCCCAGCTCGCGACCAGCGCGCCCGCGCTCTCGGCGTCAGGTACCTCGCGGTCGATGGTCTGGTGCTCGGCGTCGGTCGCGACCACGTAGAGCCCCTCGTCGGTCTCGACCACCCGCACCGCGAGCGGCCCGCCGCAGCTCGGCTCGCCGGCGACCCAGCGCTCGATCGCCGCCCGCACGTCGTCGGGCGCGCGCTCGATCGACACCTCGCAGGGCGCGGCCTGCGCTACCGACCCGGCCAGCGTGACGCCCAGCAGCACCGCTCCGACGCGCATGATCACAGGGTGCCCCGCAGCGCCAAGTCGACACCGAGGCCACCGTCGGGGTCGAACGACGGGCTGATGCCCAGCGATGGGCCGACGGCGACTGCCCAGCGCGGGGACAGCTGGCGGCTCACCGTCACGTCGAGGAGGACCGGCGCTGAGGTCGACCCGAACCTGTGGTCCTGCTGCTGCGCCCACGAGTGGCGCACGCCCACTCCGAGGCCGGCCCGGAGCCGCCACGTCGACGGCGCCGTGGTCCACGCACCGTAAGCCAGCGCCGACACCGCGACGGTCTCCAACAGCTCGTCGTCGGAATGCAGCGCGCTGACCCGCAGCCCCGCCGACCATCGCCCGTGCTGCACCAGATCGGCGGCGAGGTGCCCGCCGAGCCGGTGATCCGTAACGTCCACGCCGTAGGTCGCGCCGACCGAGAGCAATCGACCGCGGCCCGGACTGGAGGGAGCCGCGACCGGCGCGGCCTGGTCGACCATCGCCGGAGGCCGCAGGTCGTAGGGCTTGTGCTCATCGGGCGCCGCGACCGCCACCCGCACGTCGCGCGCCGGCGTCGCCGCCACCGCCCAGCTCACGATCAGCGCGCCCGCGCTCTCGGCGTCGGGCACCTCGCGGTCGAAGGTGCGGTGCTCGGCGTCGACCGCGACCACGTACAGCCCGCGCTCGGTCGGCACGATGCGCACCTCGAGCGGCCCCGCGCAGTCGCGCTCGCCGGCGACCCAGCGATCGACCACGTCGCGCACCGCGGCAGGCGCATGGACGATCGCGACCTCACACGGCTGCGCCAGGGCTCCCGCGCTCGCCGCCGTCACACCCACCACGATCACACTCAGCGTCAAACCATGCATCACGACTCCAGGAAAAGGTTCGCATCCTGGTCGCCGCTCGGGGCCGCTTTCATCGCGGCTGCCGTCGATTACCGATCGATCGTGGTCGGGCCCGGCTGATGGCGCTCGAGGATGAAGAACGAAAAGGTCGGCACTCGCAGCGGTCCCAGCGCGAAGTACGCCTTGCCGAGCAGCAGGTCGGGGTTGTTGGCGTCGACCTGCACCAGGTAGTCGCGCAGGCCGGCGCTGGCGTCGAAACGCGGGTTGCCGCCCTTGCCGTAGTCGAGCATCAGCGCGTGCAGGTACTGGTTGTCGCGCGAGGTCGGGTCGACCGGCTCGACCCGGTAGAAGCCGAACCGCTTGGGCGCGACCACGCTCGGCGTCGCGAACCAGCCCGCGTCGTTGGGGTTCTGCTCGACCGGATAGTTGTAGCCCCAGGTCGCCCCCGCGGCGTCGCGCCAGAAGCCCTTCACGAACTTCTTGATGCCGAGCAGGCGAAAGAACGTCGGCGAGTTGAGCCCGCGGAACTCCCACCCGGCCAGGCCGGCGAGGTCGGGCGTGACGCCGCGCAGGAACACCTGCTCGAGCTCGGCGAGCGACTGCTGCTCGAGCTCGAGCACACGCGCGCTGGGCCGGTTCGGGCGGGGGGCCGGGTGCGGCGCGTCGGAGGTCGTCGACGGGGCGGTCGTGGTGGTCGTGGTCATCGGAAGGTCTCCAGGTTGTCCAGGATGTGGGCGGCGGCGCGGGTCGCCAGCGCCATGATCGTCTCCATCGGGTTCACGCCGATCGGCGTCGGGAACAGCGAGGCGTCGCACACCATCAGGCGGTCGGTGTCGTAGACCAGGCCGTGGTGGTCGGTCACCGCGCGGGCGCGATCGGCGCCCATCGCGGCGGTGCCCATCATGTGGACGGTCACGACCTCCATCTGCTTTTTGGCGATGGTGCGCGCGTAGAGCTTCTGGGTGTCGTCGGCCGAGGTCAGCTCGGGCACGCCCTCGAAGGGCGTCGCGATGCGCTGCGCGCCGGCCGCGAACAAGAGCTCCGAGAGCAGCGCCACGCCGCGGATGAGCTTTTGCGCGTCGAAGTCGGCCAGCTGATAAAACGCCTGGGGCCGACCGCCGATCGTGCGCACGCGTCCAGTCACGGTGTCCTCGCACAGCATGCCGGCGACGACGGTGCGCTCGTAGTCGGCCATGAACCGGCCCAGCGCGGCGCCCCGGGGCGGCGAGGTCATCGCCAGGATGCCGGGCGGGATGTTGACCGCGGCAAACAGCAGGCCCTCGGCCTCGAACTCGCGCACCTGGAAGGCCTGGTGCACGCCTTCCCAGCCGCGCACCGGGGTGTCGAACACCGCCGACAGCTTGACGTTGGGGTGCAGCGACAGGTTGTGGCCCAGCCGGCCCGACGGCGAGCGGACGCCCGAGCGCGCCAGCAACGCCGGGGTCTGGATCGCGCCGCACGCCGACACCACCAGCTTGGCGCGGACCACGACCTGGTGGCCGGGCGCGCCGTCGGGACCGGCGACGCGGCCGGTGACGCCGACCGCGCGCTTGCCCTGCATGAGGATCTTGTCGACCTTCACGTCGGACAGCAGCCGCGCGCCAAAGTGCAGCGCGCGCGGGATGTAGCTCACCAGCGCCGACTGCTTGGCGCCGGTCGGGCAGCCGAAGGCGCAGTTGTTCGAGCCCGCGCAGTGGACCTGGTTGCGCAGGTTGGGGATCACGCGCCAGCCCATCGCGTCGGCGCCCTGCTTGAGCAGGTGGTTGTCGAGGCCGATCGACTCCGGGTCTTGGCCGGCGACGTGGATGCGGCGCTCGACCCGCGCGAAGTACGGCTCCATGTCGGCGGCGCGGATCTCGTCGAGCCCGGCCTCACGCCACCAGCGCTCGAGGATGCGCTCGGGCGTGCGCCACGACATGCCGCCGTTGATCACCGTCGAGCCGCCCACCGCCCGGCCCTCCTGGAACAGCACCGGTGGATCGCCGATCGCCATCGACGCGCCGCCGTCACGATAGAGCGCGCGCACCGCGGCCGAGGCGTCGGCGGTGAAGTCGCGGGTCGTGTAGTAGCGGCCCTCCTCGACGAGGACGACGTCGAGGCCCTCCTCGGCCAGCTCGGCGGCCAAGGTGGCGCCACCGGCGCCCGAGCCGACGATGACGACGTCGGCGTCGAGGACCAGATCGCCGTGGATGGCGTCGCGGGTCGTCACGCCGGGCGGGATGCGATCTTGGCGCACGGCGGCGCGGGGCACGGCCACCATCAGCTTTGCTCCTTGCGACCGCGCCGCGGCAGCGGGTCGCGCGCGTAGAGGCTGGCCTCGTGGCGCTCGATGTCGGGGGTGTACTGCTCGAGGCGGCGCCGCGTGACCTTCTCGATCCACGGCGCGGGCGCGTAGCCGAGTTGGGCCTGCATCGCCGGCTGCTCGTAGCAGGCCAGCTTGAGCAGCTGGCCCACGCCCTTGGCGAGCTGGACGTGGACCGGGGTCGGGCCGTGCTCCCAGGTCAGGTAATAGCCTTCGGCCAGGGCCGGCGGCAGGCGGTTGGCGCGGCGGCGGCCCCCGGGGGCCCAGGCCAGCGCCAGCGTGTCGTAGCCGGTGAGGCCGGCGATCAGCGCGCGCCGGAACGTCGACGGCATGGCCGACATCGTGAGCCCGACGTGGTCGACGATGTCGGCCGCGAGGGGCTGGGCGTCGGGCGGACAGATCACCGGCACCAGGCTGGTGAGCAAGCGACGGGTCGACTCGGCGTGCTGGTACGTCATCGGGTTGCCTCCGAGGAGAACAGGCCATTCATCGCGGCGTCGTGACGGTCGAGGTACGCGCCGACCAGGCTCGCGGCCTGGTCGCCGTCGCCGCGCTCGAGGGCGTCGAGGTAGCTGGTCGACGCGGTCACGTAGTCGTCCGGAACCCGGACCGTCACCACCGCGGCGATCTCCAGGTAAACGCCGGCCATGCGGTTGAGCATCCACACCGCGGGCAAGAAGCCCGAGGCTTCGACCACCGCGCGCATGACCAGGAAGTCTTCGCGCACGAACTCGCGGGGCAGGGCGCGAGCGGCCCAGGCCTTGGCGAGCTGCGCGCGCGCGGTGATCGTCCCGCCTTTGGGCATGCGGGGCGCGATCAGCCGCACGATGTCGGCCAGCAGCACCCGGCGCAGCGCCAGCAGGTCGCCCAGCAGGCTGGGGATCGTCATGCCCGCGGTCGGCGCGCCGTAGCGCAGGAACGCCGGCAGCACCTCGATCGTCCACTCGCGTTGGGCCCGCACCACGATGCCCGAGCCGCGGCGGGGCTCGACGAGGTTCCACTCGCCCAGGCGGCGCAGGGCCTCACGCAGTGTCGGCCGGCTGGCTCCCAGCAGCTTGGACAGCTCGCGCTCCGCCGGGAGCCGGGTGCCGGATGGAAAATCGCCGCGCAGGATACCGGCGAGCAGCGCCTCCACCACGGCCTCGACGGCGGTGGTCGCCGCCGGCAAGGTCGGCGCGCGTCGGGAAGCGAGGGTTGAAATCATTGGCCTGACCAGTTGGTAAGACCAGTTCTATGCGGAATCACCCCAGAGGGCAAGCCCTGGCTGCACGATCTGCCGGCGAGTGCGCAAGTACCTGTCATAGCAGGCAGGTTCGCTTGACGATCAGGTATGGCGCTGAGTAGCTTTCGAGGATGTCGAAGGCCAAGGCTGGTCAAGATCAGCCTGTCGAGATTCCGGACACGCTCCCGATCCTGCCCCTGCGCAACTCGGTCCTGTTCCCAGGATCGATCATCCCGATCGACGTAGGCCGGCGCAAGTCGGTCCGTCTGGTCGAGGACGCGATCGCCAAGGAGCGGCCCGTCATCGGGATCCTGACCCAGAAGGATGCCCGCACCGAGGATCCCGCGTCGGGCGACCTGTACTTGGTCGGGTGCGCCGCGCGCATCCTCAAGGTCATCAAGCTCGCGAAGGACAACTTCAGCGTCATCCTGCAGGGCGTCAGCCGCTTCGAGGTCACCGGCTTCGACGGTGCCGAGCCGTTCCTGTCGGCCAAGGTCCGCGCGGTGCCCGATCCGGTCGCGTCGGACGTCGAGCTCGACGCGCTGGTGATGAACCTCAAGGACATCGCCAAGCGGGTCGTCAAGCTCATGGACGCGGTCCCCAAGGAGGCCGGCGCGCTGGTCGACTCGGTCACCGAGCCCGGCCACCTCGCCGATCTCATCACCGCCAACCTCGAGCTCGAGGTCAGCGAGAAGCAGGACGTCCTCGAGACGTTCGACATCAAGACCCGCACTCGCAAGGTGTTGCAGTTCCTGTCGCGCCAGCTCGAGGTGTTGAAGGTCCGCGAGCGCATCAACACCCAGGTGCAGGAGGAGATGGGCCGCAACCAGCGCGAGTACGTGCTGCGCCAGCAGCTCAAGGCCATCAAGGAAGAGCTGGGCGAGCTCGACGACGGCGGCGGCGATCTCGACGAGTTCGGCGAGAAGATCCTCAAGGCCAAGATGCCCGAGGAGGCCGAGAAGGTCGCCAAGAAGCAGCTCGACCGCCTCAAGGGCATGCAACCGTCGAGCGCCGAGTACACCGTCACTCGCACGTACCTCGAGTGGCTGGTCGAGGTGCCGTGGTCGATCTCGACCGAGGACCACATCGAGCTCAAAGAAGTGCGGCGCTGCCTCGACGAGGATCACTACGACCTCGACAAGGTCAAGAAGCGCATCGTCGAGTACATGGCCGTCCGCAAGCTCAAGGACGACAAGAAGGGCCCGATCCTGTGCTTGGTGGGCCCGCCCGGCGTCGGCAAGACCTCGCTCGGGCGCTCGGTGGCGCGCGCGATCGGCCGCAAGTTCGGCCGCATCTCGCTCGGCGGCGTGCGTGACGAGGCCGAGATCCGCGGCCACCGCCGCACCTACGTCGGGTCGCTGCCCGGTCGCATCATCCAGGGCATCAAGAAGGCCGGGACCAACAACCCGGTCTTCGTGCTCGACGAGATCGACAAGCTCGGCCACGACTTCCGCGGCGATCCGTCGTCCGCGCTCCTCGAGGTGCTCGACCCCGAGCAGAACTCGTCGTTCAGCGATCACTACCTCGAGGTCACGTTCGACCTGTCCAAGGTGATGTTCATCGCGACCGCCAACCAGCTCGACCCGATCCCGTGGGCGCTCCGCGACCGCCTCGAGATCATCGAGCTGCCCGGCTACACCCGCCAGGAGAAGAAGCAGATCGCGCGCGCCTTCCTCGTGCCCAAGCAGCTCGAGGAGCACGGGCTGGGCGGCGCTGATGCGTCCGCTGGCGGCGCTGATTCGTCTGTGGGCGGCGCTGGCAAGCGCTGCGAGATCACCGACGAGGCGGTCCTCGAGGTGGTCGACAGCTACACCCGCGAGGCCGGCGTTCGTAACCTCGAGCGCGAGATCGGCTCGGTCTGCCGCGGCGTCGCGGTGAAGGTCGCCGAGGGTAACGCCGCCGAGCACGAGGTGGTCGGCGTCGAGGAGGTCCACAAGTACCTCGGCCCGATCAAGTACGTGTCCGAGGTCGCCGATCGCACCAGCGAGCCCGGCGTCTGCACCGGGCTGGCCTGGACCGCGGTCGGCGGTGACATCCTCTTCATCGAGGCCACCAAGATGCCCGGCAAGGGCAAGCTCACGCTCACCGGTCAGCTCGGTGACGTGATGAAGGAGTCGGTCACCGCCGCGCTGTCGGTGGTGCGGACTCGGGCCCAAGCGCTCGGGCTCGACGCCGGCAACTTCCTCGAGAACGTCGACCTACACGTCCACGTCCCCGCCGGCTCGGTGCCCAAGGACGGCCCGTCCGCCGGCGTGACGATGTACACCGCGCTGGTGTCGCTGCTCATCGGCGCTCCGGTTCGCCCCGACGTCGCGATGACCGGCGAGATCACGCTGCGCGGCAACGTGCTGCAGATCGGCGGTCTCAAGGAGAAGCTCCTGGCCGCCCACCGCGCTGGCATCAAGCGGGTCATCATCCCCGAGCGCAACCTCAAGGACCTCATCGACGTCCCCGAGGAAGTGAAGAACGAGATCGAGATCATCGGCGTGAAGCGGATGGACGAGGTCCTCGCGCTGGCGCTCAAGGATCCGCCCCAGGGCATCATCGATCTAGCGGCCCAGGCCCGGGCCGAAGGCTAGTCAGCGCGCGCTGACGCACGCTGCGTCAGGAGGGCCCGCGCGATCGCTCGATCGGCGGGCCCTTTGCTCGTCTGAGATCGTGGGGACGATGTGTGGGTCGGGTGTTGACGGCTAGTTGGTGGCTGCTTAGGTTGCGCGCCACACAAGTTCCGTACCCGGTTGGGGCGGACGAGTTGGCCTGGCGGTCGAAACCAACCGGCCAGGTCTTTGCGAAGCAACCCGTACCCCACGCTCAAAGAGGCACACCCATCATGGGCAAGATCATCGGCATCGATCTCGGCACGACCAACTCCGTCGTTTGCATCATGGACGGCAAGGAGCCCAAGGTCATCACCAACGAAGAGGGTCAGCGGCTGACTCCCTCGGTGGTCGCGTTCGACGACCGCGGCGAGGTCCTGGTCGGTCAGATCGCGCGTCGTCAGGCCATCACCAACCCCGAGAACACCATCTTCTCGTCCAAGCGGCTCATCGGCCGCAAGTTCAACGACCCGGTCACGCAGGAAGAGATCAAGCGCGTCCCGTTCAAGGTCGTCGCTGGTCCCAACGGCGACTGCGTGATCGAGAGCCGCGGCAAGAAGTACTCGCCCGCGGAGATCGCCGCGCGCGTGCTCATGAAGCTCAAGCGTGCCGCCGAGGAGTATCTCGGTGAGCCGGTGACCGAGGCGGTCATCACCGTCCCGGCCTACTTCAACGACTCGCAGCGCCAGGCCACCAAGGACGCCGGTCGCATCGCCGGGCTCGAGGTCAAGCGCATCATCAACGAGCCGACCGCGGCGGCGCTGGCCTACGGCCTCGACAAGAACAAGGAGCAGCTCATCGCCGTGTTCGACATGGGCGGTGGCACCTTCGACATCTCGGTGCTCGAGGTCGGCGACAAGGTCGTCGAGGTCGTGTCGACCAACGGCGACACTCACCTCGGCGGCGACGACATCGACAACCGAGTCATGGACTGGCTGATCGCCGAGTTCAAGAAGGACAGCGGCATCGACGTCTCGAAGGACAAGATGGTCCTGCAGCGCCTCAAGGAAGCCGCCGAGAAGGCCAAGATCGAGCTGTCGTCGGTGCAGGAGACCGAGGTCAACCTGCCGTACCTCACCGCCGACGCCACCGGTCCCAAGCACCTCCTGAAGCGGCTGTCGCGCTCGGCCTTCGAGCGCATGATCGAGGACATCGTCGCGCGCACCATGGAGCCGCTCAAGCGCGCGCTCGCCGACGCCAACAAGAAGCCTGCCGATATCAACGAGGTCATCCTGGTCGGCGGCTCGACCCGCATCCCGCTGGTCCAGCAGAAGGTCAAGGAGTTCTTTGGCAAGGAGCCCAACCGCACCGTCAACCCCGATGAGGTCGTGGGGCTTGGCGCCGCGGTCCAAGGCGGCGTCCTCACCGGCGACGTCAAGGACATCCTGCTCCTCGACGTGACCCCGCTCTCGCTCGCGATCGAGACCTACGGCGGTGTGGCGACCGTGCTCATCGCGCGCAACACCACCATCCCGTCGCGCAAGGCCGAGGTCTTCTCGACCGCGGCCGACAACCAGACCACCGTGGAGGTCCACGTCACCCAGGGCGAGCGCCCGATGTCGAAGGACAACAAGACGCTCGGCAAGTTCCAGCTCGCCGGCATCCCGCCGGCGCCCCGCGGCGTCCCGCAGATCGAGGTCTCGTTCGACATCGACGCCAACGGCATCCTCAACGTGTCGGCCAAGGACAAGGCGACCGGCGCCGAGCGCAACATCCAGATCACCGCGTCGGGTGGTCTGTCCGAGGCGGACATCAAGCGCGCGGTCGAAGAGGCCGCGAGCCACGAGGCCGAGGACAAGGCGCGCAAGGAGGCCATCGAGGCCCGCAATCAGCTCGACTCGCTGCTCTACGGCACGCGCAAGCTGGTCAAGGAGAACGAGGGCAAGCTGTCGGACGCCGACAAGCTCATGGCCGAGGAGGAGTTCAAGAAGGCCGATGAGGCGCTCGCGGCCAACCCGGAGCCCACGCAGCCCGACGCGCTCCGCGCCGCGTTCGAGTCGCTCCAGACCGTCGCGCACAAGATCGCCGAGACGATGTACAAGACCTCCGGTGGAGACGCGGGCGGCAGCGCCCCTGGTGAGGCTGGCGCGGACGCCCAGCCCGGCGGGGCCGATGCTGACGTGATCGACGCCGAGTTCGAAGACAAGCAGTAGGCAGACCGCCGCCCCGCGGCTCGGCGACGGCCTGAAATGATTACGGCGGGGATCGCGTGATCCTCGCCGTCGGCATTTTCGGTCAGCTACTTGGCGAGGCGCAGCGCGACGACCTGGCCGGGCGCGCGCATGTAGACCCGGGTCCGCTGCTTGCGAAAGCCAGGCTTGCGCAGCTCGATGTCGACCGTGGTGAAGCCGAGCACGGTCGCGGTGACCGGCGTGATGCCCAGGTCCCGGCCGTCGATCGAGACGGTCGCGGCCCCCGGCGTCGAGACGATGCGGACGGTGTGCTCAGGACGGTGCAGCGCGAGGCGCAGGTCGAGGGGCGCGCCGGCGGTGGGGACGATCGCCTTGTCGAGCAGCGCGTAGCGGGGTCGCTTGAGCGTGATCATGGTCCGGCGGCACGGCAGCGCCAGCGTGACCGGCGTGATGCCAGCGACCCGCCCCGCGAGGAGCACGGTCGCGCCGTCGGGATAGGAGGCCAGGTTGACCCGACAGTCGCCGGTGGTGGGCGCGTCGTCGGGCAGCGCGGCGGGCCGGGCCTCGGCGGGCCGGGCGTCGGCGGGCCGGGCCTCGGCGGGCCGGGCCTCGGCGGGCCGGGCCTCGGCGGGCCGGGCCTCGGCGGGCCGGGCGTCGGCCAGCGCGTCGGCGGGCCGGGCGTCGGCGGGCCGGGCGTCGTCGGGCCGGGCGTCGGGCCGGGCGTCGGCGGGCCGGTCGGCGGGCCGGGCGTCGGCGGGCCGGGCGGCGGTGGCGAGGGCCGGGGCGCGCGCGACGGGATGCGGCGATCCGGGCTGCGCGGGGCCAGGCTCGGCGGGCTTGGGCGGGGCCAGCGCTGCCTCGGGTGCCGCCGTCCTGATTTCGGCAGCCTTCGAGGCGGCGGTCGTCCGAGGCGTGGTGGCGGCAGCCGCGGTCTGCGGGGACGGCGCGCTCGCGACCGCGCCGCGATCAGCCGCGAGGAGGATCGCCGCGCTCACGGCAGCGGCAGCGACCGCGACCGCGGCGAGGAGGATGGGCCAGCGACGACGGGGTCGCGGCGGCTCGAAGCTGCGCGGCAGCCGCGGCGGGCTCGGCGGCGCGATCGCGAGCGCGGCGAGCGGCGCAACCTCGACCGGCGGCTGGTACGACCCCGGCATCACCGGCGGGCGCGGCGGCGTGTTGGGCGGATGCGGATAGGGCCGCAGCAGGCGGAAGTCGGGCACCAGCGCCTCGTCCTCGTCGGCCGACGGCGGACGCGCGAGTAGCTCCTCGAAGGAGAACGAGTCGGTCTCTTCGTAGAGCGAGCACTCCACGAACCCGAACAGCGACTCCTCGCTCAGCTGCGCCAGTGGATTGACCGGCAGGATGAACGGCGAGCCCGGCGTGCGCTCCTCGACGGGCGGGGCCGGCCTGATCGCGACCGCCGCGCCACCGAGCGACGAACCGGCAACGGGGACGGCTACCGGTTCGGCAACGGGGACGGCCACCG
>Ga0209181_10002829_pt1 | contig 27817 bp, 18 predicted proteins | sample MAT05_FD_187208 | JGI IMG/M metagenome (GOLD analysis project Ga0209181, IMG submission 187208) | Freshwater microbial communities from Lake Fryxell liftoff mats and glacier meltwater in Antarctica - MAT-05 (SPAdes) (version 2) | ecosystem: Environmental > Aquatic > Freshwater > Ice > Liftoff...
CCTTGACAGTCCAGGTGACGGTAGCCTTGCCATCTACGAGATTGACGACGTCTTTGTCGACCGACTTGCTGATTCTGGCGGGGCCTACAGCAAGTGCCGTGCCGCGAGGGCCGCTTTTGATGCTGGTCTCCGGTTTGCCGGGTCCTCGCGACCCCGACCCACGCGAGTGAGTCGTTCCGCCTGCCCCCTGCCGGGACAGAGTGACGCGGTTGGGAGTGAGGAATACGGCCAGAATGCGGGACCTGCGATAGGCTCCCGGAGTGTCTTTTGCCGCGCCTGTCGATCTACGAGTCTCAACCGGCCGAGGATATCGTCGTCGTCGCGCGGTCTGGGCCAACTCTGAACGCGCGCCCGCCAGCCCTTCGTCAAGGTCCACCTCGAGGGCAGCAATCGAAGCCAGGCGGAGCGGCGGGACTTGCGCGCCGAGGCATCGCTCGCGGCATCGAGCCTGAAGGTCGTCCGGAGGCATCCGACACCCGTCGCTTCCTGACGAGTCGCATCGATGAACGTCACGACGGGCCGGATGCTGTGCACGAGGAACCCCAGCAAACAGCTCAAAATCGAGCGAATCCGAGGCGGGAGCGAAGGCGCATGGTCGGTAGCGGTTGCGGCGGCGCGACCGGTCGCACCTTCGACACCACCCAATGACCTCACGCTTCGGCCCCGCGCTGGCGGTCGTGCTCGCGTGCTCGAGCGCCTCGAAAGGAGACTCGGACATGGAACAAGTCGCATCGGACACGAGCCTCGACGCGCTCCTCCGGCGAGGATGTCACTCTGAGCGCGGCACGATGTCGGAGACCGTGTTCGTCTGCATGCGCACCACGAGTTCGCCCGCGGCGGGGTCCGACACGTGCGACCCGAGCTGCACCGACAACGTCGCGTGCGACGCGTCCGGCACCAGGCTCCTCCTCGCTCGGGGTTAAGTTCAGGATCATGTCGGTGTACGAGAGGTACTGGGGCTGGCCATCGATGCAATCGATCCAGAACGCGCTATCAGGGTCGCTGGCGTACGGGCTGAGGTCGAAACCAAGGCTGCCGCCCGCGTCGCCAACGGCGACCGAGGCCTGCGTCACGACCGGCGGCTGGTTGCCGGGCAGCACCTCGAGGCCAAACGTTGCCGAGATTGATGCGCCGAGCGTGTCCGTCGCGGGCTCACGTTCGATGGTCCGAACTACAACTTCTCGGGTACGCCACGCGGGCAGTGGAAGGCCACGGTGCGCCGCAGTCCTTTCGTCGACCGGGAGCTCGCTACCAGCGGACACCTGAGGGAGCCCGCGGTCATGCTCATGAGGCGAGCCCGGGGAGGAACTGCCATGGCACACTGGGCAACGACGATCCACCTGGCCCACAATGCGGTGAAGATACTGGGTCACGGACGAAGAGGGCAGCGACCCGCGAGCTTCGCGAGGTCTAGCTCTAGCTTGCATGACGTGGAAGGAGTTTATCGCGTCCCCCGTCCTTTCGGACCGAGACGCGACGTTGCGTTACACCCCGGGCACCCCGGGCCCGCGCCGGCACAATCGAGCGGGTGGTCATCCGTCTGGTTGGCCGTCGGAGCCGTGCCTTTGGGCGCGGCTCCGGCGGACGGGATCAGTAGTACCAGTAGATCGTAATGAGCGTGGTCGCCGGCCCGCCGGATTGGTCCACTACCGTCAAGCCGCCTGGGTCGGTCGCCACGATGTTCATGTACCAGTACTGCCCAATCACATTGCTACCTAAGTCCAATAGGGCGGTGCCCGCGCCGGCGTTTGGCGTCACGTACACGGTGTTGCCGACGATACGGATCCCAGGCACGGCCAAGCCGTAGGGTGATCCGACCACATAAGTCAGCGTATCTCCGTCGGGATCGCTGAAGTAGGCGTTCAAGTCGCGAGTGAACTCGGCACCCACATTTACGATGATGTCGGGGTACGGGTTCGGCATGTATGGCGCGTGGTTCATCCCCGTGATCGATCCGTTCACGACGAGTGACGTGGAGTATTCGCCATCGCTGAAGTGGACGGTAAAGCTGAACGTGGCGCCCGGCTCCTCTTCGTTTGGGGTGAAGGTGAGCATCAGGTCGTCCAACGAGAGGTACTGGGGCTGATCATCGATGTATTCGATCCAAAACATGCCGTTCCCGAACGTGCCATCGGGGTCGCTGACATACGAGCTGAGATCGAAGTTGCGCGTCGTGCCCGCGGCGATCGCGCCCACATCGACCTGGCCCGGCGAGACGACCGGCGGCTGGTTGCCGGGCAGCACATCGAGGCCGAACGTCGTCGAGACCGATGCGCCGAGCGTGTCCGTCGCGGTGACGGCGATGACGATAGTGTCGACGTCGCTGGCCGCCGGCGTACCGTAGAAACGGTGATTCAGACCGTCGAACGTGAGCCATGCGGGCAGCGCACCGCCGCCGTCGAGCGTGGCCGAGAGCGTGAGCGCATCGCCGTCGGGGTCGCTGAACTGAGCTGCGCCGAAGTCGTAGTTGAAGCTCTGATCGCGGATTGCCAGCTGGCTCGAGAAGGCGCCGGTGAAGAGCGGTGACCGGTTGGTCGGCGTGGCCGGGCCGCATGGGGTTGCCACGGCCACACCCTCGACGTTCGCGAGCGTGTTGCACAGGGCCGGCAGCTCGCAAGCGCTCGGTCCATCGTCGAGGTCGCAGCCCTGGAGATACTGGGTCGCGACGACCTCGTCCTGGTCGACAGAGTGCCAGCCGCAGGCCGCCGTCGTGCCGACGAGCAGCGGCGACGCGAAGTGGATGGCCGGGTACGTGATGCTCGGGCCGACCAGCTGGCCCGGCGCGATGCCTTCGAAGCTCGGGCCAGTCGCGCTGGTCGCGGTCGCGTCATAGTCGAGTTGGCAGTCGCGGAAGCCGGCGGCCGCGATGTCCTCCAAGTTGACCGCAATGTTCCAGTAGACCTTCTGGCACGAGCCGCTGCCCGGGCCGCAGTCGAGGTCTTCCAGGCCGCGATAGATCGCGTAGGCGACCGCTTTGCCACCGCTGCACGGCGCGATGTTGTTGCCGGGCGTGCCGGCCGGCGCGAGCGTGCAGGTGTTGCCGTTCGCGCAGGTGATGACGGGCTGGCTCATGCGCAGCGTGGTCGCCTGGTTGGTGCCCGGCGAGGCGGTGCACGCGAGCGCGCTGACCGCCGTGAGGTAGCGGCCATCGCCGTCGCCATCCGTGGCACCCGTGCGCCCGCTGTGGGCGACGAGCTCGATCGGCCGCCCGGGGGTGCCGGCGTAGCAGGTGTCGGCCTTGGCCGAGCAGAAGATGTCCTCGAAGTCGACGCCGATGTCGAAGAAGCCCTGGTTTGCCTCGCGTAGGATCGTCAGGTCGAACCCGACCTGCACGTCGGCGTTCTCCTTGCACTCGAACGACAACGTGCAGCCGTTGGGCCACTTGCACGGGTTCTGGTACTCACCGATGTCGTCGCCGCTCGCATCATAGAGCCCGTCGACCCACAGCGTGACGTGATTGAGGGCGGTCTTGCCGTCGCCCGCGTCGTTCTCGGAAGCGTCGCACGTCCCGACGTAGCTGATGTCGCCGCCGGCCGAGTTGCCGTACTGGTTCGAGCACACAGTTGTCGTGTCGGTCGGTGAGGGGTCGACCGTGCCGAGCGACCACACGGTCTGCTCGAGGTCGTTCTGCACACGCAGGTCGTAACAGGCGAAGCTGATATTGGGCAGAGTCAGCGGCGCGACCAGCACCGTCAGGGGCGAGCTGGTCGCAGCCGGGGTCTCGAGGCAACCGGCCCCGAGCGTGCCAAGCGAGGCGGAACACAGTGCGAGGAGCGAAATTGGAGCCAGACGACGCGGTTCGGCTTCGGAACGCATGAGCAGACCTCGATGACGGAGCAAGGCGGCAGCTCAACGCTGCGCATCTCATCGGCGCCCCTCACCCGCATGGTCGAGACGCTCGATGACTTCCTCAGATACAGGCCCACTGACCTCGCGGTCAAGCGCGTTCTATGCGACCGCACGGGTGCGGTCGGATGGTGGGGTGGGCTCGCCGCGGCGACCGGACAATCGGCACAGGTGCAGGGCCACGCCAAACCGGGCGAGGGCGTCGTGGCGGCACGGCCTGCGCTTCAGGGCAGCTTGACGAACACCACCCAGATGCTGGTGTGGGTGAGCGGCGTGCGGCTGTTCGCGAGGGACTGCATCGAAGCCGTCTTGACCCGTCTTGACCAGACGCCATCGAAACCATCGACGCCGTGGCAGACCGCATGGCCGAGTCGAGCTCGTTGCTGTCGAGTACACCGTCGCGGTCGTCATCCCCGCCGAAGGTGACGTGCGTGCCACCATTGGGGCACTCGGCGCGACCAAGGACTTCGGCGGCATGCGAGCACGGGTCGTAGCGGTCACGGTCGTCGATGCCTTTCGCGCCGACGGCATCAGCTCAGTCACGCCGGTCGACGGCCCTCCAGGCCAGGCATTGTCTTCGCCGCCACATCATGGGGCGCTCGGGCCTTCGTCGGCAGGCGCTGGATAACGGATGCACTGTGGCGTCGGCGGTTCTTTGGTCACGTAGTCCCCGAGGAAGCAGCACTCCTCGTAGTTGGCTTGCACATGACTGGTCTCGACGGTCACTTGGTGGGGACTTGCCCTGTCCACGCGCCACACCGCGTCGTAGTTGACGTTCAGCGTGCAGCTGTCCCTGGACGCGTCGCGATGAGCACTCGCAGGACGAGGGAGGGGAATGTTGCGGCGCGCGAACGGGAGGCGAAGCCCATTGTCATCTATCAGAACGGCTGCGGGATCGACGTGCCCTGGTCCCTCGGGCTCCCATATCACGGCCAGATACAACCGCAGCAGCTACTCCAGAGGTAGCGCGTCAGCTGTCGTGCTCGCTACGTCGAGTCGCCACCATGGACCGTCCGGCGCGGCGATTGGGACCTCAAAGATAATGCGTGGCGCCTTCAACGTGAGGTCGCACGTTGGACAGCTGCCCAACGCGACACTGTGACCTTGCGCAGACGGTCCAAATGCATCGGGCCAGCGCGTGACCTTCAGCCCGCCCGGATAGGCCTGATCGAGCGCCACCACGTCGTGTCCTTCGACAACGAAAGCCGACGCCCATTCTTGCTTCCCGGCCACCGCATACTTGACCGACATCGCCTGATCCGGTCCGCGATAGAATTCGCGAGCGAATTGCCCGCCAAGAAACGAGTCATGCCAGACCTGCTGCATCAGGCGGGTCTCGAATCCGGCCACCTCACGCTCCAGCGCGTGCGTCGGATGATCGGAGGGCGAGCGGTCCGAGCTGGCATCGCTCGGCTCGGTCGGCGCGGTGCTCAGGTCCGACGGCAGCGACGGGGCGGATGGAGCGTCAATCGTGCTACCGCACGCGAGGGGGCCATGTGTCATCAACAGCGCTGCCAGGGCGGCGCCCAGGAACACGGGGCAAGGATGGCGAGACAGGGCACTTCGACCGGGAGACATGACTACCTCCAGCGACTATGACCCGCCCCCGGAAAATCGGAGGCCGATTTGCTTGGCCAGCATGCATGGCCCGACTCGGTTGATCTGCATAGAACGCTCGCGACCTCGACTGCAATCAGTGCTTCGCGCCGAACCCTGCACAGCCACCCCGATTCTGCCGACTCTCTCGATTGACAGGTCGGCCCGTATTGTTGTTCCCACACTACTCGTGCCAGACCCGCGTGCGTTCGCTGATTCATTGTCTGGCGTCCAGCGAGGAGCTGTTCGATGCGTGCCCACCTGCTGTCCTTTTGTCTCCTGGCCGTCCTCGCGACCGCGTGTGCTGAAGGCGCTGAAGCGCCTGCTCTGACATCACAGCATGCGCCACTCGCTGGGGCGGGCGCGGGCCTGGTCGAGCCGGGCGACGCCCCGACCGACGCCACGCGATTGACCGCGACCGGGCTGGTCGCCGCCGCGATCAAGGCGGAGCACGACGCAGCGGGCGGCGCGGCGAGCTATTTCTATGCGCGCGGTGCGCGTCAAAGCCTGACCGTGTGGCCCGGCGTGTTCGTCTTGAACCTGCCCCGCGACGCGACCGCCAAGAGCACCGTCCAGCACGCTTCGTGGCTGCGGCGGCTCGCCGACGCGGGCCTGACGGCACAGTCGACGCTCGCTGACGCGCACTCGACGATCGCGATCATCTCGGCACCGCGCGCAGCGCTCGAAGCAGCGCTCGGCCCCGAGCTCACGGCGTACGTGCAGCCGCTCTACCGGGACGGCAGCCAGCAGGCGGTCGTTCCCTCGGACCGGATCATCGTGCGCTTCGCAGACGATCTCGCGAGCCCATCCGTGGACCCGGCGAGCGTCGTGGCGCGTGCCCTCGGTGGGGTACCGCTCGAGCAGCTACGCGACCGCAGCTGGATCATCCGCGTTGCCGGTAACGCGATCGGCGCGGCCAACCGCGTCCAGGAGAGCGGCCTGGCCGTGTTCGCCGAGCCCGATCTCGGTCGCACCTACGAAGTGCGCTGGGTGCCCAACGACCCCTACTACGAGCTGCAGTGGCACCTCGAGAGCCGCGGCGGAAGGGCCGCGCGCGAGGGCGCCGACATCAACGCCGAGGCCGCCTGGGACATCACCCACGGCTCGCCCGAGACGATCATCGCGATCATCGACACCGGCGTCGATCCGAACCACGAGGACCTCGACAGCTGCAAGCTGCTCGAAGGGTACAACGCCGTGCTCGACGCGGTCGGCGCGGACGACACCGGCGACCACGGCACCGCGTGCGCCGGCGTCGCAGCGGCGCGCGGCAACAATGGCATCGGCGTTATTGGCGCGTGCCCATCGTGCCGTGTGCTGCCGATCCGCATCGGTCTCGGGTCGGACAGCGGCGACCTCGCCGCCAGGCTGGTGCCCGGCTTCGATCGCCTCGCGTTCGACAGCCACATCGCGCGCGCATTCTTCCAGGCGGTCGACCGCGGGGCCGCGGTGATCTCGAACAGCTGGGGGCCGACGCTGACATCCGGACCCCGCATGCTGTCGTCGATCGGGGCCGCGGCGCTGGACAGCGCACTCACCGACGGGCGCGCCGGCAAGGGTGCGGTCGTCCTGTTCGCTGCTGGCAACGAGGCCGGGCCGACCGAGCTCGACGGCTGGGCGATCCACCCCGGTGTGATGGCGATCGCGGCGACCAACGACCAGGACGTGCGCTCGAGCTACAGCAACTTCGGCGCCCCGATCAGCGTGGCTGCCCCCTCGAGCGGTCTACATCGGGTCGACGGCGCGCTGACCAGCGGCATCTGGACCACCGACCGCAGCGGCCCGAAAGGCTACAATGCGGGCATCGGGCTGCGCACGGCCGGTGACAGCCGGGGCAACTACACCTCACGCTTTGGCGGCACATCGTCGTCGGCCCCGCTCACGGCCGGCGTCGCGGGCCTGGTGCTGTCGGTCGACGCGAGCCTCACGGGCCTCGAGGTGCGCGCAATCCTCGAAGACACCGCGGCCAAGATCGATCCCGAAGGCGGCGACTACGACAGTGAGGGCTTCAGCATCTACTACGGTCACGGTCGTATCGACGCGGGCGCCGCCGTCCGGCGCGCGCTGGCCGATCGCGCTGTTGCGGCGGTGGGCGATGCGTGCGGCCAGGGCTGCGCTACCTGCGTGACCGACCTGGTGTTCGGCGACTATTGCTCGAAGGTGTGCGCGGCGGTGGGCGACTGCCCGCAGGGATACACCTGCGGCGACAGCGACGGCGGCAAGGCGTGCTTGCGCGATGCGCCGTGCGCGGTGCTGCCCGAGCTCTGCAACGGGCAGGACGACGACGGCGATGGCCAGACCGACGAGACATGCCTGCCGCGGAGCTGCGCCAACGAGACGACGGCCGGGCGCTGCGACGGCTACGAGGCGGTCTTCTGCGATGGCGGCTCGATCGTCGACATCGACTGTGGGGCGCTCGGCGGCACGTGCGAGATCGATGCGGCGAGCGGCTTGGCGCGCTGCGGATTCTGTCCGGAGGAGTACCCGGAAAACGGCTTGGTGCGCAGCTACTGCTCGGGCAACATCGCGCTGACATGCCTGTACACCGAGTTCTTCGGTGTGCGCTCGCTTGTCGAAGTCGGCGTCACGCCGTGCTCGGAGCGCTGTGTGGATTCGGAAGGCTTCGCGTCCTGCGAGTGCAACGAGCCCGACCTCAATACCTGCAACGGCAATGAGCACGTGTACTGCAACGGGGCGCTCTCCGAGGCCCTCACCGTCGCGTGCACGACCGATTGCGAGCCTATCGCGGACAGCCCCTACAGCCACTGCAGCTGCGACGCGACCGCCACGACCTGCGACGGCAACTCGCTCGCAGCGTGTGACACGACCGGCGCGGTAGTGCGCGCGGTCTGTCCCGACGGCTGCGGCCCGAGCGGCGCGACCCAATCCAACGACTGTCTGTGCGCCGACGGCGCGACCTATCCCGGCACCTGCACCGACGACAACCAGGTCAGAAGCTGTGTCGCGGGCTCAACGCAAATCTTCGACTGTCCCGACACGTGCGCCCCCGAGGACATCTCCGGTATCGATAGCGCGGTCTGCACCTGCGACGGTGTGCCTAGCGAAGGCATGTGCGACGGCAACGTCGCCGTGAACTGCAACTTCGGCTTCGCAGCGCGCACCGAGTGCGCGACCGGCTGCGGCCGCCTCGTTGGTCCCGACGGCGAGAGCGTCCAAGCTGGCTGCCTGTGCGAGGGCATGGACGCGCCGATCGAATGCGAGGGAGGCAACATCCTCGCGTGCTTGACCAACGGCGACATCGCCAAGGTTGCGTGCGCCGCGGTCTTCGAGGGCACCGACCAGTGCGTGCCAGTCGCGAGCTCCGACCCCGACGAGCTGCCGGTCGAGTGCATCGCGAGCGGCGACGCCGAGGTGGCCGAGGTGGTCGAGGCGGGGCCCGAGGCGGGGCCCGAGGAGGTCGAGGCGCAGCCTGAGGTGGTCACGCCCGAGGCGACCGCGGAGACTGTCGATGGCGATACGGCCGTCGCGGAGGCGGAACCAAAGAAGGTGAAGGACGACGGCTGCACGGGTGGATCGGCCGCGAGCGGGCTTGCCCTCGCGCTCGGGCTTGCTCTTCTCGCGCGGTGGTTGCGCCGCTCGAAGGCACTTCTTCGTAGTCGGGGCAAGTGATTCGCCGAGCAGGCGAAGCCGTGGCGAGGCGAGAGCAAACAGAACTTCGCCGAGCAGGCGAAGCCGTGGCGAGGCGAGAGCAAACAGAATTTCGCCGAGCAGGCGAAGCCGTGGCGAGGCGAGAGCAAACAGAACTTCGCCGAGCAGGCGAAGCCGTGGCGAGGCGAGAGCAAACAGAAATTGCCATCCTCACGGAGGCGTAAGTCGCCTCCGCGGGGAATGTCACTCGGAACGCGGCACGATGTCGTTGACCGTGTTCGTCTGCATGCGCACCACCAGCTCGCCCGCAGCAGGGTCCGACACGTGCGACCCGAGCTGCACCGACAACATGGCGTGCGACGCGTCCGGCACCAGGCGCCCGAGGTCCAGTGATAGCTCGCCTTCGCCGCGGCCCTCGTACGAGGTGAGCGTCACGATCGTGGTCGCGGGCGTGTCCGCCAGCTTTAGCAGCTGACGTGGCGCGGTCTGCGACACGTTCGTGCGGAGCGTGATGTTCGGGCCGGTGAGCTCGATCAGCTCGACCATGACCGTTCGCCGCATGCGCACGCCGCTCGTGACGAGGTCGCTCACCACGCGCCAACGCGCGCCAACGCCGACCGCCTCGACCGGCAACGGCAGCGCGAGCTGCGTCAACGTCTCCTTCAGGTTCTCGATGAGCTGGCGCGTCGGCGCCGTCGCGCTGGACGGGACGTGCACGTCCGCCGCGAGGACGAGCCCGCGGTCACTCGTGCGGCTCGTCGCCGTCAGGCCGATGAGCGGCTCGGCCGTGGTCGCCAGCTCGACAGCGGCATCGACCGGGAAGGCCGGGTCTTCCTCGAAGCCACCCGCCAGCACCTTCAACTGCGTGACGAACGCCCCGTCCTGATCGACCGAGGTCACCTCGAGCTCGCAGCTCAGCGCCAGCGACGGCAGGTTCGTCGTCGCCGGGGCCTGATCGGCTGAAAAGCTCGTCCCGACGCTCAGCTGCGTCGTGAGCACCAGCTGCTCCTTCTGGCCGAGCTTCGGCGTGAGGCGCAGCACCTGCAGCGGTCCGGTTCCAGGCGCCAACAGCTCGACCCGCGAGAGCGCCACCTGCCCCGGCTCGGGTGTCGGTGACGCCGCCCCCGAGGCGCACGCCGTCAGCGCCAGCAGCGAGACCACCACCCAATCGATCCCGCCCCTGCCCCACTTCGTCATGCCGCCTCCGCGCGGACCATAGCCCGCGTCTTCCAGCAGCGACAAGTACGGCTCAGCGCGCGGGCTTCTCGTGCGCGCGGCTTCTTCACGGCGCGTCGAGCTCGGGTTCCGCCTCGGCCGCGGCCCAGCCGGGCACCGCGTCCAGGATGGCGGCGATGCCGCGTGCGAAGGCGCGCTCGCTGGCCATGGTGGCCATCGTGTGCTCGCTGGACATCATGGGCCGGACCACTTCGCTCGCGACATCCAATGCGACTTCATGTCCGCGGGCGCTGGCTACGGCGTCATCATGCTGTTCGCGTTCGCCATGCTGTGGGCCGGTATCCTGCTCGGCATGCTGGTGCGCTCGCCCGATGCGGCCCAGGGCATGGTCACGGCGGTCTTCCCGCTGACCTTTCGCCAGCACGTTCGTGCCGATCGGCGGCCTCGGACCGGTGCTGCGCGAGATCGCGGAGTGGAATCCCATCAGCACCCAGGCCGGCGCTGTGCGCACGCTCTTCGGAGACCCGACGGGCATGTCCAGCGACGCGGCCTGGCCGATGCAGCACCCCGTCCTGCGCGCGGTGCGGTGGTCGCTCTTGATCGTCGTCATCTGCCTGCCGCTGGCGCTCAGGCGCTTCCGGCAGCGGACGACCGCATAGGCGCGTGTCAGCCTTCGAGGGCCTGGTGCAGGCCGATCGTGTTGCCTTCGGTGTCTTTGAAGAGTGCGATCCAACCGTTGGGGCCGATCGCGGTGCGGGGCAGCACGATGCTGCCGCCCGCGCCGGGGACCCGCTCGAGCGCGCCGTCGAGCCCACCCGGGAAGGCGGTGACGTTGAGATAGACGAGGGTGCCCGCGCCCGGCTGGTGGCGTTCGTCGCGCACGAGCGCGCCGCGAAGCATGGCCTTTTCGCCCTTGAAGACGGTCATCTCGGGACCACCGGAGCTCTCGACCTGGAGGTCGTAGCCGGTGACGGCGCGGTAGAACTCGGTGGCGCGGCCAAGCTGGGCGGTCGGGATCTCGAACCAGTTGATGATGTGCTGCATGTGACTCTTCCTGTGGTGCGACGGTGTCATGTATTGTCGCGCTGGGCGGTCTCCGTGACCGCCATGGAAGTGACCATGCGCCAATCGATTGACAGCCCAGTGTCAGGTTTGATGATCCGAGTGCGGAAGTCAGCGTGTCGAGCGGGCGACGTTCGGTGAGTCGGCAATCTCGACTGTTCGCGTTGGCCGAGGCGATGCGGGCGCGCAAGACAGGCGTCACCGCGGAGGAGCTGGCCGACCGCTTCGGCGTCAGTGTGCGCACGATCTATCGCGACCTCGATGCGCTCTCCGACGCGGGGCTGCCGCTCGTGGCCGAGCGGGGTCGCGGCGGCGGCTATGCGCTGGACCGCGACTACACGCTGCCGCCCGTGAACTTCACGGCGCGCGAGGCGGCGGTGCTCTCGTCGCTTGGGCGCTGGGCCGAGGAAATGCGCTTCATGCCGTTCGTCGACACGCTGCGCAGCGCGCTCGACAAGGTGCGCGGTGCGCTGTCAGCGTCGGACCAGCGAGCGCTGCTGACCCACGCCGAGACGCTGACGTTCACCGGTGTGCCTGCGCTGCCGGTCGACAGCGAGGTCCGCAAGGTGATCGAAGAGGCGTGGTTCACGCGCCGCGCGGCACGCATCACCTACGTCGATCGGCAGCACCTCGAGACCGAGCGAACCATCGAGGTGCGCGGCATCCTGATGGAGCGCAACGAGACCACCGTGATGGCCCACGACCTAGCCAAGGACGAGGGGCGGCGGCTACGCCTCGATCGGATAACGCGAGCGGCGCTGGCGATCACGCCCGCGACGGACGGACCGAAGAAGAGACGATGATTCGTCGCCAACGCTCGGCCGAGCAAGCTCGGCCGCTACGACAGCTTTGTAGCCGTCGAGGCCGAGCGTCGCAGGATGCGCCAACGACGCCCCGCACGCATCGCGAGCGACTTCGGCAACGGCAGCCGAAGGCGATACGGCGAATTCGCGAAGCGAGGCGTGCGCGACGGAGGAGCCGCGACGAGGCAGGCCTCAGGCCGCCGACGAAGCGAGCGACGACGCCCCCGCACGCATCGCGAGCGAATCAGAGGGCGTGGCAGACCTTACGTGCACCACCCGAGTCGGGCAGCTTGCACTCGGTCCAGCGCGGGTCGATCGCCTGGCAGAAGGCGGCGTTGGTGCACTCGACCACGATGTGGTGGCTGCGCACGAAGCCCGACGGGTAGAGGCAGTCGTAGAGTTCTTTCTCGGCGACCGGGATCTTGGCGTTGTTGTCGTCGTTGCAGTCGCAGCCGCGCGAGCAGAAGCCGAACTGGTTGTTGGTGATGTTGCCGCCGACGCCGGGCTTGAGGCAGACGTTGTACTCGCAGTCGGCGTCGCTCTCGCAACCTTGGGCGAAGACGCCGCCGCCCTCGTTGACGAGGGTGTAGGTGAAGTCGCACGGGGTCGTGCCGCTGCCGGTGGTGTCGCTGCCGCTGGTCGTGTCGGTGCCGCTGGTGCTGTCGGTGCCGCTGGTGCTGTCGGTGCCGATGGTCGCGTCGGTGCCGTCGGCGGCACTGTCGCTGTCGCCGCAGCCGACGGGGACCAGCGCCAGGCAGAAGGCCAGCGGCACGATGGACGAGGCGAAGGACGCGAGGCGAGCGAAACGGAACAGGCGCATACCGGACTCCTTGCAGGCGAGAATGAAGTCATGCGTATCAGCGACCTGCGGTCCGGGTCAACCGCTGCACCCCCGACAGGTGTGATCGAAGTTGAGGGGGTGGCCCTGGAAGCCGGCACGGTCTCTATCAGCCGATACGGCGAGGAAGGCGGTTGCGATGGCAGTGGATCACGGCAGGCCCACTTCATCAAGCTCTTCGGCTCTCCTCTGCAGACGGCCTTCATGCGGAGCTGAGCCAAGTGCCCCCTCATCTTTGAGTCACAGCCGAAGGCGGCGTTCGGTCCCGACGATCCCTCCGTCCAGTCGGTTGAGGTGCGAGGCCCAGCTTTCAACGAACTGGGCCTCGCGTGGGCCATCGCAAAAGCGCTCGACCTCCCAAGCCATTGTGGTCACTGATGGGACCGCGTTCGAGCTTACATTCCGGGTCTTCCCTCGTGGAGGCTGTGGCCGCGAGACGGTGATCTGTTCTCACTGCGATCGTGCCTTGAGGCCCCCCTCGGCAAGATGAACAACGAGCGCCTGGTGCCCCTCAGCGACGAGACCTGCGCGCTGAATCGGACAGCTGCATCAGCGCGGCAACCCAGTCGCCACTGGCTACTCCAATCACGACGCCGGCAGCCCTACCGCTACGCCGACTGCCACCGTCGCCGAGGTGAACTCCGACCTGACAGCCACTGACGGCGCGATCGTCAGTCATCGCCTTCGACATGCCTTCGCGACCGCGTTGCTCTCCGGTGGCATGAGCGTCGTCAACCTGATGGCCGTGCTCGGGCATCGCGATCACCACATGACCATGCGGTACGCGGCCATCACCCAGGAGACCGTGCACGAGGAGTACGCCCACGCTCTGAGCGAGGTCGCGGCACGACGAAACTGGCATCAGACCTCATCCGATGGCTGCAGAACCACGCCCACGACGACCGCGAGACAAGGGCCGTCATCAAGCGACTGGACCGCCTCAATCGCTGGCTCACGGGCAACACGAAGAGCGAGGACCGAAATACAAAAGAACGGCAGAAGTGACCGGATAATTGCCAGCCTTTCGCCCCAACTCGGCCCGCGGCCGTCGGTCGACGCCAGAATCAAAGCACTCAGCCGCCTCCGTGCACCCCACGCATTTGATCAATGGCATCCTCTTTTCGAATCCAAAACCCCCGTCAAACGCCTCCATGGCGCATCGCCGAGCCCGCCAGAACCAGCGTGCTATAAGCACTTCATGCAGTTCACCCGTCCCATCAGGCTCACCGCCACCGACCTGGACCACCACGACAATCGCATCGCAACGCTTGGTCGCGGCCTCGGGGCGAGCGCATCGGGCTTGGGCCAAGCAGCGTCGCCACCCGCGTCGCGCTCACCCGCCGCGTCGGGAACGTGCTCGAGGTCCGTACGGCGCTGGTGCGGGCCACATCTGTTATGAGGCCGCCGCGCTCATCGCTCGGGTAGGCGGCCCGGTCAACGTGCATGCCTGGATCGAGCGCGCGACCCAACGCACGGTGAGGCAGCTCCGCGAAGACATCGACGCCACCGAGCTGCTGGCGCGCCTCGAAGGGCGCAGCCCGACCAAGCTCGACCACCCGATGACGACACCCGCGACGCCGTCGACGACATCGAGCGCGCGGTCATCGCCGCGGTCGCTGGCCAGACGTCCGAGCTGATATTGCACCCGATGCCCGGGACCGCCCCGGAGGCGGGGCAGACGACCCTCTACCTGTCATTGACCGAGCCGACAGTAGACTTCTGTCGTGCGCTCGATCGGCTACACGTCAGATGTCCGGGGGCGCGCCGTTCGTGCCGTCCCTCGTGCGGGCGGTGCTCGACACCGCGCGAACGACCGCTGGCAAGATCGCCTATGCCGATCTCTACCTACGCGACCGATGGCACGGCACTTCCCCGGTTTGTCGCAGCAGGAACGTGACTTCACACCACGTTCGCTTTCGTAGCCAAGGCGGCGGCGAAGAACGAACCAACCTGCTCTCGCTCTGCGAGCGCTGCCACCTCGATCTCGTGCTCGGCGACAAGCTACGTGTCTCCGGCCACGCCCCGCACGGCCTGACGTGGCAGGCCAACGGCTGGGCCAGCGGGCGCGCGCTTGCGGCAAGTGCCCCCTAACTTGAATCACACCCACCCCGACTGGCCGGGCACGAGTCGCGGTGCTATCGCTGGGGCCTCTGCCGACGCTGGGAGCCAAGGCCATGACGACGATTCTGATAGCCGGTGCGACGGGTCTGGTGGGGCGGGCGGTGCTGAGTCAGGCGCTCGCAGATCCGACGATCACGCGCATCGTGGCGCCGACCCGACGGCCGCTGGAATGGGTTGTGGACCCGCGGCTCGACAACCCGGTCGTCGACTTCGACGCGCTGCCCGACGCGACGTGGTGGGGGGTCGACGCGGCGATCTGCACGCTCGGCACGACACGTAAGCAAGCGGGCTCGGACGAGGCGTTCCGCAAGGTCGACTTCGACTACGTGCTGGCGGTCGCACGCGCGGCGCTAGCGCACGGTGCTGCGACCTTCGTGCTGGTCAGCTCGGTCGGCGCCAAGGCCGGCTCGAGCTTTCTCTACCTGCGCACCAAGGGCGAGATCGAAGCCGCGGTCGCGGCACTCGGCTATCGATCGTTCACGATCGTGCGACCTGCGGGGCTCGTCGGAAAACGCGAAAACCCGCGCGGCATGGAGGCGTTCGCGAACGGCTTCACGCGCGCGGTGAGCCTGGTCGTGCCGCGCCGCTATCGCCCCGTGGCGGCTGAGCGGGTCGCGAAGACGTTGCTCGCCGCGCTGGCTGCGGCTCCGGGGCAGCACGTGATCGAGTCCGAGGCGATTGTTGCTTAGGCCCCTTTAAAGGGCGAGAGCGCCGATGTCCTCGCGGTCATCGACGCTCTCGCGTTTGCGGCTGACGCCGACTACTCGACGACCACCACCATGTCGGACGCGCCGCGACCGAACGTCTCGGGCGCGTACATCTCCTCGGCCTTGGTCGGCGGCACCACGAACTCGCCGAGCGTCGTCGCCCGCGCGTAGTACGTGTACGAGTAAACGCCTTCCCAGAGCAGCGTCGTGAACGCCTCGGCGCGCTCGTCGCGCAGGTTCTCGTGCTGGTACCAGGGGCCCCACCACCAGTAGTAGCGCGAGCGCCCGAGGTCGCCGCCGTCCCAGGCGCCGCCCATGTTGTCGCTGCGGCCCGGCGTCGCCTGCGTGCCCTTGAGCTCGGGGTTCAATGCCTCGAAGCCTGCCGGCATCGGGTCGACGAGCGCCACGTGGTAGCGCCGGTCTTCCGTGTGCATGAGCAGCTTCACCTTGACGCGTGCGCCGGCCTTGACGACCCAGCGGCCTTCCCCGTCCTTGGTGACGTCCTTCGGGTCGTCGACCGCCTGGTACTCACGCTCGACGTGGAAGCCGTGCTCGCTCGGCGCGAGCTTGAGCGACTTCGGCGCGTAGGTCATGCCGATGCGGTAGTACATGCGGCCGGCGCCGTCCTTGACGAGCAGGAGGTCGGCCTTGCCGCCCATGTCGGCGAGCTTCTGCATCGGCACCTCGAACTCGTGCCGCTCAGTGGTGCGGCCCTTGAACTTGTGGTCGCCCGCGTAGAGCTTGCCGAGCCACGCGCGCGCGGTGAAGTTCGGCTCGATCTTCTCGAAGACATTGAAGTAATGGTCGAGGCCGAGCAGCACCCAGGCGTTCTCCTGGGTGGACTCCCAGCGGCCCTTGGTCTTGTGACCGAGGAGCCCGCGCACGACCTTCACGATGAGGTCCGACTTCGGCTGGTCGTCGATGAGGCCTTCGAGCAGGAGGCCGTCGACGCGTCGGTCCGAGTGCAGCAGCAGATAGGCGCCGTCGCCGTACGACGTCACGAAGTGCGCGGCGCCGGCGGTCTCGGATACGCGGTTGTTCAAGTGCTTGCGGATGGACGCCAATGCGCCTTCGTCCTTGGCCTTCATGAACACCGGGTAGAGCCAGCCGACGAGCTCGAGGTTGGCCTTGTCGGCGCCGCCCTCGGCATCAAGGATCTGGGCCGCACGCTTGCCGTCGACGTCGCCGTTGCGGGCACGCACGTAGAGCGCGAAGCTCTCGATCGAGCGCTTCGTCGCCTCGCTGTACCAGTCCTGGGTCATGTGGCTGCGGATGTCGCGCAGGTAGTACATGGCGCGGTCGATCATGTCCTGCGGGATGTTGAAGCCCTTGTCCTTCGCGCGCAAAAGCGCATGCGTCACGTGCACCGTGAGGAACGGCCAGGTCTCCTGGTCACGCCGCCAGAACGCGAATCCGCCGTCGTCGGCCTGCATGCCGCGCAGGCGCTTGATGTCGTTGTCGATGCTGGCGAGCAGCGCCTCGGGTGAGGGCAGCCCGTCCGCCTTGAAGGCCGACAGCACGTCCTTCAGCGCGGCGAGCGACATCATGCGCGAGGAGATCTGCTCCGAGCACTCGAACGGGTACGTCACGAGGTAGAGGACCGCGTCGGTCAGCGCCTGGAGCTGGGTCGAGCTGGTCTGCACCTCGAGCCCACCGAACGCCGTGACGACCTCGCCCGGCAGCTGCACCGGCTGGCGGATGCCACCATCGTCGATCTCGCCATAGGTCGCGAACGCCTCGGTCGTCGCCGGTGTCCACACCGGCAGCTTCACCTCAGCCGCGTCGGCCCAGGCCCCCGAGACCACGCCCGCCTGCATGCGTGCCGTGCCGGGCTTGACGGCCGCCATCGGCAGCCGCACCTCGACGCGATCATTCGCAGGCACGGTGACCATGCGCCCCATGCCCGCAGTCACCGACGCGTTGGTCGCACGCAGCGCGAGCTGCACCTCGAGCGGCTTGTCGGTCTGGTTCTGCAAGACCACCGGCAGCTCGAACTTGTCGCCGAAGTTCAAGAAGCGCGGCGGCGACAGGCGCACCATCAAAGGCAGGCGCGCGGTCACCGATGACTCGCCCTTGCCGAATTGCTTCTGCCCCGCGAGCGCTATCGCGACCACGCGATAACGCGTCAGGTTGTCGGGCAGCTTGAACGGCACACGCACCTTGCCGGCCGCGTCGGTCACCAGCTCCGGCGAGAAGACCGCGAGCGGATCGAAGTTCTTGCGGACCGCGATTGGCCCCGAGTTGGCCGTGTCCGTAGGCGGCGCGCCCGGCTTCTCCGCCATCTTCGCCCCGTCGGCGAAGCCGTCCGCCTCCATCGCCGCACTCGTCGGCGCTGGCGACCCGGGCGCCATCATCTCGCGCCGCTCCCTGCCCTCGCCGCCCATCGCACCGGCGGCCTTGAGCTGCTCCTCCATGTCCTTGTTGCCGGCCGCGCCATAGAGCTCGGCGAGCGCCGCGAGCATCACATAGCTGCGCAGGTGCTCGGCCCGGCTCATGTCGCCACGCCCGGTGTAGAAGATGCCGAGCGGATCCGGGAACACGTGCCCGGTCAGCGCCAGGACCGACTCGTCGACGACCACCAACGCGACCTCGGCGCCTTGCACCGGCTGACCCTTGGCATCCTTCACGAGCACGTCGACCGCGGTGTCCGCGCCCGGTTCGGTCTTCGCGGCGATCGGGGTCGCTTCTACCGTGAGCTCGCGCAGGGTCGGCGGCACGTCGAGCGCCAGGCTGCCCGCCGCGAACGCGGGCCGCCGCGGCAGCTTCGGGTTGGGCTTGCCGTCGTCACCGACGCGGTCCGCCTCGCCGTTCAAGTAGACACTGATCTGCACGCCCGGGATCATCCACTCTTCAATCGGGACCTTGAGCGTGGCCGAGTCCTTCGTGGCGCTCGCCGAGAAGTCGATCGGCGTGGTCGTGACGATGCCCTCGCGCTTGAGGAGCCACACGCCCGTCACCGGCTTGAACGGCGACTGCACCAGGATCTCGGCGACCTCACCCGGCTCATAGGTCTTCTTCGTCGGGATGAGCGTGACCTCTTCCTGCTTGAGCTCGCGGTCGGCGGGCTGCTTGCCGCCCGGCACCCACACCGAGATCTCGGTCTCGTTGGGGCGCTTTTCCTTGTCCTCGACGCGCGCGACGATCTTGTGGCGACCGCCCTGCTTGGGCTTGAAGACGCACTTCACCGGGTCCTTGGCCGAGGTGACCTTGCACTCCTCGGCGTCCTCTTCGACCTCGGTCCAGCCGACCTTCTTGAGCTTCTTCCACTCGAGCCGGACCGCCTTGACGCTGATCGGCACGCCGATCTGACGCACGCCGTCGATGTCGGCGACAATCGTCTCGATTTCGATGGGCTTGTCCGCCTCGACGAACCAACGCGCGGCCTTGAGGCCGACGTAGTTGCTGGACGGGTGCACGAGCACGGTCGCGCTGGTCGACCAGGTCTGGCGGTTGACGTCCTGCACGGTCGCCTCGGCCACCACGCTGGTCGGGCGCGGCGGGTTGACGCCCTTGAAGTCGATGCCGAGGCGATGGGTGCCCGAGCTGTCGGTGGTGCCCTCGAACGACTGCGACGCGTAGCCGCCGCCCTCGTCGTTGTGCGGCCCGCGCCAGCCCCACCAGGGGACCCACGAGCCGAAGATGAAGTCGTCCTGGTTGGGCGGGGTGAAGCTCGTCGGGCTGCTCGTGACGTTCCAGCCGACATGCGCGTTGGGCAGCGGACCGCCGGCGAAGTAGCTCGCGGTGATCGACACGACGGCCGAGCCGCCGACCATGTGCGGACCCTCGCTGACCTCCGAAGCGACCTCGAACTCGGGCCGGCGGAACTCCTGGATCTCGAATGAATGCGTATAGTTGCCTCCGGACGAGCTGAGGCCGGTCGAGAACTCGAGGTAGGCGGAGCCGAGGCTCGGCGTCTTCGGCAGCTTGAGCTGCAGGTTGAACGTGCCCATCGGCGAGACCTTGAGGATCCCCTTCGCGATGTCGTTGTTCTGCGAGTCGCGTGCGGTCCAGTTGAGCTGCGTCACCATGCCCGCTGGCAGTGCCGTGACGTCGCCCTTCTTGCCCGCCGTGATGAGGCGCAGCGCGCCCTTCACCGACACGGTCTCGTCCGGGCGATAGAGGTGACGGTCGTCGAACACGAGCCAGCGGATCTCGTCCGCGCGCGGCTGCTTCACCCACTGGCCGGCCTCGGCATAGGCGTATTGCGAGTCAGGCAGGAACGCCATGTCACCACCCTTGGTGACGGTCAGCGTCTGGACCTTGGCCTTGTCAGGCAGCGGCATCTCTCCAAGGCCACGTGCGTCGGTCGTGACGGAGGTGCCCGGCGGGGTCAGGGTCACCGTCGCGCCCTCGAGCGGCGCGCCGTTATCGAGGCTGGTCGCCCACACGGTCATCGCGTCCGGGTCGGAGAAGGCGTCGAGGCCGATGTGCGTCGCCTGGACCCAGGTGATGACCGTCATGCGATCGCGCTCCCACTTGTTCTCGAACTTGGTCGGCTTTATGACCGCGATCACCTGCCCGAAGTCCCCGTCCAGCGCGGGCCCGAGGTCAATGCCGGCCTCGAAGAGCTCTTCGTCCGGGGCGCCCGTTTCGATCGTCTTCGAGAACACGTTCTTGCCCGGCGGGGTCTTCGGCTTGTCGTCCTGCCAACGCTCCTGCTGATAGGTGAGGTAGGCGCGCCAGTCCTTTGGCTCGACCTTGTAGAGCTCGACCTGGAGTTCCTTCATGTTCATCACGTAGACGGGCAGCTTGCGCTTCTTGGCGATCGGGTCGAGCACCGTCATCGGCTTGATGTTGGCCATCAACAGCGCGCGACTCGGGCCGACGCGCCACTTCATCGTGTCACTCTTGCCGAGCGTCTGGCCGTAGATGTCCTTGAGGTCCTTGTCGAGGTCGACCTCGTAGGTGGTCTTGCCCTTGGTCATGCCGCGCAGGCTCAGCGTGTTGTAGCTGACGTCGGCCTCGAGGCCGGTGATCGCCGGGTCGACCGAGACCTGCTTGGGCTGGAGCGCGTCCTCGTCGATGGGGTTGGTGAACTCGATCTGGAACGGCATGCCGGGGAAGCACTCGTCACGCCAGCCGCACTTGGCCTCTTTGACCTTGAACGGGCCATAGGTCTTGAAGCTGAACGACAGGTCGTTGGCAGTGACGCGCGGCCCTTCGGCCGACGGGAAGCCGGTCGGGAAGGTGACCGAGACGGTCGTGTCCTTGGGCAGCTTCTCGGTCAGCTTGAAGGCGACCCAGCGCCCCTCGATGTCCTTGTTCTCGATCCAGCCTTTGGCCTCCTTGTCCGACTCCTCCTTGGTCAGCGCGCGCACCTTCATCGCGCCGCTGGCCGTGACGTTGATGCGTTCCAGCGCGACCTTGGGGTCAATGCGCTGGTCGAACTGCACGAAGAACGTCGGGTCCAGGGCGACCGCGTCGCCACCCGGTTGGGTGCTGACGATCGACGGCGGTGGCGTGCGGAACGTGAACGTCTTGCCTTCGGCCAGGGGCTTGCCGAGGGCGTCCTTCACGCCCGCCGGGATCTCGACCTTGTAGTCGGTCGCCATCGGCGCGCGGCCGACGGGATCGAAGAACAGCGTCTTGGTACCGACCCAGCGCCAGTTGCCTTCGATGTTCGGCGTCATCTTCGCGGGCAACGCCTCCTTCGCGAGCGTGTCGTGCGAGGTGATGGCGACCATCGGCGTCGCGAACGTGATCGTGATGCGCGGCGCCAGCGGCACGTCGCCCTCGGGCTGGTAGCGCAAGACCGCGGGCGGCTTGTCGGCGAGATCCGGCGGCGCGATGTCGGGCGGCACGGGCGGCGGGAACGGGGTCGTGACGACGCCACCGGTGAGCGGCGGCGGCTGGGTGCCCTCGCGCAGCGCGAACTCGACGACGTCCCCTGCCTGCGAGTCGATGCGCGGCAGTCGGTCGAGGATCTTCTGGGCGTCGGCATCGGGCAGCACGGCCGCCTTGACGGCGGGCGGCAGGGGCTTGTTGCCGGCGTCCGGGGTGCCTTCGCGCAAGGCGAACTCGAAGGTTCCCATCGGTGTGCCTCCGGGTGGGCCGGACATCTTGGAGACGCTGTTGCCGCCGCGAGCCGCGGGCTCATCGCCGCCGGGCAGCTGCGGGTGGTTCGACGGGCCGGCCGGGTCGCTTCCTTCGCCGTCCGGATTTGGGGCGACGGACTCGTTGCAGGCCCCGCCGAACGACACCGCGCCGAGGGCGCCGATCGTGAGGGCGAGGGCGGCGTGCCGCACTAATCTGGCAATGTCGGTCATGCGAGCTCCTCTGTCTGGGATCGTCGCGGCGGAAATTCGCCGAGCAGGCGAAGCCGTGGCGAGGCGAGAGCAATCAGAACTATCCGATCTCCGCCCCGCTGTCGTGCACCCACCGACCGCCAAAAGCGCGACGGGGCGCGTAGCTGTGCGGTTACGCGCCGAGGTGCGAAAAGGTCTACGCACCGCCTATATGCGATCAGGCGCGACCGTTCCAGAGCAGGCGCAACAATGCGCGGCCTGGACGCAGGCGGCTGTCGGGGAAGGATCGCGGCAGCTCGTACCAGGGGATGCGCGGCTGCACGTGATGCTCACGGTGATAGTTGATGTGGTAGGGCCACAATGTGAGTCGCCCGAAGAGGCCCGGCCGCCAGCTGTAGGTCAGCTCGCTGTCGTCGGAGCCTGGCACCATCGGACCATGCTCGGCAAAGCTGCGGATCTTCTGGATCGCCTGCGTCAGCGTGAACAGCGGCACAAACCAGAGCAGGGCGAAGTGACCCGCGCTGGTCGGGTCGAGCACGCACCACGCAACGAAGGCCACGAGCCCGGCCAGGGCCGTCAGGTAGTACTCGGGCCAGGTCTTGGCGGGCGACAAGGCGAGCAGCGACTTCGGATCCCGCAGCTCGCGCCGGAAGTGCACGAGTGTCCTGAGGTTATTGAGCAGCAGCAGGTCGCCGAGCAGCTGCCGCGAGAGCGCGAACAGGCCGAGCGGTCGATAGCGCCAGGGCTGGTCGCGGTAGAGCAGGAGCCGCTCCGGATCGGCCACGGTCCCAAGGCGCGCATGATGCGCCAGGTGCAGCCGCCGATAGAGCTGCACTGGCACCAGCTGCGGCACGCCGATCAGCAGGTTGGTGATGGCATCATTGAGCCGCTTCGAGCGCGCGACGTTGTAGTGCACCGCGTCGTGGAACAGGATGAAGAGCGCGTGCTGCCGCGTCGCGAGCAGCAACATCGCCGGCACGACCGTGTACCAGTGCCAGTACGTCAGCGTCGCGAGCACGACCGCGACACACACCGCGAGTTCGATGAGGATCGCGATGAGCGTTGGCTTGTGGACCGCAGGCGTCATGCGGCCAGGCTACCACGCCACGTTGAACGACCCACCCAGCGCCACATCAAGAGCGGCCCGATGCTGCCCCAGACAAGGCCGCCGATGGCGTCGGGCAGATAGTGCTGCTTGGTCGTGAGGATGGTGATCGCCATCACGATGGTCCACGGCACGTACAGCCAGCGACCTGGTAGGTGGGCGCGAAACGCGAGCACGGCGAGCGCTAGCGGCAGGGCGAGGTGACCGCTCGGCAGGGCCGCGCGTGGCGTGTCGCTGCTGACGATCTGCTGCAGCAGCGGCGCATCGAGAGCCGCGGCGATAGCGGGCGTTATCGGATCGGCGATCTCGGTCGGCACGAGGTTGTTGAGCGCCAGGTTGCCGAGCACGACCAGCGCGGCGGCGACGAGCAACGCGCCTCGGCGCGGGTTGTGGCGCGACAGCCAGACGAAGCTCGGCATCAGCAGGAAGTAGGTCAGGTACGGCGCCGCGGTCCAAGGCACCAGCGGGATCGCGTGGTCGAGCGCGGTCGGGCGCACGATAAATGGCGTGTACAGCGGAACACGAATTGCGAGCTGGTAGAGACCCGCGCTCACGACGAGATACGCGAGCAGCCACCACCAGGGATGGCGCTGGGCGAAGGCGACGAGGCGCGGGATCACGCGGCACGACCTGCCGTTGTCGAGTTCAGTCAGCCGGGCAGTCGACGTACACGTAGGTCACGTGGCCGGCCTGGACGGGGGTCTCGATCCAGCCGGCGCCCTTGTCGCCCGGCCAGTGGAAGGTGCCCGGGCAGGTGCGCCCGGTGCCCGAGCTGCGCACCTGATAGGTGCCCGCGTCGAGGTTCACGACGGCCCAGGTGCCGCTCTCGGAGGTTTCGGTCGCGTTGCTCGGGATGGAGTCGGCGCTGTTGTAGATCGGGCCGTCACCGGATTCGGTAGGGGCGATCTCGCCGACGATGCCGGTGACCGTCGAGGTGAGGCCCTTGGCGGGGTCGTACGCGCGCACCAAGATGGCGCCCTTGGCGGTGTCGAACGTGATGCCGGCGGCGGTGAAGGCCACCTCGACCAGGGCGGTCTTCAAGAGCACCGCGTCGATCGTGAAGTCGGTCGTGCGCGTGATGAAGGCCGCATTGACGGGGAAGTAGTCGGCCTTGGTGACGGTCGCGGTGACGCGCGTCGAGGCGGGGATGGCGGGGATCGTGTAGGCGCCGACGGCGTCGGTGGTGACGCACGGGATGCCGCCCGGGCTGATGATGCAGACCTGCACGCCGGCCAGGGGCGCCGAGTCGAGCGCATCCACGATGTGGCCCGAGTAGGTCAGCTTGGCCGGGGCTTCGGCCGCGTCATCGCAAGCGGACGTGACGGGAATGATGGAGACGAGGGCCAATGAGATGATGGTCGACTTCAGGCGCATGCAGATCTCCGATTGTATGTCGCCGGGGCCACGACTAGCATCGCGCCGCATGCCGAACGCGACGACCATTGCACCCAGCGTGCGGGCGCGCAACCTGCCCCAGGGCGAGGTGGGGCCGGACACGTTCGCGCCAGAGCCAATCCCATCGAAGAAGAAGGGGCGCTACGGGACGCAGAACCTCGTCGTGCTCGCGCTGCAGGTCGTCGCGTGGGCGGGCTGCCTGACCGTCATCGAGCATGCACCGACGTGGCTCGCCGTCGTCATGACGTTCACCTTCTGCATGCTGATGCAGGGCGTTTTCTCGATGATGCACGAGTACTTCCACGACAACGCCCATCCCCGGGGGCGGGTCAACTACGCGATCGGCGTGGTCGGGGCGACGCTGTTCGGGACGTCGGCGACGCTGCACCGCGTAAACCACTGGGGTCATCACGTCCGCAATCGCACGCCGGCGGAGCAAGGCGAGTTCATCCACGAGGGCGAGTCAGCCGTCGGGAAAATCTCGCTCTACTACTTCGCGATAACGATTGGCCTGTGGCTGTCGGGCCTGGTGTTTCCGCTGCTGGCCTTGTTCATCCCGTATCGCGCGGTGACGTGGCTCTCGTCCCACCGCCGCTACAACACGTACTCGGCGGCGTTCTCGCAGTTCAAGGCGCGCGACTGGACCCGCATGCGGCTGGAAGCGCTCGGATTGATTGGCTTCTGGACGCTCGTGGTGGTCTTCGGGCCGTGGTCGTTGGCGACGCTGGTCGTGAGCTACGCGTGCTTTGCGTTCTCGTGGTCGTCGCTGCAGTGGGTCTATCACCTGCGCACGCCGCTGCATGTCGTCGAAGGCGCCTACAACCTGCGGCTGCCGCGGGTGCTGCGGTGGACGTGGCTGTCGTTCAACATGAACCTGACCCATCATCGGCGCCCGTACCTGCCATGGCAGGAGCTCGCGGCCGCGTCGGATATGCGCGAGACGCAGCCGATGTGGTACCGCTGGGGCCTGATGTTCAAGCCACCGGTGCGCTTTCCGGAAGATCTCGCCGGGCTCGAGAAGCGTTATTTCTGAGGTGCATGCCGACGTGACCTGGCGACCCGAGGGCTTCGCGACCTACCGCGAGCGCTTCCCAGCGACACCTGCGCTGACGCTGCCGGACATGGGGCCGACCGCCGCGTTCATCGAACGATGGCATGCGTTGGCAAGTGACCCGATCGCCGAGCTGCGAGCGCTCATCGCGCGCAAGGAAGTCGACTATACGGTCGTGCTGGTGCGCGGCTACCTCGGCAACTACATGCGCGGCAACCTCGTGAGCGTGTGCCGTGCGCTGCGCCTGGCCGGCATTGATGCGTTCATCGCGAAGACGCGCGCGGGGGCGACGGTCACCGACAACGCGCGGATCTTGGCGCCACAGGTGGCAGCGTGGATCGCGGGTGGCGGGCGCAGGCTGGTGTTCGCGGGTCACTCGAAGGGTGGGCTCGAGGCATTGCAGGTGCTGGCGGATCGGCCCGAGCTGGCGGCGCGCACCGACGCGGTGATCTTGTCGCAGACCCCGCGTGGGCCATCGCCGGTCCTGGAGAGCGTGCTGCTCGGGATGCATGCGGAATCGTTGTCGGGGCAGCGACGACGGGCCGAGTGGATGCAACGGCTCGGGCTGCGCTTGTTGTCGGCGCGATCCGGTGGCCTCGAGCTGACGGGCCAGCGGCTGTTGCCGCTGCTCGCGCGTCTGGATGCCGCGGCGCGACCGTTTCGCGTGGTGCAGACCGCGTCGTGGTCGTCGTTGCCGACGACGTGGCTCGACTCGTTCCACGAACGGCTCGGGGAGATCCGACCGGGCGTCGCGCATGATGGTCAGTTCTATCTAGAGGACCTTCTCTGGCCGGGGCTCGAGCATGTGCTGCTGCCGCACCTCGACCACGCCCAGCCGGTGATGGACGGATTCGGGTTCGACCCGGCGCGCTACTGGGTGACCATGCTGGCGGGTGTCATCGCCTGACGGGAACCGCCGGTGGTCGATGGAGTCGGCCTTTCATGCGGTCCCGAGCGGGTTGGTCGCGAGGCTCAGGGAGGGCTCGCAACGCCGATCGAACTGGTATATGGTCCGCCGCCGTTTGCGGGCTCCAGCTCGCGCTGCCGTGCGTAATCGGCAGCGGAATGGGTCGTCCGGCATCGTCGGTAGCAGGGGTTCGAATGGCGTGGGTCCTCGTCGGCATTTTGGCAGTCCTCAGCATCGCGCTGTTCTTGAAGCAGATGCGAGACTCGGCGCTCGTGAGCGAGCTGCGCGTGGCCCGCGACGAAGGCCAGAAAGAGCAGCGGCGCATGGCCGAGAAGCTCAAAGACTTCGACCAGAAGATGTCGAAGAAAGACCAGGAGGTCGGCGCATCGAAGGAGAGCAAGAAGCAGCTCCAGGATGCCGAGGCCGCCAAGAAGACCGCCGAAGCGGCCAAGAAGGCCGCCGACGAGGAGCGCAGCAAGATCGAGGATCGCAATCGCGACCTGTCGGCCGACCTGTCGCGCGTGCGGATCGAGAAGGAGCAGCAGCGTCAGGAGCTGGTCGCAGCGCGTGAGCGTCTGCGCGAGCTCGGCGAAGCGGCCGATCAGATCGGCGACCTCAAGGCCGCAGCGACCCGCGCTCAGGAGCAGGCGCGGGAGCTGGCCGCCAAGAACGAGTCGTTGAGCGCGGTCGTGCGCGAGGCGCGCGAGGCTCAGGCGGCCAAGCCGATGACGGGCGAGACGCCGGAGCAGCTCGAGGAACGTCAGTCGACGCGCCTGCGCCGTGACCTCGACGCGCAGCAGAAGTCGCTGCGCCAGCTCGAGAACGCGCTGGAGAAATGGAAGAACTCGGCGCTCGAGAGCGAGAGCAACCTGCGCCGCTCGGACAAGCGCCTGCGCGACACGCAGAGCCTCCTGAACATCACGCAGTCGCAGCTCGACCACACCCTCGATGAGATCCACGTGCTCAAGTTTGGTGACGAGCCCGAGCATCCGATGATCGAGAAGGCGAAGAAGCGCGCAGCCCTCAAGCCGAAAGAAGCCGCTTTCGAGGTGCTCGCCGGCGAGGTGAAGGTCCTGCCGGACCTCGACGCTTCCAAGGCTGAGTCCGCGAAGGCCGAAGCGCCGAAGGTTGAAGCGCCGAAGACTGAGGCTCCGAAGGCTGAAGTCGTGAAGGCCGACCACCCGAAGGTAGAGGCTCCCAAGGCTGAGCACCCGAAGGTCGAGCACCCGAAGGCCGATCACCCGAAGGCCGAGCATCCGAAGGCCGATCACCCGAAGGCCGAGCACCCGAAGGTCGAGCATCCGAAGGCCGAGCATCCGAAGGCCGAGCATCCGAAGGCCGAGCACCCGAAGGTCG
>Ga0209181_10002830_pt1 | contig 27815 bp, 26 predicted proteins | sample MAT05_FD_187208 | JGI IMG/M metagenome (GOLD analysis project Ga0209181, IMG submission 187208) | Freshwater microbial communities from Lake Fryxell liftoff mats and glacier meltwater in Antarctica - MAT-05 (SPAdes) (version 2) | ecosystem: Environmental > Aquatic > Freshwater > Ice > Liftoff...
GGAACACCGTTGATATAGGCACGCGATCGGCCTGCTGCATCGATCACACGACGTAACAAACAGGTATCGGATTCAAAATCGTTATGGCGTAACCAGTTGTACAAGGGATTATCAGGAGACAACTCAAACTCTGCGGAGATCTCTGCGCGTTCCGACCCTACTCGCACTACGCTAGGGTCGGCACGCTCACCCAACACCAATGAAAGCGCATCCACGAGAATAGACTTTCCCGCTCCAGTTTCCCCTGTTAGCGTGCCAAAGCCACTTGAGAAAGCAAGTTCTAATTTATCGACAATAACGAAGTTACGAATGTAGAGTCGGTGCAGCATAGTTTGACTAAAGTGAGTGGGGTTGAATGCTAATGTTTAGTTTTAATTTTAGTTTTAAGATCTAAAGGCCCGTGCCACGATCGCTAATAACTACGCGGGTTTTCGCTCCAATGCAGCTTCTGCCGCAGCATCGCAAAATAGCTGTAATCCAGTGGATGTATGAAGCGTATTGAGCGCGAGGAGCGCGTAATAATGAGCTGGTCGCCCGCCACTAAATCAAAGTAATCTTGCCCATCCGCATGCACGCGCGCCTCGTAAGGCGGCATCATCATAATTTCGATATGGCTATTTTCACTGACTGTAATAGGGCGATTAGAAAGCGCATGCGGGCACAAAGGCACTAAGGCTATGCCCGCTACGGAAGGATGCAAAATGGGGCCATTGGCAGACAACGCATATGCGGTGGAGCCCGTGGGTGTGGCGACGATAATTCCATCAGAGCGCTGGTTATAAACAAACTCGCCATCAATCGACACAGAGAATTCGATCATCCGCCCCAAGTCGCCTTTGTTTAGTACCAGTTCATTGAGCACTAAAAACTGCGAAGCACGCTTCCCATCCCGTAATACCTCTGCGTCCAACAACATACGCTCTTCACTGGTGTACTTTCCCTCTAGCAACTGCGCCATGCTTTCCAGCATAGTTTCGTTAGCCAAATCGGTCATAAAACCTAAGCGACCTTTGTTCACGCCGATCAAAGGCACGCCACTTTCAACCAACTGGCGCGCGGCAGTCAGCATAGAACCGTCCCCACCTAATACCACCGCCAAGTCGGCTTGTTCACCGATTTGGTGGTAAGAGGCAACGTCATAGCCATTGGCGCCCACCATGGCTGCGGTGCCTTCTTCCAGTAAGACGTTTACATCACGACTTTTAAGATAACTTCCTAACGCCAAAAGCGACTCAGCAATATCGAGACTTTGGTATTTGCCAATTAGGGCAATGGTGCGAAACACTGAATTCATTGTTTAATTGTGTAGACCAAAAAGACAAGCAAATGTCCGGATTGCGTACCCCGAAACTTTAGTCTCCGAAGTTGGCAATCACAGTATTGCTTAGTCCAACTTGTTAAAAACTTCCTTTAAAAAGGAATAGAGTTTTATAGAGCTTTTTAAATTTTAGGAGCCAGTTTTAGCCACACGCGAATCAAAAGGAAGGCTAGGGTACTACATGTGTTTGGCACTCTGGGCAGACATCACCCGCATTATCAAACACCTCTCTCATTGCCGCATCAACTTCTTCCAAGCTACTAAATTGGGGCAATTCCTTAGCGTGAAACTTAATATGGGCCAACTCATAGGCTGGCTCACAAATCTGGAGATCTATAATTGTGCCATGCTCACAAAAAACGGATACGCAACGCGCTTCTATAGCAATATGCAGAGCGATTGAGACTTGGTTTTCCCAGTGGTCTGTATTTGTACGTAACTGCGGATTCCCCATAGAGACGTTCATCGTTATTCCCCTTTAGTTTTAATGTGCCCAGCCTCCCTACTTACCCCTCCACTTCAGGTATCAGCTTGGAACAAAATGCTTGAATCCGCAAGTAAAAAAACCAATGCTGCCCCATGCCGCGCCATTGTTTGTACAATGCAGCATGCTCGATAAACGTGCCCAAATACTTCTTAAGACGCTCGTCGAACGCTATGTGGCCGAAGGTCAGCCGGTAGGTTCCCAAGCGCTATCTCGCTTTTCCGGGTTGGAAATATCCTCTGCCACCGTGCGAAATGTCATGTCCGACCTGGAGGAAATGGGCTTTATCGCCAGCCCTCATACCTCCGCTGGTCGCATACCCACACCGCTCGGCTATCGGTTTTTTGTTGACACCTTACTCACCGTACAACCCCTTGCGCAAACTCAGATTAATGAGCTGGAAGAACACCTCCAGCCCAATAATCCCCAACGCCTTATTAGTTCTGCTTCGCAGTTACTGTCTGGCTTGACACGCTTTGCTGGCGTGGTGATTGCCCCCCGGCGTCAGCGACCAAAAATTCGGCAAATCGAGTTTTTGAGCCTCTCCGAAAAGCGCATTTTGCTGATCATTGTTACCTCGGATGGCGATGTACAAAACCGCATCCTCTTTACTCAACGAACTTATACGCCGAGTGAATTGGTCACTACGGCAAACTTCCTCAATCAACACTATGCCGGCCTCGACTTTGCCGAAATGCGGCAGCGCGTCAATGACGAATTGCGCCAATTGCGCGCTGACATGACAGAGCTGATGAGTGCTGCCGTCGAAGCTGGGAACCAAGCCACTACGGAAACCGAAGCGCAATACGTTATTTCTGGTGAGAAAAACCTGCTCGCCGTCGAAGATATTTCGTCGAACATGAACCGTCTGCGTGAACTTTTTACTCTCTTTGAACAACGCACGGGGCTAGTACAACTTCTCGATATCAGTAACCGCGCTGAAGGCGTGCAAGTCTTTATCGGCGGCGAAACTGGCTTGGCGCCGCTCAATGAATGCAGCGTAGTCACCGCGCCCTATGAGCTTAATGGCCAGATCGTCGGCACGGTCGGCGTCATCGGCCCCACACGTATGGCTTACGATAGAGTGATTCCTATTGTGGATATTACGGCCAAACTGCTTTCCAGCGCGCTTTCACAGAACTGAGCACGGAACTGCGTAAAAAACTAACCACAGAACTAATACGCGAACAACTACCTAAGCAATTACCCAAACGACTTCTGCGGACGCACTCATGAAATTTAATCAAGAACCCTCTTTCCAGCATGGCACCCCCGCCCGTACTGCGGTGGTACTGGTCAATCTAGGCACGCCAGAAGCGCCTACCAAAGCGGCTCTCCGAACCTATCTCAAACAGTTTTTGTGGGATCCACGCGTGATCGAAATTCCGCGTCCGGTGTGGTGGCTGATTTTGAACGGCTTCATTCTGAACACCCGCCCAGTAAAATCCGCCGCCAAGTACGCCCAAATCTGGATGAAAGAAGGATCGCCGCTTAAAGTACATAGCGAAAAACAAACGAAGTTACTCCGTGGTTATCTCGGCACAACAGGTTCTGGAGACATCGTTGTGGAATACGCCATGCGCTATGGCAACCCTTCGATTGCCTCAGTGCTGGACAAACTAAAACGCGAAAACTGCACACGAATCTTGGTCGTTCCTTGCTATCCACAGTACGCCGCCAGTTCGTCAGCCAGCGTGGTGGATGATGTCACCGCTTGGCTGCAAAAAACCCGCAACCTGCCGGAGATCCGCTATCTGCGCAGCTTTCCAGACAACCCAGGTTACATCGCCGCCCTCGCCGCCAGCATTAACGCCTATTGGATGACCAATGGCCGCCCAGACAAGCTGGTCATGAGCTTCCACGGTCTGCCCCAATTTTCACTCGAACGCGGCGACCCCTATCACTGCGAATGTCATAAAACCGCGCGGCTCTTAGCCGAAGCGTTGGGGCTACAACCCGACCAATATATGCTCACCTTCCAATCCCGCTTTGGCGCCGCAGAATGGCTAAAGCCCTACACCCAAGCCACACTTGAAGACCTAGGCAAACAAGGCGTGAAACGAATTGATGTCGTCTGCCCAGGCTTTGTATCGGACTGCCTAGAAACGCTGGAAGAAATCGCCATGGAATGCAAAGCGGCTTACCTGCAATCCGGCGGCAAAGAGTTTCATTACATTCCCTGCTTGAACGAACGCGACGACTGGATCGCCGCACTCGCCAAGCTGGTACGCACACATATGAGCGATTGGCTAGAAAACCCTCAACCCACAGCGAGCGAGCTGGCACAATCTGCCCAACGCGCCGAAAAACTACGTGAAAAACTGGAATCGAAATGATAAAAATACTGATTTGCTGGGCCTTGAATGCGCTGGTTTTACTGGCCATTCCTTATTTGGTGGATTCCGTGAGAATTGAGAGTTTCTACGCCGCTCTAATCGCTGCGCTGTGTATAGGCTTAGTGAATGCGCTTCTTCGGCCGATCCTGATCATCATTACCCTACCGATTAACGTGCTGACGCTGGGTCTTTTCACTTTTATCATTAATGGATTGTTGTTCTGGTTTGTCGCCAGCTTTGTTAAAGGCTTTTACGTTGCTGGTTTTTGGTCTGCCGTATTGGGCGCACTCCTATACAGCGTGTTTTCCTACTTTGCCACGCTACTTATCATGGGTAGGAAAACACGGGGCAACTAAGCTCTGTGCATCCATTTTTTAGTATCAGCCTCTAGGGTTAGTTTTTAGAGGTCAACTTTTAGAAGCGCGCTGCTTACGCCGTGTAGCACCCGGATCGAAGTTTCCCTCCATGTGCTTCACAGCCGCACGACGCGCCTTCACCGCCATTTTGAAGGCGCCTTCTTCACCATATTTATTCGCTGAAAACTTCACTCGCTTGGCGCGTCCATCCGGCAACACCCAAGAAGCGACCCAAAACCAGCGCCGATCTTTAACCGGCTTATGGCGCGTCTCCGAAGCGCAATAGCGGCACACACCGACCACGCCCGATTTGTTGTTTTTCTTAACAATTTCAGAATGCTCGCTGCGTGATAACGGCGGATGCGCTGCCACAATCTCATCTCGAAATATTTTAGCCGCCGCTAGGGCTTTGGTTTTACTGCCATACACCCCATCACTAAACTGACGTCGATGAATCGTACCTCGGCGCTGAATAGTCACCAGCCAACCGTGCGTACGACTCACATCGTTGTCCACACGAGTAACACCATAAATCGGGATAGCTTTTTTCACCGTATTTTTCACTTAAGCCTCCATCGCCATGTTCCTTTAGGAAATGTCGGCATTAGTGAAAAAAACTTAAATGGCGAGACCTTTGCTGTAGTGCAGCACCGTAATTTATCTAAAGTTTTGCATCCTCGTGCCGATAAAACTCTCGAGACACCCTGACGCAAGTACAGCGCCGCGAACATTAATTTCAGCGAAAGCATAGTTCACGGGCCAGCTTCCTATGTAGTGTCAGGCGTGTCTCACCAACCCCTCATTGGCATCGCCCCATTAATTATTGATTTTTTCTCACTGTTTTTTCTCACTGTTGTTGGTTCCTCAACGTCGATCGACTCCTTAAATCCTAGCAATGGCAAAGATCAGGTCACGTACTTGCGCAAGGTTCGCCCCCTCAAGCAGTCAAGCACTGCTTGGTGAGCCGCACCCATAGGCGCTCTCCGGCTTATTCCGCTCGACATTTCGCCTATGCCTGGGTGCGCAGGTGAGAGAGCACCTTCAAGCGCGTACACATAAACGCATGAAGTACGAAAATCAGAAGTACGACGAGACGTTTATATACCAGCACCACAGGGCCATAGATGACGAATCGGTAAACGATAGGCTGAGCGGTTAAAATATAAAGGCTGATTTTTTGTAACTACCGACGCCATAAAACTGGATCACGTTTTAATTGAATGGAACGCAGCTTGAAGACAACAATATTATTGTTGGCTGGATATAGTGTTATCGCCGACAGTTAGTGCCCAGACGTGCGCAATCCGAGGGAGGCAGAGAACTAGGATGTGTTTCCTTTAGCCATACATAAAGCAAGGGGCCAAAATCTTTCTTCCACAATTCACTGGTAAGGTTTTGCTACTCAGTTGGCGCATCAGGAGGCGACTTAACGGCTAAAAACTTGTTGGTGGAAGTGGTGCCTTTCCATAACTATGCGAGGTGATTTTCAGATGCTGGAAGCGGTTTTTGAGCTGCTATTGAATGTCATTTGTTACAAGGTCGGCGCCATATCGATAAAGCTAATAATTTTTGGTCGGTTTTCGCCATCTGAAACCAATGCGAAATATCCAGATGCTATGCCCCTTATCGGGCTGATTGAGATAATCGCGGCAATCATTGCGGTTGTTTTTATTATGAAAGCATAGGTAGTGTCTGTGCTACTAAGTCGTGTACTGACCAAGTTTAATGTTACTAACGGGATCAACGCATGTGGCAGCACGCCATGCACATGAGTTTGGTGAAAGAGGATAAGACGTGAACATGATGAAGAAACCGGTTTGTTTTCTTTCTTTTATAATTGGCCCCTTATTTACGAATGGACGTTGGTCCGCCTAGGTTTTGGCGCTTTTGTTGTTAATGGCAATGGGGAACATCATTACGGCCATTCGGATGGAAATTCCAAGTTGGGAAAGCGTAATGCGTGTTACCGGAAAATTTATTAATACCGGTAAAGGGTATGGCAAAGGGTTATTCAGTATCGGAATTGTGGATGCATCAGGATTAATTCATAAGTGCAATTGCGAACCGCTGGGATACTCTAATTGGAGGTCGGCGGCCATCTGACCACAAGGATGTCTTGGATCAACTAGATGCTGAATTAATAAAGAAATACGCCCTACAAAAAGCAATGTTTAAGTTTCTGGATGGCAAAGATGGAGGGGTGTGGATGTACCCTAACCAAAGTATTTTTTTGGATCTAATTATTCTTGCTACCAAATTTCCGATAGCACCCGCATCCACCGTTCATTCGAAAAATCCGTTGAGGAATACACAAAGCCAAGGGCGGTATCGACGTGTTCTTATTTTGGCTCATGGCACTTTCCGGATTACTTGTCCTATCAATTTTTTTCATTGTTCGTATCAGCATGTATTTGAAAGAAGGAATAAGTGGCTAACCAAGGAGTTGGGGCACTCAGTACGGTACACGCCACAGACCAGTACGGCGGCAATGGTATGGGCAAATTCAAGCTTGCCACCGACACCTTCGACACCAAATTTCCCGAACAAATGGACGTGCCTGAAGCCCTCAAAACCCTGCCCACGATGCAATGCGTTGGCAATGTGCGCAAGTTACTACGGGCCGCCGCTCAGCCCGGCAGTATGACCGCCAAACACTTCGCCCAGAACATCAGCCGGATCAAGGAAAGTGTGCGAGGATCTTCATTACTCACTAGGTGTCGTGCGGCTTGCAAGTGGATGAGGTGGTGAATATGGTGCGGCATCGGGTAGCGATGAGTTTGGTGAAGGGGGTGATGTGATGATATGGCTATCAGGCGCAAAACGATGCGTAGAAGGGAAATCGATTTTCAAGGTGATTGCGGTAGTTTTCGGATTGCTTATCGGCTTGCTAATTGTTGTGGCGGCGACGACTGCTTTCGTTTTCCGGCATAGCGAAAATGAACGTAAACAACTGATCGCGTCCTATCAGATCCCGCCGTATATTTTAGCTAAGATACTGGCGCTGGAGGGTGGGCCAATAAGTGCGTTAATGGAGAATGGTGAAATGATGGCCTGTACTATTAACGCTTACGCTGGCGTCGATAAAGTTTCATTTTTGAGTGATCGTCAAAAAACAACTCTTCCCAAGAGCCGATTGCCATCTGAAGACCGAGCCTGGTACTTACTTTTCTTCACGAATGCCAGCGTCTCTAGAATTTACTTTATCGAAAATGACACGATTGATGGCACTGCAAGTGGTAGTGACTTATGTATCTCTCACGACGGACACTTCGAAATTCTTAAACGGCAGGACGTCGACCGGAAGCACTTTGTTTTGCGCTTAACAAGTAAAGAGATTAAAAAGTGACGCGGCCTTTTGACCAGCTAATTTTTTCTCAAATTGGTGTTGCACTGACGCAAGTACAGCGCCGCGAACATTAATTTCAGCGAAAGCATAGTTCACGGGCCAGCTTCCTATGTAGTGTCAGGCGTGTCTCACCATCACCCGGGTTAGGGTTGTTTCTTTGCTCTATCTACGCGCCTCCCGCTTCTGCTTATCACTTCTGCTTCGTTCTTCTGTATTGCTTTAATCTGCATGCACCTCTAAAAGAATCGTCTGCTCAATTAGAATGCCGAACTTACTGTCCGCTTCACTTTCGGCTTCAGCCTTCAATTTTCGCGCCCCTTTTCTTTTTTTCTTTTTTTTGCTCATGTCCAACGCACTCCAAATCCTGAAAGACACCTTCGGCTACCCCGCTTTTCGCGGTGCTCAGGCAGACATCATTGAGCAGGTAACGCAAGGCGGCGATGCGCTGGTGTTGATGCCCACGGGCGGCGGGAAATCGCTGTGCTACCAAATCCCCGCTCTGCTGCGTTCTGGCACGGCCATCGTCGTCTCGCCCTTAATTGCGTTAATGCAAAACCAGATCGCCGCCTTGCATGAAGCAGGCGTGCGTGCGGCCTGCCTCAACTCCATGCTCTCCGGCGCGCAAGCCGCACAAACTGAACAAGCCTTTCTGCGCGGTGAATATGATTTGCTGTATGTCGCGCCAGAAAAGCTCCTCACGTCGCGCTTTCTCGATCTACTCCACCGCAGCTCTGCCCAAGGCGGCATCGCGCTTTTCGCGATTGACGAAGCGCATTGCGTATCGCAATGGGGGCACGATTTTCGTCCTGAATACTTAAAACTCACCCTGCTGCACGAACAATTCCCCAACGTTCCGCGCATCGCACTGACGGCTACAGCAGACGATGTAACGCGTGGCGAAATCATCGCCAACTTGCAGCTCGACGAAGCACGCGTTTTCATCTCCAGCTTCGACCGACCCAACATCCGCTACCGCATCGTCGAAAAATCCAACGCCCGCGCTCAACTCCTCGCCTTTCTCGACGCCGAACACGAAGGCGACGCCGGTGTGGTGTATTGCCTGTCACGTCGAAAAGTAGAGGAAACGGCGGCCTTCCTGTGCGGCGAAGGCCTGCGTGCGCTGGCCTACCATGCAGGCATGGCGCACGAAGATCGCGCCAAGAATCAAGAAGCTTTTCTGAATGAAGACGGCGTGATTATGGTGGCCACCGTCGCCTTTGGAATGGGGATCGACAAACCCGATGTGCGCTTTGTCGCCCACCTCGATCTACCGAAAAGTGTGGAAGGCTATTACCAAGAAACCGGCCGTGCGGGGCGCGATGGTTTGCCCGCCAATGCGTGGATGGCGTATGGCCTGGCTGACGTTGTTCAACAGCGCCGCATGATCGACGAATCCGACGCCGACGAGCAACACAAGCGCGTCTCCGCCGCCAAGCTCGACGCCTTGCTCGGGCTGTGCGAAGCCAGCACCTGCCGCCGCGTGCGCCTGCTCAATTATTTCGGCGAAGCCAGCAACGCCTGCGGAAACTGCGACAACTGCCTAGAGCCGCCGCAAACATGGGATGGCACCGAGGCCGTGCGGAAAGCGCTCTCCTGTGTCTATCGCACCGGCCAGCGCTTCGGCGCAGGTCACGTCATCGACGTACTCCTCGGCAAAGACGGCGAGCGCGTACGCCAGTGGCAACACGACCAACTCTCTACGTTTGGGATCGGCGTGGGTATCTCAGACAAGGAATGGCGCGCCATCTTCCGCCAAATGGTCGCCATGAACCTGCTAGCCATAGACCACGCCCACGGCGCCATGACGCTCACCGAAGCCAGTAGAGCCGTGCTGAAAGGCGAAGAACGCATCGACCTGCGTCGCTACGCCGAAACGAAAAAAGGCCCGAAACCCAGCAAGGGCAAGGACCGTGGCCCAAGCAAGAGCCACAAACCAAACGCCGAACTCAGCACCGCAGGCCACGCCTTGTGGGAAAAGCTACGCGCTTGGCGCGCAGAAACCGCCAAAACCCACGGCGTCCCCGCCTACGTCATCCTCCACGACGTAACCCTTCTAGCACTGGTGGAAGAAAAACCGCATAACACCGATGGACTGCGCCAGATTCCGGGGATTGGGGCGCATAAACTGGAGACTTATGGGGAAGCGTTGTTGACATTGCTGTCGGCATAATGAGCGGCCTTTAAGCTAAAATCACACCCCACGCTACTCTTAGCAATCCAGTGCGCCGAGAATGCAACCTACCTCAGCTTTTTTACTTCAACCTCTATAAGGGAATATATGCGTAAGAATGTACAACTGTTTTCTATTAAAACGCTGTTGATAATTGCATCCGTTTTTACAACCAGTCAAGCCTTCGCCCTGTGCCCTGGCGAACCTCCCGGGATTCATATACCCGGTGGTGCACCCCGAGGAGTTATTCCCCCTAATACCACTCTTATTAAGGGGAGAAATTATTTCTCCGCTGATCGCTCACTTTTCTTAGTTTTTCAAAAAGATTCCAACTTAGTTCTTTATAAACGAATTTCCTGCAAACCGAGCAAACACAAAGCTATTTGGAGTACTCGTACAGCAGGAACTCTCGCTAAAACTGCAGTTTTTCAAGCGGATGGCAATTTAGTAGTCAAATACGATGGCAAAGTTTTTTGGAACTCAATTGCTGAAGCTAAGGAACGTGATCAACACTGGTACGACAAATTACCGCCTTACGGTATTGATAGCCAGACATATACAAATCAATTTCACAAACCGCAGCTGGTTATACAAAATGATAATAACCTCGTGATCTATGATGGTAGTGGCAGGCCGTTATGGGATTCACAGACAGCAGCACATTAATTACTGCTGCCAATAAGCCGACACTTTGCCCCAATTAGTACCTACCTACGGGAGGGTAATTCGAGGACTTAGTTATTGGCGCTAGCCTTAAAAAACACCCTGAAGATCGCCATTCCATGCGGGTCTCCAGGGTGTTTTGGCAAACTCAAAACAGCAAATAAGGCCAAGCAAGTATATTTTCAGATTAGATAAAAATAAATTCGAGCCTGACCTTTTAATCACCGGCAGCGAAAGAGAGTCTCAATTGAACGCAGATCAAACGCTCGAAGCATTACGCGCCACACTCACGGGGGCTTTACCTTTCCCAGAGATCGTCGGTCAGCTCATCGCCAATGGTGTTGAGTACTACCACGTCGATTTCGTATATAAATCGTTCACTTTCTACAGTGCTGCTGGTGCTGTGTCGGTTGCCCCGCTCTCATTTGAGGACCTGCCCGCCGTCGCGAGCGAATTTGATGCGCAGAAGCTGCGTGCAGCCATCATTGATAGCCAGTAGAACGGACAGAATTTCAGAGCTTTTTGCCACCGTGTGGTCGAGGCTGGCGTCCAAAGCTACTTCGCTTTTTTACGCGGGAAAGCGCGTCACATACCTTGGTCGACAAGGCGATCAGCACACCGAGTGGTTTCCTTGTGCAGAGCCTAGTACCGACGCGTACCTTTAGGCCTGTGCAAATTTCCATTCTCTTGTTTAATGCTTCGCCAACTCATCCTTCAAGATGACGTGTTAAAGCGTGTCCCTTAATTCAACATTTAGGCCCTCATCTCATGAATCCAGAAACCATTACTACTTCTCAAATTATTAACAGCTTCACTGCCAAGCATTGGTGCAACTTTATTGCAGCAATTTTCGCTGTTATAGGGGCTGGCTATTGGGTTGGTCAGCGAGTGGCTGAATCTCAATACCTTTCACAGCTAGTAAACCTCAACATCATTAATGAGCAGACTCAAAACAAGCTCGCAGTCGCTCAGGCGCAAATTCAAACAACATTAATCACATCTGCTCAAATGAAGAATTTACTCGAGCGGTCGCAGCAGACAATTGAAGAAAAGTCCAGCGAGGTAGCCAAACTTACAGAAGCACTTGGCCGTTCAAATAATTGCGCGTTTATTCACCAAGAAATTATCGACACAAAGAAGGCATTGGAAGGCACGGGGTCAATGATAGTTTTATCCGACCACCCGGATTGGAAAGAAAATCAGAAAGAAAGAAAAATCATGCTTGAGCAACGTCTAAACGGATACCAGCAACAGCTTGGCGTTTGCAACAAATGATCTAATAGCAATGCTAATTTCTATCTAGCAAACATTAGATGCCTAAACCACAAACAATCACCCGCTAGGTTAACCATCCTCATCTATAGCCTGACACCACGACCCCACGTCAACGCCAACTTTTTGCTCCCCGACCCTTGAAATACCCAAATCCGTCCCAATTTCGCATCAGTCATTAAGGGAAAACCCCAGGGAGAAGCACTGATGCACGAAAACAACCCCAGTCAAAATGATCAATCCGCTACGGCGGAAGAGCTCGTTCACACGCTGGACGCTATGGAGCAGGCCGGAGAGGCAAGCGCAGAGCCGGTCTCCAGCCCTACCCTAGAGACTTTATTGCAAGAAGCTGAACTTAAAGCAGCAGAGCACCACGATGCTTGGCTACGGGCTAAGGCGGAAACGGAAAATCTGCGTCGGCGGACTCAGGAGGATATTTCCAAAGCCCACAAGTACGCAGGCGAGAAGTTCGCTATGGAAATGTTGCCGGTGAAAGATAGTCTGGAAGCGGCATTAGCAGCGGAAAGCACCACGATTGAGGCCTTACGCAGCGGTGTGGAGCTAACGCTTAAGCAATTGATCTCCGCTTTCGACAAATCCGGTTTGACCGAAATTAGCCCCGTAGGTGAGAAGTTCGACCCGCACAAGCATCAGGCGATTAGCGCCATTGAGGCTGAGGGCGAGCCGAATCATGTGCTGACCGTTCTGCAAAAAGGGTATTGCTTGAGTGAGCGGGTGATCCGCCCGGCGCTGGTGATTGTGTCTAAAGCCAAGTCAGCAGCTTGAAATATCGGTATAAAACCCAATATCAAAAACAGCGCAGTAACTGCGGCAACACACCAGAAACCATTGAAACACTGAATTTTAGTATTGAATAAAAGGGAATAGATCATGGGAAAAATTATTGGTATTGACTTAGGTACTACCAACTCTTGCGTCGCTGTAATGGAAGGCGGCAAGCCGAAGGTAATTGAAAACTCCGAGGGCACACGGACCACGCCTTCTGTCATCGCTTACGCCGATGACGGCGAAGTGCTGGTAGGCGCTGCGGCCAAGCGCCAAGCCGTGACGAACGCGAAGAACACGTTGTTTGCGGTGAAGCGTTTGATCGGCCGCCGCTTTGCGGAAAAAGAAGTGCAAAAAGACATCGACATGATGCCCTACAAGATTGTTGAAGCCGACAACAAAGACGCTTGGGTAGAAGTGCGCGGCAAGAAAATGGCGCCTCCTCAAGTCTCTGCTGACGTGCTGCGCAAGATGAAAAAAACCGCTGAAGATTATCTCGGCGAAGAAGTGACCGAGGCCGTGATTACGGTTCCTGCCTACTTCAACGACAGTCAGCGCCAAGCCACGAAGGACGCGGGCAAGATTGCCGGTTTGGAAGTGAAGCGCATTATCAACGAGCCCACTGCGGCCGCGTTGGCGTTTGGTCTGGATAAAAAAGAAGGCGACCGCAAAATCGCCGTGTATGACTTGGGCGGCGGTACGTTCGATATTTCGATTATCGACATTGCTGAAATCGACGGCGAACATCAATTTGAAGTGCTCTCCACCAACGGCGATACCTTCCTTGGCGGCGAAGACTTTGACCAACGCTTGATCGACTACGTAGTGGGCGAGTTCAAGAAGGAACAAGGCGTTGATCTGAAGAACGACGTGCTGGCCTTGCAACGTCTGAAAGAGGCGACTGAAAAAGCCAAGATCGAGCTATCTAGCGCGCAACAGACCGATATCAATCTGCCCTACATCACTGCTGATGCAACAGGGCCGAAGCACCTTGCCGTGAAAATCACCCGTGCTAAGTTTGAAAGCATTGTGGATGAGCTGATTCAGCGCACGATTGAGCCTTGCCGCATCGCCATTAAAGATGCTGGCGTAAAAGTGGGTGACATTGCTGACGTGATTCTCGTCGGCGGCATGACCCGTATGCCTAAGGTTCAAGAAAAGGTTAAAGAGTTCTTCGGCAAAGAGCCGCGTCTGGATGTGAATCCTGATGAAGCCGTGGCTGTCGGCGCTGCGATTCAAGCCGGTGTATTGCAAGGTGAAGTGAAGGATGTGTTGTTGCTGGACGTGACTCCACTTTCTCTCGGTATCGAGACGATGGGCGGCGTGATGACTAAGCTCATCAAGAAAAACACGACCATTCCAACTAAGGCTTCGCAAGTGTTTTCTACTGCGGACGACAATCAATCTGCCGTGACTATTCACGTGCTGCAAGGTGAGCGTGAAGTCTCGTCGGGCAATAAGAGCCTGGGGCAATTTAATCTGAGCGACATTCCGCCAGCACCACGCGGCATGCCGCAAATTGAGGTGGCTTTTGATATTGATTCAAACGGTATCTTGCACGTTTCCGCTAAAGATAAAGCCACGGGCAAAGAAAACCGCATCAAGATCCAAGCAAGCTCGGGTCTGAATGAGGACGAGATTGAACGCATGGTGAAAGATGGGGAAGCGCATGCTGAGGACGACAAGAAGGTGTTGGAATTGGTTGCAGCGCGTAACGCTTGTGATGCCTTGATTCACTCTGTGAAGAAAACCTTGGCTGAACATGGCGACAAGGCCGATGCTGACGAAAAAACCGCGATTGAAACAGCGCTAAAAGAGGCTGAAGAATCACTTAAAGACGGCGACAAAGAAACCATTGAAGCCAAAACAGAAAAGCTCGGCGAAGTAAGCCAGAAGTTGGGCGAGAATGTTTATGCCGAACAACAAGCGGCGGCCGGAGCTGGCGCGGGCGGCGGGCAGGAACACGAAGCAAGTGGTAAAGCCGGCGGCAAAAAAGATGAAGGTGACGTGGTTGATGCTGAGTTCACTGAAGTTACCGATAATAAGTAACTGAGCAATAACTGAGCAAGTAACGCGGAGCTAAAGTATTAGATGGTGTTAAATGCGGGGCGCGCGGAGTAAAATCCGCCCTCCGCATTTTGTTTGATTTTTATTGGCAGGCTGTGTTTTAACCCTTTTGTAACCTCCCTTTGTAACCTTCCTTACCGTACAGAAAATGGCTAAACGCGACTATTACGAAGTTCTCGGTTTGAATCGAGACGCGTCCGAAGACGAAATCAAGAAGGCCTACCGCAAGCTGGCCATGAAGCATCACCCGGATCGCAATCCGGACAATCCAAAAGCCGAAGATTTATTCAAAGAGGCGAAGGAAGCCTACGAGATGCTATCCGACGCGCAAAAGCGCGCAGCTTATGACCAGTACGGCCATGCGGGCGTGGATCAGCAATCCGGAATGGGTGGCGGCGGTGGCGGGTTTGGTGACGCCTTCAGCGATATTTTTGGTGACATTTTTGGTGGCGGCGGTGGTGGGCGTGGTGGCAATAACGGCGTCTATCGCGGCGCTGATTTACGCTACAACTTGGAAATCAGTTTAGAAGACGCCGCACGTGGAACCGAAACGCGCATCCGTATTCCCGTCATGGACGAATGCGAAGCATGCGATGGTACTGGGGCGAAAAAAGGTACTGAAGCGAAAACCTGCCCCACTTGCCACGGCCACGGCCAGGTGCGCATACAACAAGGCTTTTTCTCAATTCAGCAAACGTGCCCGAAATGTCATGGCACAGGAAAAGTAATTCCCCACCCTTGCCCCGCTTGTCACGGTAGCGGTCGAGTCAAAAAGCAAAAAACCCTTGAAGTTAAAATCCCCAAAGGAATTGATGAAGGCGATCGCATCCGTCTTTCCGGCGAAGGCGAGCCCGGCGTCAATGGTGGGCCAGCGGGCGATTTGTATGTGCAAATTCACATCAAGCCACACAACGTTTTCCAGCGCGAACAAAACGATTTGCATTGCGAAATGCCGATCAGTTTCACTGTCGCAGCGCTCGGCGGTGAAATCGAGATCCCTACACTGGACGGCATGGCCAAGATGAAAATTCCAGCTGAAACTCAAAGCGGAAAAGCATTCCGCTTGCGCGGTAAAGGCATCAAAGGCGTACGAACGCACAGCTATGGCGATTTGATTTGCCATGTGGTGATCGAAACCCCGGTGAGTCTGACCGAACGCCAGAAAGAACTGCTCCGTGAATTGGAAGCGATCAATGTCACCGATGGCAGCCGCCATAATCCACGCGCCAACTCTTGGATGGATCGGGTTAAAACATTTTTTGGATAAGCGTGGCTAGGTCACGCATCTACGGATATTGAATAACGCTAGGAGCCTTACCAGATGGGCGTTTCAAGTCACACCATGTCGAGAGGCGCATAGAATAGGGTTGAAACAGCATAAACATTACGCATATTGTATTTCGCTGCAGATACTGTAATGCTGCAGCTCTAGCCATCACATGCCTTGGGTGGCTTTGAGGGTGGATATGTAGACAACAGCCGCCAAATACAAATGGTTTCGTGCACGAATAAAAGCCACCATTTTATTAATACACTTCCGTTTTGTACGCAGCCATTGCGGAAAGTAGGCTTTTGTAAGGATGTCTATTAAACGTAGTCATGGAGAACCATATGTCCTCACCACCACTCACAACCCGTGAATTTGCATACCTCGCTGTAATTGGTGATGGGACACACCAGGATGTCACAGAAATATTGGGAATTGAGCCATCCGTTGCGTGGAATGTCGGCGAACCCAGTGAGCGTACCGGGAGAATTCAGAAGCGCATGCTCTGGAAAAAGACCAGCGGGCTCGACGACAAAGAGGAGCTATCAAGGCACATTGAGGCGCTATTCTTTATCCTTGGACAAAAGCAGAAGGAGGTCAAAGAGCTGTTCTTTCGTGGGTACGATCCATTCATCCAATGTGTTGGCTATTACCCGGAAAGTGGTCACGGAACTCACTTGAGCAGAGACATCGTCCGGCAGGCCGGACAATTGAATCTCGCAGTCGATCTCGATTTCTACCAAGTGGGTGCTCATGGACATGATGGTTAACCCGCCGCCGCTGATGACTGCCAACGTTGCAACACCATACTCATTCACTACGCTAGACGGCTTTCTATCGGCAAAAAAATTTTTGTTGAGGCACTCAAGCGCGCGGGAAAAGATTTGACGCGAGAAAAACTAATTGCTGCGCTGGAAAGTATGACGAATGTTGATATCAACGGCTTCTGGGTTAATTTTTCTGCAACCAACCACAATGCCTCAAGCTTCGTGAATGTCACAATGATTACTAAGGGTAATCAATTCGTACATTAGCTCCGTTTTTCATAGGCAGTAATCAACAATCTCCACTAAACACCTTACAGTCAAAACTGAGTGCCCGCAGCATTTCTGGTATTCTTCAAACCGTAACAAAGGCAGGCTCCGGCTCCGGTTCGGAACAAAGCACAATAAAGCGTCAAAATGAACGCCAGAGGGGTGAATAACATGACTTTAATTAAAACTAAAAATCCGTTGTGGGTGGCCGTTGTTTGTGCCCTTTGGCTGGCTTTCCCAGCGCTTGCTGAAACAGGGGTGGATGCTAAAACCATACGCATTGGGCAATCTGCTGTGCAGTCCGGCCCTTTGGCTGAGAATGGCTTGTATTTCACGACGGGCGTGAAACTGTATTTTGAACAAGTGAATGCCATTGGCGGTTTGTTTGGTAGAGAACTTGAACTCGTCACGCTAGATGATGCTGGCGACACTAAACGCACCGTACAAAACACCCAAAAGCTGCTGGATGAAGAAAAGGTGTTTGCACTCATCGGCTACACCGGCACTGGCCCTGTCATGGCCGCTTTGCCGCTTATCGAAAAAGCTCGCATCCCACTAATCGGGCCTTACACGGGTGCAGAAGCATTACGTGCTCCCAATCGTTGGCTATTCCATGTTCGCGCTAGTTACAGCGATGAATTAACGAAGCTGGTCCAGCAGCTCGTTACAGTAGGAAATAAAAACATTGCCGTGGTTTCCACCGACGACAATTTTGGCAAAGCAGACATGAAAAGTGCAGAAGAGGCACTGGCCAAATACAAGCTGCAACCCGTAGCACAAGCGACCCTTGATAGCACAAAGTTGGACGCAAAAAAAGCGGTTGAAACCATCTCTAAAGCTAAGCCCGGCGCCATTATCCTCGCCATGGACAGCCCCGCTTCTGTTGCTTTTATCAAAGAATATTTGCGTCAATTTCCCTACGAAAAACCTCAGTTCTTTGGCCTATCTGTCATTAGCCCTGCTTATTTGCGTAAAGAACTAGATCAAAACTCGGCAGGAATTACGATTGCTCAGGTTGTACCTTCACCTTGGAGCGGCAAATATGGCGTTGTGCGCGCCTACCGTGATGCGCTGGCACAAACCTTTGGCGTAGTAAAAAAATATCGTGAATCACAAGCTAAGGCTAGCCAGCAAGAACCCCATCACGCCGCGTTAGAAGGCTGGATTGCCGCCAAAGTGTTAGTGGCCGGCATGCAGCGCGCGGGCAAAGATTTGACGCGTGAAAAGCTGGTCACTTCGCTAGAGGGCATGCGTGATTTTGATACCGGGGGTTACCACGTTGAATTTACGTCCGGCAAACATGTGGGCTCAAGTTACGTGGATTTATCTATCATCCGAACGAACGGGCAACTAGCGCAATAAAAAAGCAGGCGTACTAAACAAGTGCACTAAAATAAAAAAGGGTGGCTGAGGCCACCCTTTTTTATTTGTTCGTATTTTTTGCTCTTACTTTTGTTTGCTCTTACTTTTTTGGTCTTACTTATAAAGATCCCGGCTTCAAGCACGCCGCCATTCTGTAACGCCTCCCGGTTTATCTTCCAGCACTATGCCTGCCGCCATTAGGGTTTGCCGAACACGGTCGGCTTCTGCATAATTTTTAGCCATTTTTGCTGCGTGTCGTGCCGCAATGTGCGTATCAATTTCCGCAACGCTTAAACCACTTGATTGTTCGCTGGTCGTGGTGGCTTGTAAAAACACGGCCGGGTCACGTTCCAACAAGCCTAACAAACCCCCTAGGGCCTTTAATAGGCTGACTGACTTTACAGACTCTGTTTTATTGGCTTCATTCGCCAACTCAAACAACACAGAGATGGCTTCTGCGGTGTTGAAGTCATCGTCCATCGCCGCGCGAAACTTGGCAGCATGCGGCTCTTCCCAATCAATAGTTATTGCCGATGGGGTAGCCACTTTAAGCGCAGTATATAGCCGCGTGAGCGAGGCACGCGCATCATCAAGATGGGCGTCAGAGTGATTCAAAGGACTACGGTAATGAGCGCGCAGAATAAAGAAACGCAGCACTTCCGCATCGTATTGTTTGAGCACTTCACGGATGGTGAAAAAATTACCCAGCGATTTCGACATTTTCTCGTCGTCGACGCGCACAAAACCATTGTGCATCCAATAATTAACAAAAGGATGCTGATGCTTGGTACATGCTCCGCTGCGCGAGCTGGATGAACTCGGCCTTAGCGCTCCTTCACTCTGAGCAATCTCATTCTCGTGATGGGGAAATTGTAAATCTTGCCCACCGCCATGAATATCAAAGTGCGTACCCAGTAGCTCGGAACTCATGGCTGAACATTCAATATGCCAGCCAGGCCGACCGATGCCCCAAGGAGATTCCCACTTGGCCTCGGCTGGTTCCTCGGCTTTGGCATGTTTCCAAAGAACAAAGTCCAGCGGATCGTTTTTCCCTCCCGCTACTTCAACCCGTTCACCCGCACGTAAATCCTCTAGCGATTTTCCTGATAAGCGGCCATAACCTTCAAACTTACGTACGGAATAACAAACGTCTTGATTGGCCGCCACATAGGCATAACCATTCGTTTCTAAGAGGCTAATAAGCCGCTGCATGGCAGGCACGTATTGCGTAGCGCGCGGTTCAAAATCTGGCTTCATGACACCGAGAGCAGCCGCATCTTCATCCATAAAGCCGATATAGCGCTCGGTTAAGGCATGAATGGATTCACCATTTTCCTGCGCGCGCTTGATGATTTTGTCGTCAATATCGGTGATATTGCGAACATAGACGACCTTATAGCCGGAAGCCCGCAGCCAACGCGCGACCATGTCGAAGACGACCAATACCCGGGCGTGTCCAAGGTGGCAATAGTCATACACCGTCATGCCACACACATACATGCGGACAAGATGGGGGTCTATGGGTGTAAAAGTTTGTTTGTCACGCGTGAGCGTGTTGTGAATTTTCAGCATTTATTGCAAAACGGAGGAAATATTATTAACGACGGTAATTGTTGGTGTTGCATAGCCGTCGTTCTTGATAGAATGACAGGTCATTCAAATACATCTGGCGAAAAGTATAACATGAGCTCACTCTCTACTGCCCGTTCCGTTAGCCACTTTCCAGCGTTTTACCCAACCTCTTTTTCAGCCCAAACAAAGCATAGTACAGAGCCCACTACAGTGCTTGGCTCCTTGCGAATTTGCAAAATCAGCACACTTAGCGCACTTATTTTAGCCTCTACACTTTTCGCACTACCCCTCGCCGCGCAGGCGAACACACTGCAAGACGCTAACCGTCTTTTCACGCAAGGTCAGTTAGGCCCCGCTCTGGAAAAAACAGAATCAGCCCTCGCCGCCAAGCCACGTGATGCTCAAGCTCGCTTTCTCAAGGGCTTGATTCTGACTGACATGAATCGTCATAACGACGCGATTGCCATCTTCACCAAACTCACTGAAGATTTTCCTGAACTGCCCGAGCCCTACAACAATTTAGCCGTACTTTACGCGCAACAGCGCCAGTTTGAAAAAGCGAAAACTTCGCTAGAAATGGCGATTCGCACGCATCCCTCATACGCAACTGCGCACGAAAATCTGGGTGACATTTACGCGCGCATGGCCAGCCAAGCTTACGACAAAGCCTTGCAGATTGATTCCTCCAATGCCAGCGTGCAAACCAAGTTATCCATGATTAAAGAACTCATGGGATCGCCAACGCGTCCGGCGATAGGTTCCAAAACAACAAAAACACCTTTTGCAACGGTGGCTGTAGCAACACCAGAGCCAAAACCAGCATCAGCACAAGCCACAACACCAACGCCTGAAACAAAACCTGTACAGCCGGCAGTTCAGCCCGCACCAGCCACTGCGCCTACCGTACAACCAACAGTTCAGCCAACTCAACCCGCAGTTGAGCAAAAACCGGCTGCTGCTGGCAACCAAGACGTCGAGAAAGCCATCAATGCTTGGGCCGCTGCTTGGTCTAAGAAAGACGTAAAAGCTTACCTAGCCGCTTACGCTAAAGACTTTAAAACGCCTGGCGGAGAACCCCGCGAAGAATGGGAAGGTGAGCGGGGAAAACGCATCAACAAGCCCGGCGCTATCCAAGTTAGCGTAGAAAATCTACAAGTCGCCATGGACAGTAAAGATCGCGCTACGGTGAAGTTTCGCCAATCGTATCGTTCGGCATCACTTAAAACGGGTAGCAACAAAACCTTGGTATTGGTTAAACGCGATGGTAAGTGGTTAATTCAGCAGGAACGCGTTGGCAGCTAATGATTGGAAACGCATGTCTCTCAAGGCTCCGCACGGCATTTTTAATTGCCGCCTGCGGAGCACTGAGTTTTACAAGTTGCAACGTCGCTTTTGCAGCAAAAGATAAGCCTAAAAATGCTGTAAAACAGAGCGCTAAGCTTTCTAAAAACACCACGAAAATCACCACGAAAAAAGTTGCCAAACGTGCTAAAAAACCGGTGATTGTTTCGAACAACGCCTCACTACTCACTACTGCGCCCTCTTTCAATTCCTCCACTTCCCCCTCTTCCTCACCGCCTATTAGCTTAGGCACATCTCCAACTTTAACGCCCGGCAAAACCTATTCAGATTCCGGCCCAGAGCCGCAACTGGCGCGGGTCTTCAAGGAGGTAGAAGGAAACCGTCTTGATGAAGCCATGCGTGAAGTGGAGTCGCTGTTAAAGTCCTACCCAAATTTTCGTCTCGGTCATCTTATTCGAGGAGACCTATTATTAGCCCGTGCGCGACCGATCACCGCCTTCGGTGGTGGGAGTAATGCGCCCGCAAACAAGCTGACTGATCTACGTGATGAAGCCATTGCGCGCCTCAAAGGCTATCGCGAAAAACCTCCAGCCAACTATGTGCCACGCTACCTACTACAGCTTCAGCCAGAACAGAAATACGCTGTCGTTGTCGACACTCAAAAAGCGCGCCTTTACCTCTATGAAAATGTAAACGGCCAGCCGCGCTTTGTAGCGGACTATTACATCTCGCACGGCAAAGCAGGCGGAAACAAACTGCGCGAAGGTGACATGAAAACCCCGATCGGCGTCTATCACGTAACCGGCAATTTATCGGGCCAAAAACTGGGTGATTTTTATGGCAGCGGTGCCTACCCCATTAGCTACCCTAACGAGTGGGACAAACGCCAAGGGCGAAATGGCCATGGCATCTGGTTGCATGGCACACCATCAGATACGTTTTCTCGCCCTCCCCGCGCCTCTGAAGGCTGTGTTGTGCTTGCCAATCAAGACCTAGATGCTTTAGGTAAAACGCTGCAAATTGGCACTACGCCTATCATCATCTCTAACAGCATTGAATGGCTCTCGCTCGACGATTGGCAAGCAGAGCGCACCACGCTGCAAAAGAGTATTGCCGAATGGCGCGCTGACTGGGAAAGCTTAGACACCGATAAGTATCTGCGCCACTACGCCAAAAACTTTAAGGCTGGGAATCAAAACTTGGTGCAATGGACAGCGCAAAAACGCCAAGTAAACGTAGGTAAAAAATGGGCTAAAGTGGCAACAAATAACGTCAGTATGTTTCGTAACCCCGGTACAGAGGAAATGGTCGTAGTCACTTTTGACCAAGACTATCGCAGCAGCAATCTGAGCAATCAAATGAAAAAGCGCCAGTACTGGGTGAAAGAAGAAGGCACTTGGAAAATTATTTATGAGGGCGCCGCTTAGTTTTTAAGTGCGTCATACTTTGGTATGTTTGGGTTTATTTTTTAACTTTTTAGAGAGTACATCATGAAAAAACTAGCGGCACTGATTTTTACCTTCGGCCTTAGCGTTGGCCTCTCCTTAACTGCATTAGCAGCCAATCCAGTTGTTGAAATGAAAACCAACATGGGCACGATTACGATAGAGCTGAACCAAGAGAAAGCGCCCAATAGCGTTGAAAACTTTCTTCAATACGTTAAAAGTGGTTTCTATACCAACACCATTTTCCATCGCGTGATTGAAGGGTTCATGATTCAAGGTGGCGGCTTTGAAGTGGGTATGAAAGAAAAATCCACCAGCTCCCCAATCAAGAACGAAGCCAACAATGGCCTCAAGAACGAGCGTGGCACTATTTCAATGGCGCGCACAGGCAACCCTCACTCCGCTACCGCCCAGTTTTTTATCAATGTTCAAAACAATGCTGCACTTAACCACGTTTCCCCTGAGCTTAACTGGGGTTATGCCGTGTTCGGCAAAGTAACGAGTGGTATGGATGTTGTGGATAAAATTAAAGCCGTAAGAACGGGTAACGAAGGCATGTTTCAGAACGTTCCATTGGAACCTGTGGTTATCCAATCAGTGAAGCTAGTCGACACAACCAAGCCCGAAACTAAAACAGACATGAAGCCAGAGACCAAAGCAGAGCCTAAAGACGCCAAAGTAGAGGCGAAGGCAACAACTAAAACCGAAACAAAATCCACCACCCCCGCAAAATAACAGGAGCAAAAGATGGTTAAGCTGCAAACAAATCACGGCACGATTACCCTAGAACTCAATGCCGACAAAGCACCAGAAACCGTAAAAAACTTTCTTGCCTATGTCGAAGCAGGTCACTACGACAACACCATTTTCCATCGTGTGATTGATGGCTTTATGATTCAGTGTGGTGGATTCGCCCCTGGCATGGAACAAAAACCCGTTGGCGCGCCCATTCAAAACGAAGCGCAGAACGGCCTCAAGAACGAACGCGGCACTATCGCCATGGCGCGTACTGGCGATCCTCACTCCGCCACAGCACAGTTCTTTATCAACGTATCGGACAACGGCTTTCTCAACCACACCTCACCCAGTGGCCAAGGCTGGGGTTACTGCGTATTTGGTAAAGTCGTGGATGGTTTAGACGTCGTCGAAAAAATTAAATCCGTCAAAACCAGCGACTCAAGCTTTCATCAAAACGTACCCGTTGAAGATGTCATCATCGAAAAAGCAACGGTTGCTTAAAGCATCGAGCAACATGCAGATTGTGAATAAAGGGCGCCAGTTTAAGCGCCCTTTATTTTATGCGCCGCTTACGTAACGCAGTTTGAATCACACTTTATGACGACTCTTTTCATCTCTGATCTTCACCTCTGCCCATCACGACCAGAAATCAACCAGATTTTTTTCCGGTTTCTTTCCGGCCCAGCACGCAACGCCGAAGCGCTTTACATCCTCGGCGACCTATTTGAATACTGGGCAGGTGACGACGACCTAACCGATCCATTCAACCAACAAGTCTGCACTGCCTTACGCGCCCTAAGTGGCTCTGGTGAGCACGGCGTTCCCCTGTTTTTTATGGCGGGCAATCGAGACTTCCTGATTGGAGAAGCTTTTGCCAAAGCAGCAGGTTTAACACTACTGCCCGACCCCACGCTCATTAACCTCGCGGGCAAACCCACCTTATTGATGCACGGTGACACCCTCTGCACCGACGATGCGTCCTACCAACACTTCCGCCAACAAGTACGCACCCTAGAATGGCAAGCCACCTTTCTGGCCCAGCCCTTGAGCGCACGCAAAGCACAAATCGAAGCCATGCGTCGCGAAAGCGAAGTGCAGAAAAGTATCAAAGCAATGGAGATTATGGATGTGAATGCAGAAGCCGTTGCGGAAGCACTACGCGCACACGGCTACGCAAGGCTGATTCACGGCCACACACACCGAGCAGCGCATCACACACTCACCGTGGATGGCCGTCAATGCGAACGCTGGGTGCTAAGCGACTGGTATGAAAACGGCAGCTATCTCGCTTGTGACGAAAATGACTGCCGTTCTATGGTGGTTACTTGAAATAACAAGTTTCAACCGTGGTTAGACCAGCTTCAATCCTCGCAACAAATCAGTTTTCAAATCATCAATCGATTCCAGCCCCACCGCAACGCGCAACAAACTTTCCTTGATGCCCGCAGCAGCCCGTGCTTCGGGCGTTATGCGGCCATGCGTGGTGCTGGCGGGGTGTGTGATGGTGCTCTTGGTATCACCGAGGTTGGCGGTAATCGAAATCAGCTTGCTCGAATCCACCACGCGCCATGCCTCTTCCCTGCCGCCCTTCACTTCAAAGGAGACTATTGCACCGCCGGATTTTTGTTGGCGTTGCGCGAGTGCTTGGTCGGGATGCGAGTCTAGGCTGGGGTAATACACACGGGTGACTTGCGGTTGCGCTTCTAGCCAGCGTGCTAATACCAACGCACTCGCTGACTGGGCTTCCATACGAAGACGCAGCGTTTCCATGCCTTTCAAAATAATCCACGCATTGAACGGCGAAATAGATGGCCCTGCGGTTCGCAAAAAGCGCACCACTTCATCGGTCAGCACTTTTGGCCCAACGACGGCCCCACCAAGTACACGACCTTGGCCGTCGAGATATTTGGTGGCGGAGTGAATGACTAAATCAGCGCCCAGTTCTAAGGGCTTTTGCAGCACGGGTGTGCAGAAGCAGTTATCCACGACCAGCAGCACGCCTGCCGCGTGGGCAACTTCTGCCAACGCGGCAATGTCGTAAATCTCCATTAATGGATTGGAGGGCGTTTCGATAAACAACAGCTTGGTGTTGGGCTTTATAGCGGCGCGATAGTCAGCCGGTTTGTTGCCAGCCACAAAGGTGGTTTCAATTCCAAACTTAGAAAAAACGCCGCCGAATAGCTGTTGCGTAGAGCCAAAGATGCCACCGGACGAAACAATATGCTCGCCTGATTTCATTAAGCCCATGACGGTCGACAAAATAGCAGCCATGCCGGAGGCCGTTGCTACACAAGCCTCTCCGCCCTCTAAGGCGGCAAGGCGGTCTTGCATCATGGTGACTGTGGGGTTGGTAAAGCGTCCGTAGACGTAGCCTTGCTCTTCACCTGAAAAGCGCGCCGCAGCTTGGGCGGCATTGTTAAACACAAAGCTGGAGGTGAGGTAGAGCGCTTCGGAATGTTCATTGAACTGACTGCGCTGAATACCGGCGCGGATGGCGAGTGTGTCCCCATCGTAGGTCTCGTATTCTTTGTGTTCCAAATCAGCTTCGTTATTTGTTTTTTCGCTCATGATTTATTTACCATCGTATTACGTGTTTTATGCTTATTAGCTTGCCCATAAAAAAACCCGGCGCAGCTAGAGCAACCGGGTTTTGGCCTCTTTAGCTGCATTTATAAAGCGCCCGCAAGCTGAATCAAATCGGCGCAATTGGAAATTACACGAGGCGTTCTAGCCTGTCAATTGACCTTCATCGACAATTAATTAGGAACAACCAAATTCAGATCAAGCTGAGCACCGCTATGTTCGTCTTGGTTGCTGTTATCACCGTTGCGTTTATTTTCCACGTTCGCTAAGTATTCAGGGCTAACGTCGCCGGTAACATAAATGCCATCGAAACAGGATGTTTCAAAGTGCGTAATGCTGGGGTTGATGGAATGCACGGCGGCTTTCAACGCATCCAGATCTTGATAAACCAAACCATCAGCGCCAATCTCGGTGCAGATTTCTTCGTCTGTTCGGTCACAGGCAATCAACTCGCCGCGCGTCGGCATATCAATGCCGTAAACATTCGCGAAGCGCACCGGTGGCGCTGCAGAAGCGAAATATACTTTGCGTGCACCCGCATCGCGCGCCATCTGCACAATTTCTCTACTCGTCGTCCCACGCACAATTGAGTCATCTACCAACAGCACATTTTTACCTTTGAACTCTTGCGCAATGGTGTTGAGTTTTTGGCGTACTGATTTTTCTCTCTCTGCTTGGCCGGGCATGATGAAGGTGCGACCAATGTAGCGGTTCTTCACAAACCCTTCGCGGTACGGCAGATTCAGCCGAGTGGCCAATTCCATTGCGGAAGGACGACTGGAATCAGGGATGGGAATAACTGCATCAATCTCGATATGCGGCAAGGTGTGCTTTATTTTTTCCGCAAGGTACTCGCCCATCTTCACACGCGTCTCATAAACCGAGATGCCATCCATCAACGAATCGGGCCGTGCGAGATACACATATTCAAACATGCACGGCGCACGCACGGTGCGCTCTGCACATTGCTTGCTGTGGAAGTTGCCTTGAATATCCACCACCACGGCTTCGCCGGGGGCGACATCACGCATGATTTGAAAACCCAGCGTATCGAGCGCAACACTCTCGGATGCCACCAGATATTCATTGCCTTCGTCGGTTCCATTGCGGCCAATAATCAGCGGACGAATGCCATACGGATCCCGGAAAGCCAGTAAGCCGTAACCGGCGATCATCACAACCACGGCATAAGCGCCCTGCACGCGGCGATGCACGCCTGACACAGCTTTGAAAATAGTCTCTGCATCTAGCTGATAACCCGTCGCAGCGGCTTGCAATTCATGAGCCAGCACGTTGAGCAGTACTTCCGAATCAGAATTGGTATTGATGTGCCGCAAATCTTGCAGAAACATCTCACGCTTTAATTCTTCAGCATTGGTGAGATTGCCATTGTGGGCAAGCATCAAACCAAAAGGAGAGTTCACGTAGAAGGGTTGTGATTCTGCGGCACTCGTTGCAGAGCCAGCCGTAGGATAGCGGCAATGGCCGATGCCCCAGTTTCCGGCCAAGCTTCGCATGTTGCGGGTGCGGAAAACGTCACGCACCAAGCCTTGGCCTTTGTGCATGTGGAACACGCCAGTTTCAGCGGTTGCTATGCCGGCTGCGTCTTGGCCGCGGTGCTGCAAAACTTGCAGGCCGTCGTAGAGCAGTTGGTTAACGGGCGTCGTTGCAACAACACCTAAAATTCCGCACATCCTGATTTACCTATCGATAT
>Ga0209181_10002832_pt1 | contig 27812 bp, 22 predicted proteins | sample MAT05_FD_187208 | JGI IMG/M metagenome (GOLD analysis project Ga0209181, IMG submission 187208) | Freshwater microbial communities from Lake Fryxell liftoff mats and glacier meltwater in Antarctica - MAT-05 (SPAdes) (version 2) | ecosystem: Environmental > Aquatic > Freshwater > Ice > Liftoff...
GATGGAGGCTTTGGGGCTGGCGCGTAGGATTTCGTCTAGGCGGCGGCGCGTGGCATCGACATCGACATTCAGTCGTTCGAGCATTTGCGGGATCACGCCGTCCACTTGTTCGAGAAGGGCGAGCAGGATATGTTCGGTATCGACTTGGTTGTGTCCATACCGTTGTAAGATTTCGGCGGCACGCTGCGCCGCATCTTGGGCACGCTCGGTAAATCGGTCAAAACGCATCATGAGGATTAAGCCCTGTTATTGATCAACTTAAGATCAAGTATAAACTTTAATCCGTCAACGTAAAAACAACGTTGGTGTGGCGTGAGCAATTTGTAGGAGTCGGCGTTTACCTTTACCACTGGTGTGCTTTGGGTTATGCTTTTTCACAATGATGTCCTTGAGTACCATTTTCAGAAAGCAAAAATGGATGAACCCACAATCGCGAATCATGGCGCTCCTTGTGTTGGGCGTACTCTTGTTGACCATTCCCCGTCTGGCGTTGGCGCAAGACGCGACATTGCAACCGCTGCCCACCGTACCCGGCATGATGGCGACATTGACGCCGACCAACCCAATCCTCATCCCCGTGTTTCGCACTTTGCCGCCGCTGCCGGTCGTGCCCAGCACCGTGCCGCTCTTGACGGTCACCACCGCCGTCAGCGCCGCGACATTGCAACCGCTGCCTACCGTGCCCAGCATGATGGCGACGTTAACGCCGACCAACCCGCCGATTGTCATCCCCAGATTCCGCACCTTGCCGCCGTTGCCGGTCTCCCCGTCGCCATCCCCGACGTTCGCGCCCGGTATGCCGACCAACACCCCCGCGCCGACGCTTCCCCCAACACAGGTGCCCGCACTCAGCTTCCCCGCCTTGACGGGTGCCTATGCCGTCGGCATGACGCGCCGCGCGTATACCGACCCGGTACGGTTTGAGGACTTTTCCCCCGATCCGTTGGACTTCCGACGGGTGCCCGTGACCTTCTTTTATCCGGCTGTGCCCGCGCCCGACGCCCAACGTGGGGATTATGGCAACGAGCGCGAACTCAGCTTATTTCAGCAATATTATGGCATTCGGACGACGTACTCACTAGTATTGCGCCCCAATTTTTATGTCGATGCGCCCGCCAGCGCAGGGGCTTTCCCGGTGTTGTTGTTTATGCCCGGTTTAGGCTCCCCGACTCTCCTTTATCGTTCGATCTTGGAGCAAATCGCCAGTCATGGCTACATCATTGCGGTGATCGATCCCGTCTACAGCAGCTCCTTCTCGGTGTTCCCCGATGGCACCTTTGCGGTGGCGAATCGGGCGAATTTGGATAACCCCACAGACGAAACGGTGGATCTGGTGTTTCAGTCATGGATGGCGGATGCCAACTTGGTGTTGACCCTGTTAAGCGATGTCAATGCCAACGACCCCTTGCTCGGCGGTCGGCTCAACTTGGAAAAACTGGGTGCCTTTGGGCATTCGTTTGGCGGTGCCGTCGCTGTTCAATTGGCGCATGACAACAATCGCGTGCTGTCGGCGCTCAATATGGATGGGAAATTGCAGGGCAGTATCGTCGCCGAGGGGATCGCTAAACCGGTGATGCTGATTTTGTCGGAACAATCGCAAACCGGGGCGTTGGCGGAGTTGAGCGATGAGAATTTGGCGTTTTCGGGCTTGACGCGCGACCAACTGAGCGAATTGCTCGCCACCTTGCTGGCGGAATGGCAAGCCCTGTTGACGAGCGCGCCGCGCGCTTATCAGATCGTGCCGGCGGGGTCGATCAATCCTTCCTACCTGACCGATTTAGGGATCCTGCGGACATTGCTGCCGCAAGCGATCACCGATGATGTCTTGGGGGCGATTGACGGCACGCGCACCATTGACATTGTGACTGACTACACGACCGCCTTTTTTGACTCTACCTTGCAAGGCATCCCTTCGCCGCTGCTAGAGGCGGCGTCGGCAGATTATCCCGATGTTGATTTCACGCGGTTTAGCCGCTAGGGGGAGTCCCTTTCGCAAGCGGTCGGGGCAGGGTCGTTGAGTCTGTTGCAAAAGGGTTCTGCGTGCACCGGACGCGCCGTTGCGCGTCCCTGCAATGACGTCTTTCGTAGGGGCAACCCAATGTGGTTGCCCGACTTTTGCAATAGAATCGTCGTTCATGCCCCGACCGTGATCACGGGGGGAGATGCCGATTTTAGCGGGTGGCGGAACTGGTAATCGCATCCATCAAACTTTGGACGCTGAGGGGTTTGGGCAAAATTTGCAAGAAACCGTCACTGGCAGCGCGATCATGGTCGCTATTGTTGAGGAAGTTTGCCGTCATCGCAATGACCGGAATGCTGCGCAGCGCAGGGGTGGACTTGATCTGTTTGATCAGTTCCCAACCGTTCATCTCTGGCATCAACAGATCCGAGATGATCAAATCGACGGGGGTGGTTTCCAAAACTTGTAAGGCTTGCACCCCATTGTGCGCGCTGTGAACTGTTGCCCCGTGCGCCGTCAAGATCAGCGATGTCATCCGCACGCAGGCGAGATCATCATCCACGACCAAAAGACTCTGTCCCATGAGGGGGGTTTTTCCATTTGACATGATGTTGCCTCACCTTATATGCGGGTTACGCATTGAAAACAAATGATAAATCAACTCAAACTTAACCTTTTCTCATTGTAGCTTAACTTTTTGGCAAAAAATAGTTGTTTCATTGGGGATTCGTGAACTTTTTGTGAATTTTTCAGCAATTCCTTAATTATGCTTAATTCTTGCCATGCGATTGTTCAGTTTGCCACAATCAGGGACAACAGTGGTCAATTTCTTTTGCAATCATTTGGAGCGGGTGTTATTATAGCTCCGTTTATCACAATCGACGGTTTCACAACTAGACGACCCGATGGCGCTCAGCGCATACGCGAGGACATGACACATGAGTTTGGTGAATGAGTGGGCATTTATTGGCTTGTTTATGGCGGTGGCATGGTTGCTGCCAACGGCACCGCTGGCGGTTGCATGGATATTTCAGCCGCGAAAGCCCAACGCCATTAAGATGCAGACCTACGAATGCGGCGTCGAGACGGTCGGCGATACGTGGGTACAGTTCAAAGTTCAGTATTACATTTACGGTCTCATCTTTTTGGTGTTTGACATCGAACTGATCTTCTTGTTCCCATGGGCGATGGCATACCGCCAACTTGATTTCTTCGCGTTTGGCGCGGGGGTGTTGTTTATTTTCTTCCTCGCGGATGGGCTGATCTATGCGTGGCGTAAAAACGCGCTGGAATGGGCATAGACGGCGGGGACATCGGGCAGTTGTTTTTGATGCGAAAATGCGGCGAACAAACAGAGTCTTGGGTGTGCGCCGCTGAGTGGTGCCAGATGCCTCGACCATAAACAATTATAAGTGGTGGTAAGCATTCCCACGCCTAAAGGCGGGGGCTTTTAGCCCCAGTGCTTACCAGACTCAGCCCGCAAGGGCGACGTTAGGACTGAATAGATAGGCACTTCGGAATCCCTCACAAGTTCCGAACTCTGCGGGGAGTGATTAAACAGGTGATTGGGAAAAGCCAATGTCGCTCACATGAAACCAGTTGCTCACTTTGTCGATGTGAACTTTACCCCGCGCAAGCGGGGCCGGTTTGACCGTTTTCCAGAGGGTACTTAAAAAACGGTCTCCCTTCGGGGATACACCCATCAGACGGTTACACTTATAAGAAAGGACACGGCGCTATCCTTCCCCATGCCTGAAAGCGGGGGTATCTCGCGCCAATTTTGATGATGGAAACAACGTGTATCAACGTCATTGAGACTTTGGCACCGTGCCTCGTGGCGGGGGGCGCTGCGCCGGGTTTGGCAGCGTTCATCTCAACACTGCTGGGCGTGCTGCTGGTCTCGGCTTTTCCGCTTGTGCTGGTGATCATCCTCATCTGGGTGGAGCGCAAAATCGCGGCGCGCGTGCAAGACCGTATCGGTCCCAATCGCGTCGGTCCGTATGGGTTGCTTCAAAATGTGGCGGATGCCATCAAGCTGATCATCAAGGAAGACATTACCCCAGCGGGTGCGGATCGTCTCATTTATAATGCCGCCCCGATCATCGCGATGTTGTCGGTACTGCTGATTTGGGCGGTGGTGCCCTTCACACCGGTGCATATCGGCGTGGATTTGAGCATTGGCTTGCTGTACTTCGTGTCGGTCAGTTCCATCGGCACCTTAGCGATCATGATGGCAGGGTGGGCGTCCAACAACAAGTATGCGCTCCTCGGTGCCTTCCGCGTGGTGGCGCAACTCGTCAGTTATGAAGTGCCGATGGTGGTGGCGCTGCTCGTGCCCGTGTTGCTCGTCGGTAGTTTGTCGATGCAAGATATCGTGCGTGGGCAAATCGGCATGTGGTTCATTGTGCCGTGTTTCGTCAGCGCGGTGATTTTTTACATCAGCAACTTGGCGGAAACCGGTCGCGCCCCCTTCGACTTGATCGAAGCGGAGTCGGAACTGGTCGCTGGTTACAATATTGAATACAGCGGCATGAAGTTCGGCTTGTTCATGGCGAACGAATTCATGCACGCCTTTACCGTCAATCTGTTTTTCGCGCTCATCTTCTTGGGCGGGTGGTCGGGTCCGGGTGCGGAGCAAGTGCCGGTCTTGGGATTCTTCTATCTGTTCATCAAGACGGGTTTCCTCTATATTCCGTCGCTGATCTTGCGGGCTACGGTGCCGCGCGTGCGCATTGACCAGATGATGGCGTTCAACTGGAAATTCTTGGTGCCCGTGTCGATCCTCAATTTATTGATGGTGGCATTCTTGCTGCAAGTGACCAAAGCGCTGGGCATCGCCCCTGCCCTTGGCGAAACCGATTTCCTCGCCAATTTACCCCAAGCGTTGGTGCTGTTGGCGGGTAACGTGGCGCTCATCGTCGGCATCATGACGGTTTTGCGCAACAACGGACGCCGCGAACGCGCCGCCGAAGAAGCTAAACGACTACGACGGATGGCAGCATCAGGGCGCGCGATGGTACCGGCTGGCGGCACGGATTAAATTCCGCGACGATTTCATATACAAGGGAACGTTTTGACATGCTCGAACTGAACGCAGCGACAATCGCATTTTTCATCTTCAGTATCTTTCTGGTCGGGGGCGCGCTTGGCGTCGTCACCAGCAGCAACCTGATTCACGGGGCGCTGTATCTCATCATCAGCTTGTTTGGGGGGGCGGGGTTTTTCGTGTTGCTGAGCGCGCCCTTCATGGCGGCAGTGCAGGTGCTGGTCTATATCGGTGCCATCGCCGTCTTGATCATCTTCGCGGTGATGCTCACCCGCAGCATGACGCGCATGACCGAAGTGTATAATCGCCAATGGTGGTTGAGCGCCCTTGCTGGCGCTCTTCTTTTGTTAATGCTGGTCGTCGGCGTCATCTTGCCCGTTTGGGGCAATGGCGGGGCACGCCCCAATATGCCGATCAGCGATATCGTCGCGACCACCGAAGCGCTCGGGGTGGCGTTCGTCAGTGGCGATCAGTATGTGCTGCCGTTTGAGGTCGCGTCCCTGCTGCTGACCGGCGTGATGATCGGCGCGATTGTCCTCGCCCGCGATACCGAATCTTAGGAGAGGCGGCTATGGTTCCCTTGTGGATGTACTTGATCGTCGCGGCAATCGTTTTTTGTATCGGTGTCTATGGCGTGTTATCGCGCCGTAACGCCGTCGCTATCTTGATGAGTGTGGAATTGATGCTCAGCTCGGTCAACATCAACTTGATCGCGTTTTGGCGCTATACCGCGCCCGAAAACATGGCAGGGCAAGTATTTGCAGCTTTTGTGTTCGTCATCGCCGCTGCCGAAGCCGCTGTGGGTCTCGCGATTATCATCTCGATCTATCGCAACCGCCGCTCCGTCATCGTCGAAGACGTGAATTTACTGAGGGGGTAGAGTGACCGAGCGCTCCCTGCCTTGCACCCTTTTGGGCGCGGCGCTCCTCACTTATAGGAAAACCTATGGATATAAACGCATTGCTCAATGACCCGAATTTCCTACCTTGGTTGATCCCAGTCGGTCCGTTGTTGGCGTTCTTCATCATTTCGCTGTTGACCAGCCGCAGCAAGATGACCCCCGCCACCAGCGCCGCTTATGGCGGACACCATCCCGATTATGACGGAATGGACGTGCCCATCGTCACCGACCGCAGCCGCGTCGTCAGCATCATCGTCGGCATGAGCGGCGCGCTCTCCGCATGGATCCTCAGCCTCCGTGTGGTGTTTGAAGCCCTTGCCGTGCAAGACTTTGGCAAGAATGTCCTCGCCAGTAGTTTAGACTGGATGGACACCGGGCTGACCGCTTTTCGCATGGGCGTCTTGGTGGACCCCCTGACGGTGATCATGTTGATCATGGTGCCCCTGGCGGTCACGATGATCTTCATTTACAGCATTGGCTACATGGCGAACGACCCGCGCCAAGCGCGCTTCTTCGCCCTGATCAGCTTGTTCGCCGGTGCGATGCTCACGCTGGTGGTGGCGGATAACTTGCTCCTGCTGTTCTTCGGCTGGGAAGTCATGGGTGTCTGCTCGTATCTGCTGATCGGCTTCTGGTTCGAGAAGAAAAGTGCTTACAACGCTGCCATTAAAGCCTTCACCACCACCCGCGTCGCCGATGTGATCATGTTGCTCGGCATCGCCTATTTGTTCTTCAGCACGGGCACGCTCAACTTCCGCGACATCATGTACAACCCCATGCCCGGACAAGACATGGCAGCGCATGTGGAAGAAACAGGTGATCACAGCGCCGAAACTGCTGTTGCCGAAGGCGGAGCCGTTGTTGTTGAGGGTGAAGCCGCCGCTGCTGAAGGCGACCATAGCGAAACTGCTGCTGCCGAGGGCGAATATGGTAGTGAAGCACATGTCATCACCTGGGCAGCGCATTTGGGCGAAACCCCGGCGATCTTCTTTGGAGGCATCAGCGCCGCCGGTTTGATCGGCATTTTCCTCATCATCGGCACCATCGGTAAATCGGCGCAGTTCCCGCTCCATGTGTGGCTGCCCGACGCGATGGAAGGTCCGACCCCCGTCAGCGCGATGATCCATGCCGCTGCGATGGTGTCGGCAGGGGTGTACGCGGTCCTCCGCATGTATCCCGTATTTGAGGCGGGCGGTCATCCGCATGACGGCGTGTTCACTTCGCCGCTGATGCTGATGGCGGTCGTTGGCTCGGTGACGGCATTGTTCGCCGCCACGATTGCCGTCGCTCAAAACGATGTCAAGAAAGTCCTCGCCTACTCGACGATCTCGCAACTCGGCTTCATGGTCGCGGCGCTCGGCATCGGCGGGTTTGTGGCAGCCGCCTTCCATCTGATCACGCACGCCTTCTTCAAGGCGCTGTTGTTTATGGCATCGGGCGCAGTTATTCACGGGATGGAACATGGCGAACATCACGTCCACGCCCATGGGCATAGTCACGGGCATGATGATGGACACGCTCCAGCCGCACTGCCGCAAGGCGCGGGCGGCGGTCCGCTTGACCCCCGTCTGGAACTGGCGATGGATCACGGGCATGGTAGTGCCGATCATGGCGGACATGACGCGCATGGGCACGCACTCGTCACCACCCACGCCGCTCATGATGATCACGCCGAAGATCACGGGCACGCCTTTGACCCGCAAGACATGATGAACATGGGCGGTCTGCGCAAGACCATGCCCGTCACCTTTATCACCTTCTTGATCGGCGGCATGTCGCTGGCAGGGTTGCCGCTCATCACCGCTGGTTTCTGGTCAAAAGACGAAATTATCGCGGAGGCATGGTTGGGCACGACCAAAGGGTTCGGCCCGCACGCGCTCGTGTTGATCTGCTTGTCGCTGGCGGCGTTCATGACGGCGTTCTACACCATGCGGCAATTGGGCTTGACCTTCTGGGGCGATAATCGCACCGAAGAAGCCGCCCACGCCAATTTGGGGCGCGGCATCGTCAGCGTGGCGATGACGCTCCCGCTGATTATCTTGTCGTTCTTCGCCATCGTCGCTGGTTTTGTCGGTGTGTTGCCGGACTTCCCGATTTTGGGGGGCATCTTCACCCCCGGCAAGGTCGCGCCGTTTGGGGCGTTGGTCGAAAAAGCGCTGGTCAATCCGGTGCCGCATCTCAGCTTCAACATCATCCCGGTCTTGATCTCGTTCACGGTCGCGCTCGGTGGGTTGTTCCTCGGTTGGTTGATGTATTGGCGCAAGCCGCTCACCGCTGGGCAGAAAGACCCCATGATCACCATCTTGGGCGACTCCGTACATACCACGTTGAAGAACAAATACTACTTCGACGAACTCTACATCATGGTGTTCGTCAAGCCGTCGCAGTGGTTCGCCAAGAATGTTTCTTATGAATTCTTGGATAAGGGCTTGATCGACGGGTTCTTGCACTTGGTGGCGGCAGTCTTCACCTTCATCGGGGATTTGCTCAAGGTCTTGAACTTGTGGTTGATCGATGGCGTCAGCGATGGCATCCCCACCTTGATCGCTCGGTCGGGCAAGTGGTTCCGGGGCACGCAGACCGGACGCATTCAGCAATATATGCTCTTTGTTCTGATCGCTGCATTGGTGATCGGCGTGATTTTCGCGGTAACAACAGGCGTCTTGCAAGCTGCGCCGTAACGGTGTGACGGAACGGATGACAGATGGAAAATTTTAGCATTATCGGCATTGATGTACTTTCCTTTTTGGTGTTCGCTCCCGCCTTCGGCGCGTTGGTGCTCTTGCTTCTACCTCAGAACAAGACGTTGGCGCGCTGGGTGGCATTGGCGATTGCGACGATTATCGGAGGGGTCTCGGCGGCAGTTTTCTTCGCCTACAACACCTCCGTCCCGGATTTTCAATTCGTCTTGCAGCGGGAGTGGTTTCAACTGCTCGGCGCTTCATGGCACATCGGCATCGACGGCATTAGCGCCTCCATGCTGCTGCTGACGGGCTTACTGACCCCGTTGGCGATCTTGATCAGCTTCGAGATCGAAGAGCGCGTCAACACCCACATGGCGTTGATTTTGTTCTTCCAGACCGGGCTGTTCGGCGTATTCGTCTCGCTCGACCTGATGATCTTCTTCTTGTTCTACGAACTAACGCTGGTGCCGATGTATTTCATCATCAACCAGTGGGGCGGACCCAATCGCAAGTATGCGTCCACCAAATTCTTCATTTACTCGATGGGCGGCACGCTGGGCATGTTGCTGGCGACGCAACTCATCGGCTTCGCGGCGGGCACCTTCGACATCCTCACGCTGACGCACGATCCGGCGGCATGGATTATGTTGAACCCCCCCGGCGGGTTATTCCTCGGCATCGACGTGACGACCGTCAAGGCACTGGCGTTCTTGGGCTTCTTCGTGGCCTTCTGTATCAAAGTACCAGTATGGCCCTTCCATACGTGGCTGCCCGATGCCCACTCGGAAGCGCCGACCGCTGGGTCGATGCTGCTGGCGGGCGTCATGCTCAAACTGGGGGCGTATGGCTTCTTGCGGTTGGTCATCCCTCTGTTCCCCGATGTGTGGATCAGCGAATTCAACATTTTGGGAGTCACGGGCACGGTGGCGTCTTTGTTCGCCTTCCTCGCCGTTTTGGGCGTCGTCTTGGGGGCGTTCTCCGCCTTTGGACAAACGGACATCAAGCGCTTGGTGGCGTACAGCTCAGTCAATCACATGGGCTTTGTGGCGCTGGGCTTGTCGGTCACGGCGCTGGCGTATGCCCAGAATTACTTCAACGGCACCACCGAACACTTGCAAGATGCCATCCTCGCCACCAACGGCGCGGTTTTGCAAATGTTCAATCATGGCTTGACCAGCGCGGGCATGTTCTTGCTGGCGGGTGCCATTTATCACAAGACGCACACCCGCGACATGACCCAATATGGGGGGCTGTGGGTGCGCGCGCCGATTTATGGCGGCATCTTTATTTTCACCAGTATGGCGAGCCTCGGTTTGCCCGGTTTGAATGGCTTCGTGAGCGAATTCTTGGTCGTGCGCGGCGCATGGCCCGTCTTTACGGGCTTGACGATTTTCGCCATGCTCGGCTTGCTGTTCACGGGCGGCTATATTTTGAAAGGCATTCGCGGTGTGCTGCATGGACCGTTTAATTTGCACTGGCGCGATACCAATTTGGAAATCGACCGGCGCGAATTTATCGCGATTGCGCCGCTGTTGGTGCTGATCCTCATCACCGGCATTGTGCCCAACTGGGTTTTATCGGTCATCAACGCCTCGGTCACGGGGATGTTCGGCGGCACAGGCTCGTAACCACAGGACAGGGGCGATATGGACTCTATTGGTTTTCCGGTACTCAGTTTACTCATCTTTATCCCGATTTTCGCGGCGGTAGTGATCCTTTTCCTCCCGCGCGAACAAAAGGACTTGATCCGCGGTGTGGCGATCACCGCCGCCGGGGCGCTCTGCGTCCTCGGTTTCTTCATCTATTTCAGCTACAACGCGGCAGTGACCGACATCGCCAACGAACAAGCGGCGCTGCTGTCGTCGGTAAATCGTACCGATGACATTGAAGAATTCAACCTGTTGTCAAACGTCAGTATTGACGAGACTTTCCAAACGTTGGTCAACGGCGTGGGCGAACGGACCGGCTATGTGGGCACGGCAATGTTCAAGAGCGGGTTGGCTTTTGAAGAACGCTATGAATGGCTGCCCGCGCTAGGCATCAATTATCATATCGCCGTCGATGGCTTAAGCGTGCCGATGGTGTTGCTCACCGGCATGGTGGCGGTGGCGGGCGTATTGGTCTCGTGGAAAATCGAAGACCGCACGCGCGAGTTCATGTCCTTCTTCTTGCTACTGGTGGCGGGCGTGTATGGCGTGTTCGTCGCTGTCGATATGTTCTTGCTGTTCTTCTTTTACGAACTTGCCATCTTCCCGATGTACCTGCTGATTGCGACTTGGGGCTGGGTGAAGCTGCGCGAATACGCGGCGATGAAACTAACGCTCTACATCTTGATCGGCTCGGTGGTCGCGCTCGTCGGCGTGATCGCGATGGTGTTGGTCGCCAGCGATTTCTTCACCAACTCGGCGGCAGGCGTTGCCCTCTTCGAGTCGGCGAAGGCGTCGGGCGTGCTGGAAAGCAGTGCCCAACCCTTTAGCTTCAATATGGTGCAGTTAACCTTAGCGGCTGAAGGCGGGGCGTTCGATATTCTCAATTATGCGGGTGTTGAGGGCTTGACCTTCGCCACCTTGTGGTTCCCCTTCATCTTCATCGGCTTCGCGGTGTTGGCGGGGGTGTTTCCCTTCCATAACTGGAGTCCCGATGGGCACGTTGCCGCGCCGACCGCCGTGTCGATGATCCATGCGGGCGTGCTGATGAAGTTGGGGGCGTATGCGGCGCTCCGCTGCGGTGTCATGCTGTTGCCCGAAGGCGCACAGGTGCATCTGCCGTGGATCGTCTTCCTCGCCCTGATCAATGTGGTGTACGGGGCGTTCATCGCCTTCCGCCAGCGCGACTTCAAGTATGTGATCGGCTTCTCTTCGGTCAGCCATATGGGGTTGGTCAGTTTGGGATGGGCGACCATGAACTTGACGGGCATGACGGGCGCGGGCTTGCAAATGTTCAGTCACGGTGCCATGACGGCGCTGTTCTTCGGCTGTGTCGGCATGGTGTATGACCGCGCCCACACCCGCGATATCCCCTCGTTGGGGGGCTTCATGAAAGTCATGCCGTGGGTGGGGATCGCCTTTATCGTGGGCGGTTTCACCAGCATGGGGATGCCGGGCTTAAGCGGCTTTATCGCCGAGTTTCCGATTTTCGTGGGCATGTGGCGCGCCAGCGAAAGCGTTTCGCTGACGATTGGTGGGCTTCAACTGAGCAATTATTATGGCATCATGGTCATCATCGCCGCGCTTGGCATCATCATCACGGCGGCGTATGTGCTGCGGGTGACGGGGCAAGTGTTCTTTGGCGAGTTCAACCGCGAACGTTTCCCCGATGTCGATGACATCACTACGCGCGAACGGTTTGTGCTGATCCTCTTGGGAGCGCCGCTCATCATCATCGGTGTCGCGCCGTTCGTGATGGCACCTATGCTCGAAGCGGGCTTGCGCCCGGTGTTGACGCTGCTGGGAGGGGCGTAACGCCATGGAATTCAATTTTCTGCAAAGTTTACCTGTCATTGCGCCAGAGATCGGCTTGATGGTGATGGCGGTGGTCGTGCTGTTTCTAGATGTGTATTTGCCGGAAAGCCAACGCCGCAGCATCCCCCTAATCGCCGCCGCAGGCTTGATCGCGACCGCGATTGCCTCCTTCTTTTTGTGGGCACCCACCCCCGCGACCGAGGGGCTGTATTGGGGCGGCAACATGCGCTTCGACAGCCTCGCGCATATCTTCAAATTCATGATCGTGATCGCCGGCGCGATCACTTGTCTGCTGGCGATGGACACCAAAAGCATCGCCCAACGTGGGGAGTTTTACCTGATCATCATCGTGTCCACCTTGGGCGCGAGTTTGATGAGCGGCGCGGCGGATTTGGTGATGGTGTTCTTGGCGCTCGAAACCACAACCATCCCGTTATACATCCTCGCCGCCTTCCGGCGCGATGACGCGCGCAGTGCCGAAGCGGGCATGAAATATTTCTTGTTCGGCTCGTTCGCTTCGGCGATCTTGCTGTACGGGTTGAGCCTGTTGTACGGCTTCACGGGGCAGTCGAATTTGTACGCCATCGCGCAATACTTGGGATCGCCTGATTTTGGCATCAACGCCGCGCCCATCCTGATCAGCATCGCGCTGATCATCGCTGGGTTTGGCTTCAAGATCAGCGCGGCACCGTTCCATTTCTGGACGCCCGATGTGTACGAAGGTGCGCCCACCCCCGTGACCGCCTATTTGAGCGTGGCGAGCAAGGCGGCTTCGTTCGCCCTGTTGATGCGCTTCTTCTTAGCGGTCTTCCCAGAGAGCTTGGTGATCAATGGGCAAATGATCAGCAGTTTTTGGACACAACTGGCGGCGGTGCTGGCGGTCATTTCGATGACCTTCGGCAATATCGTGGCGCTGGCGCAGAAGAATATCAAGCGGCTGTTGGCGTATTCTAGCATCGCCCAAGCTGGCTATACCTTGATCGGTATCGCCGCCCTCAGCGCGGGCAGCGAAACCAGCGTCGCCTCGATTGCCTTCTACATGTTCATGTATACCTTCACCAATTTGTTGGCATTCGCGGTCATTGTCTACTTCAGTGAATCGACGGGCAGCGAGAAAATCAAAGACCTCGCGGGTCTCAGCCGCCGTAATCCGATGCTGGCGCTGGCAATGACGATTGCCTTGCTGTCGCTGGCAGGGATCCCCCCGGCAGCCGGCTTTTTCGGCAAATTCTTCTTGTTTCAAGCGGCAGTCGAGGCGAATTTGGTTTGGTTGGCGTTGATCGGCGTGTTGAATGCGATCGTGGCGCTATACTACTATCTGGTGGTGATCAAGGTGATGTATGTCGATCATGGCGATTACGAAGAAACGGACATCCTCGTTTCGCGTTCCGGCGGGTGGGTGATGGCAGTCACGGCGGTCATGATTATTTTGCTCGGCACCATCCTCGCCACCCCGGTCTTTGACTGGGCGGCGCAGAGTGCGGCGGGCTTGTTGGGTGTCGGATAGGGATAGCGATTAGGGATTGGGGATGAGGGGGTAGGGCGACCACATTGGGTCGCCCCTACACCACCACCTTTCGTAGGGGCGACCCAACGTGGTCGCCCATCAATGAGAACCGATACACCCTTTTTCAACAGAATCAAGAGGCGCATCCCTATAAGGCGCGGTGTGTTGAAACCCACCAAAAATGATCTGCCAGTTTTTTGCTTTATAAACCGATTGTGATAGAATTCGCGAACGAACCGATTGTAAAAAAAATGACTCAAGACAAACTGCCGACTCAACCGCCTCCCACGCTCGCGACTCCGGTTTCGCGTGCGGCAAATCTAGGGTATGCGGCGGTCGCCGGGCAAGCAGGTTGCTTCACATTGGGGATCATCTTGATCGCGCTGTTCGGCGGAATCTGGTTGGATGCTCAGTTTGGCACCCGCGGTCCATTTGTCATGGGGCTGCTCTTGATCAGCATCCCGTTTAGCTTGTTCGTTATGGTGCGTATCGCGTTGGGAGCCATCGGCGAAATCCGTCCTCCCGCGCGTCAAGAAGCAAAGCACGACACACAGGAGGATAGTCCTTGAAACAACGCGGAGTGTCTTATCGCAGTAAAAGAGGGAACGCATGAACGCAACGCAACGCGGTCTCGTCGTTTTCCTCATCTTGATCGCCGTGCTGGTGGGTTGCGCTGTGATCACCTTTGTGGTGATGCCCGGCGCGAACGTCGCTGTGGCGATCCCCGTGATCACCGTACCCGGTGAGCCTTACGATCCTAACCTGCCCGTCGAATCGTTACGTTGGACGAACACTTTCACCGCGATGATTTTGGCGTCACTTGCCACCCTCACTTTTGCGGGGTTGGCGTGGCGCGCTTCTAACGGTTGGAAGAAACAAGTCCCGGGACGCTATCAAGCATGGGTAGAATTGCTTGGTGGCTATATCTATGACCTCAGCAAGCAAATTGCAGGCAAGAACGCGCGCTTGCTGTTTCCTTTGGTCGCCACATTCTTCGTGTTTTTGCTGGCGGTCAACTGGATGAAACTGTTGCCCGGCGTCGAAAGTGTGGGCGTGTTGCACTGTGCCCATGAAGGCTTTAATGGCTATCCGATGCAACAAGTGGGTCCGGGTGCGTATCAATTGTATGTCGATGCGCCCCTCAATGCCGGCACCTCTGCCACCCATGAAGATTTCGAACACTGTGAGCATTACAAAGAACATCCTGATCTGAAACCGTCGAAGGCAGAAATCGACTTGGTGACGGCAGAACTCACGGTTGCCGAAGCGCGCGTCATTGTCGAGTGGGAAGACGCTGGTAGTGAAGACCCCCTCGTCCGCGATGCCGAACTGGCGGTAGTGCGGCTGGAACATACCGAAGCACTGTACGAAGATGCTTCGTTCGGTCTCAGCGCGGCGCAACTCAAGAACGGTGCGGTGCCTTACAAGTTTGTGATCACGCCCTATGTGCGCGGTGGTTCGACCGACCTCAATCTCACGATTGCGTTGGCGCTCATCTCGGTCACTGCGGTGCAGATCTTCGGGGTCATCGCTCATGGTCCGAATTACTTCCAGAAATACCTCAACCTGCGGGCGCTCGGCAACTTGAGCAAGAAACCGCTTGGGGCGATTGATTTCATCGTCGGCTTGATCGAAATCATTTCGGAAATCGGTAAGATCATCAGTCTCGCCTTCCGTCTTTTCGGCAATATGTTCGCTGGCGGTATTTTGCTCATCGTTATGGCGTTCTTGGTCGCGATGATTGTCCCCTCGATCTTTATCGGGTTGGAAATTATCATCACCACCATTCAAGCGCTCGTGTTTGCCGTCTTGACCCTCGTGTTCTCGGCACAGGCGATGGAAGGTCACGGACATGGCGACGAAGAGCATCACGAAGAAGCCCACGAAGCGCATTAAACTGAGCGCGTGGTTCAGCATTGGCAATCAAGGTTTACCAATCAGTTGAAACTGGTTATAGCGACACTTTACACAGACATAAACTTGAACGAAACACAGGGAGATAACAGATGGAACTCGAAAACGGTCTGAAGGCAATTGGTGCAGGTTTGGCGATGGTCGGCGCATTTGGTCCCGGCATCGGTATCGGTCTGCTGGTGCAAGGCGCGATGCAGGCGATTGGTCGTAACCCCGACACCGCCAGCACCATTCAGACGAACATGATCCTCGGTATCGTGTTCACGGAAGCTATCGCGATTTACGCGCTGGTGGTAGCGCTCATTATCCTGTTCGTGCTTTAAGCCGCGCGACCAAGGAGTCTACTCATGCAGAAACGTATCCTTTCCTTGCGTGTGCTGTTGGCAGTTATGCTGCTCGTCAGCATGATGGCTACTGCCGTCGCTTACGCACAAGAAGCGACCACCGAAACACCGGTCGCCGAAGCTGCCGCTGTTGAAGGCGAAGCTGTTGCCGAAGGCGAAGTTGTTGCCGAAGGCGAAGCTGTTGCCGAAGGCGAAGCTGTTGCCGAAGCTTCGACCAACCCGCTCGTCCCGCTGGGTATCAATACCGGCTTCCTGATCGCGCAGATCCTCAACTTTCTACTCGTCTTCGGCTTGCTGTCGCTGGCAGTGTGGCGTCCGTTGATGAATATGCTCGACAACCGCGCCCTCACCATTCAAAAAGGCTTAGAAGATGCGGCACAGGCGGCAACTGCCCGTCGTAATGCCGAAGTCGAAGCCGAAAAAGTGTTGGCGTCTGCCCGTACTGACGCGGCGAAAGTCGTCGAAGAAGGACGTGGGCGTGGTGAAGAAGTGGCACGCGGTATCGAAGTCGAAGCCCGTACCGAAGCCGAAGGCATTCGTGCCGAAGCCCGTGTGCGTTCGGAAGAAGAACGTAACCGTCAATTGGCGGACTTGCGCGGTCAGGTGATCTCGATTGCCGTCGCCATGTCGCAACGCATCATCGGCGAAACGTTGGATGCCCAACGTCAACAAGCGCTGGTCAACGATTTCTTCGCCAAGGTGCCGCAAGGCGCGCGCGAACTGACCGGCAGCATTGAAGTGGTCAGCGCGTTGCCCTTAAGCGAGGACGAGCAAAACCGCGTCCGTAGCGAAATTGGCGCGCAAGATGTGACCTTCAATGTCGATCCCGCGATTCTCGGTGGCTTGGTGCTGCGTTCCAACGACCATGTGGTCGATGGCAGCGTGCGCAACAACTTGTCCGACTTGGCTGGGCGTCTGCGTTAAACCCTAGACGGGTGTGATACACTATTAAAGAGAGCGATCAGATTGATGATCGCTCTCTTTATTTCACGAGCTAGATAGCCCTAAGCGCATCCAATGACCGACTCGCCTCTGCCACTTGACACCATCCTCAATGGGGACTGCATCCCCTTGATGCGGACACTGCCTGACCATAGTATCGATCTCATTTTCGCTGACCCACCCTATAACTTGCAACTGCAACATGACCTCATCCGCCCGAATCAAACCCTTGTGGATGCCGTTGATGATGCGTGGGATCACTTTGCTGATGATGGGGCATACGCCGACTTCACACGGGCATGGCTGACCGAATGCCGCCGAGTGCTGAAAGAAACGGGCACCATTTGGGTGATCGGCTCATATCACAACATCTTCCGCGTGGGGGCGATCATGATGGATTTGGGCTTCTGGACGCTCAATGATGTTGTGTGGCACAAAGCCAACCCGATGCCTAATTTTCGCGGGACACGCTTCACCAATGCCACCGAGACGCTGATTTGGGCGCAACGGTCGAAGGCGCAGAAGCGCTATACTTTCAACTACCACGCCATGAAGCACCTCAATGATGAGAAGCAGATGACCAACGTCTGGCATATCCCGTTGTGTACGGGTGCCGAACGCATCAAGATCGATGGCAAAAAAGCGCATTCGACCCAAAAGCCGGAGGCGCTGTTATACCGCGTGATCTTGTCGTCCAGCGAAGTCGGCGATGTGGTACTCGATCCGTTTTTCGGCAGTGGCACCACCGGCGCGGTCGCTAAAAAACTGAATCGCCATTTCATCGGTATCGAACGCGAATCTGCCTATGTCGCCGTCGCTCAAGCCCGCCTTGACGCCCTGTCAGTGGGTGGGGTCGAGAACGATCTGCTGACGACGCCCTCGCGACGGGCACAACCGCGCGTGCCCTTCGGGGCGCTGATCGAAGTGGGGCTGTTGGCGATTGGGCAGACGCTCGTATCGAAGGACGGCGCACATCAGGGGATCATCCGTGCCGATGGGCGCTTGGTGGCGGGCGCGGTCACGGGGTCGATCCATCAGGTGGCGGCGACGGTGACGGGGCAAGCTGCGGTTAACGGGTGGGAATTTTGGTGGCTGCCGGGCGACGCTGAGATGATCAGCATCGATAGCCTGCGGCAACGCTATTTGGCGGATAACGCGGTGACTGCCGAGTAAAGGGCATGACCGCCATCATGCCCTTTACTCATTAATCCCTACCTCTAACCCCCGCCCTTACCCCACAAATGCCCCGGCGCACACCGTCACCACTTGCCCCGTCATGCCGCTGGCGAGATCGGACATCAAGAACGCCGCCGTGTTCACTGTCTCTTGCACGGTGATCGGGCGTCCGAGTGGGGGCATCGTCATTGCCGGTGGTTTCCCCGTCAAAGCGATCTGCCCGCCGACCGTCTCTTGAATGGTGCGCGTCTCCGGCATCCCCGACCCCCGCACACAGTTCACGCGCACGCCGGCAGCGCCGTATTCCCCCGCCAGCGCCCGCGTAAGCGCCTCGACCGCGCCGCACGCCGCGCTGATCCCCGCCATGTTGGCGGCGGTCATGCCGCTGAGTGTGGCGGACAAGATGACGACTGCGCCCCCCGTGCCTTGGGTCGCCATCTGTGCGGCGACCGTGCGCGCCGTCAAAAATTGGGAGCCGACGACTCGTTCCAGCGGTACCATGAAGCGACTCAACGGTTGGGTACTGGAAAATTCGGGATAGAACAGATCGACCGGATGCCCGCCAATGCCATTGAAGACGCCGTGAATATTCCCCACTTGTCCCGCCACCGCCGACACATAAGCGCTGACCGCGTCCTCGTCCGTCGCGTCTACGACGTGGGCATGGGCGACGCCCCCCTCGGCTTGAATGTCTTGCATCAGCGTTTCGAGCGCTGCTTGATTGCGCCCCGATAGCCACACGGTCGCGCCTTCACGGGCAAAAGTACGGGCGGCACCCCCGGCAATAGCACCAGTGGCAGCGAAAACGAGGACGTGCTTGTCTTGTAATAGCATGATTTTCTCTCCATGAGATCAGGGTACATCGGAAAAAGGCAAAGCAAATCTGATCCGGAACCGATGGCGGGTTCCGGCACAAAAGAACGGATGATGCGCGTTAAAGGGTGTGGGTGTCCGCGTTACCCGAAGTCGAGCGCCGCGCCGGTCTCCAGCAATGATTTCAAACTAGACAAAATTTGCCCCCATCCGTTGACCATTTGGGCGGTATCGGGGCTGGACAGGATCAGGTCGTCATGCGTCAGGCGCAAGCGACAGGTGCCGCCCATCGCTTCGATCTCCCATGTCACCTTCGATAGGGTGTTGTCTTGCAGGAAACGGGGCTGGAAGGTGCAGACCATCCGTTTAGGGGGGTCAACTTCCAACACTTGACCATCAATGAAAGTGCCGCCGTTGGGGTTGGGATAATGATAGCTTGTGCCCGCTTCAAACGTCCCTTCGACCGCACTACCGAAGTAATATTGCTGCGTGATCTCGCCCGTCGTCAACGCTTGCCATAAGCGTTCGGGGGTTGTCCGAATATAAACTTGAAAGATGTGTGTGTGTGTGTCCATGTCGGTTTGCGCCTCCAAGATGGTTTTCAAGCCCGAGAGTTGAAAGGTAAAAGGTTGCGCGTATTTGCTCACCCAACGGTCGTAGACAAGCTGGATCGGCACGGGGTTCAGGTAATGATATTTTTCTCTCCCCACTTTTTTGGTGACGATCACGCCGGCGTCCTCCAGTATTTGCAGGTGCTTCATGCACCCAAACCGCGTCATGGTGGGCAGCAGCGCGCATAATTCCCCTAGCGTTTGCCCATCACGCCCGAACAACGCATCAAGCAAGGTGCGGCGGCTTTCATGAGCAAGGGCATCAAATACTTTGTCATCATCCATAGACTTATTATATGTGACCTTTTGGTAACATGTCAATAAAGTGAGGGGGGATTCATCAAATATTAAACTGGTGTTCTAAAAATTACGTGACGGGGCGTAACGCCTCCGGCAAGTACAACAGCACCGCCTCCACCACCTGCTCATGCCGCCCGATTGCCAAATCAGGGGCGAGGATGACGCTGTGCGTGTAGGCTCCGGCGGCGCGTTCCAGCAACCAGCTATCGGTGGAGTCGTAATCAGGCAGATCGTCTTGATCGGCAAGTTGGTCAAAGCCCGCTTGCCGTAATGCCGACACAAAATGTTGGGCGCGTTCCGGCGAAAGGGCATAGACCAACGGTTTGCCGCCGAAGGTGGCGCTGTAGACGATCTCCACCCGTGCCCCGATGCGCGTCAAAAACAGCGTAGCCACCGAGTCGCGCGAACGCCGATCATAGGTGTGCTGCGTCAAGCGGTACACCTCATTGACGCCGGGCATTCGCGCGATCTGGGTGAGCGGGCGCTGTTGGGTGGTATCAAGAATGGCGCGCAACAGCATGAGTTGAATCGTGAAGGTGGACATGACTTAGAGGGTCAATACCACTTTGCCGAACACTTCGCCCGACTCTAAAAGGCGATGCCCCTCGGCAATGTCTGCTAAGGGCAGGGTTGCGCCGATCACGGGGTGCAGCGTCCCCTCGAAAACCATGCCCATCACCCGCTTAAAATCACTGCTCGGTCCCATTGAGGTGCCGATGAGGCTGATCTGTTTGCCGAAGATGAAACGGGTGTCAATTTGCGTCTCCCAGCCGCTGGTGTTGCCGACGATCAAGATCCGTCCGCCCCGCTTGACCGCGCGCAGGCTGTCGGGCAGGGTCGCCTTCCCGACATTATCGACCACGATATCCGCCCCTTGCTTGGCGGTGACGGCATACACGGCTTTCGACCAATTGGGGTCAGCGCTCCGATCAATGGTGATGTCCGCGCCGAGTGCGGCAGCTTTGGCGCATTTCTCCGCCGTGCTGCCCACCACGATCACACGCGCGCCGCTGGTTTTGGCGATCTGCAAATAGGCTAGATTCGCCCCGCCACCCGCGCCGATGATCAGCACGGTTTCGCCGGGGCGCACCCCGCCGCGTGTGACCAGCGAATACCACGCGGTGATGTAGACCAAGCCCGCCGCCGCTGACTCTTCAAACGAGACGTGATCCGGTAGTTTGATCACGTTGCGGGCGGGCAGGGCGACGAATTCCGCCGCCACGCCGGGGGCATGTTCGCCCAAAATCGAGCTGTTGAGGCAGTCGGCTTCGTTGCCCGTCATCAACAAGCAATCGGGGTCGATCAGCGTCGGGTTGATGCCCACGCGGTCGCCGGGGGCAAACGCTGTCACGCCCGCCCCGACTGCCTCGACCACCCCCGCCCCATCCGCGCAAGTGATGTGAGGCTTGGGCAGGTTCAAGCCTTTCCAGCCCACGCGCACCCACAGATCGAGGCGATTGAGCGCGACGGCACGCATCCGAACGAGAACTTCGCCGGCTTTTGGTGCTGGCATAGGCAGATCATCCACGACTTGCAAGACGTCAATACCGCCGTGTTCGTAAAAGACCGATCCGCGCATAATCAGCGCAGTCCGAGTTCGTTACGGGCGATCACCATGCGTTGAATTTCGCTGGTGCCTTCATAAATGCGGGTGATGCGGGCGTCGCGGTAGTAGCGCTCAACCGGATGCTCTTTGCTATAGCCCATGCCGCCGTGAATTTGCACGGCTTCGTCGGTGACGAACATGGCAGTTTCGGACGCGAACAGCTTCGCCATGCTCGCTTCGGTGGTGTAGCGTTCGCCCGTGACCTTGAAGCGTTCTTTGCCCGCACAGGCGTTGTAAATGAGGAAGCGACTGGCTTCGATGCGCGTCTTCATGTCGGCGATCTTTTGCTGGATCATCTGGAACTGCCCGATGGCACCGCCGAAGGCTTGCCGTTCGCGGGCATAGGTCAGGCTGGCTTCATAGGCGGCTTCGGCGATGCCCAATGCTTGCGCGGCGATGCCGATGCGTCCGGCGTCCAAGACGGTCATGGCGATTTTGAAGCCGTCGCCTAGCCCGCCGAGCATATTTTCGACTGGGCATAAATAATCTTCATAGACGATCTCGCTGGTGGCACTGGCGCGGATGCCGAGTTTTGGCTCTTTCTTGCCGCGAATGAAACCAGCTTGGTGGGCGTCGATCAGAAACGCGGTCACGCCTTTGTGTTTCTTTTCAGGCGCGGTCATGGTGAACAGCACCACTTTATCGGCGACGGGTCCCGATGTCACCCAACTTTTGCGCCCGTTGATCACATAATGGGTGCCCGCTTCGTTGAGGACGGCGCGGCTTTCCATCGTGCCCGCGTCACTGCCGCTCATGGGTTCGGTCAGGCTATAGGCACCGATTTGCGCGCCCGAAGCGATGGGCGCGAGGAATGCTTGTTTTTGGGCTTCGGTGCCAAACAAGGTCAAGGCATTGCAATACAGCGAATTATTGACGCTGACGATGGTGCTGTGGCTGGCGTCCACGCGGGCGACCTCGATCATGGTGAGGACATAGGCGAGGGTGTCCATGCCCGCGCCGCCGTAGTCTTCGGGCACCTCGATGCCCATCAAGCCCATCGCCCCCATTTTTTTGATGGTGGCAAGCGGAAAATCACCGCTCTCGTCAAATTCGGCGGCAATCGGGGCGACTTCGCGCTGGCAAAATTCGCGGACAGTGCGGCGTAGCGCTTCGTGTTCTTCGGTCAAGACTGGGATCAAGGGGGGGGTTGTGATGTCGGTTGAAGTCATCATGAAACAATCTCCTCAAGAGGCTATTTTGCCGTCTATTATAACGAATGGAGGAGGGATTAAAAACAGGGGGTTAGATCGTCCCGCAACGCGAGTCGTCGTAGGGTATGGACTGGGCGCACGCGAATCATTTTATGGACTCAATAGGGTTCTGCGCCGTATGTCCGCCCGTTTGCCCCGCATAGGCTCCCCTGTGTCGTTCCGACTCGCGGTACAATACATCATGGTAGGGTTGCGGAACCCATAGATTATTTGAGGACAGTCATGCCCCCCATCAAAATCAACCATATCGCTATTGTCGTCGAAGACGTAAACGCTGCCCTGCATTTCTGGCGGGATGCGCTTGGGATCGCGACGGCGCGCGTGGAACACAATACCGATGAACAAGTCGATATCGCTTTTTTGCCGCTGGGGGAGGGTGAGATTGAGCTGATCGCGCCGTTCACGGCTGACAGCGGCGTCGCCAAGTATCTCGCTAAAAAAGGGCAGGGTTTACATCACTTGTGCCTTGACGTGACCGATATTGACGGGGTGATCGCGCGTTTGATGGCAGCCGGGGTCGAGATGATCAACGATACGCCCCGCACCCGACCGGATGGCACGCGCTACGCTTTTGTGCATCCCAAGAGTACGGGCGGGGTGCTGTTAGAACTTTACGAAATGGTAAATACTACGCCAATGTCATATTAGAAACTTGTTCGACGATTTGCCCCGTAGGGACACCCAACGGGGTGTCCGGTTTGAGGAATAACACAGCGGGCGCGCCCTTGGATTCTACTGAAAGAGGGTGACCACTCAGGTATAAAAACAGAATAAAATAAACAGAGAGGCATGAAGACGTGAAGAAAAACAGGAAAATGCCCCTCGAAACGTGGACGTAGGGGCGGATTAGGCGCTTGTCAATCGTTCGTTAACATGAAAGTCAGCGCGCCGAATATCCGCCCATTTGCCGACAACGGTCATTTCTCCCTTTATTACCGACCGTTTTTCAGCCTGAGTAGTTACCTCACATGTTTACCTGAATATCCTGCTGGGCACGTAATTGCTTGATGCGCTGCCGTGCTGCATCCAATGACCGAACGACGTGCAGAGTGGCAGGCTGATTCCGGAAGGTAGCGTCAATGATCGCCGTCGCAATCGCATTGCGCGTCACCACCACCACATATCCCAGAGCATAGGACTGGGCGGCAAGGACGGGCTTAATCAGCTCACGCGGATGACGGTTCGGAAACGGCATCTTCATATTCATATTAATAATGCTGTCGGCTTTGCCGTTGTTGAAAATACCCATTGAGGCGGTTTCGTTGATGGGTATGATGTAATCGAGTACCCCTATCCAGCCCTCGAACTCCCAGCGCACGATCGTTTGTTCCGGGTTATCCCACTGCAAGTGAACTCGCATGATGCAGCCCTTTCATGGATCAATACCTACGCCAATTATGCGGCAATGTGGTCAGCGTGACAAATGCAAACGGTGCCTAAACAGGGCTGTTGCAAAGTCGAAAGAGGACAAATTCGTAACTGCTCAGGCTGAAAAACGGTCGGTAATAAAGGGAGAAATGACCGTTGGCGGCAAATGGGTGGATATTCGGCGCGCGAACCTTCATGTTAACGAACGATTGACAAGCGCCTAATCCACCCCTACATCCACGTTTCGAGAGATATTTTCCTGTTTTTCTTCACGTCTTCATGCCTCTCTATTTATTTTATTCTGTTTCTATACCTGAGCAGTTACACAAATTCAATGAATAACAGATTTGATAATCCCCACTTCCCAGCCCTTTATCTTATCACCGGCGCGCTGCGGCGCTTACGAAAACCACCGCGTCGCTCACGAGAGCGCCGTTGGCGAAGGTGTGGCGCTGGGGGTCAGGGTCGGCGTGCTGATCAGCGAGTCGAGCGTCAGGGTATACAAGCCGCCACTGCTCATACTGTATCCGCGCAAAACGAGGGTGTAGGTTTCGGCGCGCGGCAACGTGATCAAAATCTGCGAATTGCTGTTGGGCAAGCCATCATCATTGAAAGCGATCTCGGTACCGTTGGCATCGAGTAACGACAGCACGGTATCCCAATCCCCCACCACACGGATATCGAGCGCTTCGCCCGCTTGCCCTTCATATTGAAAGCGATGGATCGACCCGGCGTTGAACAGCGCGCGCTGATCGCCGGGGGTGATGATGCCCATCTCGGCGGTGAAAGGCGTGGCGGTCGGTGCAGGCGGCAGCGTGGCAGTCAAGGTGGGGGTCGGCGTCCAATCGGGGTCCGGGGTGGCAAGGCTGGAGTCAATGCGCAGCGAATACGTCCCTGCCGCTACGGACGCATAACTGCCGACCACGATGGTATACAAGCCAGAACTGGGCAGTTGGTAGATGATCTGCGAATTCAAATTTGGCAAGGCGTCATCATCGAAATCGAGTTCAGTATCCGTGCTATCCAATAAACTAAGGGTGGTATCCCAGGTGGCATACACGCTGATGGTCAAAATTTCGCCCGCTTGCCCGTTGTACGTCCATACTTGCTTGCCGTCCGTGTTGATGTTGCCATTGTTGGCACCGACCGCCGCTTGCCCTTGGGCGGCAAAGGTCGGGCTGGGCGACGGCGTGAGAGTCATCGATGGCGTGAGGGTGATGGTCGGGGTTGGGCTGGCGGTCGGCGTGAGGGAGGGCGTCGGCGACACGATCAAGGTATGGGTGGGCGCGGCAGTCCTGACGACGGACGGCGACGGCGTGGGCGAACCGATCAAATCGGTGATCGTCAGGGTATAGCGCCCGCCGCGACTTTCGTCCCATGCCCGCACTTCGATAAAGTAATCGTCGGTTGCTGGCAAGACTAAGTCGGCGATCATCGAATTGGTGATGAGCGCCCGCGCGATATCGTCGGACTCCGCCAGCAATGCGCCATTGCCTCGGGTGACAATCACGCGCGTATCGAGGGTGGCGCTCAGGTCGCTGGCATCATTAGACGGGCGATCCGCTGCCACCAAAATGCGGATACGCTGTCCCGCTTGCCCCGCAAACGTCCACAACTGCCCGCTGCTTGGGGGGACTTCTCCGGCTTGGGAGCCGATCTGCGCGCGCGTCGTCACGGGAATAGAGGTGATGGTTGCGGATGGGATCAGCTCCAGATTGGGTGGCGTCAGCAGGCTATAGGCGGTCATCGTCGGCAAGGGCGTCGGTGACACGAGCGCCACGATTGCCATCGGGGTGGGGTTGAGCAGCGGTTCGGTGGCGGGGGTGCCACTGCACGCTTGCACATCGTCGCCTATGCCGTACAGATCGCGTTCCGAGCTGGTGAAGTCGCGATTCAGGCGATCACACGCATAGCTGATGAAGTCTTGGAAACGGGTATCCCACAAGCGCGCTAGCCCGTCTTGGGAGAGCGTCAGGGCATAGCGCCCACCATTGCTCAACGCCACTGCGCGCACGGCGGTGCTGTGCCCTTGAAACTGACGTTGCAGGGCGAAGGTGCCCAAGCCGTCGGGGGTGATGCCCGCCAATAAATCGCTCATGCGAATCAAGATTGACGGCTGATTAAAGAAGCCGATCAGCACCTGCTCGCCCTCCGTGCTGAGGACGAGGCTTGTGATCTCATCCCCTGAATACCAAATGCCGCGCCCAGTTTCGGCAGCGATATCAAGGACGCTGAGATAGCCGCCGCTGTCGCCCACGATGAGGATTTGACCGTCGGGGGTGAATTCCATCCTACGAATGGCAGTAGTGTTGACGTTAAACTGACGCAGCACCGTGCCGGAGTCAACCTCCCAGATGACCACCGTGCCGAATTCATCGCCCGATGCCAACAACCGCCCATCGGCGCTGAAGGCGAGATCGAAAACATCACCTTGGTGATAGCGCAGGACATGGCGTGTCGCCCCCGTGATGCGATCCCACACATGGACGGCGAAGTCATCCCCCGCCGATGCGATGGTCAAGCTGTCGGGCGACAAGGCGACGGTGATCACATCATCGCGGTGTTCGCGCAATAGGCGCGGGCTGTCTGGGGCACCATCCCACACCCTCACTATATTATCATCGCTCCCCGTGACCACCACCGTGCCATCGGGACTAAACGCGGCATCATTGAAGGGGATGGGATTGGTCGCCAAGACGCGCACAAGGGCATTGTTTTTCAAATCCCACAAAATGACCGTGTTGTCCCCGCCGATGATGGCGAAATTGGGATCGTCGCTGAAGCCGATGTTCTTGGCAGTATAGGCAAACGCCGAATAAATCCGGTCGGCGGTGGTGCGTTCGACATCCCAAAGCGAAATTTGATAGCGTTCGCTGGTTGCCGATTGGGCGATGTGCGCCAGCGCCAGCGAGCGTCCATCGGGGGTGAAGCGAACAATGCGCGACGAACTGGGGATTTCGAGATTGCTCCGTTGCTCTCCCGTCGCGACATCATAGACCCGTACCGCGCGGTCATCAGCGGTCGAGGCGATCTGCGTGCCCGTCACGTTGAACGCCGCCGAATAGATCAGGCTGGTGTTGCCCGTGAACAAGCGCACGAGTTCACCCGTTGCGATATCCCACAGGCGCAGGGTTTGGTCATAACTGCCCGTCAAGACGGTTAAGCCATCGGGGCTGACCGCCACGGTCCGGATGACGTCGGTATGTCCCGTAAAGGTACGGATCATCTGACTGGTCTCGACATCCCACAAAACGGCGACCGTATCGGCGCTGGCGCTGACGAGTTGACGGCTGTCGGGCGTGAAGGCGAGGGCGGATACCCAAGTCGCGTGGGCGCGGTATTCGCGCAACAACTGACAATCCGCCGCTGCCCACAAATACACGCCGCCGTAATCATCCCCCGTCGCAAAATAGGTTCCGTTGGGGCTATAGACCACTGCGTTGGCAGAGGCAGGATGGCTGACGCTGCACAGCACGGTATTGTCGCTGGCATCGTACTGTGTGACCATGCCGTCGCCTGCTGCAAGCACATAGGCGCGGTTGTCGGGGCGATAATCCGCCGCGTTGACATAGGAATCGATGACGAGTTCGGTGGGGGTGTCGTCCCCATTCAACTCCCAAACGAGCGCGGTCAGGTCTTCGCCCCCGCTGACCAGACGGCGCATATCAGGACTGAAGGCGAGCGCCCGCACTGGGGCGGTGTGTCCTTCCAAGACGCGCACGGGGTCTTGAATACGGTCAAGCGCGCGGATCAGCGTGTTATCGGCACGGGTGTTGTAAAATCGATCCAATGCCAACACGCTCAGCAAACCAGCGGACTCGACACTATCATCATTGAGCGCGGCTTCGGCAGCCAGCGCCAACGACCGCGAGGCAAGTTCAACCTCTGATTCTAGTTGCGAGCCAAGTTGCGCCACTTGGGTGGCAACGGCGCGGGCGCTGGCTTGGGCGGCGATGATCTGACGCTCC
>Ga0209181_10002833_pt1 | contig 27807 bp, 24 predicted proteins | sample MAT05_FD_187208 | JGI IMG/M metagenome (GOLD analysis project Ga0209181, IMG submission 187208) | Freshwater microbial communities from Lake Fryxell liftoff mats and glacier meltwater in Antarctica - MAT-05 (SPAdes) (version 2) | ecosystem: Environmental > Aquatic > Freshwater > Ice > Liftoff...
GCCAGATGCAGGGCGGCGTCGGACGTCTTCAGGCCGAAACGCGCGCGCAACTCGGCGGCCTGGGTGAAGACCTGCTCGTCCATCGGCAGCATCTGCAAGCGGGCGAGTCCTTGTTCGTAGTGGCTCTGCAGAACCAGATTGCCGGATCGCATCGGCCCGACCAGGCATTCCAGCTTGACCAAGGGCGAAATGACCAGCGTGCCCGCCGCAGTTGCGAAGGCTTCCCTGACAGACGAGGCATGCCGAGGATGATTTTCGATGGCGTAAATGACAAGGCAGGTGTCGACGTAGATCAGTCCCACGCCGCGCGCTCCTGCGCAAGTGCCTCGTCGATCTCAGCCGCACTGCGCTGCACATGCAGCGGCAAAGGATGCGCGGCCAGCCAGGCCGCGATGCCGGCAGACTCGGGCACAGGTGCCGACACGCCACCAGCCGGGCCACCGGTTTGCCGCGATTCGCGATCACCACCTCGACACCCGCCTGCGCAGCCTTCACCAACTGCGAGAGCTGATTCTGGGCAGCCAGGATATTGACTTGCATCTGGCCATGCTAGCCAGGTTGACCGAACTTCGTGGTCAGATCGATCAGCCGCCGCGCCCGATGCCCCTGTACTCGATGCCCAGCATCCGCATCAACGCCGGGTCATACAGGTTGCGGCCGTCGAAGATCACTGGTTGTTTCAGCGCGGCCTTGATGGCGTCGAAGTCGGGGTTGCGGAATTCCTTCCACTCGGTGACGACGAGCAGCGCATCGGCGCCCGCCAGCGCGGCGGCCTGGCTGTCCATGAAACTCAGGCGCGGCACACCTTCGAGCACACGGCGGGCTTCGTCCATCGCCACCGGGTCGTAGACCTGCACCGCCGCACCGCGGCGCGCCAGTTCGGCCACGACGACGCGGCTGGGCGCGTCGCGCATGTCGTCGGTGTTGGGCTTGAAGGCCAGGCCCCAGACGGCGAAGGTGCGGCCAGTGAGGTCTTCGCCGAAGCGCGCCACGACCTTGTCGACCAGCACTCGCTTCTGGCGATCGTTCGCGGCCTCGACGGCCTGCAGCACGCCCAGCGAGAGGCCGTTTTCGCGGCCGGTGTGGATCAACGCCTTGACGTCCTTCGGAAAACAACTGCCACCGTAGCCGGTGCCGGGATAGAGGAAATGGGTGCCGATGCGTGGGTCGCTGCCGATGCCCATGCGCACCTGTTCGATGTCGGCGCCCACACGCTCGGCGAGCAGCGCAAGTTCGTTCATGAAACTGATGCGCGTGGCGAGCATCGCGTTGGCCGCGTACTTGGTGAACTCGGCGCTGCGCAGGTCCATCACCATCAGGCGGTCGCGGTTGCGCATGAAGGGCGTGTAGAGCGCGCGCATCAGCAGGATGGCGCGCTCGTCGTCGGCGCCGAGCACGATGCGGTCGGGGCGCATGCAGTCTTCGACCGCCGCGCCTTCCTTCAGGAATTCGGGGTTCGACACGACGGCGAATTCCATGTCGAGGCCGCGCTTGGCAAGTGCTGCCTTCACGGCTTCGCGCACGCGGTCGGCGGTGCCTACGGGCACCGTGCTCTTGTCGACGATGACCTTGTAGTCCGTCATGTGGCTGCCGATGTTGGTGGCGGCCGCCACCACGTACTGCAGGTCGGCCGAGCCGTCTTCGTCGGGCGGCGTGCCCACGCCGATGAACTGCAGCGTGCCGTGCCCGACGGCTGCGGCGATGTCGGTCGTGAACTGCAGGCGGCCGGCGGCCACGTTGCGCTGCACGATCTCTTTCAGACCGGGCTCGTGGATCGGGATGCGGCCGTCGTTGAGAATGCGGATCTTGCGTTCATCCACATCCAGGCAGACCACATGGTTGCCCATTTCCGACAGGCAGGCGCCGGTCACGAGACCCACATAACCGGTACCGACGACGGTGACTTTCAAGCTGCTGCTCCCCGGCGCCCGAGGGGACGCCCATCAATGCAAACCCTGAGAGTCTAGTGGCCGCTTCGCGACAGCTTCTAGGCCACGCCAAAACCGACGTGACCGAGTGTGCAGGAAAGCCGCCACGAGTGCCCGCAAAGTCCGGCGAACACCAAAATGAGACCACTGCCCGGGTGCGCTGGTCATCCCGGGGTGATATGGTGAGCGTCTTTCTGGAGACGCTCATCACCACTCCGTCCCGGCCCCACGTTTTGAACCGCGACACACTGCGTGACGGCCTGCCGCATGTCGTGCAGTGCCTGAAGTCGCACCGCGCCAGCCTCATCGGCGACGGCTGCATCGACGACTACGTGGCGCTGGACTGGCTGGAGTGGCGCGGTGGGCACCTGCAACTTACCGTGGTGGGACAGAACATCTGCCGCCAGATCACCCTGGCCAGCGCGCCCGCCAACGGCGTCTGATCTGCCGTCGGCCCCGCCCGGTTCGTGACGTCAGAACCTCAGTCATCATCGGCAGCGTGGACATGGCGCAGCCGACGCCTGCTCAGGCACGACTCAGGCGATTTCCATCATCAGAGAGTTCGGCATTGCGCCAGGCCTCCATGCGGGCATTGCTGGCCCGGATGAGCGCGTCAGTCTCGCTGATCCAGCGCAGTGGCCCGGCCGCCCCAGCGGACTGGTCGGCAACCTGCGGGAGTTCGTGATCGGCCCCGATGCCAAGTGCCGCTTTCAGCACATCGCGCACGCAATGGCGGCACAGGTCGAGCGCCACTTCATGACCGGCAAGTTCGGAGGTCAAAGTGGGCCCGGCGTGCGAGACGGCGGTGAGTGCACGCCATCCGAGGGTCCCTGGCAAGGCCACCATGCCGCAGTGGCTGCATACCAAACTTGCCACATGCGGCCTGACGAGGAGCGAAGTTGACTTCATGGCAACAGCAGAATTCGGTACAGCACATCGGAACAGTCCTGCGAGCTAACCCGCACCCTACCGACAATGCACAACCTTAGACCAGAGCCCGGCGCTATCCACTCCTGCAAACCCTAGGATGCCACGCACGGTTTCGAGACGAGGCTTCAGGCCTTCGGCGGTGTCGTCCCGCCACCCGCGAGTTGGGTCATGCGGCGCACGTCTTTTTCGAAGGCGGCGATGGTCAATTCCGAAATCGGCGCATGCAGCATCACGGTGCGCGCCACCTCGGCGTGCGACTCGAAGGTACGCAACAGCGTCTGGCGCAACTCGGGTGACATCGCACTGACCATGGCCGAGAGCAGCGTGTCGAGCGCGACCAGGTTGCCCTTGAGCTCGCAGATCTTTTCGGTGGCGTCCTGCAGGTTCTTCATTGCACCTCCGGATCGCGCCCCTCTTGGGCGCACAAGGAAAAAACCCCGCCGAGGCGGGCGCACAAACAAAAAACCCCGCCGAGGCGGGGTTTTTGGCGGGTGAGCGCGAGTGGCGTCAGACCGGGCGGATGTTCGAAGCTTGCGGGCCTTTCTGGCCCTGCTTGACTTCGAACTGCACGCGCTGGGCTTCAGCCAGGCTGCGGAAACCGCCAGTACTTTGGATCTCGCTGAAGTGAGCGAAGAGATCCTTGCCGCCGCCGTCAGGGGTGATGAAGCCGAAGCCTTTGCCATCGTCGAACCACTTGACGGTTCCGGTTTGGGTAGTCATGTAAAAAAATCCTTGAACAGGTGATGCGCAGCACATGCTGACGCAGTGCAGAGAAACGCAAGAAAATCACCGCAGGGAGTTCGAACGACACCTGCCGGGGAGGCAGGGCGAAGAAGGGACCTTCAGAAAACGGTCTTGAGAAAATCTACCGCCGGATTATGCGCTCTTTCGGTCAGTCATGCCCGTTGGAAGCCAACCTGCCATGCGACGGATGCTATGGTTCGAGTTTTCCCACACAACGAGCCCCATGACAAAGACCGCACTCATCACCGGCGTCACCGGCCAGGACGGCGCCTACCTCGCCGAACTGCTGCTCGACAAGGGCTACGCGGTGCACGGCATCAAGCGGCGTTCCTCCCTGTTCAACACGGATCGTGTCGACCACCTCTACCAGGACCCGCACGTCGACCACCAGCGCTTCACGCTGCACTACGGCGACCTGACCGACAGCACCAACCTGATCCGCATCGTGCAGCAGGTGCAGCCCGACGAGATCTACAACCTGGGCGCAATGAGCCACGTAGCCGTCAGCTTCGAGCAGCCAGAGTACACGGCCGACGCCGACGGCATCGGCACGCTGCGTCTGCTGGAAGCGATCCGCATCCTGGGCCTGGAGAAAAAGACGCGCTTCTACCAGGCCAGCACTTCCGAGCTGTACGGCCTGGTGCAGGAAGTGCCGCAGAAGGAAACCACGCCCTTCTACCCGCGCAGCCCGTACGCTGTGGCCAAGCTCTACGCCTACTGGATCACCGTCAACTACCGCGAGGCCTACGGCATGTATGCCTGCAACGGCGTGCTGTTCAACCACGAGAGCCCGCTGCGCGGCGAGACCTTCGTCACGCGCAAGATCACGCGCGCCATCTCGCGCATCGCTCTCGGTCTGCAGGAATGCCTGCATCTGGGCAACCTGAGCGCGCTGCGCGACTGGGGCCACGCACGCGACTACGTGCAGATGCAATGGCTGATGCTGCAGCAACAGGTGGCCGAGGACTACGTCATCGCCACCGGCGTGCAATACAGCGTGCGCCAGTTCGTCGAACGCTCGGCGGCTGAACTCGGCATCACGCTGGCCTTCGAGGGGGAAGGCGAGAAAGAGATCGGCGTGGTGGCGGCCATCGCCGGCAACCGCGCCAAATGCAAGGTGGGCGAGGTGATCGTGCGCGTCGACCCGCGTTACTTCCGCCCTACCGAAGTGGAAACGCTGCTCGGCGACCCGAGCAAGGCGAAAGCCAAGCTCGGCTGGGTACCCACCACCACCTTCGAGGAACTGGTGCGCGAGATGGTCGAGAGCGACTACACCAGCGCGCGCCGCGACAGCATGATCAAGCTGGCGGGCTTTCGGGCCTACGACCACCACGAGTGATGGCGATGGATCACGACACGGCCATTTACGTCGCCGGCCATCGCGGCCTGGTGGGCAGCGCCATCGTGCGCCGCCTGCGCGCCGCCGGGCACACGAACCTGCTGCTGCGCACGCATGCCGAACTCGACCTGACCGACGAACACGCCACACGCGCGTTCTTCGCTGCCGAACGGCCCGGCCACGTGTTCCTGGCCGCCGCCAAGGTGGGCGGCATCGTGGCCAACAACATCTATCCGGCCGAGTTCATCCGCGACAACCTGGCCATCCAGACGAACGTGATCCACTCGGCCTGGCTGGCCGGTGTGCAACGCCTGCTGTTCCTCGGCTCGAGCTGCATCTACCCGAAGCTGGCGCCGCAGCCGATGAAGGAAAGCGCGCTGCTGACCGGCCCGCTCGAGCCCACCAACCGGCCTTACGCTCTGGCCAAGATCGCCGGCATCGAGATGTGCTGGAGCTACAACCGCCAGTACGGCACGCGCTACCTGGCCGCGATGCCCACCAACCTCTACGGCCCGGGCGACAACTACCACCCGACGAACAGCCACGTCATCCCGGCGCTGCTGCGCAAGTTCCACGAGGCCAAGGTCAGCGGCGCGCCGGCGGTCACCGTCTGGGGCAGCGGCACGCCCAGGCGCGAGTTCCTCTACAGCGACGACATGGCAGACGCCTGCGTCTTCCTGATGAACCTGACCGACGCGCGCTACATGCCGCTGCTGGGCAGCGATGAAAGCGTCAGCGGCCGCTTCGAGCCGCCGCTCGTCAACATCGGCGTGGGCGAAGACGTCACCATCGCTGAACTGGCAGCGCTGGTGGCGCGTGTCGTAGGCTATGCGGGCGACATCGTCTACGACGCCAGCAAGCCCGACGGCACGCCGCGCAAGCTGATGGACGTCGGGCTGCTGAACGGCGCCGGCTGGAAGGCCAGGACCGGGCTCGAGGACGGATTGAAGATCGCTTATGCGGAATTCAGTGCGGATTTCTGTGCGGAGTCCAACGCGCAGGTCGGCTGAAAATCGCCATCGACATTGCGGGCAGTGCGCGTCGAAGAGCCGCAAAATGCGCCCGCTGCCGGAGCCCACGTGATCCCACCCCGCCTGATCGCCCTCGACTGGGGCACCTCCAACCTGCGCGCCTCGCTGCTCGGTGCCGGCGGCGCATGCCTGGAAGAACGCGCCGCCGCCACCGGCATCATGACGGTGGTGGACCGGCAGTTCAACGCGGCGCTGCTGACGTTGTGCGGCGACTGGCTGCGGGAGCACGCCGTGCCGCTGGTGGCCAGCGGCATGATCGGCAGCCAGCAGGGCTGGGTGGAGGCGCCCTATCTGCAATGCGCTGCCAGCCTGCCGCAGGCCGCTGCTGCGCTGACGCCGGTCGCCGTGGACCCCGACGACAGCCAGCCCGCACGCACGCTGCACCTGGTGCCCGGCCTGCGCTGCACCGACGCCGACGGCGTGCACGACGTGATGCGCGGCGAAGAAACACAAATCTGGGGCGCCGACGCCGCACCCGGCAGTTGCTGCGTGCTGCCCGGCACGCACAGCAAATGGGCCTGGCTCGACGGCGCCGGGCGCATCAGCCACTTTCTCACCTTCATGACGGGCGAGTTGTACGCGCTGCTCACCACGCACGGTATCCTGGGCCGCCTGATGGCGTTCGGCCACGAGAGCGAGCCTGACTTCAGCGCCGGTGTACGGCGCGGGCTCAGCCACAGCGCGCAGGCCACGCACGCCCTGTTCGCCGCGCGCACCGCCGGGCTGATGGGGCAGGTGGCGCCCGAGGGTCTGCCGGACTACCTGTCGGGCATGCTGATCGGCATCGAGGTGGCCGGCGCGCTGCAGGCGATGCCGGCTACCTCCAAGCCACTGACACTGATCGGCGACGGTGCCCTGTGCCGCCGCTACACGCTGGCATTGCAACTGGCCGGCCAGGCTTCCGAACTGGCCGCAGCCGGAGCCGCCACCCGCGGGCAGTGGCGTGTGGCGGTGGCCGCCGGCCTCGTCATGGACTCACCATGACAACCAGCTTATCGACCCCGGAGACCCTGGCTCAATTGCTGAGCCACCCTATGGTGCCCATCCTGCGCGGCGTGGCACCCGCCGAGGTACTGGGCGTGGCCGAGGTGCTTCTGGACTGCGGTTTCCGGGTGCTGGAAGTGCCGCTCAACTCGCCATCGCCTCTCGACAGCCTGGCGCGGCTGGCACTGCTGGCGCGGCAGCAGGGCGCGGGGGTCATGGTCGGCGCTGGCACCGTGCTCACCGCGACAGATGTCGACGCCGCCGCCGATGCCGGCGCCAGCCTGATCCTGGCCCCCAACCTGAACCCGCGCGTGGTGGCCCGCGCCGTGCAGCGCGGCCTGCTCGTGATGCCCGGTGTGGCCACGGCCACCGAGGCGTTCAGCGCGCTGGAGGCCGGCGCCCAGGCGCTCAAGCTGTTCCCGGCGGACGTGCTCGGCCCCGCCACCTTCAAGGCCTGGCGGGCGGTGTTGCCCGCCGGGACACCACTGTTCGCGGTGGGCGGAGTGGCGGCTGGCAACCTGGCGGACTTTCGGCGGGCCGGGGCCAGCGGAGCGGGCCTGGGCTCGGCGCTGTACCAGCCCGGCATGGCGCTGGACGAACTGCGGCGGCGTGGTTTGTCGATCATGGCGGCGTGGGACGCGGCGGCGCTTGCCGCCAGGTCGAACGCACCGGCCAGCGAATAACGCGCCGGAGCGCAGCCGCCGAGAGAAGACGCGCTCACCTGGCTCGGCGCGCGACGGCCAGCCCGCGCAGCAGCAGGCTCAGGCGCCAGTCCGCCGTTCTCGACAAGCCCAGCGCTTGCGTGTGAATGCAACAGGTCTCCGCGGTGCGCGCCCGCTCGGCTGCAGGCACGCGGCTCGCGGCGCGCCACGCCAACCCTTACGTGTCGTTGCTCCGCCTTACACATGAGGCCTTGAGTCGGGCAAAGGTCGGTCGATGTCTGCTTCAGCATCCACCGCTCCGCTGGACGCAGGCCCGGCCTCATTCCTTTGCCAGACACGATTCATGACCGCACCCAGCTTCCGCTCTGCACCCATCTTCTGCGCCATCGCACTGGCCTGCCTGCTCGCCGGCTGCGGCGGTGGCGATGAGGCCGTCGGCGCCCAAGGTGCCAACGGCGACGACGGCAAGAGCAGCGCCCTGCGTGCCGTACGCACCAGGCCCACGGTATCGACGGCGGCCACTGTCGGCAACACCACGCTGATCGTTCGGGCGCGCGGCACACTGGCCGCCAACGTGGGCCCGCTGATGCAGGTGCGTGTGAACGGCGTCGTCATCCGCACGGTCGAGGTGCGATCCGTCGACCAGGCCGACTACAGCTTCACGGTGCCGGCCATCGTGACAGGCAGCAAGATCGACGTGGCCTTCACGAACGACGCCGTCATCAACGGCCAGGACCGCAATCTCTACGTGAGCTACCTGCAAGCCGGCGGCAGCATCGTCATGCCGATCGCTGCCGGCACGTTGCTCGACTCCGGCACCGGAGCAGCCGCCTTCGACGGTCTGAACATCTCGCCAGGGCGTACCGACCTCTACTCCAACGGCGCGCTGCGCTTCAACTGGCCGGCGAGCAGCACCCCGGCAAACCTCAGCGCGCAATATGCGGCCTCGCGCTTCCTGCAGCAGGCCACCTTCGGTGCCACGCCAGCATCGATCGACCGCGTGGTCACCATCGGCGTGCCGGCCTGGGTCAACGAGCAGATCGCCCTGCCGTACGCCGCAGACTTCGTGCCGCACATCCAGGCCAAGTACAACCTGGGCGCCGACTACCGGCCCAACGGCAGCAAGTACACGGCCAATTGGGTGGCCGAGCGTTTCTGGGCGCAGGCCGCCAACAGCTCTGACCAGTTGCGCCGGCGGGTGGCATTCGCACTTCAGCAACAACTGGTGGTGTCGTTCACCGACTCCAACCAGTGGCATCAGTCGCGCGCCTATGCCGGCTACCTCGACACCTTGCACAAGCACGCCTTCGGCAACTACCGCACCTTGCTCGAGGAGATAGCCTTGAGCCCGTCGATGGGAATCTACCTCTCGCACCTGCGCAACAAGAAGGAAGACCCGGCCACCGGCCGGCTGCCCGACGAGAACTTCGCCCGCGAAGTGATGCAGCTCTTCACCATCGGCCTGCACGAGCTGAACCTGGACGGCAGCGCAAAGCTCGACGCTGCCGGCAAGCCCATCGAGACCTACACCAACGACGACGTGATGGCTCTGGCCAAGGTGTTCACGGGTTACAGCTGGGGCTTCCCCGACAGCCAGCTCACCCAGGACAACTTTCTCTGGGGCAACCCCGACTACAGCGTCGGCAACGGCCAGGGAGTCGACCAGCAGAGGATGAAGTCCTATCCCGGCCAGGGCTCCAGCGCCGAAAAGCGCCTGTTCAGCGGCAAGCCGCAGGCGGTGACCATCAGCGCCAACGCCAGCCCCGCAGACAACCTGCGCATCGCGCTCGACACCCTCTTCAAGCACCCGAACGTCGGCCCGTTCGTCGGCCGCCAGCTGATACAGCGGCTCGTCACCAGCGACCCCAGCCCGGCCTACGTGGCGCGCGTGGCGAGCGCCTTCAACAACAATGGCGGCGGCGTGCGCGGCGACATGGCCGCCGTCGTGCGCGCCGTGCTGCTCGACAGCGAGGCTCGCAGTGCCACGCCGCCCGCGAGCTTCGGCAAGCTGCGCGAACCGGTGCTGCGCGTCACGCAGTGGATGCGCGGCTTCGCGGCCGCCTCGCTCACCGGCGCCTACATGATGTCCGGCGAGCTCGACACGCTGTCAGAACGCGCGCTGTACGCACCCTCGGTCTTCGGCTTCTTTCGCCCGGGCTACGTGCCACCGAACACCGGCTTCTCGGCACGCGGCGCCACATCGCCCGAGTTCCAGATCGTCAACGAATCGACGACTGCCAACTGGATCAACAAAGCCGAGGCACTCAGCGGAAACGGCCTGGGCTGGACAGGCACGGCCAACGATGTCAGCAGCAACTACAGCACGCTGGCCGGCCTGTCGGCAGCAGGCAACCTGGCCGGCATGCTGGACCACCTGAACCTGCTGCTCTTCGCCGGCCGCATGTCGCCCACGCTGCGCCAATCCATCCTGGACGCCGTCGGCGGCGTCGGCGGCAGTGACAGCGCCAGCCACCTCTATCGCGCCCGCGTGGCGGCATTCATCGCTCTGGCATCGCCCGAATACATCACCCAACGCTGAACCGCGCCGAACCCCATGAACGCCTCCCGCCGACATTTTCTGAACACCGCCGCCCGCCTGGCCGCGGCCGCCAGCCCGCTGGGCGCCCGCGCCAGCGCACCGTTCGCCCTCAGCCTGGCTGGTCTGGGCGCCATGGCCGCGCAGAGCGCTTCCGCGGCCGACACCAGCGGCCCGCACAAGGCGCTGGTCTGCCTGTTCATGTCGGGCGGCAACGACAGCCACAACTGGGTGGTGCCAACCGACGCCAGCGGTTACGCGGACTACGCCGCTGCCCGGCGTGAACTGGCCTGGCCGGCCGCCAAGCTGCTGCCCATCACCAGCAGCACCCAAGCCGGCGGGCGCAGCTTCGGCATGCCGCAGGAACTGCAGCCGCTGCAGGCCATGTACGAAGCAGGCCGCTGCGCCGTGCTGGCCAACGTCGGCACGCTGGAGCAAGCGACAACGAAAGCCCAGTACCTGGCGGGGTCCAACCTGCCGAGCAAGCTGTTCTCTCACAACGATCAGCAGTCGATGTGGCAGTCGCTCTCTCCCGAAGGCGCGCTGTCAGGCTGGGGCGGGCGCATGGGCGACCTGCTGATGTCGGCCAACCAGAACCCGGTGTTCACGGCCATCTCCAGCGCAGGCAACGCGGTGTTCCTGACCGGCAGCGGCGTCACGCAGTATCAGGTGGGAACCGGCGGAGCCGTCAGCGTCGGCGCGTTGAACAGGGGCTGGACGCAGGGCTCGACCACCGCGGCCGCGGCGCTGCGCCGCGCCATCCAGTCCAGCGGCGGCAACGAGTTCCAGTCCGAATACACACGTGTGATGCAGCGCTCGCTCGACACCAGCGCCATGCTGCAGTCCGCGATGGCCGCCACGCCGTTGGCCGCGCTGCCCACGGTGCCGATCGTCCTGCCGAATGGCAGCAGCCTGGCGCTGGACAAGGACAATCTGGCCCAGCAACTTCGAGTGGTGGCGCAAATGATCGGCGCCGCGCCCCGCCTGGGCATGCGGCGCCAGGTCTTCATGGTCAACATCGGCGGCTTCGACAGCCATGCCAACCAGCTGAAAGACCAGCCGCTGCTGATGGCCCGGGTGGCTCAGTCCGTGAGCTGGTTCTTCTCGGCGCTGGACGGCCTGGGCATGAGCAGCAACGCAACCCTGTTCACCGCCAGCGACTTCGGCCGCACGCTCAACAGCAACGGTCAGGGCTGCGACCACGGCTGGGGCAGCCACCACTTCGTGGCCGGCGGCGCAGTGAAAGGCCGGCAGATCTACGGCAAGTTCCCGAGCACCGCCCTGGGCAGCGCCGACGACATCGGCTCCGGGCGGCTGCTGCCCAGCACTTCTGTCACCGAGTACGCGGCGACGATGGGGCGCTGGATGGGGTTGTCGAGCACCGAACTGGCCACTGTGCTGCCAGGCCTGGGCAACTTCGGCACGCCGAATCTCGGGTTCCTGTAACTCCGGCGCGCTGCAAGCCGCAGCACGCCAGAGTCCCGCGTTGCCGCTACACCCACACTGGCGAGTGGCCGCGCGAGGCTGAACCACCCGGACCTTAGGGCCCATCATTGCCACGCGGGCAGGCGCGATCCAGCCATGCCATCAACACCGAGGGAGTGCACGCCAGCGCCACGCGCTTTCGGCGCGCGGTGTCTCCAGCCAGCAGGCGCACCCCGCGCTTGGGCAGGCCCAGCTCGGCCGCCAGCCAGATCAACAAGGCAGCGTTCGCTCGGCCTTCGAGTGCCGGTGCTGCCAGGCGCAGGCGCAGTGCGCCATCATGCAGCCCCGCAAAGGCCGTGCGGCCGGCGTTCGGCACCACCTGCACGAGCAGTTGCACGCCGTCGGCGCCGGCCGAGACACAAGGCCAGCGGTCGGGATCGTCCGTCGAGTCCTGCATCGTCTCGAGCGAGGATCAAAAAAGCCCGGCGCAGGCCGGGCTCGGTCTTTCCAGCAGCGGCGAACGGCGCGAACAAAGCCCACGCCGTTCACCCTGCAAGCCGTTCAGGGCTTGTTACCGGTCGGAAAGGGCCAGGCCGCAGCCGGGCTCAGGGCGGTCTTCGCCGCAGCGGCCGCGGTGGCGGCAGGGGCAGCAGGCGCCGGAGGCGCCGCCTTCTTAGCCGCCTTCTTTGCAGCCGCCTTCTTGGCAGCGGGCTTGGCGACGACAGCGGCCTTCTTCGCCGGAGCAGCCTTCTTGGCGGCAGCCGCCTTCTTGGCCGGAGCAGCAGCCTTCTTCGCAGGTGCCACGGCCTTCTTCGCCGCCGGCTTGGCAGCGACAGCCGCCTTCTTCGCCGCAGGCTTCGCGGGTGCGCTAGCCTTCTTTGCCGGTGCCGCCTTCTTCACGGCGGCCTTGACCGGTGCGCCCTTCTTGGCCGGCGCGGCCTTCTTCGCCGGTGCGGCTGCCTTCTTCGCCGGTGCGGCCTTCTTGGCCGGGACGGCCTTTTTTGCAGTTGCCATAACGATCTCCTTGATCAAGTTGCAAAGAGCACCGCGCTGCTCGATACAGCGCGGAGATTCACCGCCCGATGGTCTGTCAGCGGGCCTGAGCCCGACGACTGTCGCCTCGGTTTGGTGAATGGGTTCCGAACCCGCGCACTGCTTCTTGTGGCAGCGCATCAAGATTCGTAATGAGGGAAACTTTGATCACGTTGTGGTGTCACCGCAGGCTTGGCCCGCGCGCTGGATCCACCGCTGTAAAGGACTCAATCCCATGACAAAGCGCCACCGGTCTGGTAGTCGATGACACGCGTCTCGAAGAAGTTGCGTTCCTTCTTCAGGTCGATCATCTCGCTCATCCACGGGAAGGGATTCTCTTCATTCGGGTACAGGGCTTCGAGGCCAATCTGCGTTGCACGCCGGTTGGCGATGTAGCGCAGGTAACCCTTGAACATCGAAGCGTTCAGACCCAGCACACCGCGCGGCATGGTGTCTTCGGCGTAGCGGTACTCGAGTTCGACGGCACGCTCGAACAAGACCTTGATCTCGGCCTTGAAGGTGGCCGTCCAGAGATGCGGGTTCTCTAGCTTGATCTGGTTGATGAGGTCGATGCCGAAGTTACAGTGCATGGACTCGTCGCGCAGGATGTACTGGTACTGCTCGGCGGCACCGGTCATCTTGTTCTGCCGGCCGAGCGCCAGGATCTGCGTGAAGCCGACGTAGAAGAACAGTCCCTCCATCAGGCAGGCGAAAACGATCAGGCTCTTCAGCAGGGTCTGATCGTCTTCCGGTGTGCCGGTATGGAAATGCGGATCCATGATCGCGTCGATGAACGGGATCAGAAACTCGTCTTTCTGACGGATCGAGTCGACCTCGTGGTACGCGTTGAAGATCTCGCTTTCATCGAGGCCGAGCGACTCGACGATGTACTGATAGGCGTGGGTGTGGATAGCTTCCTCGAAGGCCTGGCGCAACAGGAACTGCCGGCACTCGGGCGCCGTGATATGGCGGTAAGTGCCCAGCGTGATGTTGTTGGCGGCCAGCGAATCGGCGGTGGTGAAGAAGCCGAGGTTTCGCTTGATGAGGCGGCGCTCGTCTTCGGTCAGGCCGTTTGGGTCTTTCCACATCGCGATGTCGCGCGACATGTTCACCTCTTGCGGCATCCAGTGATTGGCGCAGGAGGAAAGATACTTTTCCCAGGCCCACTTGTACTTGAACGGCACGAGCTGATTGACGTCGGTCTGACCATTGATGATGCGCTTGTCAGCCACGTTGACGCGGCGCTTCACATCGGCGGCGAGCGGCACGGCAATGGCGCTCGACGAGACCGGGACCGCAGGCGACTTCACTGACGAAGAAACTGGCAGTGAACCAGAAAACGCGGCTGAAGGCGTGTTGCCGAAACGTTCTGCCGGCGGTGCTGGCAACGTCGGCGATGAGGGCCGCGCCCCAGATGAAGGCATGAAGGCGGCACCTGTTTGTGCGTTCCTCGAAGGGGTGCGAGCTTCTTCTTCCCAGACCAGCATGTGTGTACGTCCTGTGATAAGGAATTATCCGAGTGTTGCGTGAGAACACCAAGCGTTTGTTGACATTCGAAAGCCCATGTTGTGGCTGCCTTGCATCGACTGCGATGGGCCTGACTCGTTCATTGGCATGCAGGCCACTTTGAATGGCTCAAACGACTGCTTTTGCAGTTGCCTGAGCCATCGATGCAGAGCGCCCTTCCGTCATCAATGAGCTCATTGATGAGCTCATCACCGACCTCGTCACTGACAGGCCTCGCAATCGGGGTTGTCGATCGAGCAGAACTTGATGTCGCTGGCCGGTTCGGCCTGCATCGGCGCACTGCCGATGGCGGCTGCGCCGACCACGCCGCCCTGCATCGCCACGGAGTTCATCGAAGCCGAAGAGACCGTGGACTTCTCGGCGTAGGTGGCGCTCGTCGTGCGCAGGTAGTAGGTGGTCTTCAGGCCGCGCAGCCAAGCCAGCTTGTAGGTTTCATCGAGCTTCTTGCCCGAGGCGCCGGCCATGTAGATGTTGAGCGACTGCGCCTGGTCGATCCACTTCTGGCGCCGCGCCGCAGCCTCCACCAGCCACTGCGTTTCGACCTCGAAGGCCGTGGCATAGAGGCGCTTGATGTCCTCGGGCACGCGGTCGATGGCACGCAGCGAACCATCGAAGTGCTTGAGGTCCATCACCATCACGTCGTCCCACAGCCCCAGGCGCTTCAGGTCACGCACCAGGTACTCGTTGACGACCGTGAATTCACCCGACAGATTGGACTTCACCGACAGGTTGCCGAAGCAGGGTTCGATCGACGCGTCGACACCGATGATGTTGGAAATGGTGGCCGTGGGCGCGATGGCCACGCAATTCGAATTGCGCATGCCGTGCTGCCTGATCTGCTGGCGCAGCGCGTCCCAGTCCAGGGTGCTGGATCGGTCGACTTCCACGTAGCCGCCCCGCTCTTCGGCCAGAAGGTCCAGCGAGTCCTGGGGCAGCACGCCACGATCCCACAACGAGCCCCGGTAGCTGGAGTAGCGGCCACGCTCGGCGGCCAGTTCGGTCGAAGCCCAGTAGGCGTGGTAGCACACGGCTTCCATCGAACGGTCGGCGAACTCGATGGCGTCGTTCGAGGCATACGGCACGCGCAACTGGTAGAGCGCGTCCTGGAAGCCCATTAGCCCCAAGCCCACCGGACGGTGGCGCAGGTTACTGTCGCGTGCCTTCTTCACCGCGTAGTAGTTGATGTCGATGACGTTGTCGAGCATGCGCATCGCCGTGGCCACCGTGGCCTTCAGCTTGACCTGGTCGACCTGACCGTCCCGCAGGTGCTGCACCAGGTTGATCGAGCCCAGGTTGCAGACAGCGATCTCCGTGTCGCTGGTGTTCAGCGTGATCTCGGTGCACAGGTTGGAACTGTGCACCACGCCCGCGTGCTGCTGCGGGCTGCGCACGTTGCAGGCATCCTTGAAGGTGATCCAGGGGTGGCCGGTCTCGAACAGCATCGACAGCATCTTGCGCCACAGGTCACGCGCCGGCATGCGCTTGTAGAGCTTGATCTCGCCGCGGTCGGCCTTGGCCTCGTACGCACAGTAAGCGACCTCGAAGGCGCGGCCGAAGAGGTCGTGCAGATCGGGAGTGTTGCTGGGCGAAAACAGCGTCCAGTCGGTGCCTTCCATGACGCGGCGCATGAACAGGTCGGGCACCCAGTTGGCGGTGTTCATGTCATGCGTGCGCCGACGGTCGTCACCGGTGTTCTTGCGCAGTTCCAGGAACTCCTCGATGTCGAGGTGCCAGGTTTCGAGATACGCGCAGACCGCGCCCTTGCGCTTGCCGCCCTGGTTGACCGCCACTGCGGTGTCGTTGACGACTTTCAGGAAAGGCACCACGCCCTGGCTCTTGCCGTTGGTGCCCTTGATGTAGGAGCCGAGCGCACGCACGGGAGTCCAGTCGTTGCCCAGGCCGCCAGCGAACTTGCTGAGCAGCGCGTTTTCCTTCAGGGCCTCATAGATCCCCTCGAGGTCATCGGCCACCGTCGTCAGGTAGCAGCTCGACAGCTGCGAACGCCGCGTGCCGCTGTTGAACAGCGTGGGCGTGCTCGACATGAAGTCAAAGGTCGACATCACGTTGTAGAACTCGATAGCGCGTGCCTCGCGGTCGATCTCGCCGAGCGACAGGCCCATCGCGACGCGCATGAAGAAAGCCTGCGGCATCTCGATGCGGACTTCGTCGATGTGCAGGAAGTAGCGGTCGTACAGGGTCTGCAGACCGAGGTAGTCGAACTGCAGGTCGCGCTCTGCCTTGAGCGCCGCGCCGAGGCGCACCAGGTCGAACTGCATCAGCTTCTCGTCGAGCAGTTCGGCCTGCACACCCTTCTTGATGTACTGCGGGAAGTACTCGGCATAGCGGGTGGCCATCTCTTCTTGCGGCACCTCGCCACCGAGCATCTCGCGGCGCATGGTGTGCAGCAGCAGGCGGGCGGTGGCGCGCGTGTAGGCAGGGTCCTTTTCGATCAGCGTGCGTGCGGCCAGGATGGCGGCCTTGTAGACCTCGTCGATCGGCACGCCGTCATACAGGTTGCGGCGCGTCTCGGCGACGATGGGCTCGGCGCTGACCCCGGCACCGAGGCCGGCGCAGGCCGATTCGATCAGCCCGCGCAGCGCAGCCAGGTCGAGCGGCACGCGCTGCCCACCGTCGATGACGCAGAGCTCGGGCGCGGCCACCGCGGCCTGCGGAGCCTGCCGGGCGCGTTCCTGGGTGCGCCGTTCGCGGTACAGCACGTAGGCGCGCGCCACTTCATGGTGGCCGCTACGCATCAGACCGAGTTCGACATGGTCCTGCACGTCTTCGATGTGGAAGGTGCCGCCGCCCGGGCGCGAGCGCAGCAGGGCTCGCACCACGCTCTCGGTCAGGCGGTCGACCGTCTCCCGCACGCTGGCCGAGGCTGCGCCCTGGGTGCCGTGCACGGCGAGAAAGGCCTTCATCAGCGCCACCGCGATCTTGTTCGGCTCGAAGCCGACCACGGCGCCGTTGCGGCGGATGATCTGGTAACCGGCGTAGGCGTTGCCGGTGCCGCCCGCGCCGCCGGCAGGGATCAGGGTGCGGACGGGTGCGGCGACTTCCGGTGTGCCGGTCATGATGGACTGCATGGTTTGCCCTCTCGAAGCGAAGTTGGGTGCGAAATTGAGTGCGATGTCGGCTCAGACGTCGGCATGGATTCGAAGTGGATCGACGGTCTCGGCGGGTCCAGACCGTCAAGTGAGGCAGCCCGACCGAGTGGTGGCGGGGTGCCCATGCCCGGCCATCAAACATGACACCGAGCCGGAGTCACCGCGCCGGTGCCTTGACGGTCGGCCTTGCGGCCGTTGATCTTTTTTCGTTGTCACAAGAATATCACGTGGAGGCACTATATCTGGGGTCTCGACCCCCATCAAGGCACTACAGGTAGTGTTCGATCAATAAATGCCCGAATGGCGCCACGGGACCGCAAGACCCTTGCGGCTGGCCGCCGGCACAGTGCCGGAAACGCCCTCGCCCGGCGGGCCACGCCGACCGGTCATCAGCCGATGTCGAACCGCGCCAGCGCTGTGTTTCCAGCCCGAAACAGCGTGATCGGGCCGCCGGTGCTGGGTCGGTCTCAGGCAGCCACGCCGCCGGCCGCAAAAGGCAGCGCGGGCCTGGACTGGCGCAGCGCACGACGCAGGCCGCGCCAGTCGAAGCCTGGTCCGGGGTCTGCCTTGCGGCCGGGCGCCACATGCTCGTGGCCTACCGCTTCGGTGATCAGGAACTGGCTGGCCAGAGCGCGCAGCAGGCGTGCCAGCTGCCGGTACTGCACGAGCTCGAACGCCGAACCCTCCAGCCCTTCGAGTTCGATGCCCACCGACCAGTCGTTGCAGTTCTCCCGCCCGCGCCAAGTCGATTGCCCGGCATGCCAGGCACGCTGATCGACGGAGACGAACTGCAGCAGTTCGCCGTTGCGCCGAAGCAGGAAATGCGCCGACACCTTCAAGCCACGCAGCGCCTCGAAGTAGGGATGTGCATCGGGGTCGAGGCGATTGGTGAACAGGCGCTCGATCGCGTCGCCGCCGTATTCACCTGGCGGCAGGCTGATGGAATGGATGATCGCGAGCGACACCTTCCCATCTGCCGGCCGCAGGCCGAAGTTGGGTGATGGCAGCGGCCGAGCGCCCGACCACCAGCCTTCGTGCCAGAGTGGCCGGCGACTCTCAGCCCGGCTCGCCACGGTCGCCGATGCCGTCACCCACCGCCACGCCGAGCCGTGCCATGCGATAGCGCATCTGGCGCAGCGACAGGCCCAGACTGGCGCCGGCCGCGGTGCGGTTGTTGCGGTGGCGGTCGAGCGCACGCTCGAGGATGTCGCGCTCGACGCCGTCGAGGTAGCCCGCCAGATCAGCAGGCAGCGTTGCCTGTGGCATGCCGGACCCAGGCCCCGGCGGGGTGGGGGCGACCGGCATACGCTGCGGCGCCATGTCGAGCTCGGCCGCCACGCTGTCGTCGAACAAGGTCTCGGGCAGCCCGAGGTCTTCACGCTCGATGACCACCCCATCGGACAAGGCCAGCGCGCGGTGCAGCAGGTTCTCGAGTTCGCGTACGTTCCCCGGGAAGGCGTAGCGCTGAAGATGGTCCAGCGCGTCGGCCGAGAGCGCGGGCAGCGGCGACACGCCGGCATCGATGGCGATGCGCTGCAGCACATCCGCACAGATCAGCGGCAGGTCGGCGATGCGCTCACGCAAGGGCGGCACCAGGATCTGGATCACGTTCAAGCGGTAGTAGAGATCCTGGCGGAAGCGGCCGCCCAAGACCTCGGCGCCGAGGTCCTTGTGGGTGGCGCTGACGACGCGCACGTTGACCGGCGTCTCGGCCACCGCGCCGATCGGCCGCACCGCGCGCTCCTGAATGACACGCAGCAGCTTGCTCTGCATGGCCAGCGGCAGGTCGCCGATCTCGTCGAGGAACAGGCTGCCGCCCTGCGCGGCCTGGAAAAAACCTTCACGGTCCTCGGCTGCGCCGGTGAAGGCGCCCTTGCGGTAGCCGAAGAACTCGGCTTCCAGCAAGGCCTCGGGGATGGCACCGCAGTTGACCGCGACGAACGGCCCGGCGCCGCGCGGCGACACCTCATGGATGGCGCGCGCCACCAGTTCCTTGCCGGTGCCCGACTCGCCACGTACCAGCACCGGCGCCATGCTGCGCGCCACCTTCTCCACCATGCCGTGCACCTGTCGCATCGCAGCCGAACGGCCGACCAGCCTCTCCAGCGCGCGCGGCGCAGTGAGGGCGGGCCCGGTGGCCGCGCGCTCACGCGGCCGCGTCGCGGGGCCACCCTCAGTCGCAGGCGTGGATGCGGGCGCCGGAGCGCGCCCGAGTGCCGAGGCCACCACGGCGCGGAACTGCCGCAGGTCGACCGGCTTGGTCAGGTAGTCGTAGGCGCCGGCCTTCAGTGCCTCGACGGCGTTCTCCGCCGAACCATAGGCCGTGATGACGATGGCACGTTCACGCCGCCCGGCTTCTTCCAGCCGGCGCAGCAGATCCAGGCCGGTGCCGTCGGGCATGCGCATGTCGGTGATGACGAGGTTGAACTGTCCGCCCTCCAGCAGGGCCCAGGCTTCGTCGACCGAGCCGGCGCTTTCGACGTCGTAACCCTCGCGCACCAGGGTCAGTTCATAGAGCGTGCGCAGGTCGGGCTCGTCGTCGACGACCAGCAGCCGCAGCGGGGAGACCGTGTTCACAGATCGTGAGGCATGTCGCCTTCGGTTTTGATGCTGCGCTGCATGGTGACCAGGAACTCGTTGCGCAGCCGATCGGCACCCGGACGCGGGCGGTATTCGATGCTGGCGCCGTAGCGTTCGCACAACTCGCGGCAAATATACAAGCCCAGGCCGGAGCCGCGACTGCGCGTCGAGAAGAAAGGCTCGAAGAGGTGGCGCTCGACTTCGGGCGGAATCGTCGGGCTGTCGCTCATCACCGACAGCACCGCCGTGTTGTCGTCGCGCGTGGCCAGGCGCAGGAAGATCGCGCCCGGCGCCTGGCCGGCGTGGCGGCGCGCGTTGTCGAGCAGGTTGACGAGCACGCGGCGCAGGTGCTCGGGGTCGAAGAGCACAGTCAGCGGCGCCGCCGGCAGGTCGACCCGCAGCCGGCTTTCCGGCCCCAGCGGCAGCCCCGCGGTGCCCGCCCATTCGGCCGTGCCGGCGGCCAGCAGCGCCACCGCGTCGATGGCCCGCGGCGGCGTGCCGACGCCGGGCGCCACCTCCAGAACGTCGTCGACAATGCGCCGCAGCCGCTCGGCGTTTTCACCCACCATGCGGGCCAGCAGCCGCTGCGTGGGAGCCAGTTCGTCTTCGAGCATCAGGGCATTCGCCTGCGAGATGGCGGCCAGCGGGTTGCGGATCTCGTGCGCGATGCCCGCCGACATGCGTCCCATCGCCGCCAGCTTCTCCTGCCGGAGGCGGGCCTGCGCGGTGCGCACGTCTTCGAGCAGCAACACGACGAACTGCTCGCGGTCGCCCGTGCCTTCGCGGACGCCCTCATCGACGCCGCGGCCGCGCATGAAGCGCACACGCAGCCTCACGGTGCGCGTGTGGCCATCGTCGAAGGCCAGCGTGACGTCGCGGCCGGCTTCGGGCCAGTCGCCCTCTCCCAGCGCCTGCGTGACCGCCTGCGCGAGCGCGCCCCAGGCCGGCCGGTCAGTCAGCGTGAAAGGCGCCGGCGGGCTCAGGCCCTGGCCGACCAGCAGCCGCCGCGCGGCCGGATTGGCTGCGCGCGCCCGCAGCCGCCGGTCGATGACGAGCACGCCGTCGACCATCTCCTCGATCACCAGACGATTCAACTGTGCCTGCTGGCGCGCCAGTTCCAGACTGCCGCGCGCCGCCAGTTCCTCGCGCGCAAGACGGCCTGCCAGTTCGCCGGAGAGAAGGGCAATGATGAACAGGCCCATGCCGGCCAGCCCTGATTGCAGTAGCAGCACTGTGGGGTCGCCGCCCAGCAGCGAGCTGCGCCATGCCACCACCAGCAGCATCAGCGTGACGCCGGCCGCCGTGCCCAGCGCCAGCAGACGCTGCGTGACGACGCCGGCCATCAGCACCGGCAACACCAGCAATGCCGCAAAGTTGAAGCTCGACCCCGCTTCCAGCAGGTGCAGCGTGGTGAAGGCCAGCAGGTCGACACCGATCGTCGACAGCCACTGCAGCCGCCGTCGCCGTGCCGCCTGGTGCGGGGCGGCCAGCGCCTCGAAGCGCGGCAACAGCCAGAGCGTGACGGCCTGCACCGCGTAGGCGATGCAGACCAGCGCCAGCCAGACCGGCGCACGCACCGCCAGCCATCCGCTGAGCACCTGCGCAGCCACCAGGCCGATGCCGATGGCCGCGCGCGCCGCCGCGTAGGTGCGGTAGATGCGGGCCAGCGCGTTGTCCTGGGCGGCGACGATGCGCCGCGCCTCGCGAGTCAGGAACCGGCTGTCGGGCGCCAGGTCGCCGGCAGCGACCCAGCCGGGGTCGAAGAAGGAATCGGGCGCGCCCTGAGGCTCGGCTGCCGCGCCGAGGGCGCCGAGCAGCGATTCGTCGCCCGCCCGGCGCGGCACCTGGCGGCGGTCCGCGCCGCGGCGCTCGGTGGCGCGACGACCTTGCGAATCGTCGTCCATCAGCGGCGGGCCGCCTCAGCCGGGGCCGAGAGCACGGTGGGCCTGGCCGCAGTACGGCCGGCCCTCGTCGTCGTTCAGCGCGTCGCTGATCGGCACGAACACGCCGCAGTGGCTGCAGGCCACCATCTCGGCCAGCTCGCCGGGCGGCTCAGGGCGTTTGGGCAGCGCATCGTCACCCCGCGGCCGCTTGCGGCCGAACAGCAACCAGCCGCCGAGCATCACCACCAGAAGCACCAGCAGGATTTTGGCCATGACTCAAACCGAGCCTCGGTGGAGCATCACTTCCATCACGAAGCGCGAACCGACATAGGCCAGCATCAACAACGCCGCTCCGGCATACAGCCAGCGCGTGGCGTGGCGGCCGCGCCAACCGCGCTGGCGGCGGCCGGCAACCAAGGCCGCAAATACCGCCCAGCCGAGCAGTGAAAACACGGTCTTGTGGTCCCAGCGCCACTGCACGGTGGTCAGCACGCCGAGCAGCAGGGTCGCGGTGAGCACCATGAAGCCGGCTTCGACGAAGCGGAAGGTCAGCCGCTCGAGTTGCAGCAGCGGCATGCCGAAGGCGCCGTCGAACAGGCCGCGAGATGTGCTGCCGGCGCCTTTGCGCAGGCGCAGCCGGCTCTCGGCGCGGTCGAGCATGGTGGCGTGCAGCACAGCCGCGCCCAGCAGGCCGTAGGAGCCGACACCGAGCGCGAAGTGCAGCGGCGCCAGCGGCGACGAATAGGCCCGCACCTCGCCAGGGAACAGCGCGGCCACCAGCACCGTCAGCACACCGGCCGGCGCCAGCACCAGGCGCACCGTCGGCAAGGGGACGAAGCGGCTCTCCACGGTGTGCACGGCGATCACCAGCCAGATCGTGATCGACAGCACCGGAGCGAATCCGAAGCGCGCACCCGGCAGGTCCTGGCCCCAGCCGCTGATGTCGAGCACCAGCAGCACGAAATGCAGCAGCCAGCCGACCACGAGAGCGACCGTGGGCAGACGCGAAGAAGACTTCAGCGGCAACGCGGCGATGCCGTAGCAGACCATCGCCACGACGGCCAGCAGCAGCGGACCGGCACTGGGAAGCGCGACAGAGTCTGGCGATAACATCATGGGCTCAAGTGTACTTTCGCGGACCCGCGCTGCCGGGCCCGCCAGACCCCGATGGCCTCGACCCTATCCGACCGCCTGTCAAGGATGGTCAAGACGATGCGCGGCCAGGCCCGCATCACCGAGAGCAATGTGCAGGACATGCTGCGCGAAGTGCGCATGGCCCTGCTCGAGGCCGACGTGGCGTTGCCCGTGGTGCACGACTTCATCGCCCGCGTCAAGGAGAAAGCGCTGGGCCAGGAGGTCACCGGCTCGCTGAATCCGGGGCAGGCGCTGGTCGGCATCGTGCACCGCGAACTGGCCGCCACCATGGGCGACTCAGGCCAGCACGCACCCGGCCAGCGGCCGGAGTCCGAGCTGAATCTCGCCACGCAGCCACCGGCGGTGATATTGATGGCGGGCCTGCAGGGCTCGGGCAAGACCACGACCAGCGCCAAGCTGGCGCGCCACTTGATCGAAAAGCGCAAGAAGAAGGTGCTGACGGTGTCGGCCGACGTCTACCGGCCGGCCGCCATCGAGCAGCTGAAGACGGTGACGAAGCAGGCCGGCGCGGAGTGGTTCCCGTCGGCGGCCGACCAGAAACCGCGTGACATCGCGCTGGCCGCACTCGACCACGCCAGACGCCATTATTTCGACGTGCTGATCGTCGACACCGCCGGCCGCCTGGGCATCGACGAGGCTTTGATGGCCGAGATCAGCGAGCTGCATGCGGCGCTGAAGCCGATCGAGACGCTGTTCGTCGTCGACGCCATGCAAGGTCAGGATGCGATCAACGTCGCCCGCGCCTTCAAGGACGCGCTGCCGCTGACCGGCGTGGTGCTGACCAAGCTCGACGGCGACTCGCGCGGCGGTGCCGCGCTGTCGGTGCGCCAGGTGACCGGGGCGCCGATCAAGTTCGCCGGCACCTCCGAGAAGATCGACGGCCTGGAAGTCTTCGACGCCGAGCGCCATGCCGGCCGCGTGCTCGGCATGGGCGACATCGTGGCGCTCGTCGAGGAGGTGCAGAAGGGCGTCGACATGCAGGCCGCCCAGCAACTGGCGGAGAAGGTCAAGAGCGGCGGCGGTTTCGACCTGAACGACTTCCTCTCGCAGATCAGCCAGATGAAGAAGATGGGCGGCCTGGCCGGCCTGATGGACAAGCTGCCCAGCCAACTGACGGCCAAGGCAGCCGGCGCCGACATGGGACGCGCCGAGAAAGACGTGCGGCGCATGGAAGGCATGATCAATTCGATGACCGCGCTGGAGCGCCGCAAGCCCGAACTGATCAAGGCCAGCCGCAAGCGGCGCATCGCCGCCGGGGCGGGCGTGCAGGTGCAGGAAGTCAACCGCATGCTCAATCAGTTCGAGCAGATGCAGGGCATGATGAAGAAGATGAAGGGCGGCGGCCTGATGAAAATGATGAAGCGCATGGGCGGCGGGGGCTTCCCGGGCATGCCCCGGTAGGCTGCGTCGGCGCTGCTCCTGGCCGTGGAGCGCGCGGGGCCACCATCCGCCGACTGAGCAACATTTCGCGCTTGCCGCGAATGCGGGTCGGAGGGACCGGTTTATGGCAACGAATAGATACGTTTGACGGCTTGCCGCCGTTGACCACCCGGGACGCCGCGCCTTAGGGTCTGGGCTCGCGCATTCACTGCGCACTTCGGACCGGCCGCCATGGATCTCTTGCACCCGATCACCAACTCCGCCCTTGCCGCCGCGGCTCTGCTGCTGCTGACGCTGCTGGTCGTGCGCCTGTGGCAACGCGGCGCGGCGGCACGCCCCGCTCAGCGCGAGGCACTCGATACCGTGACCGGCTGGCCGCCCGAATCGGCGCGCGTGATGACGATCAACGAGCGCCAGTCCTATGAACTGCTCAAGCGCGCACTGCCCGGCTTCATGGTGCTGGCGCAGGTGCCGCTGGCGCGCTTCGTGCGCGTGCCGACCCGCAACCCCTACGCCGACTGGCTGCAGCGTGTCGGCTCGCTGAGCGCCGACCTGCTGCTCTGCGACGCCGGCTCACGCGTGCTGGCGGTGGTCGACATCCGCGCCGTGCAGGAAACCGAGCGCAGCCGCAAGCGCCATGAACGGCTGGCCCGTGTCTTGAAGGCCGCCGGCATCCATGTGCATGTGTGGCGCGAAGGCGACCTGCCCAGCCTGGCCGAAGTGCGCGCCGTGCTCGGCGCCGACCTGACGCAACGGGCCGCCGCCGAGGCCGGGCCGAAAGCGACGAATTCGCGCCCGATGCCCCTGATCCCGGTGGCCGAGATCGAGGAGATCCTGGCCGATGGCGATCACGCCCTGCGCGACGTGATGGAGCCCGTGCCATCGGCCTTCTTCGAAGACTACGAGCCGACGCCGGCCAGCGGCGGGCGGCGCTGAACGCGGCGCCGCTTCAGCCCAGCAGCGCCTGCGCAAATTCACGCGCGTTGAAGGGTTGCAGGTCTTCGACGCGTTCACCGACACCGATGAAGTAGACCGGAATCGGCCGGCCCTGCTCTGCGCACCAGCGTGCGATGGCGGCCAGCACACCGCCCTTGGCCGTGCCGTCGAGCTTGGTGACGATCAGCCCGGTGAGCCCGAGCGCGGCATCGAAGGCGCGGACCTGCGCCAGCGCGTTCTGCCCGGTGTTGCCGTCGACCACCAGCAGCACCTCGTGCGGCGCGCCCTGCTGCGCCTTGCCTATCGTGCGCTGGATTTTCTTCAGCTCCTCCATCAAATGCAGCTGGGTCGGCAGGCGGCCCGCGGTGTCGGCGATGACGACGTCGCAGCCACGCGCCCGGCCGGCGCTGACGGCGTCGAACGTGACCGCCGCCGGATCACCGCCCTCCTGACTGACCACCTCGACGCGGTTGCGGTCGGCCCACACCGCCAACTGTTCGCGCGCCGCCGCACGAAAGGTGTCGGCGGCGGCCAGCAGCACCTTCTGGTCGGCGGCAGCCAGGTAGCGCGTGAGCTTGCCGATGGTGGTCGTCTTGCCGGCGCCGTTGACGCCCGTCACCATGATCACGGTCGGGCTGGCCGCGCCGATCATCAGCGGCTTTTGCAGCGGCAGCAGCAGGTCGGTGATGGCGTCGGCCAGCAGCGCCTTCACGGCCGCGGGATCGGTGGCCTTGCTGTCTTTGACGCGGCGCCTGAGGTCGTCGAGCAGTTGCTGCGTGGCGGCCACGCCGGCATCGGCCATCAGCAGCGCCGACTCCAGGTCTTCATAAAGCGCGTCGTCGATACGCGTGCCGGTGAAAACCTGCGCAATGCTGCTGCCAGTCTTGCGCAGGCCATGCTTGAGGCGGTCGAACCAGCGTGCGCGCGGCTCGACAGCCCCGGCCGGCTCGGCCAGGGCCGCGACGTCCTCCGTAGGTGCGAACGGTGGTTCGACCGGCAACCCGGCCGGCGCAGCGGGCTCTGCCGGCCTGCCGGCGGGCATGAGTTCGGAGACGACCTGCGGTGAATCCACGGGCGGCACGACGACGGCCGCCGCCGGCGGTTTTTTCTTGAAGAAGCTGAACATGGAATCCCGTTGGCGCGCGGCCCGCAGCGGGCACGGCGTGCCCGCTATAATTGTTGGTTGAGGCGCTTTAGCTCAGCTGGTTAGAGCGACGGAATCATAATCCGCAGGTCCGGGGTTCAAATCCCTGAAGCGCCACCAATTCCCTCGGAAGCCCCGCACGTCAATGACCTGCGGGGTTTTTTCTTTTTCGAGTCGCGCCGCATCCGGGCGCCCAGCCACTGCGTACTTTCACCGATGGTGCACACCCGCGCCGGCAAAGGGACACCCGTGGAACACTCAGGATCGATCCTAAGGCTGCTCGTGACGAGCTTGGCCTGCCTGGCAGGCGCCGCGGCAGCGCATGACTCATGGTTCGAGCCATTGGCGACGGCCAGGCGCGGCGAACAGTGGCTGGCGCTGGGCACCGGCAACCAGTTCCCGGTGCGCGAGACGGCGATCAGCGCCGAATATCTGCAGGTACAGGGCTGCCGGCACGCCGACGGCAGCCCGGCAGCGCTGGCCGCCCTGCGCAACACGGCGAATGCCCTGATCCTGCGCGCCGCCGGCAACCCCGCCGACGCGCTGAGCTGCTGGGTGCAGCTGACGCCGTTCCAAATCGAGGTGGCAGCCGACAAGGTGGCCATCTATCTCGATGAGGTACGCCCCGCGCAGCCGGTGCTCGATGCCTGGGCCGCCATGCACGCACGCGGCCTGCCCTGGAAAGAGCGCTACACCAAACACGCGCGCATCGAACTGCAAGGCGCAGAGACGCAAGCTGCGGTGGCCACTGCGCCCGCCGGCATGGGCATGGACGTTCTGCTGTCGGCCGCAAAGTCGCCACTGCGCACGGGTGACACGCTCGGCTTCCAGTTGCTGCGCGACGGCCAGCCGCTGCCCGACTTCGCGGTGGAACTGCGCCACGAGGGCCAGCCGGCCGGCCTGTGGCAGCGCACCAACGGCACCGGCCACCTCCAGTTCAAGCCGGTGCTTGCGGGCCGCTGGCTGCTGCGCGCCGTGGACCTGCGCCTGTCGGCCACGGAACCCGACACCTGGGACAGCCGCTTCGTCACCCTGGCCTTCAGCGTGCGCGAAGGGTCGGCAACGCAGCCCTGATCGAGGCCGATCTCAAGATGATCCGGCTCTGCCGGGAACCTTGAACCTGCGTGGGGGGAGGCCGGGCGCAGCCCGGCACTGGGGGCGCTCAGAACGGCAGCAGCTTGAAACCGAACAGGCGCTCGGCGAGCCAGATGGCGGCGACCAGCGCAATCAGCAGCGAACCGCCGATCAGCACGCCGCGGCGGTAGAAGAGCGTGTGGCGCAGCGCATAAGCCAGAGGCAGGAACGCGGCGACGATGGCCAGTTGCCCGGCCTCGACGCCGAGGTTGAAACCCACCAGCGCCAGCGCCAGCGTGCCTTGCGGGAGCCCGAGGTCGATCAGCACGCTGGCAAATCCGAAGCCGTGCAGCAGCCCGAACAGGAAGGCGGCCACCCAGCGCCGGCTGTGCAGCCAGGAAAACACGTTG
>Ga0209181_10002834_pt1 | contig 27804 bp, 23 predicted proteins | sample MAT05_FD_187208 | JGI IMG/M metagenome (GOLD analysis project Ga0209181, IMG submission 187208) | Freshwater microbial communities from Lake Fryxell liftoff mats and glacier meltwater in Antarctica - MAT-05 (SPAdes) (version 2) | ecosystem: Environmental > Aquatic > Freshwater > Ice > Liftoff...
AATCTGTTGAAAAAGTCGGGCAACCACATTGGGTTGCCCCTACGAGACCCGCTGTTGTAGGGACGCGCAACGGGAATCTGTTGAAAAACACGGGCAACCACATTGGGTTGCCCCTACGGGACCCGCTGTTGTAGGGACGACCCAATGTGGTCGTCCGCCGATTCAAACCCTTTTTCAACAGATTCCAACCGCACGTCCGCCGATTCAAATCCTTTTTCAACAGAATCCCAATGGGGTCGCCCAAATTTTACAACGGCATAGCCATTGGGCAACCCCCTCTTCACCCTCACGGGCGGGGTTCCAAAGAGGTGAAGTAGTCGCGCACGACATCGCGCAATGCCAACGGCACATAGCCCGACTCAAGGGCGCGGTCGGCGGTATCGCGATAATTGCCATAGACTTGATCATACGGTAAGGTCACTTGTCCTTCGGGATTTTCGGAGAACTCCCCTTCTTGCAACGGCGAGTCGCCGGGGTCCGCTTCCAATTGGATCGTCGTGTCGCCAAAAGCGCCGCCAATCCGGCGCGGCACATTGACCGCCTCATACGCCGCTTCACCCTCGCCGTCGGGGTTGTTGCCCTGCCTCACGCGGGTATCCCCCGGCGTCGTGCTGCTGTTCTGGCTGCCCGCCCCGCCGGGGGCATCGCCCGCGCTGGTGCCAGCGGCATCTTGCTGTCCGGTGCCGGCTCCCTCTTGGTTGGAGGGTTGCCCAGACTGTGAAGGCATCCCGTCTTGGCTTGGTTGCCCTTCGCCCGATTGCGACCCCGCGCCTTCGGCAGACATGCCGCTTTGCCCTTGGGATTGCGCACCTTCTTGGGGATCGCCCGGTTGCGCTTGCCCTTCGGACGGCGAACCTTCTGACGGGCTGCCTTGCTCCCCCGGCTGACCGCTATTGTTCTCACTTTGCTGCCCAGCATTACCTTGCTGCGCACTCTCGCTTTGGCTGGCGGCTTCGCTCACTTCGCTGGCAGCTTGACGCGCATTTTGGGCGGCTTCGCTGAGCGGAGTATTGGCGGCTTGCGCTTGTTGTTGGGCTTGGGCGGCGGCGGCTTGCGCTTGTTGTTCCGCTTGACTCAATTGCTGCTGCGCTTGATTAAGCTGCTGTTGGGCGGCGGCGGCGTCCCCTTGTTGCAGGGCTTCGGCAGCCTGTTGGAGCGTTTGCGCAGCGGTTTGCTGACTCTGTTGGGCTTCGGACAGTGCTGCTTCATTCTGTTGCAAAACGGACTGCTGCAAGGCGGCGGCACTGTTGCGGAGTGCCTGCGCCGCTTGCTGTTGTTCGGCAGGGGTCATGGTCTGCGCTTGCTCGGCGATCTGCGCCAAATTATTCTGCATTTGTTCGAGCGCCCCTTGCGCCGCGTTGGGATCCGTGGGCGGTACGCTAAAGCCCCCGTCCCGCAAGGCTTGGGCGGCTTGTTCCAATGCCCGTTGCGCCGCAACTTGGGAGGCGGCGGCGGCTTGCTGCGCCGCTTGTGCCTCTTGGCTGGCGGCATCGGCGCTCTCTTGCAGGTCGGCGGCGGTCTCGCTAAGCACCGCGAATGCCTGCTGGGGCGTGACATTCGGGTCTTCGAGGGCTTGAATATTGCGGCGCAAGTCTTGCAACAACGCTTGGCGCTGCTCTGCCGTCAAATTGGTGTCGGCGGCGACCGTCTCGGCGGCTTCACGCAATGTCTCAGCGGCTTGATCCATCGCGGCATTGACGGCAGCACCGTTATTGAGCGCTTCGGCTTGGGGGTTGGGCAGCAGCAGCAACACCGCCAGCGTGACCAACAAGACCAGCACGACGATCAAGTCGCGGGTGTCGGTGCGCAAGGGCATTCGGTCGCGCAGATGCGTGATCGCGTCGTGGGCATGGGCACCCGCATCAGCGATTTGCAACGCTGCCAACTGTTCATCGGCACGAATACGCCCGCTACTCAGTTCAAGCGCCGTCGAGACTCGTTCGCGCAGGTCAAAATCGAGGTCAAAACGTTGGGCAGAGGCGATCAGCGAACCGCGCCGCGCCCACACGCCGACCATGCACACGACCGCCGCCGCGACTCCCGCCGCCAACGCGATCAGCATAATTTGGGGGTTGGTGAAGCTAGGGCGCGTGCGCGCTATCAACGCGACCAAGACGCCGATCCCCAACGCGATGGCGAGGGCGCGCGGCAGCCAAGTAAGGGTTTGCTGCGTCTTACGGCGGCGGTCAAACTGCCCAACGGCGGATACTAGCAGACGGATCGGATCAGCAGGATAAGCTTGGGTGGTCATGCGTTTTCTTCTTCTCGACTCGCCTTGCGGATGGTCAGCGTGATCAGGGCGGCGGAGGCGCTCAGATAGATCACCAGCAGCAAAATCCACGGCGACACCATTGGGATGGTGGCACCATTGCTGGCGAGCGTATAGGTGTAAAAGCCGATCACGTTTTGATTGACGAGCAATACCTGTGTGCCAATGCCAGCGGCAAGGGGGTTCACACTGGTCAATAACAGCGATAGATACTGAAACAGAGTCTCGATCACGGGCGGCATCGGGACATTTTGCCGCGTAAAGATCAGGTCACTGGCGACGTTCATCAAAATATTGATCACCACTGGGGCGACGAACACGGCACCCAAGACGACGCCATAAGCGCGGGCGCTGGCGAGCAACGTGCGATCTAACGCCGCCGAAAAGTACATGCCGACGGTGCCAAATAAGATCGCCGTCGCCACCAGAATCGCCAGCGCAATCGCGATCTCTCCCTCGCTGACACCGCCGAACAAGAAGGCGAGGCTTTGCAGCGGGATGCCCGACAACAACAGCAAGATGATATACGCCAGCGCCGACTCCAGCTTGCCGATCACAAAGGTGGCTTTGGCGAGCAGCGTCGTCTGCAATAAATCATAGGTTTGGCGTTCCCGTTCGCCCGTGATCGCGCCCGCTGTGAACGCCGGGGCGATGAACAAAATCAGCAACAACTCGATGCCGATGATGCCGAAGAACAACACCCGCCCGATTTCGCCCGCAGCGGCGGAACCGGTCGCCCGCACCACCGATCCATAAATGAGATAGAGCAACAGCGCGATCCCGCCCATCAGCGACAGATAGATCGTCAAGACGCCAAAAGCGCGAAAACCGCGCATCCGACCGCGTAGTTCTTTCATCATCACGGGATTGACGCGGAAGGCGTTCAGGTCACGCGCGATCCGCGCGACCGCCATTAGGCACGCGCCAATGCTGATCAGGATAGGCGTGAAGCCCAGCCCCACTAACAACAGCGCCCCGACGCCGATCCCGACCGCCAACAAGGGCAGCGCCCATAGCTCGCGCGCCAGCACGCCGACCATCGTCACGAGCAAGCCACTGGTGGCGACCAGCGACAGCAAGATCATGATCGCGGTGGCGGTGGGGGCGGGTACCGAGGCATTGAACAAGAAAGCGCTTTGCAGCACCTCCGGCAAGCCTGCGCCGATGCCCAAACTGGGCAAGATGCTAACCAGCAGCACGCCCAACGCAAAGAAGGCATGGAGCGCCGCGCCGATGCTCAAAGCGCGGGCGGCGTCCGTCAACATGCGGTCGCGAGTCGTCGTTTCGTTGGAAAAACCAATGGAGGCAGCCATGAGCTAGGACACGATCCCTTTGGTCACGCGCATGAACATCGACTCAAGGTCTTTGGTCTCCTCATTGAAGCCGAGGATCGCCGCGCCCGACGCGCCGATCGCCTGATTGAGCGCCGCCACGCCATCATCATCCCCAGTAAAATCGATGCGAATCGGATAACGCCCCCCTTTGGGGTCCAGCACCGTCACCCCGATCACGCCCGGCACGCCACTGACGACGGTTTTCACCGTCTCGACCGTCTCGATATCGCGCAAGGTGACGGTGATCTCGCGGTGGGGCTGCAACTGCGCCCGCATCTCGCTCATGCTCCCTTGTGCGATCATCTTGCCCGCTTCGACAATGCCGATATGAGTGCATATTTCGCCGACATCCGCCAAGATGTGGGTCGAGAAGAAGATGGTTTTACCCATGCGCGCTAGTTCCACCAACAACTCACGGATTTCGACACGGGCGCGCGGGTCTAAGCCCGATGCCGGCTCGTCAAGGATCAGGACTTTGGGGTCGTGTGCCAGTGTGCGCGCCAACGAGAGGCGCTGTTTCATGCCCCGGCTCAGCTTATCGACCATATCGTCCCGACGGTGAGTCAAATCGACCAGTTCCAGTAAGTCGGTGATCAAACCTTTGCGTTGACTTTCGGGAATATCATAACAAGCGGCGAAAAAATCGAGGTATTCCCACACGCGCATATCGTCATACACGCCAAATTCATCGGGCATATAGCCAATTGCCAAGCGGACGGCGCGCGGCTCGTGGGCGACGGAACTGCCGCCGATGAAGGCTTCGCCACTGGTCGGGCGCGTGAGGGTGGTCAACATGCGCATGGTGGTGGTCTTGCCCGCGCCATTGGGACCCAAAAATCCGTAAATTGCGCCGGCGGGCACCGCCAGCGACAAGCCATCCACCGCCGTGAATTTGCCGAAACGCTTCACCAAGTTGCGCGTTTCGATGATGTAATCAGCCATAAGAAGCACCCTACGCTTTCCGTGTATCTATAGTACCGCGTGGCATGGTAAAAAGTTCCGAGAAGCACCTGTTGCCCCCAGCCCCACGCCTTTTGAGCGCGGCTGGGCGGACGACGTTCAAAAACGCCCCGACATACTGACATTAACCCGATTAAACCGCATAAAGCCATCCGTTTCTTGGGCGCTGACCCGCACCAGTACGGTATTTTGTGGTCCCAAATAAGGCACGGGGTCGGGCAGGGCGATGCTTTGCCCATTGAGCAGCACCTCGTCCCACGCTTGCGCCTCCCAGTTCCATATCTCAATGGGGAAGTCGATCACGCCCGTCATCACGGTATCGACGGTGACGAAGATGCTGTTGACCTGCTTTAACACCGCATCGGGCAAGGGCACAAAGCGGAAGGCGGCAGTTTCGCCCGGCTGTAAGGTCAAATTCAAGGGGGCGACATCGCTGAGCGTATTGTTGGCAACCAGCGACCATGTGAAGCGATGGGGCGCGATCACGACTTCGCCCGTTCCGGGTGTGACGGTACTGCTCAGTTCGATCAAGTACAACACGCGGTCGCTGGCGCTCCACTCCGATCCCGTCAGCACGGTTTCGACGGGGAGACGGTCGCCCCATGCCGCCAAATAGACGCGGTCGCCGCGTCCGGTGGCGTCAAAATAATCTTCGATCACCGCTCCCAACAGCGCTTGCCGGCGCAATTGCTCTTGTCCGGCGACATCGCCCAAACTTAAGAGACGACGGTTGAAACGATATTGGTCGAAGGCATCAACGCCCAAAATATCAATGGCGCTTTGTTTGAAACTACCCCCGCTGAAGCGGTTCGAGAAAAAGGCACTGCCCACGCCGTTGGCGCTGCGGCGGGCAGCGGAAGGGGTGCCATCAAGGGGCAGCGTGATCTCAAAATCAACCAGATCGCCGGGGGCGATATCGTCGAGCATCATGACGCCCCGCCGCGCCAAAATCGCCGGTTCAGTCAAGCGAAGATCGGTCTCGTTGCGCACAGAACCGCGCACAATTTGGGTACCGTCCAGATCATCGGCGAAGGTGGCGCTGCCCCGGATCGCCGGCGCAGGGATCGTCCCGGCAGCGTTGAAGCCCGCCACGAAACTGGCGTCCACGCTAAACCCGACCGCTTGAAATGTCCCTGTTTCTTCGACCACGATGCTCGATTGCGCCTCATTGCCGATCAGCCGACTGCCGACCACCGCCGGACGGGGCAGCGGGCGAAAGGTGGCATCCGCCAAGACCGTTTCGTCCACCGCGAAAGTGTATTCGGCACGGCGTGGCGATAGCAAGCCATAGATGGCATCTAGGCGGGCGCTATCGCTGTCGCTCCAGGATCGCACCACCGCCAAGCGATTGAGCTTGACCTCGTTGCCGCGCAAATTCGCGCCGAGCGTATACGCCAGCCCGCTGAACAACAAGATCAATGCCGGGATGGTGATCCACGCCCACTCGCGGCGGTTGAGGCGCGCCAAGATCACATAATTGAGCGGACCGATCAAGAGGATATAGAGCGCCAAAAAGCCGAACAACGGCACGACATCGGGCAGCGGATCGAAGCCGGGCAAGATTTCGGCACTAATCGCGGCTTGTTCCCAATCGATCACGCCATTGCCCCAACCGGGTAGCGGCTCCACCGTCGTGATCAGCGCCGTCCACAAGCCGCCGATCTCGTTCCAGCGGCGTAACGGCGCGCTGTTGGGATCGACCGCCAAATAATCGACCACGCCATCGCCGAGACTGCGCCGTACCAGCAAGGGCTGATCCCCGGCACTGACCAAGACGCGCGCGTCGGGATGCAGCGTCCCCGTGCTGATCACCGTTTGCTCGCTGAGGATGGGCGGCAACCGTAACCATGTCGCCAGCGCGTTGAGGTCAGGAGTGGTGTCCGAGGCGGTGGGGGTCATGGGCAAAATATCCCCCAAGCCCGCAGCGGTCGCTTGCCCATTCGCGCCGCCCGTCAAAATGAGATGACCGCCCGACGCCACCCACCCCGTGAGCGCGCGGACCTGACTGGGGGTGAGGGCACCGGTATCGACATCGGAAAAGGCGATCACATCAAGCGCATCCAACGCCGCCAAGCGGTCGGGGAAAGTATTCATTTGCAGATCGGCTTGCAGGATCGCATTGTCAGATTGTGCCCCGGTGAGATCCATCGACCCCACAGCGGACTCGGTGACGACTGCCATCAATAAATCGTACCGCCCCACCGCGCGGATCGGGGTACTTTGCTGTGCCACTACCCGATCCTCGACCAGCAATTCCACGCGCACTTGGTTGGTAAATGCCCGCGCGGTGACATACAAGATCGCCGTTTGGCGGGCACCCTGCGGCAGGGCAACTGGGGTGCGGGTGGTGTTCAAAACGCCGTTGGTGGTTTCGGGGCGGATGAGGAGCTGTCCGGTCAGGTCATCGCCATCATTGCGCATCTGGACGATCACGGGGAACCAATCACCATCGCGAAAATAAGTCCCGAAACCGGCGTCCACCGTCAATGTCACCCCGGCATCTTGGGCGTAGGTGAACGGGGGTGTCCCTGCCGTCCCGACCGCCAAGAGGAGGAGTAAAATCATCATCAAGAATCGTTTCATCAATAATCGCCCTGCGTTTGAACACTGTGTTGATTCTAACGCGAAAGTGAGGTTTCGGGGGTGAGGAAATGAAAAGCGGCGATCACGGGGCGGGGAAACGCCTACTATGCCCTACGCCGAGGATCAATTTTGAACCATTCCCCCCATTTCGCGACACTACCCTACAGTGAAAGTATGCCCGAACGGGGGGAAGTCTGTTATGCTTGTGACGGTGATAGCCAACGTTCACCCTCTTGACCCCGACTCGTTGAGGATGCGATGCAGTTTTTAACCCCTCTTGCCTTTCTCGGCGGGCTGATCGCTATTCCGATCATCCTGCTCTACATGCTGCGCTTGCGGCGGCGCGATGTCGCTGTGTCCAGCATCATGCTATGGCAGCAGGTGGTCCGCGACACCGAAGCCAATACCCCGTGGCAAAAATTGCGCCGCAACCTGCTTTTGTTCTTACAATTACTCATTTTGGCGCTGCTCGTGTTCGCGTTGGCGCGCCCCTTCCTCATCGTGCCCTCGCTCGGCGGCGGACGAGTCGCCCTGCTCTTGGACGCCTCCGCCAGCATGACCGCCACCGACGGCGCAAACGGTGACACCCGCTTTGAGGATGCCCGACGACTCGCCAATCAACTGGTCGATGAATTGAGCGTCGGCAGTGTGATGAGCGTCATCCGCGTAGGCGCGACTGCCGAAATCCTGAGTCCCTACACCAGCGACCGCGCCCGCTTGCACAGCGCCATCGACTCCACCGCTGCGAGTTTAGGGACAGCCGACTGGAATGCCGCCCTGACGTTGGCGGCGGCGGGCGGCGGCGGTGCCGCTGATTTTGACGTGCTGATCGTCAGTGACGGCGGCGGGGTTCTCAGCGCGTCAGCGCAAGCAGTGGCGGCACTGCCCAGTATCCCCGGCGACTTGCGCTATATCCCCGTTGGCAACGCGGCGGGTAACTTGGCGGTCACAGCGCTGGCGGTGGCGGCACTCCCCGGTCAAGCGCCGGAACTGTTCACGCAAATCGAGAATATGGGGACGCAACCCGCCGAGGTTGTGATCACCGTGTTCGCTGATGGTGCCCTGATCGTCACCCAAAATCAAACCATCGCCGCGGGCGAGGCGATCCCTTTTGGCACCGATGACCTGCCCGCCGACTTCACCACCGTCCGCGTCGGCTGGACACCGGCTTCTGGCTCGACCTATGTCGATCATCTCGCTGTCGATGACACGGCATGGGCGATCAACACGACGCGCGACGGGCGCAGTGTGCTGTTGATGACCGAGGGCAATTTGTTCCTCGATCAAGGCTTGCGCAGTTTGCTCGGATCATCGGTCAGCACGCGCGCGCCTGAAGAAGGCTTGACAGCAAGCCCCAACGACCTCACCGTCTTTGATGGTTGGGTGCCGCCGACATTGCCAGCGGGGGATCTTCTGTTCATCAACCCACCAGAGGCGACCTCGTTGTTTGCGGTCGGGGCGGACAGCACCCAAACCCAAAACCCCACCGTCCAGCGGGATGATCCGCGCATGGCGTTCGTCGATTTCAGCACCGTCAATATCCTCAAGTTTCGGCAGGTCACGGCATCATGGGCGCAACCCCTCATTGCCGCCGAAGGGGGGGCGTTGTTGTTGGTGGGCGAAACCGACGGGCGGCAAGTGGCGATCCTCACCTTTGACCTGCGCGATAGCGACCTGCCCTTGCAAATCCAATACCCGATTTTGCTCTCGGCACTGCTGGAATGGTTCACCCCGCAAGGGTTGGTGGACGCCCCCGACGGGGTGCGCGTGAACGATCCCGTGCTGGTGACGCCGGGCGTGGGTGCTGACTCGGTGCGCATCACCTTGCCCGATGGCACAGCGCGCAGTCTCGCCCTCACCGGACAAGCGCTCCCTTTTACCGAGACCTATACGCCCGGCATCTACACCATCGAGACGTTCACCAATGGGGCGGTCGCACAAACGGCGGCGTTTGCTGTCAATTTATTCGCCCCCCAAGAAAGCGCCATTGCCTCTGCCGAGACGATCACCATTGGCGGCGCAGTCATCCCGCAAGCGCTGGAAGAAGAAGCGGGGCAACGGGAATATTGGGATATACTGGCGTTGGCAGCATTACTAATTTTGCTGATTGAGTGGTTTGCCTATCACCGCCGTTTGCGCCCGCCCACGCTGGGTGCGCGTTTTATCCGCCGTGTCGCAAGGAGCAGCTAACCCCATGGGGTATCTTTTCGTCAGTTATTCGCGCTGGGATCGCAAAAATAAGCCGATCATCGACCAGATTTTGAACGATCTGCGTGCCGCTGGGATCACACTGTGGCTGGTGCCCGATGACATCCCCCCCGGCGTAGAATGGCAAGAGGTCATCACCGACCGCTTGCAGGGTGCCGACGGCATTTTGTATCTGTTCGGGCGTCCGCTGGACAAAACGCATCAGATCGCCAATGAGTTGAGCGTCGCCCGCAGCCTAGACCTTCCCGTCTTCATCGTGATCATCACCGACCGTGCCGCGCTCGTCGTGTCCGAATTGTTCACCGATCTGGATCAGCTCCTATTCGCCTATCCGGTGATCGACGCGCGTAACGATTATAATGAACGCCTTGCGGACTTGATCGCGCAGTTTCCCGAGTCGGTCAAACCCCGCCGAGAGATCATGCGCGGCGGCATTGCTCCCGTCGCAGTCGTCGAAAGCCCCCCCGAACCCAAATCGCTCGGTTATGTCTTCATCAGTTATGCCGAAGAAGACAGCGCTTTTGTCGAAAAATTGCGCGTATTCTTGGGTGAAAAAGGCTACGGCTATTGGGATTACCAAGCCTCGGATCGCAATTTTCACACTCAGTTGTTTTTAGAACTGGAAGAAGTCATCCAAAACGCCGCCGCCACGCTCAGCGTGTTATCGCCCGATTGGAAAGCATCGTCTTGGGCGGCGAAGGAATACCTGTTTTCGGAAGAGGTCGGCACCCCCGTCTTTTTGCTGAAAGTGCGCGAACTCGGTCCGACGTTGGTGATCGCCGGGGTGCCGTATCTTGATTTTGTGCGCGACGAAGCCGGCGGCTTTGCCCGTCTCGACCGTGAGCTGCGCCGCAAAGGGTTAATTTAGGACATGATCCCGTCATGACGTTCACCGCGCCCCTCGCGTTGCTGTTGCTTTTCACCCTACCCGTCGTCTGGTTTTGGGGACGCCCGCGTATTGCCTATCGGCGCGGGCGCGATCTCGCCAGCCTGATCCTACGCACGCTGATTTTGCTGTGCTTGATCCTCGCGCTGGCGGGGGTACAGGTCATCCGCCCTGCCGACAAGCTCGCCGTCGTGTTTTTGGTCGATCAGTCCGACAGCATGGGGGGCGAAGCACGCGCTGCCCAGTTCGCCTATATTGACGAGGCGCTGGCGGGGATGCAGCCCGAAGACGAAGCCGCTGTGATCGTCTTTGGCGGGGATGCGCTGGTGGAACGCCCGATGAGCCGTGTCCGCGAACTGGCACCCTTCCGGTCTACGCCCAACACCGGCAACACCGATCTCGAAGAAGCGATCAGCTTGGGGCTGGCGCTGTTCCCGCCCGATGCCGCCCGCCGCATGGTCATCCTCAGCGATGGACAGCCGACCGTCGGCAACGGCGAAGTCGCCGCCCAACGCGCTGCTGCGGTCGGTGTCGAGATCAGCTATGTGCCCTTCAATCGTGCCCCCGCGCCCGAAGTGTCCGTCCGGGCGGTGCGCGCGCCGTCGGTCGTCAGTGCCGGGCAGCAGTTCGATATTACGATCACCGTCCATGCCGAAGCGGCAACGCCGGCGGTGCTGACGTTGTTCGCCTCTGGGTCGATCTTGCGGCGTGATACCGTCAACCTACGGGCGGGCGATAACCGCTACACGGTCACGCTGACGGCTGGGGCGGACAGTGGCGGCGGGTCGGATTTCAGCGACTTCCGCGCCCAAATCGATCCGGTGGTGGGCACAGGTGCGGTCGATACCTACTATCAGAACAACCAACTTTCGACCTTCACCGCCATCGCAGGGTTGCCGACAGTGCTGCTGGTCACGAACGACGACACTGCTTCGGATACCCTGCTTCAGGCAATGCGCGAGGTCGGCTTGGTGGTCGATACCGCCCGCTCCAATACCCTTCCCGCCACGCAAGCGGGCTTGGCGGCATACAGCGCCGTCATCCTCGACAACATCCCCGCGACGGCATTGACAATAGCACGGATGCAAGCGTTACAGGCATTCGTGCGCGATCTCGGCGGCGGTTTGGTGGTCATCGGCGGCGAAGAAGCCTATGCCCCCGGCGGTTATTTCCAGACACCGCTGGAAGAAACGCTCCCCGTCAACATGCAGATTCGCGATCAACAACGGGTGCCTCAGTTGACATTGGCGTATGTGATCGACCGTTCCGGCAGCATGGGCGCGGTGGGTGCGAGTGGGGTGGAGAATCTTGAACTCGCTAAAGAAGCGATCATCCGCTCAATTGAGTTTTTGCAACCGACCGACCGCGCGGGTGTGGTCTCGTTCGACTCGGAGGGCTATTGGGTTGCGGATGTGCAGCCGGTGCTAGACCGTATCGGCTTGCAAACGTTGGTGGCGACCTTGAGTACCGGCGGGGGCACCGATATCCTCGCGGGGTATCGCCTTGCCGCCGATGCCATGCTCGACGAAGGTTCGGAGCGCAAACACATCATTTTGCTGACCGACGGTGGGTCAGATGCGGCGAATTTGATCGAACTGGCAGGGCAGTTGTACGCCGAAAATAACATCACCACCTCGGTGATCGCCATTGGCGCGGGGTCGGCACCCTTCTTACAGGCAATGGCACGCGCCGGAGGGGGCAACTATCACCTCGTCGATCTGATCGAGGCGATCCCGACGATCTTCACGCAAGAGACCGTGCTGGCGACGCGCTCCTACATCATGGAAGGCGATTTCATCCCCGTGCTGACCGGCAATAGCCCGATCATGGCGGGCATTGACTCGGCTCCGGCGTTGCGGGGCTATGTGGCGACCAGTGCCAAAGACAGCGCCCAAGTTATCTTGTCCGGTCCGGCTCCGTTTAGTGATCCGGTCTTGGCGTCGTGGCAGTATGGCTTGGGGCGGGCGGTCGCCTTCACCAGTGATGCCCGCGCGCGGTGGGCAGCAAACTGGATTCCATGGGAGGGCTTTGCGCGCTTTTGGAGCCAAACCGTGCGCTGGACGATCACCGAAGGCATTAGCCAAAATATCGAGGCGCGGGTGATCATGGAGGGCGAACGCGCCCGCGTGGTGGTGGACGCCCGCGACGAGTCCGGTGGTTTCGCCAACGGGCTGGCGTTGACGACGGCGCTCGTTGCCCCGCAAGACAGTGAACAACTGGTGCTGCGCCAAACTGCACCCGGTCGTTATGAAGCCGAGTTCACGCCCTCATCGGAGGGGGCATATCTGTTGCGCGTGGCGGATGTGGTCACAGGTGCCCGTAGTTCGATCACGGGGTGGGTGATGAGCTATTCGCCCGAATACAATCTAGGCGTGACCGAAAGCCGCTTGCCCGCGCTGGCGGATTTGGCGGGCGGGCGCTCGCTGGCAGGCTTGGCGGCAGAGGTCTATGATCATTCGCTGTTGGCACAGGCGTCCAGCGCGCCCATTGCCCCGCTGCTCTTGCTGATCGCGCTCGTGTTGTTGCCGTTTGATATCGCCGTGCGCCGCTTGCTCGTCACCCGCAGTGATCTGGCACGGTTGGCGGCGCGGCTGCGACCGGCTCCCCTCGTCGTTGACTCGTCGGAACGGATGGCGGGGTTGCGTGATGCAAAAGCGCGGGCGGCAGCGGCTACCCGCAGCGAGACACCGCCGCCGATCAGTGCGATGCCGCCCACAGCGCCACCGCCCCTGCCGACAGTGCCGACGACAGACGCACCCCCGCGCCCCACGAGTCCACCGCCCCTGTCGAACGACGATGGATCGGGCAATATCGCGGGGCGATTGCTGCAACGGCGGCGCGGGCGCGAGGAATAGCGACGCCATCAGCCGATGCCGCTGCTAAACACAGCGGCTTTTTCATCTTGCGAGAGAATAGCATTATGGGGATAATAAAAGTCACCCCACATTTTTTAACACAAACAACTTATATTTTATACGGCAATACTCATTACCCAATTGACTAAATGGAGACAAAATTCATGGCAAAGACCAACCTTTTCCGCCACGCCACCAAGACGGTATCATTCAAAGCAGGCACTACTATTTTTAATGAGGGCGATATCGGTGAAGAAATGTATGTGATCGTGTCGGGGGTCGTCGAACTGCCCCTGCACGGACACCGCATCATCGACATCACCGAAGGGGAAGTTTTCGGGGAGATGGCACTCTTGGAAGAAGGACACAGCCGAACCGCCACTGCCATCGCCAAAACTGATGTTGTACTGGCAAATATCGGGCGGGAACGCTTCATTTTTCTCGTCCACGAATCGCCGTTCTTCGCGCTAGACGTGATGAGAACCTTGTCGGAACGGCTTCATGCTGCCAACAACTCTATCCCCGACTAAGGCTTTGTGACAGTCAATCCCCCCGTCGCTCCGCTTCCATCCCTCCCCATGTGTCACTTCGTTCTGGGGAGGGACTTCAAACAAGAGGGGGGAATAATTACGGTTCTTTTTTATCTTTGCTGCTTATGCCCTACTTGATGATCAACAGAGGACGATGCCCATGCCCTTCCTGAGTCCTGCCGAACGCCGCACCCTCGCGCTCATTTGTGATACATTGCTTCCCTCAATTGCGGATGATCCCACCCTTATTGACGATCCGTTGGCGCAGTTCGGCGCGGCAGACCTTGACCTCGTAACAGCGCTCGAAACTGCCCTCGAACGGGTGAGCGATAGCGCATCCCTCAGCCAACTCAAACTGGTGTTGACGCTGTTCGAGACGCAGCTTGTGCATGGCATCGGGGCGGGCGTGTGGCATTCCTTTGAAGATATGACGCGCCCCCAGCGCGAGACCGTGTTGCGGGCATGGGCATATAGCCGCGTGCCTCAAGCGCGGATGACCTTTCAAAGTCTCAAACGGTTGGGGCTGGCGGTCGCCTATGGCTTAATGCCCGCCGATGCCCCCAATCCGTTGTGGGCGGCTTTCGGTTATGAACCGCCCCGCCTTGATCCGCTAAAGCCCGCCGAACGCCCGATAATTCCCCTCAAGCTGACCGCAGCCACCACCCTGACCGCCGATGTCGTGATCATTGGGTCGGGCGCGGGCGGCGGGGTCGTCGCGGGGGAACTAACGGCGGCGGGCAAGGATGTGATCGTCGTCGAAAAAGGGGATTATTATATCGAGACCGATTTTGACGGGCGTGAACTGAGCAGCAACGAACGCCTTTATGAAAACAGCGGCGCGCTGACGACGGCAGATCGTGGGATCCTTGTTTTGGCGGGCAAGGCGCTGGGCGGTGGCACCACCGTGAATTGGGCAGCGTCCTTTCACACCCCCGATCACGTCCGCCATGAGTGGGCGCACGACTACGGTTTTGAGGGTGCCACCAGTCCTGAATTTAGCCAAAGCCAAGAGGCAGTGTGGGCGCGTTCCCATGTGAATTTGGATCACAGCGCTGCCACCTCGCACAACGGCATCCTCGAAAAAGGCTGTCAGGCGCTTGGCTATGAGGTGACGGCGATCCCGCGCAACGTCAAAGACTGTGAAGAATGCGGTTTTTGCAATTATGGGTGTGCTTACGGCGCGAAACAAAGCACCGTCCGCACCTATCTGCAAGACGCACAGGATCGCGGGGGGCGCATCCTCGTGCGTGCCGAAGTCGATCAGATCTTGCACGCCCATGGCGTCGCGACGGGCGTCCGCGTGACGGTGCGCACCGACGAGGGGACCCTGATCCCCGTCACCATCCACGCCAAAACCGTCGTCGTCGCGGCGGGATCGCTCCATACCCCCGCGATCTTGCTGCGTTCTGGGTTGGGCAATGCCAACATCGGCGCGCATTTGCACCTGCACCCCACGACCGTCACCTTCGGCATCTATGAGCAATCGATTCGGGGTTGGCAAGGCGCGCCCTTGACGCGCGTCAGTAATCAATTTGCCGATCTCGATGGCGACGGCTATGGCGTCAAGCTGGAGACGGCACCTGTGCATCCGGGCATCGCGGCATTGTCGTTGCCCTGGTCCAGCGGACGCCAGCATCGGGCAGCAATGGCACAGTTGGCGCATTTTAGCAACACCATCATCATCGCCCGTGACCGCTTTGGGGGGCGGATCACGCTGGATCGCGCTGGGCAACCGATCCTCCACTACACCGTGCATCCCCATGACCGCGCCCATCTGCTACGTGGCATGATCGAAACCATGCGGATTCATCATGCTGCCGGCGCGCACGAGATCACCAGCCCCCACGCGGACGCGCTGATCTGGCAGACGGGGCAAGACTTTGAGGCGTATCTTACGGATGTCAGCGCTCGTGAATTACGACCCAATGGGGTTTCGATGTTCAGCGCCCATCAGATGTCATCGGCGCGCATCGGCGGCAACAGCGCGCTTGGTGCCTTTGACCCGACTGGGCAAAGTTATGAAGTGCGCAACCTGTACGTCGCCGATGGCAGCGCCCTGCCGACTGCCAGCGGCGTGAATCCGATGATGACGATCATGGCGACGGCGCACTATATCGCGCAGCAGATCAAGGCACGGATGTGAGGGGGAAATAATGGATGCCAAGCAGATCAAACAAATGTTGGGTCAACCCTATTTTGAAGCGCCCAATTGTTTGCTTTATCACGGTGATTGTAGCGAGTTTATGAAACGACTCGATCATGAAATAGTCGATTTAACGGTAACTAGCCCCCCTTATAATATCGGCAAAGCATATGAAACAGCGTTACCGTTGGAGGGTTATCTGCAATGGTGTGCAGCGTGGATCGCGGAGATTTATCGACTGACTTCCCCAACGGGCGGCTTTTGGTTAAATTTGGGCTATCTCAGTGTCTCAGAACGCGCCAAAGCGATCCCAATTGCCTATTTGTTATGGGAGAAAATTCCATTCTTTCTGATCCAAGAGATTGTTTGGAGTTATGGAGCCGGCGTCGCAGGACGCAAGTTTTTTTCACCACGCAACGAAAAGTTTTTGTGGTATGTGAAAGATAGCAAGAACTACATCTTTAACTTGGATGACGTGCGTGATCCTGATGTGAAATATCCCAATCAGAAAAAAAATGGGAAAATAAAGGTGAATCCCCATGGGAAAAATCCGACGGATGTTTGGCAATTCAAAAAAGTGACATCAGGCCACAATCGATCGTCCAAAGAACGAACCCCTCATCCTGCTCAATTTCCAGAAGCGGTGATTGACCGAATTATCAAATCGACATCCCATCGTGAACAGCTCATTTTAGATCCGTTTATGGGTTCGGGCACGACCGCTGTGGTTAGCGTACAACTGGGGAGATCGGTGTTGGGCTTTGAATTGCGAGCGGACTACTGTGATATTGCTGCCAGTCGTATCGATGATCTTTTGAGGCGGTCAGAGCTCCCGCAACAACAATCTTTATTTTTGAACCGGTAGAATGATCAGTTTATGTTGTTCTACCGCTGAGCTAAGACGTGCTTGTTGACCCGTAGCACTTGCTTGCCCCTTCCAATCGTCATGATCAAGCCATCCAAACCGGACCAGTATAATTTTCGGTTGATGATCGCTGGCACGGAATTTTTCAAAATTGACAGCGAGATAGTAACCGGATTTACTTTTCTTTGGAGTCTGAGTTTTTTGGGAATAACTTCTATTGCCATAAATGTTTTTGCCGCTTGAAGACGTTTTAATCTCGATTGAATAGGTTGTGTCAGGCATATAGACAACATCTTTTTCATAGGCGGTCGCGCCTTTACGCCAAACATTGGTATAACGATATTCAAGCTCAAGAGCGATTAGTTCGTGTAAAAGGAACCCCATGATCTGGGGAACGGGTAAGATGTCGGTGCCAATTTGAAAAGGTTTCGTGCCGATGGCGGAATTGAAAATATCATCCCAACTTTTGAGCGCAATCTCAAGTAATTCTTGCGGGTTCAGAGGATGCTCATCAATTAATTCAAGTGTTTTGGAGCGCCATTTATCAATAGGTAATAAGTGATAGGGCGAAAACATTAGTCTTAGATTTCCTCAAAGAGTGCGCAGGGATCAACCCCAAGCGCTTCAGCAATTTTCAAAATATTGAGCAAACTGATATTCCGTTCGCCACGTTCAATTCCCCCAATGTAGGTACGATGCAGATGGCAACGTTCAGCAAATACCTCTTGAGAAATATTGGTTAATTCTCTGAGCTGACGTATTCTTTTGCCAAATTTAACTAAGTTTTCATTTCTGTTCATGAGAAAGAATTTAATCGTTTTGATGACTTTTAGTCTACACACTATCAGTATCATTTTTTGGGGGGGTGCGGCTATCGAAAAAAATGGTTAAAGGTACGTCGCCGATGATGACGATCATGGCGACGGCGCACTATATCGCGCAGCAGATCAAGGCACGCATAAGCTAAGTCGCATGTGTACTTCGACAAAACCGAACTCCTCGTTGGGGATGCGGGTGTATTCGCGAAACCCTAGCGCCTGATACAGGCTTAGCGCGCTCGTCCACCCTTCATTGGTCTCTACGAGAACTTCGCTGAAACCGCGTTCGCGCGCGATCTCAAGTAGGCGGGCGCTGATCAAGCGCCCGACCCCTTGTCGCTGCCGATCTGCTGACACCGACACGCGCACGATCCGCGCCGTCAGGTCACTGCCGTGTTCGCGCATCAGCGCGCCACAGCCGCTGATTTGGTCATCCTGCCATGCCACCAAAAAAGTCTCGCCCGGCATGATGAAATGTGCCCTGATGTCATCCACATCGGGGTTGGCGCTCTCGTCTAAAAAGCCAAAGCGCGCCGTCATGCCCGCCCAGATCAGCGCCCGCACGGGGGCTTGATCGACGACGGTGAAGGGGCGCAGTTCGATAACGGTCATGAAAAACACCTTTGGCATCAACTCATCAGAGGCAAAAGCATAGCATAAAAATTTAGAACAAAAACATCAAAAAAACCACGCATCCCGCACGAATCATGCTATAATAGGACTCCCTTCTGTGGTGGAGTGCCTGTGGAGATGCTGGTTTATGGCGACCTTGAGTTCTTTCCCTAACTTGGAACAGATGTTCCCGCGTGGGCGCGGTTCGATCCTTGCGGCACCGGAGACGTTCCGGCTAGGGGTCATCGTCAGCGGTTCGCTGAGCAAAGGGCTGGTGGTCAAGCTCGATATCGGCGTCCCGATTGAGGAGCTCGCCGTCGGGCGCTATGTCGTCGTGCATGGTATCAACAAACGTTTCTTTTGCATGATCACCGATGTCTTGCTCGATAACCCCAACCCCGACATTCAAAGCGCGCCCCCCGACTTCAGCGATCCTTTTTTGGTGGCGGTCTATGGCGGCACAGCGGCATATGGCAAAGTGAACGTGCAACCGCTGTTGAGCATTGATGAAGAGGCAGACGGCAGCCTCAGCAAACCCAAACCTGTCAAAACGATCCCCGGTCACTTCATGCCCGTCTTTGACGCCACCGTGGGCGATGTCAACGCCGTGTTCGGGGCTGAGGACGCCACTCACTTCAACGTGGGCGCGCCGCTGGAACTGGAAGAGACGCAGATTAACCTTGACCTCAAGCGCTTGGTGGAGCGCTCTATCGGTGTTTTCGGCAAAAGCGGCACGGGCAAAAGTTTTCTCACCCGAATGTTGCTGGCGGGCGTGATCGCCAAAAAGCAAGCCGTCGCCCTCATCTTTGACATGCACAACGATTATGGCTGGGCGGCACCCGATGAACGCGGCGTGCAGGCAAAAGGTTTGAAACAAATTCTCAACAACGAGGTCATGATCTATACCCTCGATCCCGAATCGACGCGGCGGCGGCAAGCGAAGGTCGATTTTGAGGTCCGCATCGGCTATCACGAAGTTGAGCCAGAAGACCTCGAAAGCTTGCGCGTGACCATGAACCTCTCCGACGCGATGCTGGACGCGGCGCGAATGCTGCGCAAAGAATGGGGCACCGACTGGGTACGCCGCTTGATCGACGCGGGGATTAATGACTTTGAAGCCATCGAAGCCGAATCACCGCACCGCGCTGGGTCGCTGGCAGCGCTGCAACGGCGTATGCAACGCTTTGAACGGTGGGATTTTCTGACGCGCGTGACGACCGGCGACAGCGTGGCGCAGATGATGAACGACCTCGCCAACCAAAAAAGTGTGGTCTTGGAATTCGGGCGGTACGGCAATTCGTTGGAGGCGTACATGCTGGTCGCCAACTTTTTGACGCGCCGCATCCATGAACTGTACGTCGATCAAGTTGAAAAGGCGCTGGGTGACAAGGCGCACGAGCCGCCCCAACTGCTGATCGTCATCGAGGAAGCGCACAAATTTTTGGATCCGAAGGTGGCGAATCAGACCACGTTCGGTATCATCGCCCGCGAAATGCGTAAGTACAATGTCACGCTGTTGGTGGTGGATCAGCGTCCTAGCGGGATCGACGAAGAAGTGATGAGCCAGATCGGGACGCGCGTCACAGCGCTTCTGGACAACGAGCGCGACATGAATGCCGTGTTGATGGGCATCAGCGGGGCGGCGGGCTTGCGCGAGGTCTTGTCGCGGCTGGACACCAAACAGCAGGTGATCATCATGGGGCACGCCGTCCCCATGCCGGTGGTGGTGGCGACACGCAGCTATGACGAAGCGTTCTATGCTGCGATTCAAGGCATTATTGCGGGCGCGCCGGTCAGTGGTGCCACCCGCACGGGCAAGAAAGACAAACCCGACGACCGCCGGATCAAGTAGGGACTCGCCGTTGGTTGCGCGTGAAAATTCGGAGGGCGCGCCCTCCGAATTTTCACGCGCAACCCTGATTTTATCTGACTACTCGGTTGTAATACACCTGCCGCGCCTGCACGACCATCCCCGCTCGCTGGTACAAGGTGACGGCGTTGGTGGTGTTGTCAGTATCCACGCCCAAGCCAACAGACAGACGCCCACGTTGTTGAAACTCCGCGAAGCACTGACGCAACAGGCGATATGCTAACCCATGCCCACGCCATGCACGACGCACCCCGACGATATCGACATAGCCGGCGTGCGCCCCCGACAGTCGGCTGAGTAGCATACCTGCGATCTGATCGCCGTGATAGACGATCCACCACAACGAAGGATCAAACTCTGGGGCGTCGATATCGGCTTGCCATTCCTCAAAGGGCTGATCTTGTTCCCCCCAGTGATCGAGGAAAATTTCGGTTTTGACGGCATAGACCGCTTCCAGATCCGCAGGCGTGAATGGACGAAGCATGAAGCCTTCGGGCAAGGGCGGCGGCACCATCGGTGCATCAAAAACGATACGCATGGTATAGAAGGCACGTACCAGTTCAGCGCCGTCTTCCTCTAATAAGGCGATGGCATCCTCATCTTGATCGGAGATGCGCCACTGCATGGTGAGCGGCACATCCGATGGGGTGTGCGCCCGCGCAAACTGCACAAAATGATCTGTCGCCGCCGCGATCAGTGCCCACCCAATAGCACGATGCCCCGGCAGCACTGTATAGACGCCATTGGCGCGGTCAGGGTCATCCAGTAGATCCGCAATCGTGAACCCGATCATCGTGCTATCCGGTGCAAAGGCAATAAAGCAATCGCGCTCTGGGTGGTTATAGGGCGACCGCCACGATGGTTCAACTTGATCAAGGGAAATGGTGCCGCCGCCCAATGCCCGACTGTAGGCATTCATCAGATCAACCAACGCGGGCAAATCTGCCCACTGAAAATTGCGCAGGTTCATACGTCGTCCTCCCCCACCCCAAAATCATGACCGCCCTCCGCCGAAGCGAGCCAATACTTACGTCCACCGAGTTCGCGTTGCAGATAGCCGAAATCGACCAGATAGCGGCGCAAACTGGCGAAGTCGTCGTGTGCCGTCTTAAGGATAGTGTTGACTTCTTTTTCCGTATAGAAAGCATCAGGCGCAAACTGACTCGCCAGCCAACGCAACATGACTTGCAATCTCTGCGGTTTATGCCGCAACGACGGCAGTTGATCCAACCGTCCGTTTTTGGTCATAGCGCGCAACAATGCCCGATCCTCGGCGCTAAAATCGGGCGGCAAGGCATCAATCCAGCTATCATCAGAGGGTGGCAAAGCGGTCGCTGGGGCGATTTGCTCGATCCGCCCAACCGCATTTTTGAAAAGTGCCAGCCCACTGCTGTTGAGCGTATAAAAATGTTGATTGCCGTGGGCGCGCATGGTCACGAACGCCGCCTCGCGCAATTTATTGAGATGATGCGAGACCGTCGGTTCGCTCAGATTAAGCATTTCCGCGATCTGCATCACATTGTGTTCACCGTCTGCAAGGCGAGTCAGCAAGAGCAAACGGTTCTCATCCGCAAGTGCTTTGAAACGCAGCAGCAGCCATTCTTGATCAATAGGTTGGGGCATGATGACTATGTACTCTACCATAGGAAAATTCGATGCACATCTAATTTGAAGTATATCGAATTAGATGCGCGAGTCAAGAGATCGAAACGATCTTCAAACGCGCGCCCAACATAATTAAGACAAATTCACAAATCTCTCGTTTGCCAAGCAGGTGAATATGTTACAATGAATTCTATGATCGCAAGACAAGCAGATGGACAAGCGAGCGAGATATGGTTGCTTTACCACGAGTCCTTACCGTAGATCCGACCGGCAGAATCGCGCGTATCGTCCGCGCGGCAATCGACATTGCCGATTTATCCGTCATCCATATTGAAGCCCCAAACGGCAACGTTGCTTTAGAAGAACTCGCCTTCTCGCCGGTATCAATGGTGGTCACGGCATACACGCTGGACAATAACATCAGTGGCATACGCCTTGCGGAAGAGATCAAGAAGGCTTCTCCCAACACGGCGGTGGTCGTACTGACCGACAAGGAGATCGATCCCCCGGCGCAAGACCCCAACACCGGCTATCTGATTTTGCAGCGCGCCTCTGACCCCGCCCAACTGATGCGGGTGATCTTTGCGGGCGTCACCCATCGGAATATCTTCCTTGCGGCAGAACCCCCCGCGCGCAAAATCAGCACCGAAATCGAAATGGGGGATGTGCCGCCGATTGATATTAAATTTGTGGAACGCATTATCGAAAAAATGCTCGAAGAGTTTCGCCCGATGGCAGTGTTGTTGGCGAATCGCTTGGGCGAGATGGTCTTTGAGCGCGGTGCTATCGGCTATATCGATCACGAAGGCTTGACGGCAGCATTGGTGCCGGGCGTCTTGGTCAATGTGGGGATGGCAAATGTCTTGGGTGGGCAGCCGGCATCACTCAAATTTTATGATGGCGATAAATACGATGTCTTTACGCTGTCGGTGGGCTATCATTATATGCTGTGCATTATCTTCGACGGACGCAACGGATCGCGCCATTTTGGGGCTGTCAACCGCTTTGGACGGCGCGCCGCCGAAGATTTGAGCGCCATGTTGGGCATCAGCTCATTCCGCATTGATCCGCACCATCATGACCCAGACGCTACCGTTCGCCGCCCCACCGCCCCGCCCAAAGCCGAACCTGTGGCCCAAGTTGCGCCAGAGCGTGCCCCCGCGTGGGAAGCGTCACCTGTAGAAGCCAAAGCCGCCCCCAAAGCCGAGGCGAAACCAGCGCCGACTCCGAAACCTGTCGAGAAGACCGTTCCCGAACCGCAAGTGTTGCGCTTGGAACCAATCCTTGATTTTGATATGAGCATCTTCGACCAGAATATGGATAGTCTGTTGGGGGAAGCGGATGACCTGTTTGACCCTGATAAACTGGCGGCGATTGCCGACGAGCAACGGCGGGATAGCGGTCCGCTCAATTATGATGAGGCGCGTCAGCTTGGGTTGATCCCCTAACAGCGCAAAACTGACCTTGACGGGGCGCTAGGGGGACTGATATACTTTTGGTGTTGCCGCCCCTATCGTCTAGAGGCCCAGGACGCGGCCCTTTCAAGGCCAAAACACGGGTTCGACTCCCGTTGGGGGCAACTTCCGTTTTCCTAGATGTGGCTTCAAAAGAGCCACATCTTGTAATCCAAAAACGTAGTAAATATCAATCTCGTTTCCCCTCACAACCACCTTTTCCACATATTGTCTCAACAATGTACGCACTTGTGGACCTTTCCCCTCCAACAGAGCGGCACGCATCGACTCTATCCAATCATCCACTAGCGCCTCAGAAACTTTTATATCGCTTGCGCGTCGAATGGTATCGTCCAGCAACGCGATCACGCGTTGAGCTTCACTGCGTTCCGTTTCAAATTGGGCGAGTTTCTGTATGATCGACTCGCGGGGACCCGTCAGCGCAATGGTCTCTACCAAATTATCGATCTGCTTATCCAATAATTTCACCTGCCCGCGCAGTGCCTCGATGCGGGCAACCGCATCGGATGCCGATGTGTTCGCCTGCTGTTGCAAATCTTCAGCTATTGGCATGAGTGTTTCACGATTTAGCACATTGTCCAGCAGATGTCCGATGACCGCCTGCTCGATTGTTTGAGCGCCTACGCGCTTCGCACTACATGCTTGCCCCCGCGACGAGCGCATTACGCTACATAGATAGAATCGCCATGCTGACCGCACACCCGGCTTTCCTGTGACGACATCGGCATACATCCGATGCTCCTCACCTTCAACCGCACCACAGTAGATCATACCGCTCAGCAAATGCGCCCCCGATTTTCGTCGAGGCTCCTCGCTGGCATCCATCTTCTCGCCCCGCAATTTCTTCCCCCGCTCTCCGCGTCGCGCCTGTTCTTCTTCAAACCAGTCATCGGGGATGAGACGGGGCACAAAATCAACAATCGTCATCCCCCCATAGACCAATGTCCCGGTGTAAATGCGATTGCGGAAGAAAGCCGTATAGTGCGCCGCGTTTTTATACAGATGGGTTGCCTGCATAATCTCCCGAAGCGTTGCGCCACCCCGCCGCATCTCCCACGCCAACCGGCAAAGCGCCCACAAACGCGGATCCGGTACGATGCGCTGCACCTCACGCAGCCCCCGTCCGGTCTGACGTTTATAATGCCCGATGACGATCCGTTCCGCCTTGAATCCCGTGGGCGGGCGTCCTGGCAGGATGGACAGATACCCACCAGTGGATTGCCAATCGGGGTTACATCGCAAAAACTCAGGGTCATCATCACGCATCGAAACCAATTGCGCCAATCCCCGCGCCGAGTCAGTTCCGATCTGATCCAGTAGTTTCTCATCCTGCATATGCCGGACTGATTCAATTAAGTCATCCGCGCTTTTGTCGCCTGTGCTTGCCGAGGCGATCATGTCAATGATCGTGTACCCACGCATCCGCAGATCGGTTTTGGTGAAGTTCGCGTCGAGGCTGTCACGCCCCAAGCGATTGCTTTTCCAGAAAATAACGCCAAAAGGCTGCTTTTTCGTCAATCGATCACGTTTGGCTTTATCCCCAATCCGGGAACGTTGCTCAAACAATGTGTTCAGCATGATCTGGAAGCGCTCACGTCGATCACTGTTCGAGCCTTGCTTGGCTTCGTCAACATATATCTCACGCAGCAACAGTTCATGAGCATCGCAATATTCTTTGATCGCCTCAACTTGCTGCGCCACGCTCCGATCCTGACTTTCCCCACCAGAGTCGCGGCAATAGGCAACGACTTCCGATCCCGCTGGCAGCGGACAATCCGGTCGCAACAGGTGCAGATAGTGATATGTTTTCTCGCTCATGGTCATCTTACTAGAACCCCTTTGCCGTTGCCGCCCTAGGCAAGCTTCTCAAAAACGATCTCCCAAGCATCCGTCGTACTTATACTTAGGCTGGCGGTACAGCCCCGTAGCCGCAAACTGTCTTCAGAGATAGGCTCGTCAGTATAGATATACCCAAAATAGAAACCGCAGTCACCCGACACCCTGTCAAGCGTAGCAGTACCTATGAAACCGTTGCCACGAAATGTTACTCGATACAGCCCATCAGGAAACGTCATCGGATCAAGCACTCGATCTCCAGTACCCGTAAAGCGCAACGGTGCCGGCTCCGGCGTGGAAGTGGGCAATGGTATCGGGCTTGGCGGAATCTTCGTCGCAGTGGGTGGCAAGGGCGTCAATGTAGTTGTTATTGTTAAGCTCGACGTCACTGTCGGCGGCGGGTTCGTCGCGGTCGGCAAAGGGGTACTCGTCGGGCTTGGCGTATCCGTCGATGCCGCCCGCGTCAATGTCTCAAAGGCGAAGTACCCCAATGTGCCCAAGCGATCATTCTCGCCCAGTGCTGGATCCATCGTCGGGATATCCGTATCGGTGCCCACGCCGGCGCGTCCGTGCCCATACTTTTTCTGCCTTCTCACGCTCATAGGCTTGGGCGATATCACGCGCCCGGCGATAATCCGCTTCGCTGATCCCTGTCTCTTGCGTCTTGCGCTTCGCCATCATCCCACCCCTTCCCATAAAATGGAAATATTCCCGACATTTTGCCCGCAAATCGGTAGATTACCAAGCCCAAATGGGAAAATTACCGGTTTTCACACCATTGACCATGCTATGTTAGATGAAATCAAACGGCGCATACGGGGTTTTGTAAGATGAATAAGACGCAACGTGCTTACTTTATTGATCTACTAGGCGTAGACCAACAAGCTGCCTTACTCGATTTGTTATCCGCTTTTCGTCGCGGCAGTGAAGATGAGGTTCTCGACGAGTCTCAAAGTTTCAGGGGGCAGTTGTTCCAACTGCTCCGCGATAGCGCGCGACCGACCACTGATCTTGATATTCTCGGCTTGTGGGAAAGCGACGGATAGTACCGTTGATAGATTAGTATTCGTCAATGTGGCAAGCTGCAAAAAGAATTCCGTATCAGGAATCGAATCATCGCGCGTGTCGAGCGCCCTGAGCAAAGTTGAATGACTTATACCCAGTCGTGTGGCGAAGTCGCGCAGGGAAATATCCCCTAAAAGTTTTCTGTGTTGAATAACGAAATTACCCAGTGCTTGTTTGTCTATTTGCATATCAGTCCTTCAAATACTCCCCCATTATAAGGCAACTTGTTGACACATCTGAGCTTTCAAAGTAAAATGGTCTTCAAATAGACCATTATATTCTTTAGGAGACCAAATGGCAGTCACGACGATTAGCGTATCTTGTACAGGCGATGACGCTTTCCGCCGTCGCTTAAAAATTCTGGCGATGCGCAGGAACGGGCGTATTGCTCCGCTTGTACGTCAAGCCATTGAGCAAGTCTTTGGCGAAGAATTGGCGACGATCACCGAGGGCGAATCGGCTTTTTTATTTGGACTAGATGGTCTGCAAAAAGACCACTCTAACCTTGAAGAGACCAATCAGTAATCATGACCAACTCTCTCACCAATGTCAACGAGGCAAATGCTGAACTAATCGGCATTACCGTCAGCGAGCTGCCAGATGGGAACGACGATACGGTATCCCTCGCAGCACTCATGCGCGCCAGCATTCCCCTGATCGCAGCCGTCATCCGCATTGGCGAAGATATCCGTGCCCATCAACCTGTCCCAGAAGTGCAGTCATGAAAAACCGATTCGATGGTTCCATCGCCATGACTGTCCACTGCCACATGCCTGTGACCATCGTCGAATGCGACACCAAGCGCGCAACCCCTACACGACCGCGCCTACCCGCTCGTGATTACGCCAGCAGAGGACACGTAAGGTGACAGCACTCAATTGGCAAATGCGCGCCATCCTGCCCGAACTGCGCGAAGCGGGACGGCTTAACGTCCTTATCGCGCTGTTGTTGCACGTCAACACCCGCAATCGTGCCTATCCGGGCATGGACATGATCGCGAGCGAAACGGGCTTCGGGCTACAGGCGGTGACTGCTGCCAAGAGTTGGCTCATGGCACGAGGCGCAATCATCCTTGTGCCATACAAATTGCGCGTGGAAGACGAGCGAAAACTTCCCGCGCGCCAGCACGTTTACCAGCTCACGGGCATCATTCGCAGTGCCGCCAACAGTACCTACGAATATCTGTATATGTCGCCCGAAGCCCGAGCAGATATTGATCGCACTGTGGCGGCTATCAATGTTTTGATGGTCAAAACTTTTGATGGTCAAAACATACGACAGTCAAAACTTTTGACAGTCAAAACAGAAGGTAGTTCCAGTTCTTTAAGTTCTTCCAATCTTTTAAGTAGTGGTAGTGATTCCACGCGCCCAAACATCTTCAATGTCTATGAAGCCAACATTGGCATCCTCACGCCCATCATCACCGCGCACCTTACCGATGCCGTCGCCACCTACCCCGCCGGGTGGGTGGACGAAGCCATCGCCGTTGCCGTCGCCCAAAACAAACCCTCGTGGGCATACGCCGCCGGCGTCCTCAAGCGCTGGGAGCGCGACGGCAAAGACAACAAACCCGTTCCCACCAAAACCGCACCCCCACCCAAAGCCGCCGCTCCGGTTCACGAACCCGCGCCCCTCACTAGTCCGTTCAAATTGCCGAGGAAAACATCATGACTCAAGCCCCTATCCGCGCCGCTGTGAAGGCAGCCGCCGCCCGCGTCCCTGCCGTCCCTTACCTACGCACCGACTGTAAACGGTGCAACGGTCACATGTATATCAGTGTGCCCGTCAGCAACCTCTACTATGCGGCGAAGGGTGCCACCGAAACCCAACCCTGCCCCGTCTGCAACGCCGCCGAACTACCCAAGTGCCCCATCTGCGACGACCGGGGCA
>Ga0209181_10002835_pt1 | contig 27801 bp, 24 predicted proteins | sample MAT05_FD_187208 | JGI IMG/M metagenome (GOLD analysis project Ga0209181, IMG submission 187208) | Freshwater microbial communities from Lake Fryxell liftoff mats and glacier meltwater in Antarctica - MAT-05 (SPAdes) (version 2) | ecosystem: Environmental > Aquatic > Freshwater > Ice > Liftoff...
GGATGCGAGCATGCGGTTAGCTAGGGCGCGCAGGCCCCGTCTGTCATTTTTTATCTGGCCGACGCTCGTCGGCCTGCAGGTGAATATTGGCTGACTGAAGCGCCCCGCACAATGCAGGACACGCATCAACATGGCTCGAATCATGAATTTGGCAAGAACTATTTCTAACAAAGTAGAACAAGGTATCGAGGCGGCCATCAACCAAGCTTGCGCAGCGATACAGCCTGACCCAGATCGCCTCGACGGCCCGTATCTGTTTTTCAATCTACAATCTCGATACGAAGAAATCCGAGACCACTGAGGCTCTTGCAAAACCTCAGCCGTAAGCGGGCGAGATGCCTTCACTCCTCCGAGTGATGACGGCGCGCGTCGGTGACCGTGTAGGTTTTGCAAGAGCCTCCACTGGAAGGGAAATTCGATCAGGAGGACTTGGAAGGCACACTGACCGACGTAGCCGAGGAACTGAAACGGCTGCCAAGCCTGCACGATGCACTGTGGGATTTGTTCCGTGAGGTGCGGAATAAGAAGGACGAAGAGGCGTTCGAGTTGGCGCTGGAGAAGCCGGAGCGTCGGGACGAGTTTTACCCGCGGCTCTCGAAGTTCTGCCTCGTGCTGAAAATGGCGCTCGCCAGCATCCATTGGGTGAAAGCCACGCCTGCCGCCACTTCAGACCGCTACAAGCGTGACGCGATGTTTTTTTCAAAAGCTCAGAGCGTCCGTGAAGATTCGCTACGCTGAGGACGTGGATTACCGGGATTACGAGGCGCAGATTCAGAAAATGCTCACGACCTACGTCCAGGCTGATGAGGTGATTCAAGTGGTGGAGCCGGTGAACATTTTCGAGCGAGAGGCTTTCGAGAAGGAAGTGGACAAGGCCCGCTCGCCGCGTGCGAAGGCGGACATCATCGCCAATCGCACTAAGAAGACGATCACCGAGAAGATGGAGGAGGATCCGTTCTTCTACCGCAAGTTTTCCGTGCTGCTGGAGCAGACGATTGCCGACTAAAGGCGCAGCGGATCAACGACGCTCAAGCTCTTGGCGAAGGTCACGGAGATCATGCAAGCCGTGCGCAACGGACGCAGCGGTGATGCACCTTCGGTGCTAAAAAATCGCGACCTTTCCCGTGCACTGTTTGGCGCACTCAAAGAAAAGATTGGTGAGGCCGTGCGTGAAGGAGATTCCGACAGCGCAGTGGTTCGTGAGGATTCGCCGTCGTACGGTGGAAGACCGGTCGGTGATCCGGTGGAAGATGTGCTCGTGTCAGCGGCATGCGAGATGGAGGACATCATCCGCAAACATGCCGTGGTGCGCTGGAGAGAAAGCGCCGATGCGCAAAACCGGATGCGAAACGACCTCGACGATTTCCTTTTTGCTCTCAAGGAATCGAAAGGAATCGCACTCTCCCTAACGCAGATGGATGCGATCATCGAGGCAGTCATCAGTACCGCTCGCAATCGCACGAACGATGTCTGACGCAGAAGTGCTTGAGACTGTCGTCGGTCCCATTCGGTTGCGCCGCAGCAATCGAGGAACACTTGCCATCAGCGTGCATCCCAATGGCTCCGTTGAGTTGGTAGTGCCCATGCTGGCCGCGTCTGACGCAATTCAAGCAAAGGTGGCAAAGCGAGCCGCATGGATTCGCAAACAACGGCAATCCTTCGCAGGAATGAACGCCAAACGCACACCCCGGCGCTACGTGAGCGGAGCGACCCATCGGTATCTCGGCCGTCAGTATCGGATCAAAGTGCTCAAGGGGCCATATGCAGGCGTAAAGCTTGCAGGCGGATATTTTCATGTGATTGCCCCAAAAACCAGCGAGGCCGAGGTGGAGGCACTGCTAGTCGATTGGATGCGGGAGCGAGGTGTTGAACAATTCAACCGTCGTCTCGCTCGATGGCGAGCACGGTGCGTTGGACATTGCCTTCCCGAACCACGACTCACCCTGCGCTCTATGCAGAAGCGATGGGGGAGCGCGCACAAAGACGGTCGCATTTCCCTAAATCCTGAACTGATTTGCGCACCGTCGGTCTGCGTTGACTACGTGATCGCCCACCAAATGTTTCACGTAAAGCACCCAAACCACGGCCTGGCGTTCTTTCGTTTGCTCCATCAACTGGTTCCTGATTGGCGGAATGTGAAGACACGCTTGGAACATGCTGAGCTTTAGTGCGGAGAGAGGCATCCCAATCACGCTTTTGCTGCACTACAACCTCGCTTGTTATGAATGTCAGTTGGGGGAGATGGAGGAGGCGAAAGCTCGACTGGAACATGCGCTGAAAATTGATCCTGGGATGCGGTTGATGGCTTTGGATGATTCGGACTTGGAGAGCCGTTGTGGGATCAGATTGCGAAGATTTGAAGCCGAGAAGTTGGCACACCCGTTGCTCTACATCGCTTCCGTCTGTATTCATGATGCAAGCCGTGAGTGCATTGTCAGCCAGGGCGAATGCTCTGAATCCCGTAATTGGGCTTGTTTCTGCGCCGAATCCACCAAGGCGCTGACGAACCTCGGCTGTGGACGAGGCAACGTGGGTCAGCCCTGCGTTGCCTCTTTTGCTGTCTGGGCCTCAGAACTTCGTTTAAGGCCACCGAGATCGTGCCGGCGTGCTCACCGGCAGCAGATCTCAGTAAAGTCCGAGGAACCTGAGTAGCACCGCAATGACGACGATCACGCCTATGATGTAAAAAATGTTCATCTGTTGAGTATTTTTAGTGGATACGTGTGTGCTCGCCCCCGTGCGCGTATCTTTCTGCACTTCGGTTGAAGATCGGCGCTACACTTGCAGGTCCATCAGCGATTCCCGCTGCCACCGAGTGAATACGGGAAACTGACGAAGGATACGACCGGGATCAGAGTCCGTTGCGAACCAGAGGGTATGAAAACAAGCACGACAGACAAAATCGAAGGAGCAGCGCACGAAGCCAAAGGTGAGGTCAAGGAGGTGGCTGGAAAAGTGATCGGCAACCCAAACTTGCAGGCTCAGGGCACGACGGAAAAGCTTGCTGGCAAAGTGCAACGGAAAGTCGGAGACGTGAAAAAGGTGTTTGGGAAGTGATCGGCAACATGCGCTGAGTCGCATTGAATACGATCAGGAATGGCGCCAACCACCATTCTGCTGCCGGTTCAAGAATGTGCAGGCTTGGCAGCCTGTCGGGGATTTTCAACAGGCTGTTAGGCCCAATGTCTTTCGGAAATTCGACACCAAGGAGGAAGGGAATCGAATGGGGCGCGCCTCTCGAATCCCGAAGGGACTCTGTGCTCCAGCCCAAGGTTGCGAGGAACGAACTACCTTGGGTCGTGGCTCCCAACCCCAACGGGGTTGTGCCTCGCGTGAGGCAAAAGCCGCAACCCCGTTTGGGGTTGTTGCGTTGCGACGCCGGTTCCCAAGGCAGCTCGTTCCTCGCAACCCTTGGGCTTTGATACGAAATCCCGTTGGGATTCAGGCTGTGCATATCGAAGGCATTGGGCTTTTGCCCTGTCGTTTCTGATAATTCAAACTTGCCAAAAAGGCCCTCGCCTTTTCCGAAAAATCCAAATCCCAAAGGGCACCCGCTCACTTCCAAGAGCGCAAAGGTCGTGAGGCACAAGGCTCCCGAGCGACGTAACGAGAATAAAGTTCGAAGAAGGTAGAAGTCCTCTGTTTTGAGGGGTGGCGGCGGCTGAGGATTTCACTCCCCCGGTTTGTTGTCGAGTTTCAGCGTTTTACCGCTGCCGCCGATTTGATGCTCACAACAATGGGATGTGAATGCCCTCTGGGTTGTTCACTACCAAATCACGAACCCGTCAGATTCATTCCTCGCATTCGGTGCGTGAAGTGCGACCCTCATGAACTATGGGCGACAAATCACCGAAGGCGACGAACAAACAGGCAGCACAGAAAAGCGCGAAAGATACTGCCAGCACTCAGAAGAAGAACAGCGCGACAGCGGCAAAGCAGGCGAACAGGACAAAGAAATGAATCGGGGTGGCGGCATAGTCTGAGGCCGATCGGCCAGTGGCCGGGCACTTTTTTTATGCGGATTCTACGTTCCGCCCGCGACCGTGTGATCTGACGCGGCCACCTTCTTGCAAGCGTAGTCGAGGAGCATTTGATCGGTGAGGTAGAGCCTGCGTGCGAGTTCCCTCGCGAGGTTCATCATCAGAATTGCAAACAGCTCGATGTCTTGGTGCTTGAGTTGGAGCAGTGCGTGTCTCGACAGCACGATAATTTCAGTCTTCTCGTCGGCGACTGCGGTGGTTGTGTGCCTGTGCATCGACAAGAATGAGGCTTCGCCAAAGCACTCGCCGACGTTCAGTTCGTGCTTGTGGATCAGCACGTCGTTCTCCGTGAGTTGAAGATCGATCTTCCCACTCTTGACGATGTAGATGCCCGATGGCTCGTCTCCCTTTTGGAACACGAAATCACCCTTCTCCAAAGGCCACAGCTCCAACTGCCGAAAAATCGTCTCTCGCTGCACATCCGTGAAACCGCCAAAGATTCGGAGCTGGGAAATGATCGCGTTGACGGGATCGAAATCTTTCATGGGAACGGCTCGATTCATGACCTGGTGTAGTTCTTGAGCGGAGTTGCTGAACTTGCGCACGCGAACTCAGCGTGTCCCTGAGTTCAATTATTCGGCACCACCAGAACAGGGCAACTGGCTCGCTTCAAAACCTCGTCGGTGATGCTGCCGATGATCAAATTGTAAAAGGCGTTGTGGTGATGGGTGCCCACGATGATCAGATCGGCCTCGTGCTTTTGAGCTACCGCAACGATGTGTTCAACGGTGGCACCACGCAATTCCACCATGCTCACTTTGATCCCGCTCGTGGTCATCGGCTCCGCAAGTTTTTGCAGTTTGGCAAAACCAGCTTCGACACTCTCTTCGTTGGGTTTCACATAGACGATCGGTGACACCAATCCGAGATCGATGACGCGTGGATCTTTTGGCAACCCGTGAAGAAGAATGACGCGGCTGTGGAATGCCTGCGCCAGCATTTGTGCCTGCGTTACGATCTTTGGAGTGACATCCGAGAAATCCACCAGAGCGAGAATTGTTTTCATCATCATGCATCATGCCTGTGAATCCCACGCGATGAAAGCTCCGCATCATTTTTCATGAACTCGTGGAAATTCCGCTGCCGATATTTTTGCAGGTCGTGTTTCATTGCATCGACGTGCGAGGATGAATCACTTGGAGAGGATGTGCGAGTGGATCATGCCTGTGCATGCTCACCACATCACGAATTCACCAGCGCCGACCCGACCTGCCAAAAAATCCGACCTCCAATTTTGACCGTGGCGGCATTTTGATCGGGTGGGCGCGGTCGAGACATGGCTGAAAACTGGCCCCTTTTTCGTGCCCGCTGGCAGTTGCCGAAGAACGCGCCGTGAATCCGGCGAAAGCGATTTCTTTGCTTTCAGTCAGGCCGCAAATGTAAAAGAGTTACACCCACCTCATGAACACCTCCCACCTTCAGAACGAACAGGATCTCACGCTCCATGACAAGTCCCCGCGTCCGCACCGCTGTCGGGCCAGCGCACTCGAAAGCAAGACCTCCTCATCAATCCTCCATCCAAAGACGCTCATGACTCGATCCCTTTTGCTTCCCGTCGTCGCATTCGTTGCTTGTTCGCTGGCGATCGTTTCGCACGCCGAGGTGCAGTCCCCCGCAACTGACGGCACGCGTTCCCACGCTGCCGTTCAATTCGATCTGCGCAGTGCCGGCAGCGGCAATTGGTCGGATGCGAAGACGTGGACACCGGCGCGGGTGCCGAAGGCGGGCGATCGCGTGCTTGTGAGCCGCGGGACGCGCGTCGTTTACGATGCTGTGAACAAGGACGTGGTGCGTCTGGTGCAGGTCGTCGGCACGCTCGTGTTCGCCCGCGATCGGAATACCGAACTGAACGTCGGCGTCCTGAAAGTTCAGAACAGTGACGCGTGCAGCGAGACTGGATTCTCGTGTGATCTTGCCGGGGTGAATGTCGCGGGCGAGCCGCGGGCGGGAGCGATGCCGACGCTCGAAATCGGCACCCTCGCCGAGCCGCTGCCGCGTGATGTCACGGCGCGCATTCGTCTGCATCACGTCCTTGGGCTCGACCCGAAGGACGGGCCGGCGCTCGTCTGCTGCTCGGCGCGGATGGAATTGCACGGGGCTCCGATGAGCCGCACATGGGTGAAGCTCGGCGCCGACGCGGCGGCTGGCGCGAAGTCGCTCACGCTTGCCGAGCCCGTGGAGGGATGGCGCGTGGGCGACGAGATCATCGTGACACCGTCGAAGCGGCACCAGCGGCGCGGAGCGTATCACGATGGTGACCCGACCACGCTCGGAACCGAGGAGCGGCGAATCGTCCGCATCGAAGGCGCGACGCTCGAACTGGATCAGCCGCTCGCCGAGGAACGCTCCGGGAGCGGTGAGTTTCGCTGCGAGGTGGCGAATCTTTCGCGGAATGTGATCGTGGAAAGCGCGGATCCCGACGGTGTGCGCGGGCACACGATGTATCACGCCTACAGCCGCGGGGGCATCAGTTACGCGCGGTTCGCCCACTTGGGGAAAAAGGGCGTGCTCGGCAGGTATGCGATCCATTTTCATCTCGTCGGCGACACGATGCGCGGCAGCCAGGTGCTCGGCGTTGCGATTGTCGATTCGCACAATCGCTGGGTGACGATCCACGGCACCGAGTATCTCATCGTCCGCGATTGCGTCGGCTACCGCAGCCTCGGCCACGGGTTCTTCATGGAAGATGGCACCGAGATTTACAACCTGCTCGAGCACAACCTCGCTGTGCAGGCGGACCGCGCCAAGCCGCTGCCCAAGCAGGCGCTGCCGTTCGATGACAATGGCGGGGCCGGCTTCTGGTGGGCCAATGGCCGCAACACATTCGTGCGGAACGTGACCTGCCAGAACGACGCCTACGGCTATCGCTACGATATGCGGAACTCGAAGTATTTCAGCAGCACGCTCCCGATCACCATGCCTGACGGCACGACGCGGAAAGTGGACGTCCGCACGATCCCCAACTGGCGCTTCGATGACAACGAGTCCCATTGCGACGATGGCGCGGGAATGATCATCGCCTGCAACGGCGACGCGCAGCCCGACACGACGATCCGCGACCAGCAGATGCTCGACAAGGTCAAGGCGGTTGACTGGACCGGCCCCGACGCCCGGCACCCGCACATGTTGCGGAATCTGAAAGTGTGGGAGACTCACTACGCGTTCCGCCCGCAATCTCCGTCCATGTTGATCGACGGACTGCGGATTTTTCGCACTGTTTACGGCGTCTATCGTCCGGCGTTCGACAACCACGAGTATCGCAACGTCCACCTCACGCGCGCCGGCGGCGAGCCATTCAATCGCGGCATGGATGACGCGAGTTCGCAGGTCGGCGTGATCACGGTGGACGGATTGAAGGTTGACGACTTCAGCAAATCCAGCAGTCGCGTCACCCCGATCGTGCAGATGAGCGACAACAATCTGAGCGGGCGGGCCGCGAGTCATTTTCGCAACGTGTCGTTCACGCCGGTGGACGGGCGCGGCTCGATGTTCAACCGCGGCGGCCAGACGCGGGGCCCTCAGTTCGTCGAAGGCGGCGTGCCTTATTTCGTGCACGACTACTACGGGCCCGGTCGCCACGCGAAGATCGTGAGCAGGACCGCCAAGCCCATCCTCGCCGACGGCAACAAGTATCACGAAGAAGCGCCGCTGACGGGCGACGAGGCGGTCGTCGCCGAAGTCAGCAGCCTTACGTGGCCCAAGGTGCTCGATCCGATCGATGACCTGCCGCCAGCGACGATCATCACCGCCATGCGACGCACCGGCGAAAAACTTGTCGTCAGCGGCGTCACGCACGACAACGGCGAAATCAAGTCGGTGACGTTGAACGGCCTCGCCGCGAAATTCACCTCGAACCGTGGCGGCATCGCGAACTGGTCAATCGAATTGCCGCCTCCCACCGACGGAATCGTATCAGCCCACGCCACCGACGACGCGGGGAACGTCGAGAAAACCGCACACAAATTGCGGGTCGATCTGTAGGGCTCCCACCTCCGGCGCGGTCGAAGGCCGATTCCGACGCTCAATCACAAACCACGCGAACATGAATCTCGAATTTGGTTTTGGTGCCGTGGCTTCCGCGCTGGTGCTGGGCATTGCGATCGGCGTGGACGCGGGATTCGCGCAGGAAGCGCATCCGCGCAGCCGGGCTGGGATCACGGCCACATTTTCCATCGTCGCCGTCGATCCGGAAACCGGCACCGTGGGGGCTGCGGTCGCGAGCAAGTATCCGGCGGTCGGGCGCGTCGTGCCATACGTGCGCGCGGGCGTGGGAGGTTTTTGCACGCAGCATTTTCACGTGCCGAAATGGGGCGAGCCCGCCCTCGACGCACTCGCGCTCGGCACCGCGCCGGAGCAGGTCATCGCCGATTTGCTCAAGGACGATCCGGAGCGCGAACAGCGGCAACTCGCGATCATCGACATGGCGGGACGCGCCGCGATTCATAATCCGACCGCGGCCCCGGAACGCAGTCGCTATTGGGCCGCGATGTCGGGACGGTTTTATTGCTGCCAGGGGAATACGCTTGATGGCCGCAAAGTCATCACCGAGATGGCGCGCGCGTTTGAAGACACGGCGGGCAGCCTCACGGACCGGCTGATGGCCGCGCTCGTCGCCGGGGATTGCGCGGGCGGCGACCACCGTGGCCGGCTCGCTGCCGGAATCCGCGTCGCGAAGAAAGACGTCGAGGGATATTGGTTCGAACTTTATGTGGACCAGAGCGACGACGCGGTGCTCGAACTCGCCCAAAAATATGCCGGGACCAAACACGAAGCGAAAGGCTCGTGGCGCGGCGGACAGTTGCCGTTCGAGCACCCGTGCCCGAACCGTCCGGAGCCCAAGCCGCCCGCGAAATAGTCCTTTGCCGCGACGCTTGTCGTGAAGCAGGCGGTTTCAGCGCGGTTCCGCATGAACGGCGCTGAGAAACTCGCTGCGCGGGTCGGAGGGACGATGGAGCTGGCGATGTAAACCGGTAGCGGCGCCATCAGCGCGACGAGCATGGGTTTGATCGAAGGGCAGATCGCCTGCGCGCCCGCTGTAGTCGCGGAATCGTTCGCAGTAGCGCCACGGCGCGTGCTCGATGGACCACGCGATGTTTTCACCAAACTCCCGGTGCGCGAGGGATGCGCCGACCTTCGATTCGTCGTCGTTGCGTTTGGTCGTGGAGGAATCGCCGGCATCGAGGCGGACACGGCAGCAGCGCTGGGAGCAGACTGGCGATGGCCGGAGGAGGCCGGGTTCGCGTGGAAGTCATGGGACGGGTTGCCGCGACGAGAGCGTCACTTCGCAAACTGCCACAGCGGCGGCCGTGCGGTGCGGTAAGTGATGCGCGAGTAGTAGAGGCCGCACGCTTTTTTCTCCTCGGCGTTCTGCAACGGGATGCTCGGCCGTCCATTGTAAGGATGATTCATCGCGCGCGTGCTTACGCCCCAGACGACGAGCTGGGTGCGGCCGTGCAGCGGGAAGAGTTCGCAGAAGTCGAGCTTCGCCTGGGACTCGCGGCGGATGTTGAGCTTGCCGATGGCGGAGGAGAAAAGTTCACGGCGATTGCTGGCGGCGAAATTGTCGGGCGCAATGTCCCAACTGTAGAGCGGGTCGCGACCATTGTGGGTCGGGGAGGCTTTGGGATCGCCGGAGAAGAGGCGGACGATGTTGTCGGCGCAGCGGAAGACAGTGATCGGGGCGTTGATCGGCGGGTCGGTGATGAACTGGAGCGGGGACCAGCTCTTGAACGGATCGGCGGATTTGGACCAGAGGATGCCGCCATCGCTGCGACCGGCGAGGAGCCAGCCGTCGGACAAGTGCACGAGGCTGGCTTCGTGGTATTTCTTTTTGCCGTCGCCGGTCAGCGGACCCATCTCGATCCATTCGTAGCGCTGCGTCTGCGGATTGAAACGATACTTCAGCGCGGCGATGCGATCGCCATTGAAGTGATTCGCATCGGCCCATTCGGTGCAGTCGCGGCTCGCGGGCACGGCGGGGCAAAAGCTTTGGTTCATCCATTCGACGGGGCCGGTGCAGAACCTGGCACCGGTCTCGAAGCCTTTCTGTCGGAGCAACGCAACGGGCTGGAGAATCTCGATGTCGTCCTCGCGATCGTTGAGCCGGAACTGCATCCATTCCACGCCCTGGCCGATGCGTCCGTCGTTCGGCCCCGCGGTGCGATGTTCGAGGTAGTCGGTCTTGCGATTGAGCAGGCGTCCGCTCGTGCGCCATTTCGCGACGAAGAGATTCGCATGAGGCGCGGGCCTGCCGTCGAACATCGTGCCCTTCGGCACGCCGAACGCGACCATGTGCCCGTGCTGTTTGTAAACCGTCTCATCGGGTTTCAGCAGGCTCTTGTCGAAATCCGGCGGGAACCAGTCGGCGCGCCCCTGGGAGAGAAAACCTTCCTTCAACACCGCGCCATCCGGCGCATCGCGGCGCACCTGATAGACGATGCTGTGCTCGTCATCCACGCCGCGATAACCGTGCGTCGAGTAGATCACCAGCCAGCGCGAGGCACTGAGCTGGATCGAGTTTGCATGACGCGGCACCACGTCATCGCGGCGCGTCTCGCCCGGCAGCGTGCATTCGCGGATGAGCTGGCCGACATGCTCGACGGACTCGACGTCGCCCGTCACCGGCGCTGGATCGGCCGCATGAACGAAGCCAGCCAGCACCAGTGCGAAGATTCCGGCGACGCTGCGTGCGGATTGCCGGAGGAGAGGCGGCTTGTTCGTACGAGACGCCGCTCTTGTGGGCCGAAGGCCCAACCCAAGCCAGCCCAAGGCAACGCCCTGGGTCTTTGAGCACCAATGGTGGAAGCCCTGAAAGGGCGGCAAAAAATGGTTCGCCGTGCCGCGCGTGTTGTATCGACCTTTCAGGGTTTGGCTCAACGCGGGACGCCAACCCAGGGCATTGCCCTGGGCTGGCTTGTTTTCGGGCCTTTGGCCCTCAATCGCGGCTGGCAGATTGATGCAACGATGACGTGACTTTCCGAGGACGATGGATGCGGAGGACATGGGAGGCTGTGGGTTGCTGCGTGGGATACGAATCAAGTTCGGGAGGTTGGATGCGGATCGATCAACGGAGGCCGAACGCCCATCCCGAGCGGCGGTTGTAAACGATGGCGGCTTGGAAGGAATGCGCGAGGAAGTCTTTCTTCCGCTGCCTGCGGATCGCGGAGAGATCGATCTTTGAAACGAGCATCCCCTCGCGCTGGTGATTGCCGCGCAGAGGCCCGGCGATCATGCCGTTTGCATCCACGATCATCGCGCCGCCGCAGTATTCCGAGCGTTGGTCGCCCGGCATTCTTCCGGCGAAAAGACCTGCGCAATTCACACCGAGGATCGCCACCCGGGTGTCCTTCGCGAAGAGCGGCCAGCGTTCCATGCGCCACCGCACCCAACTGTCCGCGGTGCCGCCGCGGTCTGCCAGGATGTTCGCGTGCGGTGCAAAGATCACCTCGGCCCCGCGCAGCGCGAGGAGGTGGAGCATTTCGAAGCGCGTGGCATCGGAGCAGATGGCCACGCCCATTCGGCAGCCGGCGACTTTGAAGACCGGGAACTCGCGGCCGGGTGTGTAGGGCCGCGCCTCGCGCTCGACGAGATTCACTTTCCGCATCACGCCGATGCGTCCGCGCGGGCCAAACACGGCGGCGGAGTTGAAGAGCCGGCTGCCGTTTTTTTCCACGAAGCAGGTGCCGATGAAGATCCGATGGCGGCGCGCATACGCTGCGATAATCCGCAAAGCAGCGGAGTTGAGAGTGAGCGGGCGGGTGCAGTCTTTTCCCCACCCGGTGAGCGAGCCTTCCGGGAAACCCACGAATCGCGCGTTGGCGGCGCGCGCGCGATCCAGCCAGATCAGTTGGCGCTCGACGTTCGCGTCCACATCGCCGGGGATGTGTTTCATGGAGACGAGCGCGACTTTCATCGGCGGCTCAATAGGGCGATGCGGGACGTTCCTGTGTTCCGGGCGCTGGCGATGCGGCCCCGTCCTTGAGGATTGCACGCACTTCCTGGGAAGTTGTCTTCGAGGTGTTCGCGAGGAATGGGACATCGCCTCCCGCGACGATCATCCTGTAACCAAGTTCGAGACACAGCCGGAACTGCTCGCGGCCCATGCCGACACAGACCGGAACCTTGCCCTGATTGCGGCACGCTTTGGCCACGGCTTCCATGTCCGCGCCGAGAATTTCCCTTGTGCGGGGGACGAGCGGAGAGTGTCCGCGGCGGAGCAGCACATCGTCCGGGCCGAGAAAAAGTCCGTCCACGCCGGGGATGGCGGCGATGCGTTCCGCGTCCTCGACGGCCTCAGGAGATTCGATCTGGACGATGAGAAGCGTGTCGTCATTGGCGGTGTCCGAATACGCGCGGCCCCAAAGATCGATCGGCCGGCGTCCGCCGTACGAGCGCTGCCCGAGCGGAGGAAACTTGGCCGCGCGGACGAGCAGGCGCGCCTCTTCGGCGGAGTTCACCACCGGAACGATGACGCCGGCTGCGCCCATATCGAGGACGAGCCCGATCGCTCCGGCTTCGTGTGAAGGGACGCGGGGAAAGGCGGGCTTGCCGACCAGATTGCAGGCGCGCACGCAGGCCAGCACGCTCTCGTAGCTGTGCTGCCCATGCTGCCCGTCGATCCAGATCCAGTCCCAATCGCCACCGATGCGTTCGATGACGCCGGGCGAGGGATACATGAAGTTGACGCCGAGTTGAGGGATGCCGGTTTGCAGGGCTTTGCGGAATGCGGAGGGATCGGGGATGGACATGAGTGTGTTATTCGGTGGGAACTTCAATTTTCTCCGCCCAACGTTTCCATTCCGCCGCCATCGCGGCGGCGCGCTGAGGCTGGCTGCCCGAAAGGTCACGCGTCTCGGTTCGGTCTTCGGCGAGATTGTAGAGCTCCCACTTCCGATCGCTCGCGCCCCACACGAGTTTCCAGTCGCCCTGGCGGATCGCGCGATTGCCCTGGAGCGCCCAGCACAGCGATTCGTGCGGTTCGCGCTGCCGGCCATCGAGAATCGGCAGCAGGCTGCGGCCTTCCATCGGGAGGATTTTCTTGCCTTTGAACTCGGCGGGATAAGTGCCGCCGGCAAGTTCGAGCAGCGTCGGCATAAAATCGATCAAGTGTCCCGGCTGGTGCGTGATCGTCCCCGCCTTCACCCAGCCCGGCCAGCGCGCGAGCAGCGGGGTGGAAATGCCGCCCTCGTAGTTCCACACCTTGTGCCGGCGGAACGGGGCGTTCTGCGCCCAGCCCCAGCCCTTGCCGACGAATTCGTAGCCGCGTCCGTCGCCCACGGGAATGCCGCGGTTGTATTCCTCGAATGCGTCCTCCTTCGCGGGCCAGCTCGCGCATCCGCCGTTGTCGGAGAGAAAAAAGATGATCGTATTTTCCGCGACACCCATTTCATCGAGCGACTTGAGGAGGCGTCCGATGTTCTGGTCGAGGCGATCCACCATCGCCGCATAGACCTCCATGCGGCGTTCCTCGCGGGCGCGATCCTTCAGGTTTTCCCACGGCGTCACATCGTAGTCGTATTTGAAATCGCCGGTCTTCCGATCCACGGTGGAGAGTTTCCATTTCGCATCAAGCAGCCCGAGCGCGAGCTGACGCTCGTGACGCTTCTCCCGCAGCTTGAAATAACCGTCCGCGTATTTTCCCGCGTAACGCGCGATGTCCTCCTCCGGCGCCTGCATCGGGAAGTGCGGTGCGGTGTAGCAGAGATGGTGAAAGAACGGCCGGCCCGCCTTGCTGAAGCGCCCGATCGTTTCAATGGCGTGATCCGTGAAGGCATCCGTTGAGTAGAAGTTTTTCGGGAATTCGGTGACGGCCTTTTCGTTGTGCGCGAATGCGCGGGTCTCGCCACCGTTGTAGAAAACTGGGTCCGGCTTTGCGGGGTCGAAGTGATTCGAGCAGCCGCTGAGCAAGCCGAAATACTCGTCGAATCCGCGATCGATCGGGCGTTTCGGCTTCTCGCCGCCGAGATGCCATTTCCCCGTGTAGCCGGTGGAATAGCCCGCCGCCTTCATCACCTCGCCGAGCGTGACCATGTCGTCGCGCAGCGTGCCGGCGGCTTTCCTCGGATACAGGCCCGTGGTGAGCGCCGCTCGCGTGGTGACGCACACGGCGCAGTTGTAGAATTGCGTGAAGCGCAATCCCTCGGACGCAAGCCGATCGAGATTCGGCGTGCGGATCTCGCCGCCGTAGCAGCCGAGATCGGAGAAGCCCATGTCATCGCAAAGGATGAGCAGGATGTTGGGCTTTCGCGCGTCGGCGGCAGTCGTCGCGAATGGCCGGAGGCTCCCTGCAACCACGAGAAGCACGAGCAGGATGCGAAAAGGCGTCGTCTTCATGATCGGGTTCGGATTCGGAACGACAGTCGGCAGGTGGCGGCAGCAGCAAGGACGGGCGGCATGATACCGCCCTCTCGATGCGGTCGCGCCGCGCCGCATCGAGCTACAGCCGCGGCGAGCACCGAGGACGTGCGACGTTTGAGGATGCTTTCGCCTTCCCACGCCGGGGCTGGCAGCGGCGCGGAGCGACCGCTGCCAGAGGGCGGTATCATACCGCCCCTCCTTGGAGCCCGCCGTCGCGCTCGCCCAGACGGGAAATGAATCACGCCCAACTGGCAGTCTCTGCGGGTTCGAGCCATGCGCATCGCCATTCAATCCTGAGGCCGGGCTTTCGAACTGTCGCGCAGCAGCGCTTGCATCTTGGCGACCTTTTTCGCGTGCGACGGATCTTTGGCGAGGTTCGCATATTCGAATGGGTCATCGGGATGGTGATACAATTCCGCGCTGCCGTCGTGCCATTCGGTGTAGCGCCACTCGGCGGTCAGCACCGTGCGGCCCAATTTGGCGGCATCGAGTTTCTTGGCGGGACCTTCCCCCATGCCGCGGCTGACGACGGTGAACACTGCCTGCTTCCAGGCGCGGTCCGGCGTGCTCAGCAGCGGCGCGAAACTTTTTCCGTCGAGATCGACGGGCGTTTGCAATCCGCACAATTCCGTGAGCGTCGGAAAAACGTCCACGAGTTCGACGAGGGACGGCGAAGTCGCTCCTTCCTTTTTCCCCGGCGCGGCGACGATCAGCGGCACGCGCGTGGTCTCCTCGAAGAGACACACTTTGTGCCACAGGCCGCCGTGCTCGCCGAGGTGGTAGCCGTGGTCGCTGTGGAATACGACGATCGTGTTGTCCCGCAGTTTCAGCCGGTCGAGCGCGTCGAGCAGCACGCCGACCTGCGCGTCCATGAAGCTGATGCTGGCGTAGTACGCTGCCATCGTGTCGCCCGGATTTTTCTCAGGAAATTTCTTCTCGCCGAGCCGGTAAGTCAGCGCGAGGTCCGGAATGTTTGCAAGGTGCTCGGGCGGGCCGGGGCGCGGATGCAACTTGTCGGGATCGTAGAGGGCGAAGTATTTTTCCGGTGCGATGTAAGGCGCGTGCGGACGGCGGAAGCCCGCGGCAACGAAGAACGGTTTCCCATCCTTCACCGCCTTTTCCATCAACTCCGCCGCCTTGCGCGCGACGAAGCCATCCCACGTATCCTCATCCTTCGCGCGGAGCACGACCCCGCCGCAGCCCTCTGTTCGCGCGAGCTGTTCGGCGGGCGGATTCTTGGCAGTGCGATCTTCGCGGATGTCCACGTCCCACGAGCGGGGATCTTCAAACTTATCGCCGGTGTGAAAGATCTTCCCAACCTTGATGGCCGTGTAGCCGTTGCGACGGAAATGCTCCGGCATCATCACCGAGTCTTTCAGAAACGTGCGTGTCGGCGTCGCGTTGTCCACGACGCCGGTCGTGTCGGGCCGCTTGCCGCTGAGGAACGATGTGCGCGACGGGTTGCAGACCGGGTAGTTGCAATAGGCGTGTTCGAAGCGCACGCCGCGCGCGGCGAGGCGGTCGATGTTCGGTGATTTGACGAACGGATGTCCATAGCAACCGAGGCTCGTGTTCAGATCATCTGAGAGGATGTAGAGCACATTGAGCGGCGGAGCGGCCGCGAGCAGAACGCATGGGAGAAAAAGCAGGGCGAAGAGAAATGAGGGGCGGAACATGGAGCGACAACGATGGTGAAAGATCGAACCGCAGGATGGCGACGGTGTTTCAATCTCCCAATCCCGCTGTTTCTTGGCCGTCATGATCCCGCTGGTGAAATTGTCGCTCGTGAGCACATCATGGCATGAAAAGGGAAACATTCGAATCGGACTCGAGTCGCTCCAGCAGGTTCACGCTAAGAATCAATGAGCGCGCGAGGTGAAAGGGATCCTTCACCGGCAGCGCGACGATGCCTGCGATCTTCCGGCCCTGGCGATCGAGATTTTGAATCCACTCGCCATGCCCGGGCACGGGAAAATGGCTGAACGCGTATCCATGCACGCGCTGAAACCACTCCATGCACCACGGCTCGCCGGAGATCGAATGCGCGAGCAGCAGCGCGTAGAGTGCCTCGGTGTGCGGCCACCAGATCTTGAGATCCCATTTCTCCTCCCACGGCGATTGCTCCGCGTCACGCGCAAGGAACAGGCCACCGTGCTCTTTGTCCCATCCAAGATCGAGATGCCAGCGAATGACTTCGATGCACTCGCGAACTCGCCTCGTGTCGCCAAGCCGCTGGAAGAGGTGGATGAGAAACCACATGGATTCGATCGCATGGCCGGGATTCACCACGCGACCGGGCGGCTCATCGAGCAGAGAACCATCCAGTCGCACGAATTCAAACAGGCGCTTCTGCTCGGGACGCCGGAATACGTCCATCACTTCGGTGGCTTGCTGCACGGCGGCTTCAGTGAGCGACGGCTCGTCGAGAAATGCGCCGAGTTCATCGAAGGCCGCGGCGAAGATCATCGCGACCCCATGTGCCTTGAGCCCTGCGGGAATCTGCCAGGGATGCGTCTGGTAAGAGCCTGGTTTTGCGAGGCGCTGCATCGCGTGTTCACAAGTCGCGCGCGCCAACGCCAGCGCCTCCGCGCTGCCGGTCGCACGTGCGAACTCGGTGAAGCCGTAGATCGCAAACGCCGCACAGTAGAGGCTTGTGGCACCATCGAGCAGCGGCCGGCCCGCCGCATCCACGCAGAAAAACCAGTCGTCATTTTTGTCCCGGCCGTGGCGCTTGATGAAGTCGAAGATGTGCGCCGCCACGTCGAGATATTCCTGTTTGCGCTCGATGCGATTGTAGAGGGCCGAGAACGTCCATACCGCGCGCAACTGCGACCACACATATTTGTCGGCGCTCAACAGCGTCCCGTCATCTGCGAGACATGTGCAGATGCCCCCGCTTTTCCAATCCACCCCGTGCCGCAGCCAGAACGGCACCGTGCGATCGAGCAGCTCCGAGCGGTAGAGGGCGGGCAGTGAGGTAAAGTCAGTCATCCGTCACGTGTGCGATGGCAGGCCTGCACGACAGGGCCGGCGTATCACTTGGGGTTTCGCACGGGCTTCACGCAAAACATCACCGCGGCGCAGACCAGCATGTTCAGCGCGGCGAAGACGAAGAGTTGGTTGAGACCGATCTGCGCGTCGCGCAGTTTTCCGCCAATGTAAGGAGCCGAACCGCCGATGAGGCAACTGAACAGATTCAGCACGCCGTATCCCGTCGCGCGGTAGCGCGGGTCGGACACGAGGCAGAGCGCGGGCATCATGTTCGCGTCGGTGAACGAGCGGGTCAGGCCGTGAATCATCAGGCCGATGATGGCGATGTTGAGCACATTTGTCTGTGAGAGCAGCAGCAGGCCTGGAGCGGAGATGCAGAGGCCGATCGCAGGCACCAGGATTCGCGCGCGCGAATTCGTCCCGGCCCAGCGGTCTGCCCAGGTGCCGCCGATGATCAATCCCAATAGCGTCGCCGCCTGGAGATAGCTCGTGGCCGTCAGGCCCGCGACGCCTTGCGTGAGATGGAAGCGTTCCTGGAAATAGGTCGGCATCCAACCCGCGACAGCCCAGCCAGTGAGACCGAGCAGCCCCCAATAGACCAGCATGAGCAAGTAGGAGCGGTTCGTGAAAAGACTCCGCAGCGCATCGGCCATCGACGGCTTGCCGGCGGGCCGCTGGGCGTCGGTGGAAACTTCCGTCTGCTCCGCCGGCGCATCGCGCAACGTGAACAGGAGCACCACTGCATAGCCCATCCCGATGCCGCCAAACACCGTGAACGCGAAGCTCCACCCGTGGCGTTCCGCAAGCACACCGCCGAGACCCGCAAGCGCCGAGCCAACGGCGATGCCCGTCATGTGAATGCCCGTCGCCAGCGAGCGCGTGCCGCCGCGATGAAAGTCCGAGATGAGCGCCAGCGCAGCCGGGATGTAGATGGCCTCGCTGATTCCCATGAGCGCGCGCGCGGCGCGGAGTTGCTCGAACGTCTTTGCATGGCCCGTGAGCCAAGTGAACACCGACCACGCGAAGAGGCTTCCCACAATCACCCGGCTGCGATTGAAGCGGTCGGCGAGAAATCCCGCGAACGGGCTCACCAAGCCATAGACCCAGGCAAAAATCGTTGTGAGCATGCCGAATTGCGCGTCCGTCATCGGAATCGCCGTTGTCAGCGATCCGCGCATCGTGGTGATCATCTGCCGGTCGAGGTAATTCAGCAGCGCGACGATCCAGAGGAGTCCGACCGTGAGCCATGCGCCCGTGTGATTCTTGATTGGAGTGTTCATCGTCTGGGGTGGGGCGGGGTATGATCCATCGCGCGCGATGACGCCAGCCTTTCCGCCGATTCCATTGCGTAAATGAGCGCGCGGGGCAGGTGAAAGGGATCCTTCACCGGCAGCGCGACGACGCGATCCGTGGGCTGGCCCCTGCGGTCGAGCCGCTGCCGCCATTCGCCGTGTTCGCGGTCGGGAAAATGCGCGAGCGACCAGTCGAGCACGCGCTGGTACCATTCCATCGGCCAGTCCCCGGTGACGACTTCGGCGGCGAGCAGCAGCCCGCAGATTGCCTCGCAATGCGGCCACCAGATTTTGGTGTCGCCGTTGGGGAGAAAAGGTTCGCCGCCGTGCAGGTCCATCCCGAGGAACAGTCCGCCGTATTCCTGGTCCCATCCTTTTTCGAGACTCCAGCGCATCGCGTCCGCGGCGAGTTGCAGGCGCTTCGTGTCGCCGGTGTGGCGCAGGTTCTCGATCTGGAACCACGCAGTCTCGATGCCGTGTCCGGGGCTCGTGTAGGTGCCGATGGGCGGAGGCAGCGTGGTGTTGTCGAGAGCGAGGTATTCGAGAACGACCTGTTCGTCGGCACGGATGAAATTCGCGAGCACATCGTCGCTGAGCCGCGCTGCTTCGCGGAGCACGCGTGCATCGTCGGTGAGCTTGCCGAGTTCCCAATATGCGAGTGAGAACTGCATGCTCACGCGCTGCGCCTTCGTGCCTTCGGGGATGGGATACGGTTTCGTCCTGTAGCTGCCGGGATTGTTGAGTCGCGACAAGGTGCGCTCGAAGGTTCGTTGCGCGGCTGCCAGCGCTTCACCCGCACGCGCGCCGCCGATTCGGGTGAACTCGACCAGCGCGCAGATGGCGAAGGCATCGGTCTGGATGCTCTCCGGACCTTCGATCAGTTCCCCATCCCTGCTGACGCGAAAGTGCCAATCGCCCTCGGTGGTGCGACCATGCTTCAGGCAGAAGTCGAGCAGAGCGTTCGCGGTATCGAAATAGACCGGATCGGCATGCACCCGCCGATACGCAGCCGCGAACGTCCATAGCGCGCGCACTTGCGACCAGATGAACTTGTCGTGGCTGATGATCGCTCCATCGTCGGCGATGCACGAACAAAGTCCGCCGCTCTCGCGATCGATCGAATGACGCAGCCACCACGGCAGGATGTCATCGAGCAGCATCCGGCGATGGAATCCGGCGATGGCAGTGTAGTCGGCAGGCATCATTCTATTTCAGCGGAGCCGACCACACCTGCGTGGAACGGATGCCGGGTTTCGTCTCACCGCCAGGAACGATGACCTGATCGCGCCAGCGCACGGCATTCGTCGTGGAAAGGCCCAATGGGATCTCGCCGAGCGGAACCCATGCATCGTCACGCAGGTCATAGGCGAAGACTCGCTTCGAGAAGCCGGTGTGAGCCTCCGGCTTCGCTTTGATCTGCGCGCCATCATTTCCGCCGATGAGCAGAAGCCGCGTGCCGCCCATCGCCGGCATCGGAACCGGCGCACCGACGCTGACGTTTGGCGCGTCGGCGATGCGCGACCAGCCTTTGCCCGGCTGGAATCGGAAGGCGTCGCGCAGCCCCTCGCGCTCGGGCTTGCCATCAGCATCGGCCTTCAACGCGGTCCCGCTCACGAGGATGATCGCACCGTCCTGCGCACCGATCGCGGCGAGCATGCGTTCGCGTCCTGGCCAGGGTGGCAGCGTTTGCCACCCGGCATCGGGACGATCGAGATCGAGCGACCAGAAATTGTGCATGGCTTTGATCGCATCCGGAATTTCGATGCCGCCGGCGACGTAAATCGTGCGGCCGAGCAATGCCGCCGAAATGTTCGCGCACGGTGCGGGCAGCGCGGGCAGCGGCTTGGCGATGCAGCGGTCGCCATCGAGCGTGAGGAGGAAGACTTCGCGATAATGTCGATCTCGATCACTGCCGCCGATGCAAACGATGCCCTCGTCCACCGTGATGGATGCGCCATACGCAAGCGCTCGCGGCAGCCTGCCGATCTCACGCCATGCGCCGCGCGGATCATCGAGCGCAAAGACCTTGTCGTACCAGACCTTGCTGCCGGCTACCCACGGCTTGAGGCCGGGAAAATTCGCGCCACCCGCAACGATGAGCCGGTCGTGCACCACGCCTGCGAATGGCGTGGCAAAACCTTCCTGGTCGGGAATCGGTGTGAGCGCCTCCCAGTCGAGCGCGATCAAGGTGCGCGTGACGAACGAGAGGATGAGGATGGCGAGCTTCATCGTGTGCTCACTCAATCGCCGCGATCACTGAACCAGATCGGAGTGCTCCACGCCATCTGCCCGTTCGCCTGCTGCACTTTCAGCATGTAAAAATCCTCGCCGCATGGAGCGGGATCGCACCACGTCGTCTCGAATCGCAATTCGTCCACGCGCCACGGGCATCCTATGCGGAGCTTGGGCGCGGAGAATCTCGGCAGGACCTGCGCCCACAAGTCGTGCTTCAGCAATTCACCGAGTGTCGTTTCGAGTTCGAATCCGCCGGCCTGTCCCGCCGTGTCGGTGCTGCCTGAAAGTTTCAGGCGGAAATTTCCCGCGGCATTGATCCGGAGCACGACACCGCTGACGGGAACAGGATTGTCGCGCGAGGTGAAGGCCTCGACCCTCAGGTTCTGCGGGGATTTTCGGATGATCCGATTGAGGTGCCCTTTGCCCGCCGGGCCACCGCTGAAGCATGGATGAGCGGCCTCGAACGCCGCATCCTCCAACACAAAGTCGAGATTCCAGAGCGTGAGGTCGCTCGACTCGAGCCGGTCCCAGCCGAAGTCCACGCGCACAATCCATGATCCCGCTGACGGAATCGAATCTGCGGGAAGCTCTGGCGCCCAGACTTGAGCGGTGCGGCCATTCCGCAGCAGCTTCACAAATTCGAGCGGTGCGAGCGGATCCACCGCGAGCCGGATTTCCCGACGTGCCGAACGCGGGAGCACGTCGCCCACGATCGCGCCGCCGCTTCCGAGTTCGAGTGCAATGCGATCGCCCGACACCGCATAAGTGTGGCGGGCGCGGATGGCCGCGAAGACGCCCTCCCGCGTGAGATCGTCGGTGAGGATTGCGGCGAGTCCCTCATCGTAGCTGGCGGGATGGCCGTTGTGCGTGTCGGTGCTCGCGATGAGCCCGAAGCGGCGACCGGCGATGAGTTGTGCCAGCGCGGTCTGCGAGCGAGTGGTGCCGCCCATCGAGTGTTCGGTCATCCCGTGATGCGAAATCGGATCGAAGGAATTGCCATGCTCGCTGAAGACCTCCACGACGGGCGTGAGCGCCGCATCCTGTGCGTCCCAGTTCGCGCCGCGCCAGCCACGCCGATAGCCAATGTGATGTTGGATCAACAACGCATCTTCCCTCCGCGCGAACGCCTGGAGTTCATGAAGCGTGTCCGCCTTGAACAACGAGCCGGTCGCGCCCGGAAAGATCACCTGATAGTCGCCCCACTCGCTCGAATGCCATTCGAAGCCGACGAACGACACGAACTCGCCGGGGCGATAGCGCGCATTGGCGGCATGCAGCACTTCATCAAATCGCCGACTCACCCGCTCAAAGCCCGCCTCGTGATAAGCCAGAAGCTTTGGATCATCGCCGGGAGGATCGGGCCAGTGACCGTGAGGGATGAACGCGAACACATCTAGCGAAGCCTCGGCGAGATCGTAGGACCGTTGCAGTGTCCCGACGCCGTAACCGATCTCGTTGTGATTGTGCAGATCGGCCCAGCAGATTTTCATGGCTGCCCTGCGGGGTTTCCGATCGACCCAAGCTCAGCGACCCGGCCTGCGGGACGCGTGGGTTGCAACCGCAGCGCGAGAGCCGCAGATGTGGCGCATGGTGGCATTGGTGGCATTGGTGTAATGACCCAAACTCTCTGTCTCCTTCGAAGTGCTCGAATGGCTTGAACGTAGCTGACGCAAACAGCCGAGACCACGAACAGCATACCAGCGATGGAAACTAGCGCCACCGCACCGAGATCCCGAAAGACAAGGTCGCGAACGCAGACTGCGACAATCGCTCCGCCGACAACGGTGAACGCAATCAGTGACGCGAAAATCTCCCTGCGCGTCATCTGTTGCCATGTCTTCTTTGGGCCTCCGCCTGGCATAAACGTGCAGTGCCGCGCAACTACTTCGCAAACTGCCACAGCGCCGGCGGTGCCTTCCGATACGTGATCCGCGCGTAGTAGAGGCCGGCGGCGTCTTTCTCCGCGGCGTTCTGAATCGGGATGTCAGGATTGCCCTCGGTGGGAAAATTCATCGCGCGCATGCTCACCCCGTGGACGACGAGTTGCGTGCGCCCTTGCAGCGGGAAGAGGCTGGGGAAATCAATCTTCGCGTGCGACTCGAAGCGGATGGGAAGTTTGCCCTGCGCCACCGAGAAGATCTGTCGTCGGTTCGAAGTCGCGAAGTCGTGCGACGCATCCACGTCCCAGAAAAAAAGCGGATCGCGGATGTGGCGCGTCGGGTTCGTGCGGATGTCGTTCATGAAAAGGCGCAGCACGCCGTCGGGGCAACAGTTCACGATCATCGGCACGTGGCCGGGAGGATCGGTTGTCCACACGAGCGCCGACCACGTTCCGAATGGATCCTTGCTGCGCGACCACCCGATCTCGCCCGTGCCGCGCCCGGCGATCACCCATTCACCCGGAAGCCGCGCAAGGCTCGCCTCGGTCAGCACACGCTTCGGATCTCCGCCGACCATCGGTCCGGTCTCGGTCCACTCGTAGAGGCGGCGCTCCGGGTTGAAACGGTATTTGAGCGCGGCGATGCGGTTGCCATCGAACTGATTCGCGTCCGCCCATTCCGTAAAATCGTCGCTGACCGGAACTGGCGGGCAGTAACTCTGATTCATGTGCGCCACGTGCGCGCTGCAAAATGCCTCGCCGGTTTCAAAACCCTTCTGCCGCAGCACGCTGACGGGCTGCACGATCTCGATGTCATCCTCGCGGTCGTTGAGGCGGAACTGCACCCATTCCACCCGCCGTCCGATAGCGCGATCGAGTCCCTGAAAAGTCATGAATCCCGTGGCCAAATTGATCGGGCGGCCCGAGACGCGCCACTTCGCCACGAAGAGATTCGCGTGCGGCGCGGGCTTGCCGCCGATGAGCGCGCCCTTCGGCACGCCGAACGCAACCATGTGCCCGTGCTGTTTGTAATACACATTTCCCTCCGCCAGCGGCGGCAGCCCCGGCTGCTTCCAGTCCATCTCGCCGCGCGCGAAAAAATCCTCCTTCAACACCGCGCCATCCGGAGCGTCGCGCCGCACCTGATAGATGATGCTGCGCTCGTCATCCACGCCGCGATAGCCGTGCGTCGAATAGACCACCAGCCAGCGTGTGGCGCTGAGCTGGATCGAGTCCGCGTGACGCGGCACCACGTCATCGCGGCGCGTGTGGCCGGGCAGCGTGCATTCGCGGATGAGCTGGCCGACGTGCTCAATGGACTCGATGTCGCCCGCCATCGGCGCTGGATCGGCCCCATGAACGAAACCCGCCAGAGCCAGTGCGGACAGCAGCAGACAGGTGCGAACGAGACAGGGTGGGGGCATTTTCATCGGTGGCTTCGGAAGGGGGTCAGGGTTTGGAAGTCAGCCACTCCACATTGAAGCGCGCGACTGTCAGCGTCTCGCGGAAACTCTTCTGGCCGCCTTCGTAGAGGCATAGGAGGGTTCCATCGGGCAGTTGCGCAAGGCTGGAGTATGCGGACGGGCCTCCGTGCAGGAGCCTGGCGATCGGCCAGCTCTTGCCGTCGTCATTGCTCATCCGAACGGTGAGATTGTTCCGGCTCGAAGCATTGGGATTGCTGAAGAGGAGTTTGCCGGATGCGATTCGCAGCAGGCTGCCCTGGCACTTGGGACATGGGAGCTGTTTCTCCTGCTCAATGGCGGACCACGCCGCGCCGCCGTCAGTGCTGGTGGCGATGCCGCGGAAGCCTTGGAATCCGCCTTGCATGCGCGTGTTCACGAGCAACGAGCCGTCCGCACGCTCGATCACCTGGCATTCGTTGCCACCTGCCTGAATGGGCGCGCTGATCTGCCAGGTCTTGCCGCTGTCGTCGCTGAACATCATGTGGGAGTTCCATTCTTTCACGCCGCCATCGCGGTCGATCTTATGGTCGGATGGAATGACGAGACGTCCCTTGTGCGTTCCATGCGTGAGCTGGATGCCGATGCCCGGCCCGGTGGCGATCCAATTCCAATCCGGCTTCATCGTGCTGGCGCTGATGTCGCGCGGCGCAGACCACGTCTGTCCGTCGTCGGTGCTGGAGGCAATGAGCACGGCCTTGTTATCCCGCGTGAATGGCAGCCAGATCGTGCCGTTCGCCGCATCCACGACGGGACATGGATTGCCGATGGTGATCTTCGCATCGCCGCCCTCCTCATGCACGATGCGATGCGCGGACCACGTGCGACCGCCATCGGTGCTGCGCTTCATGATGAGGTCCACATCGCCGTGATCGCCCGCTCCGGTCTTGCGTCCTTCGCAAAAGGCGAGCACGGAACCTTTCGCCGTCACCAGCACCGACGGGATGCGGTACGTGTGATAGCCATCCTTCTCCGCGGTCCAGAGGGCCTGCTGCTCCGATGCAGGAGCGCCGAATGCGAGCGATGCGGTGGCGGCGAAGAAAAGTAAGGTGTGCAGTTTCATGTCTTGTGATTTCTGAAGAAAGAGCCTGGGGACAAAAAGCATTGAAACAATCGGGAGGGACGACGAAATGACGGATCGTCGCGCTGAGGCCGTTGACTAACACCATGAGAACATTCCTTGTCAGTCTTCCATTCCTGCTTTGCGGCCTCGCTCTTGCGAAGGACGACGGCATCAACGCGGACCGCCTGATGACGAAGGACACGAACAAAGACGGCAAGCTCTCGAAGGAGGAATTGGGCGAGCAGTTTTGGAAACGTTCCTCTGGCTTCGATGCGAATGGTGACGGCGTGCTCGATGCGAAGGAACTCGAGGCCATGGTCGGCAAGGGCAGACGCGGCAAGCCGGAGCAGGCACGGCCCGGTGCGGCGAATGCGGCGTTCGACGTGCGTGAGTTCAAGGCGACGGATGATCAGACGTTGCGCTACAGCCTCTTCGTTCCAAAGGAGAAGACCGAAACGCTGCCGCTCGTGCTCTGCCTGCACGGCGCGGGTGGAGGGACCGATGCGGCAAATTTGCTCGCCTCGAATCCGATGCAGGCGAAGCACCCGTGCATCGTGATGGCTCCCGCGTGCGATGGCAAATGGACGCGCTGGGCGAAGAGCGAGTTCCGCAGCGGCAAAGATGCACGCTCCGTGATGCCGGAGCTGATGGAGGCGCTGAAAGCCGTGAGCGCCGGGACGAAAGCCGATGTGTCGCGCATTTACATCACGGGCCAGTCCATGGGCGGCGTGGGAACGTGGGGCATCATCGCAAGTCACGCGGATACGTTCGCCGCGGCGGTGCCGGTGTGCGGCATCTGGCAGGCGGAGGACGCGCCGAAGATGAACGGCGTGGCGATCTGGGCCTTTCACGGCGAGAAGGATGAAGCGGTGCCCGTCGCCGGCTCGCGCGACATGATCGAGGCGTTGAAACAAGCAGGCGTGAAGCCGGAGCCGAAGTACACGGAATTCGCCGGAGTCGGACATGGCAGTTGGGGTCAGGCGTATGCGACTGCGGAACTGTGGGAGTGGATGTTCGCGCAGCGGAAGACGAAGCGGTGAGGTGGTGATTCTCTGCGCTGCGGACGCCGAGATTTTTCAAACCATCTCCAACCCCTTCATCGTGGCCTTGGCCGTGGAGAACGTGTCCGTCTCAATGCCGAGGCGCTGGAGGATGGAGACGTAGAGATTCGTGAGCGGATAGTTGTTCACCTTATCAAATGCGAGGTGCTGGCCGTGCCTGAAGCCGCCGCCGGCGAGCAGGGCTGGCAGGTTCACATTGCTGTGCGAACTCGCGCTGCCCATGCAGGTGCCGTAGAGGACCATCGTGCGATCCAGCAGCGTGTCGTTGTCTTCCTTCGCGGCGGTCAGCGCGGTGAGGAAGTCGTTCAATGCGCCGAATTGTGCGGACTCGTGCGCGCTCAGTTCGGTGAGCGCTTCAGGGCGGTTCCCATGATGCGTGATGGCGTGGATGACGGTGGTATCAATGAACAGCGTCACGAGCCGCGTGGAGTCGTTCTCCAGCGCGAGCTTCACGACATCCAGCGTGAGCCGCGTGCGCTGCACAAATTCCTTCGCGTCCTCGATGTCCTCGGGCGGCTTCGCTTTCACGACGGGCTTCGGCTTGTATTCCCACGCCTCGGCAGCAGTCATGCGATGCTCAAGTTCGCGCACGCTGGTGAAGTATTGGTCGAGCCGCTGCTGGTCGCCTTTCGAGAGTGTCCTGCTCAGGCGCTTCGATTCCTCGCCGACGAAATCGAGCATGCTGCGCCCCTGCCGCAGCGCCTCGACGTTTGCCTCGATTTCCGTCGCGCTGCCCTGCACGAAGAGCTTCTCGAAAAGTTTGCGCGGGCTTTTGTCCGGCGCGACGGGCGCGCCGCTGCGCGTGTAGCTGAGCGTGCTGCCTTCACTGCCGCACGCGAGGCTGAGCGACGGGAAGCGCGTCTCGTTGCCGATATGCTCGGCTGCGAGCTGGTCGAGCGACACGGTGTTGCGGAAGCCGCCGCGATCCGGATGGGGCGTGGCAGTGAGGAAGCATTTCTCCGCCGTATGCCCGCCGGTGACCCCGATGTGGCTGCACCCGGAGAAGACGGTCATCTGTTTCCGATGAGCGGCGATTTTTTCGAGATAGGGCGTGAGCGCGTAGTCCGCGCCCGCCTGCTCGGGGAAAAAATACTGCGGGATGATGCCCATGTTCGTCTGAATCGCGACGAGGCGCCGCGGCGCCTTCTTCGCAGCATCGGCGCGCGCGAAGGCGGGCATCATGGCTTCGAGCAAGGGCAGTCCGATGGTCGCGCAGGCGCCCTTGAGCAGCGTGCGGCGGGAGATGTGGCGTTTGGTGCTGATGTGCATGTTCGGGAATGACGGATGACGGATGACGAATGACGAATGACGAATGACGAATGACGGATGACGAATGACGAATGACGGATGACGAATGACGGATGACGGATGACGGATGACGGATGACGGATGACGGATGACGGATGACGGATGACGGATGACGG
>Ga0209181_10002837_pt1 | contig 27785 bp, 24 predicted proteins | sample MAT05_FD_187208 | JGI IMG/M metagenome (GOLD analysis project Ga0209181, IMG submission 187208) | Freshwater microbial communities from Lake Fryxell liftoff mats and glacier meltwater in Antarctica - MAT-05 (SPAdes) (version 2) | ecosystem: Environmental > Aquatic > Freshwater > Ice > Liftoff...
TTAACTCAGAAGCACGTTTTTCTTTTTCATCGTTTTGAAAGGCAAGTTCTATGTTGGCAATTTCTAACTCTGCGGCTCGCTTTTCTTTTTCACCGTTTTGAAAGACAAGTTCTTTGTTGGCAACGCTTAACTCAGCGGCACGTTTTTCTTTTTCATCGTTTTGAAAGGCAAGTTCTATGTTGGCAACGCCTAACTCAGCGGCACGTTTTTCTTTTTCATCGTTTTGAAAGGCAAGTTCTATGTTGGCAACGCCTAACTCAGCGGCACGTTTTTCTTTTTCATCGTTTTGAAAGGCAAGTTCTATGTTGGCAACGCCTAACTCAGCGGCACGTTTTTCTTTTTCATCGTTTTGAAAGGCAAGTTCTATGTTGGCAACGCCTAACTCAGAAGCACGTTTTTCTTTTTCATCGTTTTGAACTAATAATTCATTTGTTTTCAAATATAGCTCTACAAAAACTGCCACTTTTGCAATTAATATTTCTGGAATAAGCGGTTTAATCATGTAATCAATTGCACCGACCTGATATCCTTTAAAAACATGCATAGGATTATCCATGTTCGCAGTTAAAAATATGATAGGCAAATGTTTAAGTGTTTCAATTTCGCGAATTAATTCTACTGTTTCAAAACCATCCATCTTCGGCATTTGCACGTCCATTAATATGATTGCGAAATCCTGTTCCCGCAACAGAATTTTCAATGCTTTATTTCCGGAATTTGCTTTCACACATTTATAATTTTTCTTAGAAAAAATTAATTCTAATGCGAAAAGATTTTCTGGAAGATCATCAACCAATAAGATTTTAATGGGACTATTTTGTTTCATTTTGTAATTAATTTGCTATTTATTCATTACTAGTCATTTGGTCGTTTTAAGAAATACCCGCTAAGAAATAATTTTTCGCAATCATTTACTTAACCAAACACGCATCAGTGATAGCAATCGTTCTAGATCAATTGGTTTAGTAATGTAATCGTTGGCACCTGCATCAATACATTTTTGTTTATCTTCTTTCATGGCTTTAGCTGTGAGCGCAATTACTGGTAAGTCTTTGAACTCCACATTAGATCTAATTCGTCTTATTGCTTCGTAACCGTCCATTTCTGGCATCATAATATCCATCAACACCATGTGAATATCTGGGTGTTTCTCCAAGATTTCCAAAGCAATTTTTCCGTTTTCTGCTTTAATTATTTCCATTCCACGTTCTTTTAATATTTTTGACAATGCAAATAAATTTCGCATATCATCATCTACCAATAATATTTTTTTGGATTGAAATATAGTTTCTTTATCGTACAGACTATTTATAATTATTTGTTTTGATTTCGGTAAATTGCTTATTGTCCTGTGAAGAAAAAGAGCTGTTTCGTCTAACAATCGTTCTTCCGACTTTACGCCTTTTATAATTACGCTCTCGGCATATTTTTCAAGCTCATTGTTTTCTTCTTTAGTAAGTTCCTTGCCGGTGTAAACAATAATTGGAGGGATTTTATGACCTTTTATATTCTCCAATTTATGAATGAGGTCAAATCCGCTCATGTCTGGCAAACCAATGTCCAGTATCATACAGTCAATTTGATTCTGCTCATACATAGCCAATGCTTCTTTACCGGTTCCTGCTTCAAAACATTTTACATCACCATTGCCAATAAGTATACGCATTGCCTTTCTGGAATTTTCATTGTCTTCAATTATTAGCAGATTTTTTATTTTCCTGTTTACAAAATTTTCAATTCTGTTAAACGCTTCTTCCAAATCTTCTTTAGCAACCGGTTTCATCAAATACTCAACTGCCCCTTCTCTGATTGGTTCCAGCGAACGTTCTTTAGCCGAAATAATATGTACCGGTATATGCCTTAAGGAAGGATTTGCTTTTAATTCAAGCAATACTGTATGTCCGTTAATGCCCGGCAGACTGATATCGAGAATAATCGCTAGAGGTTTGTGTTTTGATGCAAGCAACAAACCATCTTCTCCGCTTGCTGCTGATAAACATTTAAATCCTTTTTTGTTGGCTTGATTTAAAAGTATAGCAGCAAATTTCAGATCATCTTCAATGATAAGTACTGTTTTATCATCATCGGTTATTGTATCTCTGTCGTCCTTTATGTTGGGATAATTTAGATATTTAGTATCATTTAATAAACGGGGTTTAAACAAGCCGGATTCTTTCGCCCGATAGCTACCTGCCTTGTCGGCATACAGGTCGCGAGTGTTTGTACTTGTATCTTCCTGCTCCTGATGTATTTCTAAAGGAATAATGAGAGAAAAAACAGACCCTTCATTTAATTTACTATTCAGTTTAATTTCACAACCTAATAATTTTGCCAGCTCACGCGAAATGGAAAGCCCTAAACCTGTACCACCATATTTTCTGGATGTTCCTCCTTCGGCTTGTTGAAAAGCTTCAAATACGGCCATTTGTTTGTCTTCCTGTATTCCAATACCTGTGTCAGTAACAGAAATAATAATTGTACTTTCTGTATTTCGGTCAATACTAATACTTACACTTCCTTTTTCTGTAAATTTTATGGCGTTTGATAGAATATTTTTCAATATCTGATTCAAACGTTGCGAATCGGTGCGGATGGATTCAGGTAATTCTTTATCCAATTTTGAATTTAGTTTCAATCCTTTTTGCTCTGCATGATGGTTAAAGTCGCGTATCAGATCACTTGTAAATTGTTTCAGCGGCACGGTTTCAATATTTAGCGACATTTTACCGGCTTCAATTTTAGAGAGATCAAGTACTTCATTAATTAATACAAGTAAATCGCAACCGCTTTTATAAATTATTTCGGCACTCTCAACCTGAATTGCTTCCAGATTTTTATTTCTGTTTTCAGATAAATCTTTTGATAGAATTAATAAACTATTAAGCGGTGTACGTAATTCATGCGACATGTTGGCTAGAAACTCCGATTTATACTTACTGCTTATTTCTAGCTGTTTTGTTTTTTGTTCAATGTCGTTTTTCGCGGCTTCAACTTCTGTATTTTTTACTTCCAATGATTGTGTTTGTTCCTCTAATTCCTCATTGGTTATTTGTAATTCTTCTTGCTGTTGTTTCAGGTTTTGTGCCTGTTCTTCAAGTTCTTCATTCATTTGTCTCAGCTCTTCCTGCTGTATTTTCAATTCTTCACCTTGTTGAGCCAGTTCTATATTGGCGATACTTAGTTCATCTGCACGTTTTTCTTTCTCTTCATTTTGAAAGGCAAGTTCTATATTAGCAACGTCAAGTTCAGCGGCTCGTTTTTCCTTTTCATCGTACTGTAGAGCAAGCTCCAACATTTGATTTTTTGTAGTAGTAATGTCAAATCGGATGGCAACATATTTTTCTATTTTGCCATCTACTCCTTTAAATGGCGTAATTGTGGTATCGACCCAATAAAATGTTCCGTCTTTCGCTTTATTTACTATTTCTCCCTTCCATGTTCTACCGCCACTAATCGATTTCCACATACCAATAAATAATCCATCAGGTTGCTTTCCTGATTTCAAAACACTATGGTTTTTCCCCAACAATTCCTCCATTGAGTATTTCGAAATTTTGCAGAAATTATCATTGGCATATATTATATCTCCATTTGCATCTGCAATGGAAAGAATGGCTGCTTGGTTCAGAGAACGTAGTTGCTGCTCTATTTCCAAAGCAGATACTTCCATTTCACCTTTTTGCGCTTGAACCTTTTCTAATAATTCTCTAAGTGCTGTCTGATTGAAAGCGGTATTTACTGTAATAGCAATACTGTTCATCGAAGCATTAATGAATTCCTTTTCTGTTTCGTTAAAATCTGTAAGTCTGCCAATTTCTACCACCCCCATTGTTTTGCCTTCAAACAAAAATGGAATAATGAGTATATGTTTTGGTTTGGCGTTTAGAACAGAGGAGGTAATGCGAATATGTTGTTCTGCTATATCTGTTATAGAAATTTGTTCTTGTTCATGCGCTGCCTGACCAATCAGTCCTTCATTCAGCTTAAATCGTTCTTTCGTATCGGCAGAAGATGAAAAGGCATATCGTCCGTTTAATATCAATGCATTTTCTTTGTCATTAAACAAATAAACTGATCCAATTTGTGCCTTTAAATAAGTGCATAAAAAACTAATGGTATTGTTCGCCAACTCTTCTATACTTTTATCTCCTATTAATTTTTCGTTAAGCTCCGTGTTACCAGCAAGCAGCCAGTTTTTGCTGGCAGTTTCATCTTCAGCTCTTTTAAGTGTTTTTAAATTTGAAATAACTATACTGTAAACAACAATAAGAACGAGAATGATGATGCCCATTAAAATGACAAAAACCAAATTAAATTTGTCGGCTTCGTCCTCATTAGCTTGCTTTCTTTCTGCAAGTAAGGTAAGTTCTAGTTTTTGTATACTACCAATTATTTCAAATATTCGATCTTGTGATTCTTTTCCAACTCCAGAAACAATAAATTCCCTCGACTTTTCAATCCCAATAGCAGCTGGAATTATTTTGCGAAGAGCAATACCGGTTTTTATATGAGTGAAACGAATTTCTATTTCCTTTTCAAGTTCCGTTGTTTTTTGCCGAATAGTGTTGTCTTGTGTTAACTCTTTTACTTTATCAAGATGTTCGCTAATACTTCTTTCGGCATTTATGGAAGATTCTAAATGCGCATCATCGCCTGTGATGATAAAACCACGATTGCTCGACTCAGCATCCGTGATAGTGGATAGAATTTGGCTGAATTCGTACAACACTTTGTTGGTTTGATCTACCAGGGTATTGGAAGCGATAAATTTTTCGCTGTTTTTAAATGAGATAAACGCAACTCCTAAAAGTATCAAGGTGCATACTATAAAGCCGGTTAATATTTTTTTGCTCAGTGTCATATTTATTTTATTATTTGTCCCGATAGCTACCGGGATTTGTTTGTGTTATTTTTATTAACAACTGAACTATTTTCTCTAAGGATAAAATATAATCCGGTTGAATAGCAGCAATTGCTGATGCTGGCATAGTAGAAGATTCAGCTGTTTTCGGATCCTGAATAATGGCTAACCCACCGCATTCCTTTATTCGCTTTATACCTTTTGTTCCGTCATTATTAGCACCTGTTAACACTATACCAATCAACTTGTCTTTGTATGCTTCTGCTGCTGATTCAAACAATACATCAATAGATGGTCTTGCAAAATTTACATATTCATCAATTGTAAGCGAAAAGGTTTTATCATTTTCAATCATCAAATGATAATTAGCTGGGGCGATATAAACATTTCCGGTTTCCCGCCCAAACGACTGTTCAGTCCGGCAAGCTATTTTTTCTTTTTCATCTGCTTCTTTAATAGTAAGATTGCTTTTGTCATTTAAAAGTTTTATCCATTCGTTATCAGAACGTGCGCTTACATGTTGCACTATAATAATTGGTATGCTGAACCCGGAAGGCAATACTGAGAAAATAAATTTCAGCGCATTCATCCCACCTGCGGATACGCCTATTACAATGGCCTCGTATTGCATTTCTTAATATTTCTTTTTAAAGATTCTTTGTTTTTTATCCAACTCAATATATTCTTCATGAAAGTCGGTAAACCGTAAACCTTCTTTTGACCCCAAACATAAAATACCGCCATTAATAAGGCTATCATGAAAAAGTTTTTGTACCTTATTTTGTAGAGCGCTATCAAAATAAATCAGCACGTTTCTACATAATATCAGATGCACCTCTGCAAATACACTATCGGTAACCAAATTATGATTTGCCCATACAATGGTTTTTTTTAACGACTGGTTCATGATAGCGTTACCATAACTGGAAGTATAGTAATCTGAAAAAGATTCTTTACCTCCCGACAATTGATAATTGACTGCATATTCCTTCATCATTGCATTCGAAATGATTCCTTCTTTTGCTCTGTTTAAAGCATGTTGGTTAAAATCAGTAGCATAAATTGTTGCCCTATCATACAAGCCTTCTTCCTGCATAATGATTGCCATTGAATACGCTTCTTCACCGGTTGCGCATCCGGCATGCCATATTTTTATAAATGGGTAGGTTTTTAAAATAGGAATAACATTTTCGCGTAACGACTTATAAAAATCTTTATCACGAAACATTTCGGTAACGGTTATTGATAAATCCTGTAAAAATTCATGCGCAAATGTTTCATCCTTGAGAACTTTGGATTGAATTTGAGAAACATCCTCTAATCCGGAAAGCACCATCCTGTTCCTGATCCTGCGATTGATGTGGGCTCTGGAATACTGCCTGAAATCATAACCGTATTTTTGATAAACAGCTTCCAGTAATAAGGAAATTTCTAATTCTGAAATGTTTTCACTTTTCATTTTACATCAAGTGTAAAAACTGAATAATCCTCTAAAATATCTATTACCAAACCATAAAATTCGACAGTTGGAATATATTGATGTTTAGCAGCTTGTATATTGGGGACAATTGTTTCATTTTTTTCTTTCATTTCTTTGCTGAATTATAAATTTCCTGCCTGTTAGGCGACTTTTTCTATCACTAGTATAAGCGCTTGGTGAATGGCGTGTTTGAGCTGGTCAAAATCAATGGGTTTGCGAACATAATCCAGAGCTCCAAATTTTACCAGCGAGTTTGACAATTTTACCTCTGCTCCAATGATACTTGAAATCGAGGTTGTAAAAACGATTATAGGAATAGCTTCCAGTTTTTTGTTTTCTTTTATTTCAACCAAGCATTCGAACCCTGTTTTTCGGGGCATACTTAAATCGAGAAAAAGCACATCAGGAAGATTCATTGAGTTTTTAAAAAAGTAATCCATGAGCTCTTCTCCGTTACTAACAGTTGTAAGATGAGTGGTAATAGGTATTTCCTTTAATGCTTTCTTAAATAAGAAGCGATCATCTGCATCATCATCTGCAAGCATTATATCAAAAGGCGCGTTATCTTTCATTGTGTATAGTAATTAATTGCTATTGTAAAAAAATAATTTATTCCGTTTTGTACAAAAAAAGGAAGCCTCATCCCCATATAGGAAAGAGGTTAAAAAAGTTTAGAAAAATATTTTGCGAAGCTATTATCTCTTCTAATGGAAATATTTTGCTTGGGGGGTTAAGTATTTTTTCGCAAATGATACGCCACCGTTGATTTTATTATGCTTTAACGGCATTTTTATGAGGTGATCGAAGGGTTAAGATAAACAATAAATTGGTCTTCCGGCATTATTTTTTTGTACTTATGTTATTCCAAGCGGAGTCTCCCGCCTCGGGGACTCCTATGTTTGAACCGGAAGTATTTGCGCGTCCCTTGTAGGAGACTCCGCTTGGAAGGGGGGAGACTCCGCTTGGAAGGGAAGCCTGCCAATTACATACCTTTGCTCTTGGCTGAGTTGTTTATATTTTACTATTACAACACAAGTTTAATTAACTTGGTCAATTGAAAGGGGGAGAAATCCTCCTTTCTTTCAACCTATTGTGTTGCACTTATTAGTTGAACTTAGATTTTCAATAATCTTAAATGTCATGAATTTAAAGACTCTAGCAATTGCGCTTATATCACTCATCCCTTGCGGTTGTTCACCTGGTAATTCAGCCAGCCCTTCCATAGAAGTTAAGTCGCTGCGTAATACATTAATGACGGATCTTATTCAAAACGCAATTGATTCATTGGCTGCTCTCGGGGGTGGGGTAGTGGTTTTTAGTGCTGATACTTTTTTAACAGGTGGTCTCGTAATGCGAAGCGGAATTACCCTGAAACTTCAATCGGGCACGGTGTTGCAGGGAAGCGAAAATTATTTAGACTATGGTTCGGGCAAATGGAGGGAAGGCTTGATTGTCGGTGACAGTTTGGAAAATATTTCGATTATTGGTGCGGGCATAATCGATGGAGTCAATTGTAAAAACCCAAAGGGCGAGGAGGGTTTTAGAGGTCCGCACGCCATCAGGTTAACGAATTGTAGGAATATTCGATTAGAAAATTTTTCGATTATAAGGAGCGGAAACTGGGCAATTAACTGCCGGCACGTAGTGGGCGGTTTTGTAAAAAATGTAAAAATTAGCGGTGGACACGATGGATTACACACCCGGTTTTGTTCTGATTTTATTGTTGAAGGTTGTGACTTTAGAACTGGAGATGATTGCTTTGCCGGCAACGACAATACGAACTTCGTAATAAGGAATTGTAAGATCAATACGTCATGCAACGGGTTTCGGCTCGGGGTGGATAATTTGGAAATTAGCGATTGTGTAATTTGGGGACCGGGTGAATATGCACACCTCTCTCAAAATAGAAATAATATGCTTTCTGCTTTTGTTCATTTTTCACCCAAAGACGAAAACCCAAAGCGATCCAGCGGTAACTGGAAAATCTCAAACCTTACGGTAAACGAAGTCGATGTTTTTTTCGATTACAATTTCAAAGACGGATTATGGCAAACAGGGCAGCCGCTTACTAGCGTTTCGATGAATAATGTTGAGGCTACCAATTTGAAGAAGTCATTTTTAGTGCGAGGCGACTCCCTAAAACAATTCTCATTATCCGTTTCTAACTCCAGCTTTACCCAGCGCGATGGCTCCGCTATAGAATCTGAATACGTTTTCGAAGGTGCTAAAAATATCTCGCCAGCTTTTTTTAATGTGTCTAACTTTGATTCTCTAAGCATTACAAATACAAAATTTGAAACTAAAACGGGAGGTGCTACTGCGTTCGTAAGTGATGGTAAGTTTGCGTTGCTTAAGCAGATATCCATCGACCCAGCAAAAAAAGAGTGGCTGCTAGTTGAAAAAGTGGTGTCCGTATCGAAGGATTGATGTATCAGTTGCCATTCAAATTGAATATTTAAGTTTTGTTAGGTAAACGCTATTCCAGTTTGCTTCGAAATATCTTTCAGGTCATCAATTACAGCAGGAATTAATGGAACCCCTTCTTTCCTCCGAATCACTTCTTCTTCATGTTCAGGATCTCCTGGAATTAAAACAGCCTTCTGACCTTTAACAGGTTTGGTATTTCTAAAGACTTCAATCCACTCATCAATGCGCTGCTTGAATTCAGTAACATCCATAAAGCCGTCAATCTCCATCGCGCCAAAGAAATGCCCAATTCCTTTGCCAACACTGCGCGAAGGAATTTCCTGCCGCAAAGCGAAGGGTGGCGCAAAAGGTCCCCAGTTGGCGCCACTCAATACGCTGGTTAGAATATCAACCATAGCAGAGAGTGCATAACCCTTATGTCCGCCAAGTTCACGTTCGGATCCAAGAGGTAATAGTGCTCCACCTTCAATCATATCAGTGGGTTCATCAGTCATGTCACCCTCTTTATTGATGATCCAACCTTTAGGAATTTTTTTTCCTTTTCGTTTAGCGATTTCTATTTTGCCATAGGCGGCTGCGCTTGTCGCGAGATCAATAACAATGGGTTTGTTCTTTAGGCCCGGAAAGGCAATCGAGATTGGGTTTGTACCGAGCATGCGCTCTGCACCCCATAGAGGTGCTACAAGTTTTGTGGTGTTAGTCATCGACCAGCCAATCATATCGTGTTCAAGCGCTTTAAATGAGTAATAGGAAGCAATACCATAATGATTGGTGTTGCAAACGCTTGCCCAGCCCGAGCCAAACTGACTTGCTTTGTCGATGGCGATTTGATTGGCACGTGGACCCACTACCAAACCTAATCCATTGTCACCATCAACCGTGCAAACGCTTTTTCGTTCGCGAACAATAGTAATGTTTGGTTTGGGATTTATCCGTCCCAACTTGAACATATCAAAATACGTGTGTAGGCGAGCAACGCCATGCGAGTCGATGCCACGCAAGTCTGATAGACTTAGTACATCAGCAGCTTGCTCGGCATCTGATTTAGGCACTCCAAAATATAAAAAGACTTTAATCGTAAACTCTTTAAGTTGTTCTGATGGGAATAAGGTAGTTTGATCGAGTTGCATACTAATCTATAGTTCAAAAATTTTATCCATTAAGATCCATTTCTCTCCAGGTTGGGCATAGGGCAATGCTTGTTGATACTTCCACAACATTTGTTCCCACTCCTGTACTTTGGGATCGTTTGTGTCGGCTTGTGATTTCATAAAGAATGAAAAACTATCGGTTGTTTCCATAATCATAAACAACCGATTACCCGTTCGGAAAATTTCCATTTTTTCTATTCCGGATTCGCGAATACTCTTTTCTATTTCGGGCCAGATTTTTTTGTGATGTTCTTCATACTCCGAAATCAATGTAGGATCTTCTTTTAAATCGAGTGCAAGACAATAGCGTTTCATTGAGTGATGATTTTGTTTGACTTATAACCACTAATCCCAAACCAAGCAATCACGAAAAAGCAAAGTAATGGGATCAGGTAAGAGATCTGAATATTTGATTGATCAGAGATAAGACCCATTAACACGGGAAAGAAAGCACCACCAGCAATTGCCATTACAACAAGTGATGAACCTAGTTCAGTATCCTCTTTTATATCTTCTATTGCCAGAGAGAAAATGGTTGGAAACATAATTGATTCAAAAAATGGAACGGCAAGTAATGCCCAGATTGCAATCTCCGATTTTGCAAAAACAGCAATCAGCAATAGAATAATGCAGATCACTGAATAGATTGACAATAAACGATTTGCTGGAATGAATCGAGTTAGAAATGTTCCTGCAAAGCGGCCCACCATAAATCCAAACATAGCCACACCTAACCAAATAGCAGCTTCCTTTTCGGGTGTGCCACCTGTAAACTTTGCAAATCGAATAAAGAAACTGGTTACGCAAACCTGTGCGCCTACATAAAAGAACTGTGCAACAACTCCCCACTTTAGTTGGGGATGCCTTAACGCCTTAAAGATACCTGACTTCTGATTCTTCTTATCAACTGGAACTTCAGGCATCGTTGTAAAATAAATTAATATGGCTACACCCAAAACGACTAAGGCAATAAGCAGGTAGGGAAGTTTTATCGCATCGGCCTCCATTTGCAAATATTGGTTCAGTTGACCAGCCGACATCTCATTCAATTCTGATTCGCTATGTTCAATACCACTGAGAATCATTTGACCGCCAAGTAAGGGTGCCAAAAATGCACCCAGGCCGTTAAAGGATTGAGCAAAATTAAGGCGTGTGGTTGCTGTTTCTGGTTTGCCAAGAATAGTTACGTAGGGGTTAGCGGCCGTTTCAAGAAATGTGCAACCCGATGCAACGATAAACAGAGCGCCTAAAAAGAAAACATAAATGCGGGTGTTTGCTGCTGGCAGGAAAAGCAGTGCCCCGATGGCATACAATAGTAGGCCAAACAGTATTCCCTTTTTATATCCATACTTTTTCATAAAGAGGCCAGCGGGAATGGCCATTACCAAGTAACCAATATATACCGCTGAGTCAATTAATGCCGACTGTAGATCACTAAGTTGACAAGCTTTTTTCAGGTGTGGGATTAAAATGGGCTCAAGATTGTGAACGAAAGCCCATAAAAAAAATAAGCTCGTAACCAGAATAAAGGGAATCAGCACTTTTTGATTTGTTTTGGTCATCTTAAGAGCTTGAGAATTTTACAATGAATATCAGTTAACTAATAGCGCGGTCGAGATGTGTATATCCACCATCCACAAACACCCATTGACCTGTGGTGTGGCTCGATCGATCAGAAAGCAGAAACGCAACTGTATCTGCAATCTCTTCGGATTTAGTGAGGCGGTTTTGTAGTGGAATTTTTTTTGAGATAGACGCTAGCTTCGCTTGCGGATCAGGAAAGTTTTTTAGCCATGATTCATATAAGGGTGTTGAGACTTCTGCAGGTATTACTGCATTTACCCGGATTGAATAGGGGAGTAACTCCACCGCCCACTCGCGGGTGAGCGCGAGTATTGCGCCTTTAGCGGCTATATAACCAGATGAATTTCCTTGCCCTGTAATGGATGTTTTGGAGCCAATATTTACAATAGCACCTTTTCGCTTTTTTAAATGTGGCAATGCATAGTGTGCCATAAAATAATAGTGACCAGCATTATTGTTTAAAGATTGTATAAAGCTCTCGGGTGTTCCTTTTTCAAGTCCTACACTATCATTTGCACCTGCATTATTGACCAACCCATCGATGCGTCCAAACTCCGAAGCGATATCTTCAATTATTTCTTTGCAAGCACTTTGTGAAGTAAGATCAGCCTGGAAAAATTTTCCTTTCTGACTGCTATCGGGTAAGGTCTTTATTGCTTCAGCTTTTTTATCTACGATAGCAACCAGAGCTCCCTCATCATTTAAAATTCTCACAATCTCTTTGCCGATGCCGCGCGCCCCGCCTGTGACAACAATTACCCTATCTTTTAAATGAAGATCCATTTTTAAAGATTGTAAAATCTTATTGCATTTTCACCCATTATTGCTTGTTTTTCTGCTTCACTGAAATCTGAAATGTATCGTTCAACGATGTCTAGCTGATCGTGGTATGAACTTGCCACTAAACAGACCGGCCAATCCGATCCATACATTACCCTTCTGGCACCAAAACTCTCGAAAACAGAATCTAAGTAGGGCGTAAAGTCTTGATGTTTCCAGTTTTCCCAGTTGGCTTCGGTAACCATGCCCGAAAGTTTACAGTACACATTTTGAAATTCAGCAAGGCCAGCCATTCGCATCTCCCATTCACGCTTTCCTACTTTTCCTATTTGTGGCTTTGCAATATGATCAACGACAAACTTCTGATTTGGAAATTGATTAACAAAGCAAATGGCTTCCTCAAGTTGATGTTCCTTTATCAGGATATCGTAGGTGAGATTGAATTTCTCCAAGGTCTTAATCCCGCGCAGAAATTCTTTTTGCATGAGAAAGCCAGCAGGCTCCCCTTGAACCACATGCCGAACACCTTTTAGTTTTGATTGTTTGCTAAAATGAGTAAGTCGATCTTCAATTGAACGCGAAAGTAAATCCACCCAGCCAACCACGCCTTTTATGAAAGAATTCTCCTCAGCCAATTCAATCAAAAAATTTGTTTCGGTTTCTGATTGATCGGCCTGAACAGAAACGCACCCATCAAATTTGCCTTCAAGAAGTAGTGGCTCAAGATTGACTGGATAGAAGTCTTTTTGAATAACCTGCATGTCATTCGTAATCCAACTATCACGCACAGAATTGTATTTCCAAAAGTGTTGATGGGAATCTATTCTGGAAATTGCCCCGGACATGTTACAATACTAAACGGCAACTTGTCTTTGCTCCCCAAAACCTTCAATGCCCAACTCGATTACATCTCCTTTTTTGAGGTACGCAGGTGGGTTCATACCCAAGGCAACCCCGGAAGGTGTTCCCGTTGAAATCACATCCCCAGGCAGGAGAGTCATAAATTGGCTGATGTAGCTAACCAAAAAGGGAACTTCAAAAATCATATCGTCCGTATTATTGTCTTGCATCATTTTACCATTAACCTTTAACCACATGTGCAAGTTATTGAAATCTGCCACTTCATCTTTTGTAACCAAGTAAGGACCCATTGGCGCAAATGTATCGCAGCTTTTTCCTTTCACCCATTGACCGTTTCGCTCCAATTGAAATTCGCGTTCCGAGTAATCATTATGTAAGCAATAACCAGCAACATAGTCCATAGAATTTTTCTCATCCACGTAAGTCGCTTTTTTTCCAATGACCACAGCGAACTCAACTTCCCAATCTGTTTTGGTGCTATTACGCGGAATCATGAGATTGTCATTGGGGCCGCATAGAGCTGTGGTAGATTTAAAAAAGATAATTGGTTCTGGGGGCAAAGGCATCTTCGATTCCAATGCATGTTTCGTGTAGTTAAGTCCAACGCAAATAATTTTTGACGGACGTTGAAAACAAGAACCAAGCCGGGTACCTTCCTTAATTACCGAAAGTGATTCTTGGTTTTGCGTCAACCATTTACTTAATCTGTTCAGGCCATCATTTTCAAAAAAGGTTTCGTTATAATCTTCACCGAATGCCGAGGCATCAAACAATTTATTGTCAAGTAAAATACCGGGTTTCTCCTTTCCGGGTTCTCCAAATCGAAATAGTTTCATTTTATTTATGTGTTTAGTCTTATAAATCCGCCATCAATAGGGTAGTCCGTGCCAGTAACAAACGAAGCTTCATCGGAACACAGGTAAAGTGCTAAGGTTGCAATCTCATCAGGCCTTCCCATTCGCCCGATAGGTTGTGTATTAGATAATTTTTCAAACATTTCTTTTTCCTTTCCGGGATAGTTCTTTTGCAAGAATCCATCTACAAAAGGTGTGTGTACCCGCCCGGGCGAAATGCAATTGCAACGAATGCCTTCTTGCACATAATCCTTAGCAACGGATAGTGTCATTGAAAGCACAGCCCCTTTGGTCATTGAATAAGCAAAGCGCTCACTTATGCCCATGCCCGCAGCAACGGAGGCGAGGTTAAGAATTACACCCTGCTTTTGCTTTCGCATAAAAGGTATCGCTCCAAACATCGAATTGTAAACTCCTTTAATATTAACCTGGTACAATCGGTCAAAGTCTGCCTCGGAAGTATTATCTAATTTTCCAATATGCGATACACCCGCGCTATTTACAGTGATATCTATTGTGTTAAAATCTTTTACTATTTGATTGTATACCTGAACTGTTTCAGATTGAGACGCTACATTGCAAGGATATGCCTTTGCCAGATTTTTATTTAACACAATTTCCTTGGCGGTGGTGTTGATGGATTCTTCATTGAGATCTAACAGGCACACAGCGGCACCGTGTCTTGCTAATTGGATTGCAATTGCTTTGCCAATTCCACTTCCGCCACCCGTGACAACCGCAGTTTTTCCTGTGAGGTCAAATATCATGGCACAAGATAATTAGAACTTTACTTTGCCACCTCTTTTTTTAGAAAATCAATCATTTTCTCTGTGTCGTAGTTGCGGGTGCCAACTTCTTTCATCGCAATTTTTCCATCTTTCGCTACAACGAATGTAGTAGGTATGGAAGGAACTTGCAATTGATCGGCAAGAAAGCCGGAAGGCATAAACACTGGGAATGTAAATTCATTTTTTGTAATATAATCTTGCACTTTGGGGAGTGCCTGTTCTTTATCCAACGAAAGCATAACGAATGCTACAGAATCATCTTTTGTCTTGGAATATAATTTCTGAATGCCGGGCATCTCAGCCTTGCATGGACCGCACCAGGTAGCCCAAAGATTAATGAATACAACCTTTCCTTTGTATTGATCAAATTGAACTTTGTTGCCGTTCAAATCCTTCAAAGTGAAGTTATAATTGAAAGTTTCATGGCGGTCTGGACTACTTGGACTTACATTTAATATGCCTGCCTTTAGTACGGCAGATTGTGCCACAGATGTGATTTCCGATAACAAGCCAGTTACTTTTAGTAGGATAATTACTATGACTACAGGAAGTGCGGACTTGATTATGTCAATAAGAACCTTCATAATAGGCTGAAGTTGGCTTGGTTATTGAAAAGTGCTTGCTCAAATGTGCTTAATTTTAATAACTTGGAGTAATTTATAAAGCAAAAATGTTCAGGAAAGGTTCTTTAGTCGCGGTTTTTTTTATTTTTCAGTGCACATTTTCAATAGCTCAGAAGGTTAAATACAAAGACTTGATTGAGTTATTGAACACCAAACAGTATGAAATGGCCGAACCACATCTAAAAAGATATTTAAAAGACAATACTACTAATCCAAGTGCCTATATCTATATGGGCATAATTTTCCAGGAAAATTCGAGTAAGAATGATGTGCTTAAAGAGACGGAAGCATTGATAACCAACAGTGATTCCGCCATCTATTTTTATCAATTGGCCTATCCCTTGCTTAATGAAAAGGAGTTAAAACGGAATGATGAAAACTATCAGATGTACGTGCGAAGAGATCCTCGAACGGCTGAGTTTGTCATTAAGCTTTCAGATATTCAGTTAGATCTTGATACACGCACGAAGGACTTAAAAGAGAGAAAGGAAAAGGTAAACCTTGTGAAAGTAAACTTTGAACAATCACAAAAGCATTACGATGCATCCCAGGTTCACTTTAAAGAAATCCAAAGTAAGTATGCAACCGAGAATGAATTGCTATTGCGATCAGACGATCTGCTAATTGGTGAACTTAACAAGCTAGCGTTGGTTTACGATTCAAGTCAGCTGGCTTTCAGGAATTATAAAACAATCTTGAAAGGGTTGGGTAAAACTGGCTACAACCAAGAACTTACTATTCTTAAAATAGAAGATTTTAAAAAGGATGGAGTAGCTGTAGCTGATTTTATGGTCAATGAAGTTCGGGTTTGGGATTATTCTGGTTGGGTAAAGAAGTCGGTTGAAACAATCAAAAATGAAATCGTTCTTTTAAGAGATCAGTTAATTGCTTACGATATTAGTATTAATAAGCTTCGGGATGTGCTTAAAAAGGATTCTGTATCGGTCAAAAACGATTTATCAAAACTGGCCGACAATGGAATATTTGGCCAGTTAAATAAGTTTGATTCCAAGTCCATACCAAGCGAGTTGTTTAAAATGAAGATTGCGGAATTGGAATACCAATCTGATCTTATTGATAGTAAATTACTGCGTGACTCGTTAAGTGTGTCTGTTCGTTTAATTTGTATCCAAAACGAAATGGCGTCACTTCGTAAACTCGATAGCATTTCGAGCCATTTAATGACTCGGGATTTTGATGCTGAGTTAGCTAATTACAAATACTTTGTTACCCGTGCCTATGGAACTACATCCGTGCTCAAGAGCCTTGTTAAAACGACAAGAGAATATGCACAGCGCGAAAAAGTGCGGAAGGATGAAGAATTGAATAAGGCAATTGACGCACTAAGGTGGGTGATTTCCGCACCCGATTCAATTCCCTTATTTACTGAAGTTGCTGATACAAGATCGTTTAAACCTATGTTTATTGTGAATGGTCGTTATACCATTGGGTTAAAATATACTGATTCTTTGGCGGTAGGCTATCTTTATACAATTACCCCTTCGCGTATTCCTGACTTAGGCGTTAATTTTCCGGTTGATGCGCCAAATTTTAAAAGAAGAAGCTTCCCAATTTTGAAAGCGTTGTCTTTCAACGAGAGTGATGTTTACTTTGCCCTAATCTATTCGCAAACGAAAGTAAAAGAAGGATTTCCCGCCACGATAACGCGCGTTAACAAAACTGGCGGTTTAGCCTGGTCGATCAATTACAAATTTGAGTTAACGCCTATTGAATTACTTTATTCAGCGGCTTCTGGTGAGCTCAGCATTAAAACAACAGGCTCAGATGGTAAAAGTAAAATTATTGTCATCGATCAAAAAGGGAAAAAGATTCAATGAGCACTACAGCGCTAAGGCTTGAGTTCTATTACATTTAAAACATTGTTTTTTCTTTCAACATCAGCCATTCTCTGGCTAGAGTCAATTTCAATTGTTGTTATCTCATTTACATTTCTAGGTATTGAAAGTGTATAAGTTGGGTTAACCCACGGCCATACTTCAGCATCTGTTCGCTTGACTGATTTGTCTTCAATAGGCTTGTTTCCCAATAATTCATTCATCGGGATATAGAATAGTTCTTTGCTGCCATCTTTATAAGTAATCATTAAATCGATTGGCATCGGAAACTCTCCTATGCGTTTCAATTTAACTAGCGTTGAGTTATCTTTTTTGAAAACACTATCTATGGCATAGTCAATATGCCTGGTTGTTTGAATCCAGTATCGATAGTACCAGTGCAATTGTAGCCCGGAAGTTTTTTCCATGACTCGCAAAAAGTCATTAGGTTCAGGATGTTTCATTTTCCAGGTATTGTAATACCGTAACATGCCTTTATAAAAATTTTCTGTTCCGATTAGATATTTTAATTGTTGCAGAAATACCGACCCTATGCTATAAGCAGCTATGCTGTAAGCTCTGTTAGTATTAAAGTGATCGGAGTGCATACTGGCTGGCTCCTGAAGGCCACTTTTAACGAGTCTAAAATAACTGGTATAGCTGCCCGAATGAATTACAGGTTCGTTATAGATCGAGTTGAGCGCTTCTTCGCTCGCGAAATCAGTAAAGCCTTCATCCATCCAGGCATACAACGCTTCGTTTGAAGCCAAAGTCATCTGATACCAACTGTGTGTAACTTCATGCGCCATCACACTATTAAGTCCAGCCTGACTTCCTTCACCCATGATGAGCGTGCACATAGGATACTCCATGCCACCATCGCCACCTTGAATTACCGAGTAAGTATCGAATGGGTATTTGCCAAAATTCTGATTCAGAAATTCAAATACCTTTACTGCAACATCTTCCATTTGCTTCCAGGTTTGGGCAGTCTTTTCATTTTTTTGATAAAAGAAATGTAATTCAGGACCGTTAGGTACTTGCTTTCGATCATGGGTATAGTCGGGATCTGCCGTCCATGCAAAATCAATTACATCTCTGGCAATAAAGTGCCAAGTAACATTTCTATTTGATGGTTTTACTTTTGTCCCTGGCTTTTCATATCCGTGGCCAATCATTTCAGGGTTTTGAAGTTTTCCAGTTGCTGCAATTGTAAATTTTGGATCGATGGTAATATTAACATTGAAATCCCCCCACACACCCTGAAATTCACGCGCAACATATTGATAGGCATGCCAACCTTGAAAATCGTACTCTGCAAGTTTTGGATACCATTGTGTCATGGAATAAGCAATGCCTTCGCTATTGTCACGACCGGATCTTCTTATTTGGATTGGCACCTGTGCTTCGAAACTCATTTCGAAAGTTGTTTTTGTTTTGGGAAGAATGGCTTCCGCGAGTGTCACTTCCAAAATAGTACCTTCAACTTTATAGATCGTTGCTCTACCGTCTTGCTTAAGCGCAAGGATGTGTTGATAACCAGTCTCTTCAGGATTTAGTTTTGAAATGCGATCCGCTATTCTTCTATCAGGATCAGGAACATTTCGTGACCGAACATCCATCATGCTTCCTGGTTGAAAGGCATTAAAGAAGAGATGGTAATAAACTTTCGTGAGTGTATCTGGAGAATTATTGTAGTAAACTAATTTTTGATCACCCTTTAGTTGGTGCGTTTTTGTATTTATCTGAATATTCATAGAATATTCTACTCGCTGCTGCCAGCGATAATCCTGACAAAACGAAACGAGGGGTATAAAAAATGCGGCAACAAAAAGAGTAGAACGCTTCATAGACTTATAAAATAATTTGGTAAATTATTAAATGCCAACGAAGATTCAAATCTGTTTTTGTAATAGCCCTCAAAATTTGATTCGTCTGGCAATACTCGCTGATAAGTAGCCGGTATCAATCAAACTGATAGATTCACCCGGAAGCGCTTTTGGAATATTGTATGTGTAACTAACAATTAATGTCCATTGATTGACGGTGATTGCCACCGGAGCGGTAAATGAATAATTAAGCACTCCAAATTCAGTGTTGGTTATGTCATAATATAAAGGCAGTCCATTTCGAACACGATACGTGATTCCGGCTAGCGTTCGCGAATAAGGCAAGGTTTGGGTGATTTGCTCACTCCCAAACAGTGCAGAAAATGCGGGATAGAAAGCGATGCGATCAATCTTACCCCATTTTATTTTTTGCAGATTAAGCATCACACTTGGATTAATGCGATGCGCCACTTTATCGCCAAAGTAAAACTGATAATCAAAGCGAAATGTCACCAACCCTACATCAAAAAAGTTTGATACCCCTACGTTGTTTTTATATGCGATGTATTCATCCTCATTCAACTTTGAATACATATACCGGTTATACTCCGCCATGAAAGACCACCAGGTAGTTGGGCTATTCAAGTAGCCAACGGAACCAACTGTGAGGTAGTAATTGGGCTCATACTCTTTGCTCCAATAACCAGTAACATCTGCGTATAATCCGGACTTGTGATAATATGAGGCACCTGGCGCAATCCCAAATTGATTGAAACCCAATGTGCGGCTGGCTGACACAACATTACTGTTATACCCTAACCTAACAAGGAGTTGCGATCGGAGCGAAGGTGCGGGAATATTAATCAAGCTGTCGAGTAGAGTCAAAAAATCAGAGCCATCGCTTTCATTGAGCAAAGAATCTAATTCTGCTATATAGGGATCAGAGTATAATAAAGCAGAATCACTTTGCTGCCCCTGCAACGAGGTTAGCCAAAGTGATGAAAGAATAAAGGCAAGGATTTTCTTTCGAAGCACAAATTTATCTTAATTCCGCTGCTGCTTTAGTCGCTGATTACGTTCACGTATAGTTTCGTTCCGCTGTTGCATGTTCCTTCGTTGCTGAATTTGCTCAAGAATAATTCGTTGGAAATCACCCTCCGCCCTTCGCAGGTTGAGCATCTGATGAGCAGTTATGACTTTTAGCAAACGATCAGAGTAATTCTTTTCTAGATCAAGCTCCCGTTGCTTCAAAACCAGGCCAAGCTTTACCAATTGTTCTTGTTTCGCTGGGTCGGGATTATCTTGTTTGATTCCTTTTCGGGTTTCAATAAACTCCTGTTTGATTTCTCTTTTCTTGTCTGAGAACTCGCGGTACACTGGCCAGAATTTTTCAGCTTGATCGGGTGTTAATCCCAATTTATCTGAAATGTAAGCGATACGCAGATTCTTGATCTTTTCCTGTACGCTTGGGTCTTGTGTAATTTCAGGATCGGTTTGATCCTGAGCACTTGCTGCCCATCCGCTAAGGAGGAACAATCCAAATATGATTATTTTTTTCATAGCCATTTAAAACTTAACTGTATCAACACTAAACTCATCCAGTAACATATCCAATTCATTTCCAGTAATCTCAAAAGTTGAGTATACCTTGTCTTCTAATTCCTCTAAATCTATTTCGTTCCAGTCAACAGATTCAGTAAGGTCATCAATCTGCAAGTCGGCATCATCTAGGTATGCGATAAGTTGTTCAGTCTGAATGCCAGCCAATTGTTCGTCAAACGATTTATAAGACTGCGATGAGAACCAAAAGATACCCACACCAATGATCGCCACTGCCGGGATGGCATATTTTAGATCGGCAAGCCAAAACCCTTGCGCAGGCGCTGGTTTAGCCACCCGGGATTGAATAATTCCAGGTAGTTTTTCAAAGTAGCCATCTGGTACTTTAAAAATGTTCTTTTTAGGGATGTCTTCCAGTCTTTTCATTTGTTTCTATGACTTTTCATAATGCAAAAGGTTTAATCAGGCCGTCAGATAATCTTCTATTTTTTTTACCGCATGGTGAAAGCTGGCTTTAAGTGCGCCCACACTGGTGCCAGTTATTTTAGAAATGTTTTCATACGGAAGGTCATCAAAATATTTCATGTTGAAAACAAGCCGTTGCTTATCGGGTAACTTAAGTAAAGCTTTTTGTAGTTTCTTTTGAATGTCCTCACCACTTATTTCAGGTGAGTTATCTAGTTTGGTCGCGAGTTCCTTTTCAACATCCTCCAGAGGCAGGAAGAACCGTCTGCGTTTCTTATTCAAGAAAGTAAGACACTCATTAGTGGCAATGCGATAGATCCATGTAAATAGCTGCGAGTCTTCGCGGAAGTTATCAATGCTTTTATGGACTTTAATAAAGACTTCCTGAGTAAGATCATCGGCATCATCGTGGTCGATTACCATCTTGCGCACATGCCAATAGACGCGCTGCTGATAGGCCCGTATTAACAGATTAAACCCATAGCCACGGGTTTCCTGATTTCTGATTTTAAGAAGAAGCTCTTTGTCCTCCAAGGGAAGGTTTTTAAATACTCAGGCCGTTAGACTTGAAAGATACCACAAGGTTTAATAACCGGCTAAAGTTTGTTGAGATAGACAGTAGAGTAGGTATTGATTTAACGATATAGTTAAACCCACATTATGCAATAGAAATGCATTTGCATAATTTGACGAATGAAAATCAAACACTTACGTTGAAAAATATTTTCCCCATTGGGTGATTTTCATTGTCATGGTTAACCTTGACATCCTGACAGTAAACGTCAGGATCGTCAACCCTGCGGGCAGATTACACATTCTAATGCATAATCTGGGTTAAATAAAACTAATTTATAGGCACGATAAAATCCCGTTGGGGATCATATCTCGGTAATAAATATATTTGGATAATATTCGTAATCCCTTTAGGGATGATACGCGAATGTATCGGTTGTAGACAGATGTCATCCCTAACGGGATTTATTGATTCGAGGCTATAGAATTTTACCGATATACTACCCCTAACGGGGCATTTGTTGTAAACCTAAATCACCCTTACAGTCTTTGTTAAAAAGTCAAGTAGCCCCATGTCTGAATGAGTTTAAGAAAGTTTTTCTAACAGATCTACCAGGTGCTCGAAAGTCTCCTTTGAATGAGTTGGGAAATTGGCAAAGCGCACTTGTTCTTTCTTCTTTTCGCCATAGCCTTCACCAGGATAAAAACCGTGACTTTGCAAGTGGTTTATTATTGATTCGGTATGCACTCCTGTTTGAGCAACTATTACCGTTTGTGATCGCACCTTTGGGTCGATAACAAACGGATCAATAAGTTTATGTTGAGAAAGGGCTTGATATAAGAGGGTAGCTTTGTATTCAGTTTCTTTTCTAATCTGTTGAATACCCCTTCGCAGGAAGTCTTCAACTACTTTGCCGAGCAAGTAGATGCTGAGTGTGTTAGGTGTCTCTGGAGTTTGGTTTTTCTTTGCGTTGGCAAGTAGGGTAGGCAGGTTGTGATAGCTGCCAATAGAAATTCCTTTTGAAAGCAGCAATTCTGCTTTAGTAATGCAGCGATCATTCACAATCCAAACCCCAAGGCCTGCGGGTAATCCAAATCCTTTTTGAACAGAGAAAAATAATGAATCAATTTTTGTAAAGTCAAACTGTGGATAGGGCAGGGACGACACCGCATCGACAATGATTAACGAATCAGGGTGTTGATCTCTAAATTGATTTATAAAATCCATTGAAAGCGACACGCCAGTGCTCGTTTCATTATGGGTTAATGCAATCAATTCAGTTGGCTCCGTTTTGAAATCGATAAAGCCATGACCTAATGGAGCTTCAATTTTTATGTTCTCTTTACCAAGCTGACCTGCTATTTCGTGGAATCGTTTGGAGAAAGCCCCGTTAACAAAGTGTAAAGATTGCTCCTCAACCAGATTTTGAATTACTCGTTCCCAAATTTCAGTGGCTGATCCGGTAAAGAAAATATGAAAGTCGGCAGGGATACCCAGCAGTTCTTTTAATCCATCGGTTGTTGTTTTAGAAATTTTCTCAAACTCTTTACTGCGGTGCGAAAGTGATGGAACACCATCGCGAAAAGCTTGGCGAACATGATTTTCAACCGTGAAGTAAAGTTGAGACGGACCAGGCGTGAAGTTAATCATAAGTATTTTTTTACTTTTTATTTGCCACTAAGGCACGAAGACACAATTTTTATTTTATTCTTTAAGGTCTATAGTGCCTTGGTGTCTTTGTGGCGTCCAATAGAGCAATACAAAGTAACCGCAAAGACATACAAGCTCAAAATGGTTTGTTCCAAATTAGCAGACAATTAATGTTGTTGTTATCTGAACATGTCATTGAGAATCAAGTCCCAATTATATAATGATTTTTTTTATAATTCTTAGTGCCGTTGTGACTTTGTGGCAAAGATAAAAATCGTATTTTTGAGAAGTTAAATCCACTTGGGTTTGGGACACGTTTGCTGAACCTAACATTTATACAATACCGAGTAAAGTTCTTGGACAAAATCAGGCTTCATACTGGCGGAAGCGTCAGTACCTCGCCCGAAAAGCAGGTTAACAGTAGAAGGTTGCGGCCAATGGACAGCTCAAAACTTGTCTTTTCTGAGGTTCAGAAACACCTCTCCAGATCCAGTGGGTTTTTCTTTTTTTATGAAAGTAGTGAACCTATTCTTCTTTATTCTGCTTTCTGGCAAACTCCTTGCCCAGGCAGATCAACAGTTGCTTGCCTTTGAAAAACAAATTGAACAGGCTGTAGTTAATTCTGATATTGAGTTTTTAGAAAAAGCCTATGCGTTGGATTTTCGCTTTAAGCATGGCACCGGATTAGTAGATTCAAAAGAGAGTTGGATAAAAGCTGTTGCGAAAAATAAAGGAAGTTACCTTTCACGAAATGTTGATTATGCAGAGGTCGAGATTCATGGTGAGATTGGAATTACTAATGGCGCCATTACCGTAACCAAAAAAGATTCTTCCTACACAATCCAATATGTGCGCGTCTACCGCAAGAAAGGCGATAGCTGGGAATTGTTTATGCACCGAACTGTTCATGAGGTTGATAACTAAGTCTCCTATGGAGTGTCATTCCGGGCGAGTGGAGTGATTGGATAAATTAAAACTATCTATAACGAGACCCGGAATCTCGTTAATGATTCATAGTATTATCCATTTTTTTCGAGATCGTGGGTCTCGGTTTATTTTGAAGCTTAACGATTGAGTTTATTTACTCGCCCGCGATGACCGAAAGATTTTGCTCAGCCCTAGATCGCCCAGGTAATACAGTTTAACAACTAACTTTTAATAAAGCACCCGGAATTTAATTGTGTTCTCAATATCCCTAAGTTCCTTAATCACATCTTTATTATACTCCTTATCAATATCAGTGATCACATAACCAATGCTTTCATTAGTCTTTAGGTATTGACCGACTATATTTATTCCGTTCGTAGCAAGGGTTTGATTTATTTTAGCCAGGATGCCAGGCACATTGCTGTGAATGTGAATCAAACGATGTGCATTTTCTAAGATTGGTAAAGTAAGGTTTGGAAAGTTTACGCTGATGCTTGTGCCACCGGTATTAATGTAATCCAAGAATTTTGCACTAACAAAATTGGCAATGTTCTCTTGTGCTTCCAACGTGCTGCCTCCGATGTGCGGAGTGAGAATAGTGTTGTGCAACCCACGAAGTTCTGATACAAACTCTTCGTTATTGCTTTTAGGTTCTTGTGGAAAAACATCAATGGCACAGCCAGCAACTTTTCCACTTTCAATATTCTTCTTCAGCGCAGCAATATCAACAATGTGACCTCGGCTAAGATTAAGAAAAATGACTCCCTTTTTCATCAGATCAAATTCTTTCTCTCCAATGATGTTGGCGTTCTCTTTTCTACCATCCACATGCAAAGAGATAATATCTACTTGCTCGAATAACTCTTTTAATGATTTGCATTTAGTTGCATTTCCCATGGCCAGTCTTTCTTCCCGGTCATAGTAGAATACATTTAAGCCAATGGCTTCGGCTACAACAGAAAGTTGAGAGCCTATATTTCCATACCCTACAATTCCTAATTTCTTACCGCGAATTTCAAAACTTCCAGAAGCTGACTTATCCCATTTGCCTGCGTGCATCATGGTAGATTTATCAGGCAGGTTTCTGATGAGCATAATGATTTCGCCAATCACTAATTCAACAACAGATCGCGTGTTGCTGTAGGGTGCATTAAAGACTGCAATACCACGTTTGGTTGCTTCCTTTAAATCAATTTGATTGGTTCCAATACAGAATGCACCAACGGTCATTAATCGGTTGGCATTGGCTAATACTTTTGCAGTTACTGTTGTTTTGGAGCGGATTCCTAAAACAGAAACGTTCTTGATTTTTTCACACAGTTCGTCTTCATCTAAACCGGCTGGATAAACTTCAACATTAAATCCCTCAGCCTTAAATGCTTCAACGGCAAATGGATGAACATTTTCCAACAATAAAACATTGATTCTGTTTTTTGGATAGGAGATAGCGGTATTCAATTTATTCAAATATAAAAATTCATCTAAGCTCGGGGCAATATGATCTGCTTTAGTCAGCACTTTTTCACGCTCCACATTTTCGGTGAAGGCGAAAAACTTATTTGCTAGGCCAGCATGCTTAATTTCATAGTCGGTATAACCATCTCCCACAACGTACACATCGCCCGGTAAGTTCAACCGTTTGAGTTGTTCAACCTTTCCATTGTTTTGCGAAAGCGGATTCTCTTTATCGAACCCCGTTACATTTCCTTGTGCATCAAAATGAAACCGATTTGCAAAAATGTTTTCGGGCTTAATGCCAAACTCAGTAACGATGGGATCAATAAATGCATGAAACCCATTGGAGATGATATAAATATAATCCGCATAGGTTTGAAAGAACTCCCGATTGCGCTTGAACGATTCGGAAACTAACTCGCGCAGAACAACCACCAATTGCTCCAGATGCCTTTTGTTGGGAGAGAGCAGTGCTATTCTTTTTTCCAGTGATTCGCGAAATGAAATTGAACCATCCATGCCTTGATTCGTAATTAGAAAAATCTCATTCTTCATCTTTTCGACATCCGGATGATCTTTCAGCGAGATTTCAGCTAAGGCATCAAAGGCCTCTACTTTAGTAAATGTACTGTCGAAATCGATTACGAAATAGCGATTGGGCTTCATGGGCGGTATTAAACAATCTCAAAAGTAAAACTAAAAGTCCACAGTGTGGCGGCTTATCCGCATAAGTATCTCTTGAAAATGAATAACAAATGTTAGGTTGAGATTAAAGACTCAGTCTCATAACGTTCGCAGAGGTAGAGCACATTTGTGAATACTCGCTGGAGGCCTGTATCACAAAAGGAACTTCATCACGTTTCAATTCCTCAAAACCCAGCTTCTGGAAAAAATAGAAGGCAGTCTCCGTAAGAAGGTAGACTTCTTTCATAGAAAGATCTTTTGCCTTTTGCAATAAGTCATTTACAATTTGCTTTCCTAGTTGTTGACCGCGCAATTCCTGACTTACGGCCAATGATCGCAATAACGCCTTGTCGGTATAAATTTCAAGTCCCCCTGAGCCAACCAGATTTTCGCTTGTATTGTAATACGTTAAAAACACACTGTTCTCAAGATGAATATCGTCTGCGGGTAACTGATTTACTCTGAGAAATGTTTGTAATCCTTCCAACTCGCTTGAAGTCTTGACTTGTTGCTGAACTACAAATTCTTTCATTAGGCAAAGGTTGTAACCTTATTTTAAAAATTGAAGCAGATGTGACTTTTTTTATGATTAGCAACAATCTGAATCCGGGCCACAAGAAGTGGCTTTTTGTGCCAGATGAATGTTGGTTTTTTCAGATTCCAACTCTTGTGGTTTTTCTGCGTAAGCAGTAATGCTGAAGATGCCTAGCTCGCCTTGAGCAAGAAGTTTCATCTCGTCTTCATCCAAATATTCTGTAAGTATTTCAGTTGGAATAACGATCCGTTTTTCTTTTTGAATGTTAAGATTTACAAATCCTGCTTTTTCAATAATTGCCAAGTAGTCGGATTTTTGAATAGCGCCCGAGATGCACCCGGCATACATTTCAGCATTTTTTTGAAGACCCTCAGGCAAGTTGCCAACCAGCACAATATCTGAAATGCTAAAATGACCACCAGGTTTTAATACTCGAAAGGTTTCGGTAAACGCTTTTGTTTTGTCGGGTACCAGGTTCATTACACAATTGCTAACAACCACATCGGCAAATGAACTAGTAATCGGTAATTTTTCAATATCGCCATAGCGAAATTCTACATTATTATACCCTAACTTCTCTGCGTTGATGCGAGCCTTCTCTATCATGGTTTCAGTAAAATCAACACCAATTACTTTACCAGTTTCACCAGTAACAGATCGGGCTACAAAGGCATCGTTACCTGCACCTGAACCCAAATCGATCACCATATCGCCAGACTTTATTTTTGCAAACTCGGTGGGCAAGCCGCAACCTAGTCCTAGGTCTGCATCAGCCGTATATCCAGCAAGGGCTGAATAATCCTCAGCCATAATAGCGTGATCAATTGTGGCGCAGCCGGATGTACCGCCACAACAACTTGTTTCATTTTGGTTTTTGGTTTGTGTAGCTATTTCGCTGTACTTCTCTTTTACCAGTTGCTTT